>Ga0209168_10002457_pt1 | contig 13364 bp, 16 predicted proteins | sample Coa_R1_FD_187156 | JGI IMG/M metagenome (GOLD analysis project Ga0209168, IMG submission 187156) | Surface soil microbial communities from Centralia Pennsylvania, which are recovering from an underground coalmine fire - Coalmine... | ecosystem: Environmental > Terrestrial > Soil > Unclassified ... | reverse complement strand
CGACGCGCTCCGAATCGTCGCCAAGGGCGTAAACACATTGCGCAGCCCCGAGCGGGCGATGATCGTGGTCACGCACTACCAGCGCTTGCTCAACTACATTGTTCCAGACTTCGTTCACGTGCTAGTGAATGGTCGCATCGTGCGCTCCGGCGGCCCTGAACTGGCGATGGAACTCGAAGAGACCGGATACGCGGTCCCGGCATAGAGGAATATTCGAAAAGTGATTGCTACGACTGAACAACTCGGAACTTATTTGGAGAGCTTCACCGAATTCCAGAAGCGCGCGGCGGGGCGGAAACTACCCTGGCTGCGAAAGCTGCGCGAGAGCGCATTTGCGCGTTTCTGCGAAGTTGGATTTCCCACGACTCACGATGAAGACTGGCGTTTCACAAATGTTTCGGAGATTGCGAAGACTTCATTCGAATTGTCGCGCGACTCGAGTGTTAGGAAGCAGGAAGTAGAGCAGTTCGGCGTTGCCGGGGTTGACAGTCAGATTGTATTTGTGAATGGGCAATTCTCGCACGAGCTTTCAGCCATTGGCCAGCTGCCTGCGGGCGTTAGCGTGAACAGCCTGGCGGAAGAAATCAGCGCTAACTCGAGCTCCGTAGAATCGTATCTCGGCCGCTACCTGGACATTCGCCGCGATGCTTTTTCTGCGCTGAACACTGCGTTCGCCGAAGACGGTGGTTACGTCCACGTGCGTCGCGGCGTTGTACTCACCGATCCTATTTATCTTCTCTTTATCTCGACTGCTAGTGATAAGCCGCTGATGTCGCATCCGCGAAATCTGATCGTGGTCGAAAATGAAGCTCAAGGAACGATCATCGAAGACTACGTTTCGATTGGAGAGACTGCCGCGTTCAGCAACACCGCCACGGAACTTATCGCAGGCGACAACGCAACCGTTTCGCATTACATGATTGAGCGTGAGCACCGCCAGGCTTTTAATATTTCCACGCTGCGAATTCAACAGGGAAGAAGTGCGAATATTTCATCGCACTCTGTGCTTCTTGGCGGCGGCCTCGTGCGGAACAACGTGCATCCGGTGTTGGCCGGCGAAGGCGGAGAGTGCTTGATCAATGGCCTATTCATCGGCAACGGTCGCCAGCATCTCGATAACTACATGCAAGTCGAGCACGCCAGCCCGCACTGCGCCAGTCGCCAGTTCTACAACGGTATTCTTGACGATCACGCGCATGGCGTGTTCCACGGTCGCATCATCGTTCATAAAGACGCGCAGAAGACCGATGCCAAGCAGACCAACCGCAATCTCCTGCTCTCCGACGACTCTCGCATTGACACCAAGCCGCAACTCGAGATTTATGCCGACGATGTGAAGTGCACGCACGGCGCAACCATCGGGCAGATAGAAGAGAACGCGTTGTTTTATTTGCGCTCTCGCGGAATCGATGAAATTTCCGCGCGCAAGCTGCTACTGTTGGCTTTCGCCAATGAATGTCTGGACCGCATGGCGCCGGGTGTCGCTCGCGATCACGTGGAGAAGTTGATCCAGGCGCATCTGGTGCTGATTGCCAATTCGGTGAAACCGCTTTCGACCGTTGCGCGGAGTGAAGACCTTGGCAGAAATGTGGAGGAAGTCGGGTGACCACAGCTGCGAAAATTCCTTCGACTGAATCCAGCACTCACGCGCGCTCGACCAGCGCTGGGTTTGACGTGGAGAAAATCCGACGCGATTTTCCGATCCTGGCGCGCGACGTCCGCGGAAAAAAGCTCGTCTATCTCGATAATGCTGCTACATCGCAGAAACCGCGCGCCGTCATCGATACAATTACTCGCTATTACGAGCAGGAAAACGCCAATATCCATCGCGGCGTGCACTTTCTTTCTGAACTAGCCACGTCGAAGCATGATCGCGCTCGCCAGGCTGTGCGCGGATTCATCAATGCAGCGGATGTGAAGGAGCTCATTGTTGTCCGGGGCACCACTGAGGCCATTAACCTGGTGGCGCAAACTTACGGGCGAGTCAATGTTGGCAGCGGCGACGAAGTGCTCGTTACCGCGATGGAGCACCACTCCAACATTGTGCCCTGGCAAATATTGTGCGAAGAGAAAGGTGCGAAGCTGCGGGTTGCGCCCATCAACGACGCTGGCGAACTAATTCTCGATGAATTCGCAAAACTACTGACTTCCCGCACGAAAATCGTAGCTGTTGCGCACGTGTCAAACGCGCTGGGAACTGTAAATCCGCTGGCCGAGGTTATTGAGCTGGCACACAAGAAAAATATCCCAGTGCTGGTCGATGGCGCTCAAGCCGTTCCGCACATGAAGGTTGACGTGCAGGCGCTCGATTGCGACTTCTATACCCTCTCCAGCCACAAAATGTTTGGGCCGATGGGAATCGGCATACTGTACGGAAAGGCCCATCTGCTTGAGGCGATGCCGCCATATCAGGGCGGCGGAGACATGATCAGCTCCGTCACTTTTGAGAAGACCACTTACAACAAGCTGCCGTTTAAGTTTGAAGCCGGCACTCCCGATGTTGCGGGTGCAATCGGCCTTGGCGCATCGATTGATTATCTCAATACAATTGGCATCGACAACATCGCGAAATACGAACACCAAGTGGTGAGTTACGCGACCGAAAGACTTTCAGCACTTTCTGGCGTGCGTCTTATTGGCACCGCCAAAGAACGCGCTGGTGTGGTCTCGTTCCTGGTTGAAAATATCCACCCTCACGACGTGGGAACGATCCTCGACCAGGAAGGCATCGCCATCCGCACCGGACATCACTGCGCGCAGCCCATCATGCAGCGTTTCGGAATTCCGGCTACAGCGCGTGCGTCATTTGCTTTTTACAACACCAAAGAAGAAGTCGATGCGCTGGTGAACGGCATCCTCAAAGTTCAGGAGGTCTTTGCCTGATGCCTGAACTTCGCGATCTTTATCAGGAAGTAATTCTCGAGCACAGCAAAGCTCCGCGCAATTTTCACGAGCTCGCCCAGTCGAATCAGAAAGCTGAAGGATTCAATCCGCTGTGCGGAGATCATTTTACGGTTTACGTTAACGTGAACGGCGATTCCATTCAGGATATCGGCTTTCAGGGTTCAGGCTGCGCCATCTCGAAGGCTTCCGCGTCAATGATGACTCAAGCCGTAAAAGGCAAGAGCAAAGCTGAAGCAAAAGAATTATTCGACATCTTTCACAAGCTGGTTACCACGGGCGAAGCCAATGGAGAGCGAGACGACCTCGGCAAGCTAGCAGTCTTTTCCGGCGTCTCAGAATTTCCGGTGCGCGTGAAGTGCGCGACCCTCGCCTGGCACACTCTGCAAGCCGCGCTCGAAGGCAAGCAGGAAAAGATTTCTACGGAGTAAGGGATGAGTTCCGGCACACACGCCAATCTGAGTCGCACCTGCGAAGTTATTGAAATCCCTAGCGGCACCGTCAGCACTCTGCCGGAAGGCACGCCGGTACGGATCATGCAATCGCGCGGTGACAGCTATACCATTTGGACTGACTACGGTCAGATGTACCGCATCGACGGCAAAGACGCCGATGCCATCGGCCAGCAAGCTCCGTCAGAGAAAGCCACGGCTCCAGAGGACACTCGGGAGTTCAACGAGCAGATGGTATGGGACATTTTGAAAACGGTTTACGACCCGGAGATTCCCGTTAACATCGTCGATCTGGGTCTGATCTATTCGTGCAAGATCACGCCGGTCGATGATCAAGGCAAGAAAATCGACATTCAAATGTCGATGACCGCGCCGGGCTGCGGCATGGGTAATGTTCTCAAAGGTGACGTAGAGAACAGGATTTCAAAATTGCCGTCAGTGAAAGCAGTGAATGTCGAGGTAGTTTTCGATCCTCCCTGGGACATGAGCCGCATGTCTGAAGCTGCACGCCTGCAACTTGGATTCTGATTGAGCGATTTCAGTGCGGCTCTTTTAAGATGTAGCCCTGATGGATCGTCCTCCTCTCCTACTCGGACATCGCGGCCTGCGCTCGCGCTCGTTATCGATTCGAGAAAATACCATTCCAGCTTTCGACTTAGCGCTTCAGCACGGCTGTGATGGCTTTGAATTTGACGTGCGCCTCACCGCGGACAATCGGGCGGTGATCTGCCATGGGGCGAGATTCGCCGGAATAACAATTGCCCGATCTGCCTCCGAACGTCTCGGTGCTTTGCCAGTTCTCAAAGATGTTCTCGCCCGTTACGCTAGCCGCGCTTTCCTCGATATCGAACTCAAAGTTCCGGGGATCGAGTCGTACGTTCTCGATCAGATTTCCAAATTCCCGCCCCAGCGTGGCTATATCGTTTCCTCATTTTTTCCCGAGGTATTAGTCAACATTAGAAAGCGAAGCCAGTCAGTTCCGTTGGGCATCATTTGCGAGACGCGTAAGCAACTGAGTGGTTGGCGGGAACTACAGGCTGAACATATGATCGTGCATGAGCGCTTCATTACCCCTGCCTTGATCGCCGACTTGCATTCTGCCGGAAAGAAAGTATTCGGCTGGACAATTAACAAAAGAGCATCGATGGTCCGCCTGGCAAATTCGGGGGTGGACGGCATCGTCTCGGATAACCCCGAGTTGCTGGTTGCGACATTGCGTGCCCAATGACGCGAGTCGACCACTGTCACCTCACATATCGGTGCCCAGTGCCAGTTGCGACTGGGAATGGCAGTGACTATGCTTTGGTGTCGAAAGCGTTAACTGAAAATGACATTCAAAGACAAAGTTGCAATAGTAGCTGGTGGTACTGGCGGATTGGGACGTGCGGTGAGTCAGGCCTTTCTGGCAGAAGGCAGCAAGGTAATTGTTACCTATCGAAAAAAGCAGGAATTCGACGAACTGAAAAAAACAGCCGGTGCGTGCGCCTCCAAACTGTTTGGGTCGGACGTTGATGTTACCGATCATGCAGCGGTGCAAAAATTCATCTCAACCATCGCCGTCGAGAATGGCCGTGTGGATTTTCTGGTCAACACGGTTGGCGCCTATGCGGGCGGAGTGAGGCTCTGGGATATAGATCCCGCGGTTCTCGATCAGCAGCTTAAGCTGAATCTGATTTCCGGGTACGTCTTATGTCGGGCGGCCGTGCCGCTCATGCTTAAGCAGAAAAGTGGCGCCATCGTCAGCGTAGCTTCTAAGGCTGCGGTGGACCACGCCGCCGGGGCCGCTGCATACGCCGCGTCCAAGGCTGCCGCTGTAGCGATGATGGAGTCATTGGCCGCAGACCTTAAGGGAAGCGGCGTGCGTGTAAATTCAATTTTACCCAGCATCATCGACACTGCCGCCAACCGAAGAACCATGCCCGGCGCGGATTTCACGAAGTGGCCTAAGCCACAAGACATTGCGAAGGTGATTTTATTCTTGTGCAGCGACGATGCCGGAGTTATACAAGGCGCAACTATTCCGGTTTATGGCGATAGCTGAGGCTGGCCAGTTAAAGCCCTGAACCGCAATCGCATTTCCCCGAAGGTGACAGATAAGTTATTCTGCTGACATGGATCATCTACTGGTTCTTAGGGAAAAGATTGGACAACTCCGGGACGAGATTGCCGACATTCAGAAATTGAATGAGCAGTTTCGGCGTGAGAGCGGCCATGGCACAGATGCCCAAGTCGCTCACGGGAAGAGAAGCGACAGGTTGCAAGCGATCCAACAGGAGCTTGTTCGACTGTCAGATCTTGGTCGCAAGGTTGTTTCGGCAGAAGAAATGAAGGAGAAGCATCGCACTAGACTGCATCTCGTCCAGCAGAAACGGGTATCCTGATGTTCGTCTCGTTACGAGAGGCCCCACTGGCGCTGATCTGCCGTTAAGAACCAAGTCGTGTCTAGGCACACCGCTTGCTTGGCGCACTCTGAAATTTTGTGTTGCTCGAACTACCAAAGTGCCTCACGTATTTCTGAAGGAAGCTACGAGCTAAGTGCTGCGTTATCTGGTCACTTTTCGGACGTTGCGCGAAGACGAAAAGTGCAATGCTGATTCGAGCTTGGTGGCACGACAGGCTTCGAGATCAGATCAAATATTCGAGTTTCTGGATATGCAACATCGCAGGTGAGGGCACCCGCGCCACATACGCCGGCATCTTTAGTCGGCGGCGGCTTCGGACATTTGCAGACGCTTTGGTTTTCTAGTGACACTCGCGCTGCTTACGACTATCACCGACGCTATGACGATCGCGCTTCCGGCGAGGATGAATGCGTCGATCCTTTCATGTAGAACCAACCATCCCAAAAAAACTGCGACTACAGGATTTACGTACGCGTAGGTTGAGACTTTGGTCGCGGGCGCGCGACTCAGAATGTAAATGTAGGCGGTGTAGCCGATGAGAGAACCGCAGACGATCAAGTACACGACTGCGCCGATCCCGCGGGGAGTCCACACGACTCGGGTGTAATCCCGATTCAGCAATGCGAAGACTGAGGTTCCCATTCCCGCGAAAAAAACTTGCCAGGCAGTTACTGCGAAAGTTGGCGGTCCGGACTGCCATTTTTTCGAGAGCACAGAACCGAAGGCCCAACTAAGCGCCCCAAAAATGAGGGCGATAGACCAACCGAGTTGACGGTGGCCAATTTCACCAGTTGCCCTGAGTTGCGGCCACAGCAGAACCAGGGTGCCAGCGAATCCGAGTGCCAGCCCAATGAGTGCACGGCCTGCGATGCGGTGATGGCCGAGCATCAGGGAATCGAGTACCACAAACCACAATGGAATGCAGGCGACCAGCAGTGCGGCCAAGCCGCTGGGTATGTACTGCTCAGAATAAGCCAGCGTGAGATTCCCGCCCATTAGCAGCAGGTTGCCGACGATTGCGAGTTGCAACAGCTTTTTGGCGCTATAGCGGATGTTCTCGCCGCGAAACAGGCAGTAGCCGAGCATGACGACTCCGGCGATAGTGAAGCGCGTAGCACACATCAGAGCCGGAGGAATGTGCTCAACCGCTATGTCGATGGCGAGGTAAGTTGATCCCCAGAAGAGATAAACCAGGCCGAAGTTCAGGATCAGCATGGGGCGAGATGAGGAAGTTGACGACATGATCCAACGGACGCAAGTACGACGGATGCGTAATTAATAAGACGAGGCAAAGGCGCGAGTCGATTCAGAATCGGTGGTTCTAAATCGGACATGAATTCATCGTAATAGCCGCAAGAGGTGCTAGATATCCAAATGTTGCGCTCAAACCGATAAAGATTACGGATTCGGTAGGCAAGTGCGGGTCTTACATGCAGAACTTTGCCGCTGCTGCTCCGAGGCAGGTTATCTGCTTGAGATGATCAATCTTCGGCGAAGTTCCTACTGTTTGCACCTCAACTCGCATGCGGTAGGTTGCCGTGGATGTATCGTGCGTCTGGGTGAGGGTACCCGGAATTTTTGCGCTGATATTTCCATTCTCTTCACGGAATATTACGGCCGGGCCTGCAGGCACGAACCTTGACTTGAATGTGGGCGCACCGTTGGAATCGAGAAAGCCTTGCATCGTCTTAATGAACTCGTCCCAGCCCTTCGGAGTGAAGTTCTCGTGCGCTTTTTCGAAGCTGGCGCGGTCACTTTGTTGAAAGCTCAGCGCTGCGATAACTGTCTTCTCGATTTCGGAGTTGGACGCCTCGCGGGGCCTATTTTGTGCTGTCAGTTGGCAGCTGAGAGCAGAGAGAAAGAGCGCGACTAGAATCTTCATTCGAGTAAATTGTATGTTGCTTAATTCGGCGCGGAAATTGCTGGGCGAGGTTACCTTGCTGGCAAACTCATTGTCCGCAGCGTAAACTACGCTGTTTCGATATATAAATTCGACAGCCTTCATAGCAGGTATTCATGCTCAAGCCAGGGGATGTAGCAGTTATGAGCGGTGCGCGCACGCCGTTTGGACGATATTGCGGCAAACTGAAAGACTTTACCGCGCAGGAATTGGGCGCGATTGCGGCCAAGGGTGCGATTGAGCGGTCCAAGCTGAGTGTGGAAGAGTTCGCGCATGTCATTTTCGGCAATGCGCAACAGACCTCGGGTGATGCCCTGTATGGCGCGCGGCACGTGGGTTTGCGGGCGGGATTGCCGATTGAGATTCCTGCGCTGACCGTGAACCGGCTGTGCGGGAGCGGTATGCAGTCGATTGTGAACGCGGCGCAGATGATCCAACTGGGCGAGGCTACGACGGTTCTGGCCGGTGGGATGGAGGCGATGTCACAGGCGCCGTTTTCGATTCGCGGGCGTGATGGATTTGCGTTAGCGCCGGGCGGCAAGCTGGAAGATTCGCTGATGGTCGCGCTGCTCGATAGTTATTGCGGATCGTACATGGCGAATACGGCTGAGCTTTATGGATCGCAGCATGGCGTGACCCGTGAAATGCAGGATGAATTTGCGCTGCGTTCGCAGAAGTGCGCTGATGATGCCTATAAAGCTGGACGCATTCAGGAAGAATTGGTTCCGGTGCCGCTAAAAAATCCGAAGGGCGACCTAACCGGAGAGTCGCTGACTGAGGATGACCATCGGCGTCCGCAGACCACGATGGAAGGACTGGCGAAGTTGAAGCCGGCTTTTGGGAAAAACGGAACCGTCACGGCGGGGAATGCCAGCGGCATTGTGGACGGCGCGGCCGCGGTGGTTTTGATGTCACTCGATGAAGTGCGCAAGCGCAACATGGATCCGCTGGGGCGGATTGTGAGTTGGGGCATTGCTGGAGTTGATCCAAAGATCATGGGCAGCGGGCCGGTTCCGGCTACAAAGATTGCATTGCAAAAAGCCGGGATGACGTTGGAGCACATTGATCTGATCGAAGTAAATGAGGCGTTTGCGGCGCAGTACCTGGCTGTTGAGAAGCAGCTTGGCCTAGATCGCGAAAAAGTGAATGTCAACGGCGGGGCGATTGCGCTCGGGCATCCGCTGGGCGCGACTGGGACACGGCTGGTGATTACGCTGCTGAACGAGCTGCGCCGGCGGAAAAAGAAGTATGGGCTGGCTACGGCGTGCATTGGCGGCGGGCAGGGGATTGCGATGGTGGTGGAGAATTTTAATTAAGTCTTTACCACGCGTTCGGCGTTCCGGCAGGGACGGAGTTATTTAGATCCTGTTTACTGCATTGATGATATTGGCTGTCGTCAGGTCCCTCTCTCGTCCGCCTTTGGCGAACGGCTTCGGGATGACAAGATTTTTTGAGTTGTTCTCCGTGCGTCAGTGTCTCCGTGATGAAATAGGTTTAATCGGTGTGAATCCGCGTAATCCGTGGTCAAGAATTTTTGGAAGGAAGATGGAATGGAAATCAAGAAAGTTGGCGTTCTCGGTTGTGGGTTGATGGGTTCGGGTATTGCGCAGGTTGCGGCGATGGCTGGATTCGAGACCATTGTGCTTGAAGTTGAGCAGAAATATCTCGACAAGGGTTTTGCCGGGATAGAGAAATCGTTAAGCAAATTTGCGGAGCGGCCGCCGGAGAAGGGCGGAATCACCGCGCAACAGAAAAAAGAAATCCAGTCGCGGCTAAATGGAACGACCAAGGCTGCCGATCTCGTAGATTGCGACATCGTGATTGAAGCCATCATCGAGAACGTGCCTGAGAAAAAAGAAATGTATGCGGCGCTAGACGGAGTAGTTAAGAAGACGGCGATCTTCGCTTCGAATACTTCGTCCATTTCGATTACTGAGCTGATGACCGCGACCAAAAGGCCGGAGCGGTTTATCGGACTGCACTTTTTTAATCCGGTGCCGCTGATGAAACTGGTGGAAGTGGTGCGGACGATTGCGACTGCGCCGGATGTGTATGACGCGGCTTACGAGTTTGCCAAGAAGCTGGGCAAGGTTCCGGTGCGCGCTAAGGACTCGACCGGATTCATTGTGAACCGGTTGCTGGTTCCGTATATGCTCGATGCTATCCGCGCGTACGAAGAAGGCGTGGGCTCGATTGAGGACATTGATAATGCGATGAAGCTTGGGTGCGGATATCCTATGGGGCCGTTTACGCTGCTGGATTTCGTTGGCCTCGACACGACTTACTACATCACGCATGTAATGTTCGACGAGTTCAAAGAGCAGCGGTTCGCGTCGCCTCCGCTGTTGAAGCGGTTGGTGATGGCTGGATGGTACGGGCGGAAGTCGGGGAAGGGGTTCTACGATTATTCCGACCCGAATAATCCTCGCGTAAATAAGCTATAAAGTCTTCGCCACGGATTTGCGCGGGTTAGCACGGATCTAAACTTTTTTCACCGCGGAGCGCTTTTCGAGTTTTTGGGGAAGGCGAATGGTTAGATGGGACGGCCTAGGTTTCGGGCAGAGAAATAGGTGTTCTTTACGCGCGTTGAACGAAATAGATAGATGAGGTAGAGACCCGCGGCACAAAGAAATCCTGCGGTCTTGAAGGATTAGTTGATGAGGTCGGCGGTACGAGTTCGAGGGCATAGTAGATCACGTCCGCGACGAGGAATAACTTGCCGAAAAGTACGCCTTTAGGGTTTTTCACACCAAGAAGGAAGGCAGACGTCCCGGCTAAGAGCGCGAAGGCCAAATTTACGCCCCCCATGATTTGACCAAGCTCCACTATTCCACCGAGTCCGCGTATAAGGGCACTTACCCATAACTTGATAATGAGCAAAAGCAGCCAGCCGCCGATCCCCGTTAGGCGAGAATCGGCTGCAACAATCATTTCAGCCTGTTCCGCCATCGCAGTCCTTCCTTTCCCCTTCGCGGCTCGAATCGGAGCTACGCCTCGTCAAGGTACACAGTGTAGACGGGCAATCCGCCGGCTTGGCCGGTTGTTTTTTGTAAGCCAGTTAAGGCCTTGTAGTGCTTCCCGTCTAGTTCAACCAGCTCATCCTTGTCCGGAATTCGGACAGTCCCCTCAGTGTCCAGCACAAGTTTGATCTGCTGACCCTTATACATGTAAACCACCTGCTTATTCACTGGCGATTCCCTTCTCCGTTGGGTGCTGCTTCGTGTCCTCGCTGATTATCTGATCTTTACCACAGCTTAGACACTTGTAATATGTGTTCTTTATTCCGTCAGGCTTGATATAGGCTCTAACGAAAACGACATGCGGGTTATCGCAATCGCAGTCAGGAAGCATCTGTTTGACCATCCTTTGCGGATCGTGCGACTCTCTGACATACTCTGTCACGGAACGCTTGTCAAGACCAAGGAGTTTACGAACACAGCCTACTATGACCTTCTCCAATATTCTCTTTGAAAAGAAAAATGCGATTGCCTACGTCACTGTGAACCGGCCGAAGGTGCTCAATGCGCTGAACATGGCCACGATGGAGGAGCTGCGGTCGGCGTTTCATGACATCAAGAGTGACGCCGGTGTGCGCGTAGTGATTTTGACTGGCTCGGGAGAGAAGGCGTTCATTGCTGGCGCGGACATTAGCGAGTTGGCGAAGCACGACGCGGTGTCGGGCAAGGAGTACACGCACCGCGGGCAGAGCGTGCTCAATCTGATCGAGAACCTGGGCAAGCCGGTCATTGCCTGCATCAATGGATTTGCGCTCGGCGGTGGATGCGAGATCGCGATGGCCTGCACTATGCGGCTGGCGAGCGAAAATGCAAAGCTCGGGCAGCCGGAGGTGAAGCTGGGAATTATTCCGGGCTATGGCGGGACGCAGCGGCTGCCGCGGCTGGTGGGCAAGGGGATTGCAATGCAACTGTTACTTGCGGGCGAGATGATCAGCGCGCAGGAAGCGCATCGGATTGAGCTGGTGAATGAAGTCGTTCCGGCGGCGGAGTTGATTTCGCGCGCGGAAGCGATTGCGGCGAAGATCATCGCCAATGGGCCGCTGGCGGTGCAGTACACGATGGAAGCGGTGAACAAAGGCATGGAGATGCCGCTGGCCGAGGGGCTGTATCTGGAGGCGGTGCTGTTCGGGGCAGCTTGCGCGACCGAAGATAAAAGCGAAGGCACGACGGCGTTCTTGGAAAAGCGGGCGGCACAGTTTAAGGGAAAATAACTCTGTGGCTTTGCTCTGTGTAACTCAGTGCTCTCTGTGGTAAAGCTTTTCAAAACACTAACCACAGACGGCACTGAGTTACACAGAGGAAAGCCACAGAGTAAGGCGAAGCGTCAGGGCAAAACCAATCGCACGTAGCAGACATCACGACGACAAAGTTGCCGAAAAAATTCGGAGGAAGACGCGCGCCGGTAAGTTGGATGCAAGCGGATTGCGCTTCGGAATTGTTGTTTCCCGCTTCAACGAATTTATTACTGACAGGTTGTTGCGGAGCGCGTACGACGGGCTGGTGCGTTCAGGCGGGCGTGAAAAAGATATAGAAATTGTCCGCGTGCCTGGATCTTTCGAAATTCCTTCGGCGGCGCGCACGCTCGCGAAAACCAAAAAATACAATGCCATCATCTGCCTGGGATGTCTGATTCGGGGGGACACGGCGCATTATGACGTTATCGTGAACGAAGTCACGCGCGGGATTGGGCAGTCGGCACAGGAGACGGGAGTGCCGCATGCATTCGGTGTCCTCACTTGCGAAAATCTCGAACAAGCCATTGACCGCGCTGGATTGAAGATGGGCAACAAGGGATTCGAGGCGGCGCTGGCCGCGATCGAGATGGCGAATCTTAGAGAAGCTATCAGCTCTCAGCATTCAGCGGTCAACAAGGGCGTCGTGCGTCGTGGGTCGTCCGTCGCGGGCAAAGGCAGCAACCGGAAACGCTCGTCATAATTTTCTTCCTGTAAACTGAATGAGAGCTTGTCGTCCATTTGCGCTTGTGCGCACGACAGACGACGTGCGACTCACGACGCGTTTTTTCATGGGCACTCGCCGCAAATCCCGCGAATTGGCTTTGCAAATGCTGTTTCAGGCCGACATCGGCCAACAGCCGGCTGACGATGTCCGCAAGACGTTCTGGAAAGGACGCGGCGATGTTGAGCGCGAGGTGCAGGGTTTTGCGGAAGACATATTTCGCGTGGCGCAAGATCGTAGTTCCGATATTGACAGGCTGATCAAGGCCCATGCGGAGAACTGGCGCATGGATCGAATGGCTGCCGTCGATCGAAATTTGCTGCGAGCTGCGGTGGCGGAGATGGTGGGATTTCCGGGTACGCCTCGGGCGGTGATCATTAATGAGGCTATTGAAATAGCGCGGAAATTTTCCGCTCCTGAGTCGGCGCAGTTTATTAATGGCGTGCTCGACAGCATTGGCAAAGAGTTAGAAGCGGGGCGCGCCGTCGAGGGGCGATAGCGCCATACCTAGGTCGCGCTTCCCCGCATTTCCATGATGTGGTGAACGATTTTGAAAAGCTTTGAACCACAGAGAACACAGAGTTTCACAGAGTAAAAACACAGAGAAATTCAAAAAACATCAATCTCAGTGGGCGGACGTGGACGTCCGCTGTTACGTGGCCATCTTTAGCGTCGAAATAATGGTTCGCGCTGCGGAGTAATGCCTCGAACTCAGACTACGGTTTTACGGCGATCA
>Ga0209168_10002456_pt1 | contig 13365 bp, 16 predicted proteins | sample Coa_R1_FD_187156 | JGI IMG/M metagenome (GOLD analysis project Ga0209168, IMG submission 187156) | Surface soil microbial communities from Centralia Pennsylvania, which are recovering from an underground coalmine fire - Coalmine... | ecosystem: Environmental > Terrestrial > Soil > Unclassified ... | reverse complement strand
CCGAGCCAATAGCCGACTTCAGGATCTCCGAATCGGGCAAAACTCAAGATGTTGCCAGCCACCTGTCCATCAAAGAGAATCGTCTTCTGCGTGATGTCGCTTTGGCCCATGATCTTATGCCAGTGGGCCATGAAAGCCGCTCGATCGGTCGGATCTTTGGCGGTAAAGGCTGCCATCCGATTCGCTTCGGCATCGAGCTGGAACGCGAAGAAGATCGGCAAATCAGCGGGGATCACATCCCGCAATCGCACGTGGCTCGGGCCCAATGCAGTTTGACTCGTAATTTTTCTAACCGCCCGCGATCGCGCCCACGATCATATACGGTTCCGCTCCGCTCGCGACCGCATCCGGCAAGGGCGTATCCGGCAACTCGTGTGAGAGATCTCGTTCGCACGCGAAGAATCTGACAAATGGCCGGCGCCGTTGCGTGTCGTGGTCGCGGATGGTACCGCGCAACATCGGGTAACTAGCTTCCAGCGCATCGAGGACGGAGCGTTGCGTGGGCTGACCGGCGACTTCAAGTTTTGTCTCACCGCTGATGCGCGCGAGGGTCCGCAGATGCGGCGGGAGGACGACGCGAATCACTGCAGCGTCTGCACCTCCACGGACAGCACCGCCGGAAGGTCCCGCACGATCGGCGCCCAGTTGTCCCCGGCATCAGCCGACGCGTACACTTGGCCGCCGGTCGTGCCGAAGTACACGCCGCACGAATCGAGCGAGTCGATGGCCATCGCATCGCGCAAGACATTGACGTAGCAGTCGCGTTGCGGCAAACCTTTGGTAAGCGGCTCCCACTCGTTGCCGCCGGTCTTGCTGCGATAGACGCGCAGCTTGCCCTCGAGCGGGAAGTGTTCCGAATCGCTCTTGATCGGCACGACGTACACGGTGTTGGGTTCGTGCGCGTGCACGTCGATCGGGAAGCCGAAGTCGGTGGGCAAGTTCCCGCTGACCTCTTGCCAGGAATCGCCGGCGTTATCGGAGCGCATGACATCCCAATGCTTTTGCATGAAGAGCACGTCCGGACGCTTCGGGTTCATCGCGATGCGGTGAACGCAGTGGCCCACCTCCACTTCGGGATCGGGTAGGAATTCGGACCGCAAGCCGCGGTTGATCGGTCGCCAGCTCTTGCCGCTGTCGTCAGACCGGAACGCACCCGCGGCTGAGATCGCGACGAAGATCCGTTCGGGGTGGTGCGAATCGAGGAGGATCGTGTGCAGGCACATTCCACCCGCGCCCGGCTGCCAGCCTGGCCCCGATTTGTGTTGGCGTAATGCGGGCAGCTCTTCCCAATTCTGGCCGCCGTCACTGGTACGGAAGAGGGCGGCATCTTCAACTCCAGCATAAACCGTCTCGGGATCGTCCAATGAGGGTTCGAGATGCCAGACGCGTTTGAATTCCCACGGGTGAGGAGTGCCGTCGTACCACTGATGCGTGCCGGGCGTGCCTTCGTAGGCAAACTTGTTGCCCACCGGCTCCCAGGTCTTGCCGCCATCACTCGAGCGCTGGATCAACTGACCGAACCAGCCGCTGGTCTGCGAGGCGTACAATCGATTTGGGTCCGCAGGTGACCCCTTCACATGGTAGATTTCCCAACCCGCAAAGTGGGGACCGCTCACGTCCCAGCGATCGCGCTTGCCGTCCGACTCCAAGACGAACGCGCCTTTCCGTGTTCCAACCAGCACTCGTACCCTACTCATTTAGTCCTCCGTCCATGCTTCGAACTTGAACTACCCTTCGACCGCACGGTCACGATTCTTTTTGCGAGTACCGGAGTTGCTGCGTCTTGTTATCTGTCCATGCTATACTAATTGACATTGCGGATTCAAGATTTAGAAAACTCCGACGTCCCCAAAGTCTTGGAAATTGTGCGCACCGTGATGCCGGAACGGGTGGAGTACGTTCTGACGGCAATAAGAAGGAGCGAGGTGCTCGTCTCGCGGGGCGATGCGGCGCTGACCGGCTTTGTCGTTTGGAACCGGCAATTTTTCGGGAAGCCTTTTTGCTGGCTGCTAGCTGTCGCACCGACATATCGAAGGCAAGGAATTGCTTCGGGATTGCTTGGGGCGGTTGAGAATCGCTGTTCCGGTGAACGGGTGTACGTTTCGACGAACGTTAGTAATGTGCCGATGCGACGTTTACTCGAGAGGTGCGGATACGTAAGACGTGGCGAGGTCGACGTTGACCAGGGCGATCCAGAAATCTTTTTTAGCAAAGGTTGATGCATAATTCACATAGCGCTGGTATTTAGGACGATGCTCGGTTTCTTAACAGCCGGATTACTTATTTCATGCGTGGCACGCACGGAATCGCAAAAAATAGTGACTTCCAAAGCGATCCAGGTCAAGACTCTGCAGCCGGCAATCTCGAGGCACATGATCGGCGTATGCCCGCGGGAGGCTAAATGGGGAAACCCGGGCCGAACTCCGCTAAGAGATTGGAATGATAACCTGTGGATTCGGGCTGCTCCATTCTTCGGGGATGCGTACGACGCCGTTCGCGCTAATCGGCCTAGGGTCGCTCTTCAACAGTATGAACTAGGACTGCGGGTGTTTCCGACAGCCATCGAGCAGATTTTAAAGAGTGGCGCCGTGGCTTATCAGCTCGGCGATCGAAGATTGTCTATTCACTATTGGCAAAGAGCGTTGGAACTTTCTCACCGAGCTGAGATCAGCGAGTCAAATTATTGTGATGGTACCGACCGGCTCCTAAAGGGGCAGGATACTGACGCGTTTCGAAGCTTCTATAAAAGCCTCTATCCGGGCGGTGTGGTAGTACCTGGAGCAACTGTACCGTCGGTAGATGATGCCACACTCCTGGAGATCCATGACGGTCTGTTAGCCGCCACACGTGGAAATTATAAGCAGGCCGTCGCAAAGTTGCGCGAGGCTGAAATGAGAGCGCCCAACTATCAACCGGTTCACTTCTTATTGGGCGACATTCTATTCGCGTCGCGCGACGATATGGGAGCAATATCTGCGTGGATCAAAGTCCTGTCTCTTGATGGATATCGATCCGATGTCGCCCACGGCCCCGACGACATACAACTTTCGGCAACTAGGTTACTTGTCGGCGCTGTAGGCTGGCGGCTGTGACCTCAATGCTGGACGAACCCTAAACGAATGCCCGTCGTTCTTCTCGCACTTTGGGTAGCAGCCACACTCGCGATTTTGCTCGGGATTGCCTACGTGCTGATTTGGAAGAAGCCCGAGCCACGGGATTTCAAAGCGAGTATTGGGCCGATCAGTATCATCACGCTAATCGCGCTCATTTTAAGTTTTATTGCCAAATTCTGGAGCACTCTATTTCACTAGCTGCTGACGGGTGTGAAACACAGAGTGGTGGGCGAAGTAGGGTTCGAACCTACGACCCCTCGCGTGTGAAGCGAGTGCTCTACCGCTGAGCTATTCGCCCGGGCTTTAATTCACGGGCTTTCTAGCCGTCGGTGTTGGCCTACCTCCCGGGACGTGCAGAAACCCTGAATTTTCCGTTCAGGATTTCTGCCATAGGTTCGTACGTATTCTGAGTTATCTCGAGCTTGTTAGCGTTGGGGCACTGGTGACCAGCGAAGAGATCCTGGCGTCGTGAGCAGCTCACCCGTTTCCAGCAGCGTTTTCAACCCAGAGAGAATCTGCGGCCACCCGCCATAAATCTCCGAATGGGCCTTGTCGCGGAGTTGATCGTGAATGACTGTCAGTTTGCATGTGTCGTCAATTTGCTCGATCTCCCAGATCACACGCGAAGTGCCCTCCTTCTGCACCTCGTCGCTCCACATCGCTTGCATACTTTGGACGAGCCGGTGAGGCTTATCAACCTCCAGGATCTCGCCAATCACAATCGGCGTGTCCGAGAGCGGGGTTGTTGCGGCGTATTTTGAGCCTGGCTTCCAGTTCGACTCCACCCCCACGCCAAAACTATACTTACGCCTCATTTCGGGGTCGGTGATTGCTTCCCAGAGTCGGTCTGGCGTCGTTTTGATGTAGATTTCGAATACTTTTTCCATTGCTTCTCCTCTAGCGTTCGCTTAAGATCGCTCAACGAAGTGACCCAGGGCTCCGTGTACTTGCTTACCCAACGCTCGTAGACGAGTCGAAGCGGTACGGGGTTCAAGAAATGCAGCTTCTCGCGTCCTCGCCGTCTGGTGACGACAAGCCCACTTTGCTCGAGAACCTGCAGGTGCTTCATCACCCCAAACCGCGTCATGGGGACGTGGCGCTCGAGCGCACCAAGCGTTTGCCCATCCTCATTAAACAGCTCATCTAAGAGTTTCCGCCTTGTTGGGTCGGCGAGAGCTTTGAAGACATCGCCCATGCGTGTATTATACGTGACCTTTTAGTCACATGTCAAGATATTCATATTTTCGCAATTGGTGGGCGATAAAATACTGGGTAGGCAGGCCTTCGGCTCTGGCTTCGCTTTGCAGTTTTGATTATGGTGCCCGCGTGGGTACATCCAAATGGTGAGTAAGAACAGGGTGATTAAGGGCGTTCTCCTTGACGTGGACGGCACGCTCGTCCTCAGCAATGATGCCCACGCACATGCGTGGGTCGATGCCTTTGCCCAGGTTGGGATTAGCGTTCGGTTCGAGGATGTTCGGCCGCTTATCGGGATGGGCGCAGACAAACTTGTGCCCGCTTTGGCTCCGAGGCTGGAGCACGATAAGGGGCTTGGCAAGCAAATCGTTGAACTGCGGCAGCAGATCTTTCTTTCGTGCTATGTGAGCGATCTCCAACCTGCTCCCGGTTCGCGGGCATTGTGTGAGCGAATGCACAGCGACGGGTTTCGGTTGACGGTCGCGAGCTCCGCGCAGAAAGAGGAATTGCAAGTGCTGCTTAAGATCGCAGGAGTTGATGATCTTATTGATGAGCCGCCGAGCTCAGGTGACGGCAAGGCTTCAAAACCTGCGCCCGACATCGTTGCAGCAGCGTTGCAGCTTTTGCAGCTGCAGCCTGAGCAGGCAGTCATGATCGGCGACACGCCCTATGACATCGCGGCCGCCGCGCGGTGTGGGGTCGCTACGATTGCCCTACGCTGCGGCGGTTGGAGCGACGCGCGGCTGAGAGGCGCCGTTGCAATCTACGACGACCCGGCCGACCTGCTCGCTCACTACGACGGGTCGCCGCTCTGCGCTTCCCGCGCCGTTTTACCGCACCATGGATCCCGATAAGCGACTCAGTCGCACGCTAAAGATTTTGGGCGTCGCCGCCTTGAGCATCGCATTGCTTTGGACGGCGCTCATGGTCATTAGCAAGATAAAGATCGTCGTGATCATTCTCTTCGGCGCGGTCTTCTTTGCGTATCTCGTCTATCCGGCCGTACACTTTTTGCAAACGCGACGCTTTCCACAATGGCTGGCTATTCTCACGGTTTACGTGGTGCTTATTCTCGTGGTCGGCACGGCAGTCGGCTTCGGTGGTCCGGCGATAGCAAGCGAAGCGAGAAACTTTTCCGCCAATTTGCCAAACCTCGTGCGGCAAGCCCATGACAACTTGGTCAACGCGAACAACAACGTTTTGGGTGCGGTGCCGCTGGAAACGCGACAAACGGCAGCCAATTACATCAACAATTTGGTCGGCGACTTGCAAAGCGCGGCCGGCGCGGTGACCGGTAAGGCGCTCACGATCGTGTTGAGCGTCGTCTCGGTGATCAGCGGCCTCGTCATCGTGCCGATTCTCGCGTTCTATATCTTGCTTGACGCCGACCGTCTCTCGCGGGGCTTTATTAACCTATTTCCGGCCACCATGCGGAATCAGGCAACGCTCGTTCTGCAGGATGTCGATCAGGTGCTGGCCGGCTTCATCCGCGGTCAAATTCTCGTAGCGGCCTTTGTGGCGATATCCGTAACCGTAGCTTTGTTACTGTTACGCATCCCCTATGCGCTGTTGATCGGTTTGTTTGCCGGCGTCGTCGAAATGATTCCTTATGTGGGAGCATTTGCCGGCGCGATTCCCGCTGTGCTCATTGCATTGTTCACGCACGGCGTTGGCTGGGCGCTCGTCACGGTTCTCGCTTTCGCAGCGATCTACGAGATCGAAGGCCATTTTGTGGCACCCAGTATTGTCGGAAAACGCGTGGGCCTCACCGCGCTTTTGGTCGTGATCGCGATCCTTATCGGCGCGGAAGTCGGTGGCATTATGGGAATGTTCGTCGCGGTTCCGGTCGCCGCCATCATTCGCGTGATGTGGAAGCGTCTGGCTTATCCGCTTGAGGTGTCCGCGGGCAGCGCGCCGCTGCCCGAGCCGACCGAACCCAAGACTATCGTCGTCGCTAATAACTAGAAGTACGGGGTCGAGTGCATGAAACTGTGGACGGATATTGAGAACGACGTACTCGCCGGATCGACCTGCCTCGCGGAATCTGATGAGTTTGCTGTCTATTCACTCGGCAATGACACGTACGCACTGGTGTTGCGACATCGCGGCATGCCGTGGCAAGGTGTGACGCTCTCGGGCGACGGCGTCTTTCGTGTTTCAGAGCTACTCGTGACGGCCTCCCGCGCGCTTTACCGCGACGTTGCGGCGCGTCTCTCCCCGGAACATCATCGCGCGACGTAGTCTGCTCCGCTTCGCTAGATTTTTTTAGAACCGTGTGTTGAAGCTCACAGGCCCTCTCGGTAACGCGCTCCCTTTCCCGACAGTCTCATCATATGACAAATAGCTTGCACCCACTAGTGTGGGGAGCGAGCATCGTGGGGAGAGACTTGCATGAAACTTACTCGACGGTCGTTCAGCGGGTTGGCGTTTGCCTTCTTGCTGGCAATCGGCCTTATCGTCTTTAACTCAACCAAGGCTTCTGCCGATCAACGAGACTTCACCGTTTACAACGAGACCAGCTACACGATCGAGGAACTTTATGTTTCGCCACATTCCTCTGACAACTGGGAAGAGGACGTACTTGGTAGTGATGTCCTGCTAGCGGGCCATCACGTCAAGATCACGTTCTCTGACGACTTAGGGTACTGTTACTACGACATCAAAGCCGTGTATTCGGACAACACGAAGTCCGTCAAATTCAACGTCGATCTGTGCAGCATCTCGGATTTCCATTTCCACGAGTAACGCAACAGGTCGGAATTTACGCGCGCCCGAATAGGCCCTTGTTGTTCGGGCGCGTAGCTCAGGGGTAGAGCGCTACATTGACACTGTAGAGGTCAGAGGTTCGAGACCTCTCGCGCCCACCATCGGAAGTCTTTACGCCGCGCGCTATTGCGGCGTTTTTGTTGCCTTCAACGAGTCTAGAACCAGTGAAATGCTGACCAAATGCTGAAGCTGTGTAGACTATGGTATAATAGCGTGGATCGAACGTCAGTCATTCTTTCCGGTCCTAACCCCATCACTTTGAGGCAGACCTTTATGTTCGTAACCGTTATCCATCGCATCAGCAATCCCGACCAGTTCGAGTCGGCCGAGAACGCAACGGAGGTGATTCCGTCGCACCTAAAATTGCACCAATACTTAACTGCCACAGACCGCAAAACAGCAACGTGCTTGTGGGAAGCGCGTTCAGTCGAGGACGTGTAAGAATTCCTAGAACCCGTTGTCGGCCACGTTAGTCAAAACGAGTACATACCGCTGAACGCCGGAGCTGCGTTCGGCTTGCCAGCTGCGTCGGCGACCGCAGGAGGCGGCTAAGGAAGCGACGGCGGCTGTCGCGTTGCGCCACAAACGGCATGACGGCCAAGTATATTCGCACACGCCGGGAGTGCCGATCGGCATTCAACTCTGGCCACAGGTTCAACGGGTAGTCGATCAGGGTTGAGAGCTCTAGAGTACTGATGCTGTGTCAAGCGCCGGCCGGTGAATCATCGCGATGCCGGGAACGCGTCTTGGATCGTTCAAGGAAACGGGAAAATAGAACTCGCTTTTTGATAGGCGTAGGCTGCGAAGATACGAGGCCCCATCCAACTTTGTTACTCGTGGCCTTCTTGTGAGTTTTCTTTTCCAACACTGAGGAGCGCTATTATGCGATTCATCCGTTTCTCTTACCGCCCATCCGCATTACTGGGATGCGTTCTGGTAGCGTGTGTGGCAGTTCTTACCTCGCCGGGTTCGGCTGGCGGTTTGCTGCAGGGAACCGGAAAGTGGGACCTTGAGCTCGTGAAGGCATATTTCAAGAACCCGTTTAGCGGTGGGCTAGGTCTCGATATCAGTCTCCCACCTGGCGACTACCCGAACAGGCAAATGCTCAGTCGGGTCAACCCCGAGTTCGCCAAGCGCGTTGACGTGCTTATAGCAGTCTGGCTTGCAGCGGGAGGCAAGCCCATCGGCATCGTGCCAGAAACTGGTGGCCTACGAACTGCGCAAGTTCAACTTAATCTCTATAAGCAGTGTCGTCGGCCTCCCCCCGGGGGAACCCAATCAGCGGCCGTCTCGACGTGGGTCCTTGACTACCGAGGCGCCCACAATGAGCCCGCCAAAGGACTAAGCAGCTACGACCATTTCGTTAAGTCTGATTCCTGTCCGGACGGTAAACCCATCGAATGGGCACCAGTGAGTTGGCACAACGTCGGACTCGCTGTGGATTTCGGTGAATACAACGCGTCGAGGAAGTATATCAGCAACGATGATTCGTTCCTTAGAACCGTATGGTGGCTAAAAGTTCAGTCGGCGATGGAAAAACTAGGCATGATAGACGGTGTTTCGGTCGAGGATCCGCGACATGTCGACTGGCATCCTTACCTAGAGAGGCCAACAGACAAGGGTGCAGCGTGGAACTCGGGGTACGCGTGGAAACTTCCGAGCACGATCTACGAATGGCATCCTTCCTCAACGCCCGGCGTCGGCCTTTTGTACGTATATGATCTCGAGTCGGACGGAAACTGGATCACAATCAAAGACTCTCGGGCGATTCAAACATTCATCGACAAAAGTTGGGAAGGCAGATGGGAAACATACAATCCTGCCGTCAAAATCGGCTTAGCGTATATTCCAACAATAGATTGTTGTCCAAAGGACTATGCGAGGCGCTATAAGACCGTCAGCAACGTTGAGATTAAGAGCTACTCCAATCATGCAGGCATGGAGGAGTGGAGAGATACGACGGGATCGCCGGAACTTTATCCGGGTTCTAGTGAAACCGATCTGCAAAAAGTGGCGGACGTCCAGATCGGCGAGGCTAGGTCTGAGCGATTTGCGGAGTGCCAGTACATGTTGCTGCCTAGTGAAGTCAGTTGGCCCTGCCGGCCTGAATCGGCAACGTATGAATCAGAATATTTTACTAAAACAAAGCCGTTCATGGTCGTCCATGCCGCATCATACTACAACGTGGTATTTCACTTGGTTACAGCAAACCCAATCACAGCCACAATACGGGCTCATTCTGACTGGCATCGTGACCGGAACCCGGCTGACTGGGAGCGTGAAGAAACAATCGACAGGTTCGGGGAGATTGTTTTCCCGTTCGGGTGGAATCGCGACCAAGGCATCGTCGGTCAACTGATCTTTGGGGGAGCTAACATGCCGGGGTCGTCAGATACGGGCATCGATTTGATCAAGCCAACAGAAAAGAGAGGCACTGCGGTTATTTCTTCAGAGCTACCGGCCGGCGCCATGGACAAAACCGAGCCACCCAATTGGCCTTTTTAGGTCACAGGGAAAGAACCCGATCAACGCCACTCAACCGGGCGGCGTTTGTTCTGCTGCCGCGCGCGACTATTTACTAAGCGGCTTCAGCGGTACGTCTTCGACGGGTTGAAAGTGTGGCAGAGTCACGGTTAGTTTGGTGACAGAGTTCGGCGGGGCTGGGAATTTGGCCCATAGATTCAATTTAGACTTCGATCCGACCGTGCTCAAGCCTGTACTGCAGACACATAGTCCGTGAGCGTCGCGAACGACCGTATATTTGGTCGCTCCAGCGGTGTCTGTGAGATAAACTCCTGCAATCGAGTCAGTGTCCAAGCCCATTTGCGAGGGTGCTTCTTGGGCTGGAAGGAAATTATAGGAGATCGGAATTCCATCGTTGGAATCGTTTACCAAGACGAACTTCAACGAAACCATGTCTCCAGAAACGCGCTTGAGCTCGGTGACGTCAATGCGGCTTCCAGATTTCTCGCCATCACCACTGCCGAGGATCTTTGTCGTCGCACCCATGGTGCCGATCAATATGAACACGCAAAAAATAATTCGAAGCATTCGAAACATGAGAGTGTCCTTTCACACGTGAAGCGAAAAGTACAATTTTATCCGAAAGTGATGGCATTTGACAGTAGGCGTCAAAATGCTCTCGAAAAACAGAAAAAGACGCATTGGGCGTCCCCTTTTCTTTTATCGAGGTCCGTACACTTGTGCCCTAACTTTAGCCACAGGTTTGAACGCCCTTGGGGTGGCTAACCGGTGCACACATTGTCGGCCACGGGGCGCGTTCGTGTCTGCCTATAAGGTGCGACCTTGTGAGCGAGTCTCTGCATAAAATTCTCCCGTGCCTAGCGCGGTCGGCGCAGCCGATCTCGAAGCGACCGGCGCCAGCGGACGACTAGCGAACGCACAGGTCGCATACTAACGCTCGCGCGGTGATGCGTATGGGGCTCGAGACCGCTCAGGAAATTGCTGACGAAATGCTTACCAACTACATGTATCGGTCAGTCACTCCATGATACTGGAGTACGCCGAAGCATCGTAACGACCAACGTTAGCATTTCTTTCGCTTTTTGACACTCTAGAGGTCAGAGGTTCGAGACCTCTCGCGCCCACCATAACGAAGCCTCACGCTGCAAAAGATTGCAGCGTTTTTGTTTTCCCGCCGACGGGAGTAAAGCTGACGAATCCTTCCGTCTTCCTTCCCGAATGCCGTTCAAGTCCATCGTTTGCGAGCCGCAGGCTCCGGGTTCCTAGGGGCGCATTGGACTAAAACTCACGACCGCTCGATCGTTGATGGAATCGGACCCGTACTTGGTTGTGACGTGAGTGTGCTGCATGCCCGTGTCGAAATTGAAACCTTTCCCCGCGGCAAGAGCGGGCAGCGGGAAGGGCATCTGCTTGTACTTCGCGTCCGGGATGGTGAGCACTAGGCTGCGGTCGGTGATGGAGAAGTCCACGCCATTGACCCGCTTGAGCGCCGCCGATGTTCCCATAGTACCTTCACCTTGAGACCAGCCGCCTAATAATCCGCGGTGACCTGGACCTCCGTTGCATTGTTGAACAAGTACACGCATTTCCTCGCGGCCCGGGTCTGGATCATTGTGCACTGCCAGCGCATAGAAAGTGAAATTTCCACCGTTACTCCCCGAGTACCACTCGGCTAATAGGGATGCCATGGCCGGCACCCTGTTCGTCATAGTGAAGTGGCAAGGCGGATCGCTTTGAACGGTTGGCGTGGTATCATTCCAGTCGAACTTTCTGTTGAATTGGCCCGTGGTCAGGCCGTGCTCGGAGTCGGGCGCGACCATTCCAGCCGGGATTACCATGCCTAGCCTGCCGGCACACCATTCCACGGCCAGCTGGGCGTTCGGCCAACTCGCCTTCCAATCGGAGATGCTGACCCGTGTTCCTGTGCGATCCACCCATGAGGTTTCTTCATATCGATGCACGTCGACGCGAATGTCGTAGTGGTAGATTGTCGGGTGGCCACATTTGTTCGCTTCGGCTGATGATGTAGGCCCAATTGGGGTTGACGCCGCAGCGGCACCGATCGCTGCAATAACGATGATGGTGCCTTTGCTCTTGGCGTCTACTGCGTACGGGTAAATTCCCGTGACTGCAAACGACAGCCGATTTGAACCTGCGGGCGGCAACCGGAAGGTTTTAAAGGCTCCGCGGTCGGCGACGACTTGGTGATAGCCGGTACCGCGGTTCGTCCAAAGCACACTCCCGCCCACGGGAATCGTTACGGTTTTCGGGGAGAGAGCTGAGTCGGTGATGGTGACCGGCGCAGCGCCAAGGGATTGCGCCCCGCCGGCAGGAGCGATGTCGGCGCGTATATACAAAGTCACGCCGCTCAAAAGCAGAAACGCGACAATCAAAAACTTCCGAGCGCGTGGCGCAAACATGATCGAGAACCTCTAACGGCTTGTCAGACCTATCGAAGTCTTTGCTTCGTCGAGATGAGAGAACACGGTGCCGGCCCGCAACGTCTCTAGACTGGCATCCGACAGCGCCTACTTGCTAAGTGGTGTGAGCGGCACGTCTTCGACGGGTTGAAAATGTGGCAGCACGACGTTCAGTTTTGTGACTGAATCTGGCGGCGCTGGAAACTTCGCCCATAGGTTGACTTTGGTTTTCACTGCAAGGTTCCCCAAACCACTACTGCAGACACAGTTCCCCGCAGCATCACGAACGACGGTGTACTTGGTGGCGCCTGCTGCATCCTCGAGGCTAACCCCAGCAATCGTTCCGCTGTCTCTTTCGATATCGGTTGGAGAGTTTGCAGGACCTTCGAAGGCGCCACCCATCGGCATAACGGCATCGGAATTATTTACGAGGACGAGCTTCAACGAAACCATATTTCCAGAAACGCGCTTGAGTTCGGTAATATCTATACGGCTTCCGGGTTTTTCTCCATCGGCGGTGCCGAGGATCTTTGTCGTGGCTCCTATTGTGCCTATTAAAACAAGAGCGCAAGAAAGAACGCGAAGTGTTCGAAGCATCATAATAACCTTCCAATGGAAAAGCGAACGAGAGGGGGATCGAATATATAACCCCATTGTGCCTTAACTCTCTACACTCTAGCATAGCCAAAGAGTGGACCCAAGCACCCATATGTTCGAGTGGGTCAAATGTGCCGACAGCGCTGCGCCGCGGAGAAGCCACAAAGCTTATCGCGCCAGCGCGCGGTGAGGTCTTGTTACCGGCCGCGAGTGAACTACTCCGACTCCTTGAAAAATAAAAAGGAGGGCGGCGTTTCGGCGGTCCTCCAGATTTGTGGGAAGGGCTACTTAGTATGCTCGCTGTTTTTGGAAGCAGTCACGGCAGTACACCGGCTTGTCGCCTCGAGGCTCAAATGGAACTTCCGCGGTGCCGCCGCAGCTGCTGCAGGTGGTGCTGAACATCTGGCGCTGGCCGCCGCCGTAACGCGGATGATCATTGCCGCCTCCGCCGGATGCTCTGCTTGCTTTTCGTGCCTGGCGGCAGTCGGGGCAACGATTAGGTTTGTTTTGAAAGCCCTTCTGAGCGTAAAATTCTTGCTCGCCACTTGTAAATGTAAACTGTGCGCTGCAATCGACGCACGACAATAACTGATCGGTATACACTTGGTATTTGACTCCTCTGCGCTGCTGCAACCAGGGCTGCAATTGTTCAGCGAACTATCCGGTAGTATGGGTTCGGTAAATGGGCGCTGACGATCGCAAAGAGGAGATTGATGAGACTTCCAATTTCGATATCTTGACTATTCGCTTGCCACCACGGACCAAAACCACGCTAATTATATCATTCC
>Ga0209168_10002454_pt1 | contig 13366 bp, 9 predicted proteins | sample Coa_R1_FD_187156 | JGI IMG/M metagenome (GOLD analysis project Ga0209168, IMG submission 187156) | Surface soil microbial communities from Centralia Pennsylvania, which are recovering from an underground coalmine fire - Coalmine... | ecosystem: Environmental > Terrestrial > Soil > Unclassified ... | reverse complement strand
CCCGCCGAGACCACCATCACCGGCACCGTGCTGCCCGCCGGATGCGAGCGGAACACCGCGCCCGCGCGGCCGACCGAGGTCCTGATCCGGTCGGCCAGCAGCGCCACCGCCAGCTGCCCCGCGGGCAGCCTGGGGTCATAGCCCCGGCGGGCCGAGATCTTGAGCCGGCGCAGCGCGGACCGGCGCTGCGCGGCGCTCAGCCCGGGGAGCAGGTAGACCGTGGTGTTGCGGCCATGCCGTTCGGCCGCGGCGTGTAATCCGGGAGAAAGCTCATTCGGATCGCGATAGCGGATCTTAATCATGGCGCTGCCCGATATCAACACAAGTCATGTGCACTACCTAAGAAAGGAACGAAATGGCAAGTGCACGCCCCCCCACTGAGGCGTTCGCAATCCGTACTATAGCCCAGCGGATTGCGACCTTGGTGCGAATCAACGTGGCTTGCCCGGTTCGGTGGTTATTTCGTGACCGACAATTGCCGCAAATCGGCCGCGTGGCGCGCTCACCGCCAGGGCGGTTAGGCTGCACGCGTGATCTCAGCGCAGGCCGCGGCGGCCTCCGGCGCCCGGACGGGCCAGGCGGGGGCGTTCGGGGGGTTCCGGACGCGCTGGGCGCTGCTGCTGTCGGCGGCGGGCGGCCTGGCCACCTTCGCCGCGTCCCCGCCGCTGGGCGTATGGCCGCTGGCGTTCCTCGGGCCCGGGGTCCTGGTCGTGGCGCTGACCGGGCGGCGGCTGCGATCCTCGTTCGGGTGCGGGCTGGTGTTCGGGCTGGCCCTGTTCGTGCCGCTGCTGTCGTGGCTGATCAACGTGGCCTGGTACGCCTGGGCCGCGCTGGCCGGGGCCGAGGCGCTGATCTTCGCCCTCGTGTGCGTGGGCCAGCGGCTGCTGCTCGAGCTGCCGTTCTGGCCCGCGCTGGTGGCGGCGTGGTGGGTGGCGGCCGAGGCGCTCCGCGACCGGTGGCCGTTCGCGTTCCCCTGGGGCCGGCTGGCGATGAGCCAGTCGGTGGCCCCGGACGTCCGCTGGGTGGCGGTGGGCGGCGCGCCGCTGCTGAGCTTCCTGGTCGCGCTGACCAGCGCGATGGCGGCCCGCTGGGTGCTTGGCATGCTCGCGGCCGGGAGCTTTTCCTGGTCCTGGCGACGGGCGCTGCCCGCGGCGGTGACGGCGGGCCTGGTGCTCGCGGGCGGCCTGCTGCCGGTCGACCCGGTGGGCGGCGCGCCGGTGGCCACGGTGGCCGCGATCCAGGGCAACGTGCCGCGGGCCCGGAACCTGCCCCAGCTGCTCAACGACAGCGAGGTGACCCAGAACCACGTCGCGGCCACGGACAAGCTGGCGGCCCTGGTGAAATCGGGGCGGCTGCCCGCGCCGGACGTGGTGATCTGGCCGGAGAACGCCACCAGCCTGGACCCGCGCGAGTACCCCCCGCTGTCCGCCGAGCTGGCCCGGGCGGCGGCCACGGCGGGCAAGCCGATCCTGATCGGCGAGGTGCTGGACAACCCCAGGCGTAACGTCGGGCAGCTGTGGGTGCCCGGCACGGGCCCGACCACGATCTACGTCAAGCGCCGGCTGGTCCCGTTCGGGGAGTACATCCCGTTCCGGGGCGTCATCTCCAGCTTCAGCTCGCTGCCCGCGCTGCAGCCGATCGACTTCACCGCCGGCCGCGATCCGGTCGTGTTCCACGTGGGCAAGATCCGGCTGGGCGACGTGATCTGCTACGAGGTGGCCTTCGACGACCTGGTCCGGTCCGAGGTCAACGCCGGGGCGAACCTGATCGCCCTGCAGTCCAACGACGCGGACTTCGAGCTCGACGGCCAGCTCGGCGAGACCGAGCAGCAGACGGCCATGGCCCGGATCCGGGCCATCGAGAGCGACCGCGCGGTGGTGTACGCCTCGACCACCGGGGAGAGCACGATCATCGCGCCGTCCGGGGCGATCATCGAGCAGAGCCAGGTGTGGCGGCAGGCCATCCTGGACGCGCGGGTGCCGCTGGTCAGCTACCGGACCCTCGCCGACCGGATCGGGGCGTGGCCGGAGTACGTGCTCATCCTGGTGACCGTGCTTGCCCTCGGCTTCGCGGTGGTCACGGTGCGACGTCGCCGCAACCAGCGGGACGTTTCGGGCGTCTAGGACTGGTAGGCGCACGTAGTATGCGTACCGGCATGCATTCTGCCGGTTTCCCGATGTCCAAGGGAGGGATTACCGTGCGTGGCACGCCACGGACTTTGCTGAGCATCGTGGCCGCGGCGGCGATCGGCCTGCTCGCGGCGGCGTGCAGCAGCACGCCCCCGCAGACGCCGGCCCAGGCCTCGGCCTCCGCGTCCGTCTCGGCTTCGGCGCGCGCGTCGCTGCTGGCCACCGAGCTGAAGATCACCCCGGCCAACGGGAGCCACGACGCCAATCCCGCGAAGGGGATCACCGTGACCGCGACCAAGGGCACCGTGAGCCAGGTCACGGTGACCTCGCCGGGCGGGACCACGGTGACCGGCACGCTGCGCGACGGCGGCCGGGTCTGGCACAGCACCTGGACGCTCGGCGTGTCCAAGAGCTACACGGTGACCGCGACCGGCACCGACGGCAGCGGGCAGAAGATCACCACGACCAGCACCTTCCGCACGCTGACCCCCTCGTCGGTGTTCCACACCGAGATCTACGAGGGTTCGGGCCAGACCTACGGCGTGGGCATGCCGATCATGCTGATCTTCAGCCAGCCGATCACCAACCGGGCCGCGGTCGAGCGGTCCCTTTCGCTTACCACCTCTAAGCCCGTCACCGGCTCCTGGTACTGGGACGACAGCACCCACCTGGACTTCCGGCCGCGGGACTACTGGCCGGCCTACACCACGGTCAGCTTCACCGGCCACCTGGCCGGGGTGGAGGGCGCCAAGGGCGTGTACGGCGCGGCCGACCTGACCCAGACGTTCGACATCGGCCGGTCGCTCATCGCCGTGGCCAGCACCACCACCCACAAGACGCAGATCTACAAGGACGGCAAGCTCCTCTACAACTGGCCGATCAGCACCGGCCGGCCCAGCCTGCCCACGCCCGACGGCACCTACGTGAGCGTGGAGAAGCAGAACCCGGTCCGGATGATCGGCGGCGGCGCGCCCGGCAGCGCCGGGTACTACAACGAACTGGTCAACTACGCGGTCCGGTTCACCTTCAGCGGCGACTACTACCACTCGGCCCCCTGGTCGGTGATCGACCAGGGCACCACCAACGTCAGCCACGGCTGCGTGAACCTGCCGCCCGAGGACGCCGTGACGTACTACAACCTGTCCATCCCCGGCGATCCGATCACGGTCACCGCCAGCACCGCGGCCGGCAAGTGGGACGACGGCTGGACCGAGTGGTTCCTGCCCTGGTCGAAGTACCTGCACGGGAGCGCGCTGGACCTGGCGGTGGAGGCCGGGCCGCAGGGCAGCCAGTTCGTCCCGCCGTCGGCGCTGCCCGCGGACACCGCCGCCGCGCCGCTGCTCACCTCGGCGGCCGGCAACTACTTCGCGGGCAGCGCGAACATCGCGACCGCGGGCTGAGCTCCCCGTCTTAGTAGCCGGGGTCACCGTTGTCGCCCCAGGGGGTCCACGGGGTCCACCCGGCGGGCAGATCGGCGGGGATGACGTGCTGCGGGCTCGGCGTGGGCTGCGCCGTCGGCGCTGGCTGCCCTGCCCCGGCCTGCTGACCGGGGGCCTGCGGGACCAGGCTGAACGCGGCGGCGACGGCCACCCCGTTGGCGTCCATGCCCACGCTGACCGTGTTGTGCAGGCCGAAGGCCTGGCAGCCGAGGTTGGTGAACGAGGCGCTCAGCCGGGCGGCCAGGAACGTGAACAGGTTGTTGCCGGTGGCCGGGACCGGCGACGGGCTGGCGCTGAACCGCTGCTGGTTGGCGGCGATGAAGGCGGTCTGGACGTTGAGCAGGTTGGCGCAGAAGTTGGCCGGGGTGTCGGCCTGCTGGCCGCCGGCCCGCTGGTCCCCGAACGGCTCGTGGAACACGCCGCTGACCAGCGGCTGGCCGACGCCCAGCCGGTACAGGTTGGTCTTGGGACGGCTGACGGCCCCGTTGACCATCGTCATCGGGTCGTTCTCCGGGACCAGCGCGACCGGAGCCCGCTGATTGGCCGCCGCGGACAGTTCGTCCAGAGTCTGCGAGGTGCCCGGCCGGCCGGCGTCGGACAGGTCGGGCGCGGTGAACACGGTGCAGCCGAGCGCGGGCAGGACGAAGCTGTCCAGCAGGGTGTTGTCGCTGCCGTTGCTGATCGGCTGGGCGCCGGCGCCCAGTGTTTGTGCGTTGGCGGTGCTGTCCTGGGCGGTCCGGCCGGTGGCGGTGAGCAGGTACCTGCTGGTCACGTTGTCGCTGGGGTCCTGGTCGGCGATCTGGAAGCTGCGCGAGGTCGGGCACGCCTGCCCGGTCAGCGGCGACCGGCCGGCGGCCGGGATGCGCAGCTTGCCGTTGGCGATGTCCCGGTCCGCGGCGGCGTAGAACGCGACGCTGTGGCAGTACGAGACCTGGCCGAACAGCGAGTCGCCCAGGCCGTTCACGCACTTGGCCCCGGACAGCGTCCCCGGCCGGGCGCCGTCCAGCTTGAGGTTGTTCCCGTTGAAGCCGACCATGATGTTGACCACGGCGTTCTTCGGCAGGCGCGGCTTGACCGGGGCGACGGCCGGGATCGTGCCCGCGGTGATGACCAGCGGCTCGTAGACCGCGAGCCGGCCGGTGGCCGGGTCCAGGATGGTGGCCTGCACGAAGGCCTGCAGCGCCGGGTTGGCCTGGGTGCAGCCGGAGGCGGCCGGGTCCTGGCCGCCGGGCCCGGTCAGCTGGTACGGCGTGGCCAGGCCCGCCGCGGTCAGCGGGCGGGCGGGGACGATGAGCTCGCAGTCCATGTTCTGCGCGATGGTGCCGTCCTGCGCGGCGCTCGGGCTGGCGCTGGGCGTGCCGCTGAGGGTGGCGCCGGGGGTGGCGCCGGGTGTGCCGCTCGCGGCGGCCGGGGCGGCGGTGAGCCTGGTGGTGCTGCCGCCCGACTGGGCCACGATCAGGCCGAGGGTCAGGCCGAGCGCCATCGGGACGGCCACCGGCACGATCACCCGCGCCCGCGCCCGCGCCCGTGTCGGGCGGCGCCGGCGGGCTCTCCGGCGTGCATTCCCGGTTGCCGTGCTGCGTGCGCTCCAGGGTGCCGTCTCGCGTTCGGTCCAGGGTGCCGTCTCGCGTTCGGTCCAGGGTGCCGTCTCGTGTTCGGTCCAGGGTGCCGTCCCGGCTGGCCTGTTGCGTGCGTTGCCCGATGTCTTCCCGCTCCAGGTGCGCATCTGGGTCCACCTCCGTACACACTGAGTATCTGGATGGTGACGCTAGACCCGGGACGGCGCGATGCGGGCAAAAAGCAGAAAAGTCCTTTTGCCGCCTTTAGTTGATAAAATCGGATTTATCGGAAACCTGACTTCTTTCATGATCATTACGCCACAGGTAAAGCCACACATTACGGTGCGTGGAGTAAGGGAATTGTCACCTGCAGGCAAGATCTCCGGGCTTGCCCGGCCGCGCTCCACCGTCCGCGAACTCAGCCATTACGCGGTTTCAGCCGACTGCCCCACTGGGCCGCTGGAACCGGTGTCCGGCCGGAACCGGCTCAATGCTCCATGGTGCGTTTGCCTGTGAGGTGAGCGTCAGGCCACTGCGGGCACTCCTGCCCCGCCTGCCTCCCCGTTACCACCTTCCCCGCCTCCGGCGGCTGCGCCAACTACGTCGTTGCCACAACCACGTAGTCCCAACTACTTCGTTGCCACAACGACGTAGTTACCGCCACCGGTCCTGCCCCGGGTCACGGTCCCGGCAGCATCACGATGGAGCTCAACGGCAGGACCTGAGGGTCACTCCAAGGGAAAGACACCCATAGGACATCGTGCCGGCTGGAACGGAGCCGGGCCGGGGCGGGCGATGGTGACGGCGGGAGAGATGGGGTACCAGGGGTGGAAGGTGCAGTTGCGCGGACTGTCTGGGGCGGTCAGGGGGCTTCCCAGAGGGAGGCGATGCCCTGGCCGACGCCGATGCACATGGTGGCGGCTCCGCGGGCGGTACCGCGCCGCCGCATCTCGTGCAGCAACGTGGTGATGATCCGGGCCCCGGAGCAGCCGAGCGGGTGGCCGATGGCGATCGCGCCGCCGTTGACGTTGACCAGGGCGGGGTCGGCCTTGAGCTCGTCGATCACGGCCACCGACTGGGCCGCGAACGCCTCGTTGACCTCGAGCAGGCCCACGTCGTCCAGCCGCCAGCCGGCCCGGCCGAGCGCCTTGTGCATGGCGGGCACCGGGCCGATCCCCATGTAGTCCGGGTGCACGCCGGCCGCCGCGGAGCCGGCGTAGCGGGCCAGCGGGGTCACCCCGGCCCGGCGCACGGCGTCTTCCGACATCAGCAGGAGCGCCGCCGCGCCGTCGTTCAGCGGCGATGAGTTGCCGCCGGTCACCGTGCCGCCCTTGCGGAACGCGGGCTTCTTGGCGGCCAGCTCACCGGCGGTGAGGCTGGCGTTGATGCCCTCGTCGTGACGAACCACGGCCCGTTCGGTAGAAATCTCGACGATCTCGGCGTTGAACCGTCCGGCGTCGCGGGCGTCGGCGGCCAGCCGGTGACTGCGCAGGGCCCACTCGTCCTGGCGCTCCCGGGTGATGCCGTACTTGTCCGCCACGTTCTCCGCGGTCTCCCCCAGCGTGATCGGCGGGTACAGCTCCTGCATCCGCGGGCTCACCAGCCGCCAGCCGAGCCGGGTGTCGGCCAGGTCCAGGGCCCGCGGGAAGGGATCCGCGGAGCGCGCCACCACGAACGGGGCGCGGGTCATCGACTCCGACCCGCCCGCCAGGCAGATGTCCGCCTCGCCGGCCGCGATGGCCCGGGCCGCGTCGCTGACCGCCTCCATCCCGGACCCGCACAGCCGGTTGACGGTGGCGCCGGGGATCTCCACCGGCAGCCCGGCCAGCAGCACCGCCATCCGGGCCACGTTCCGGTTGTCCTCGCCGGCCTGGTTCGCGGCGCCCCAGTAGACGTCGTCGATGGCGGCCACGTCCAGCGCCGGGTTACGCCCGGTCAGGGCCTTGATCACGTCGGCCGCCAGGTGGTCGGGGCGGACCTGGGCCAGCGCGCCCTTGACCTTCCCGATCGGCGTGCGGCACGCGTCGACGACGAAGACTGAGTTCACCCTGACCTCCAGCTATTTCCCTGCGTCCACGATAAGCGAGGTGGCCCCGGGGAACTCCGGGGCCACCTCGCGGGTGGTGCTAGCGGGTGCTGCTAGCGGGAGCGTCAGCTCGCGTTGCTACATCCCTGACGGGTCCTGATAGTGGTGGCCGCGGCGGTGATGCCTGGACGGGGGACCCGTCACGCCGCCGTTGCCGCCACCCGCCGTGGTGCCGGTGCCGCCATTGCCGCCGGTACCGCCAGTGCCGCCGCCTGCCGAGGCCGAGGCCGAGGCCGACGCTCCGGCCGCCGCCGGGGCCACGGCCTTCTGCTGGGCCAGGTTGTAGGCCACCGCGGTCGCCACCTGGTTGCCGTCCACCGTGACGGCCACCGGGTTGGTCAGGCCGAAGTTGTTGCAGCCCAGGTTGGCGAAGGACATGGCCAGCCGGTTGCCCAGGAACGTGGCCAGGTTATTGCCGACGGCCGGGACCGGCGAGCCGGTCCCCGCGTCGCGGGTAGCGTCCAGCTGGTTGCGGGCAGGCGCCATGTTGCTCAAGTTCTGGCAGTAATCCATCGCCACCTGCGCGGCGCTGGCGTTGGCGGGCAGCAGCGGCTGGTCCACCAGCGACCGGTACACGTTGGTCTTGGCGACGCTGTAATTGCCGCCGACCAGGGTCATCTCGTCGTTCGGCGGGACGACCGCGATCGTGCCCTGCTGGTTGACCATCGCGCTGAGTTCGTTCAGCGCCTGCGACCCCGAGGTCCCGGCCGGGTCCGTGGTGTCCGTCGTGGTGAACGGGGTGCAGCCGGTGGCCGGGTCGACGAACGCGGCCAGCAGCTTGTCGTCGCTGCCGTTGACCAGCGTCTGCGCCCCGGCGAGCGTGCCGGCGTTGGCCGCCGTGTTCTGCGCGGTCTGGCCGTTGGTGTTGATCAGGTACGACGTGATCACGTTGTCGCTCTGGTCCTGGTCAACGACCCCGAAGCTGCGCGTGGTCAGGCAGGGCTGTCCGTCCGCGGCCGTGCCGGTCGCGGGGACCTTCAGCCTGCCGATCCCGATCTCGAAGTTGGCCAGCCGGTAGAAGTTGACCGCGTTGCAGGCCGAGACCTGGCCGATGACCGACTGGCCCAGCGCGTCGACGCAGTTGCCCCGGCGGGCGCCCCGGCCCTGGAGGACCAGGTTGGTGCCGTTGAAGCCGACGTCGATGATGACCTGCGACCCGCGGGCGATCGTGGGCGCGACCGGCGCGACCGCCGGGGTGGTTCCCGCGGTGACGACCAGCGGGTTGTACACCTGCACCTGTCCGGCCGGGGACAGGATGGTCGCCTCCACGAACGCGCCCTCGGTGCCGGCGTTGGCCATCGAGCAGCCGTCACCGAGCTGCCACGGGGTGGCCAGGCCGGCGGCGCTGAGCGGGTTGTTCGGCACGGTCAGGGTGCAGTTCATCGACGCGGCGGCCTGCGCCGCGGTCTGGTTCAGGTTGATCGCCGCGCCGGTGCCGTCGACCGGGTTGGTGGCCACGTCACCGAGCTGGAAGAACGCGGTCCGCCCGCTGGCGTTGCTGGGGGCCGGAGCCACTGCCGCCGCCGCGACGGCCGCGCCGCCGCTCGCGCTGGCCGACGGGCACGGTGCCGCGCTCGCGGCCGCCGCGGGGCTGCCGGAGACTGCCGGGCTCGCCGCACTCGCCGCATTCGCGGCATTCGCGGCGCTCGCCGAGGGCGAAGCGCACGCACCAGTCGCCGACTGGTTGATGGTCCTAACGGGACCTCCCGAGACCGCGAGGATGATCCCGAGGGTCAGCCCCAACGCCATCGGAATGGCGAGAGGTACCGCAATGCGCGCCGCACGACTGTTCCTACCGCGACGGCGCCATGCGGACCGATGCCCGCTGAGCATTCAATCCACCTCCATGGATGTCCGCTGTGACGCTCCCGGGGGATCACGGTAGACCCGCTCCGAAGGTGGTTACAGGAAATCGAGGAGATTCGTGTTTTGTCCGGTTCTAAGCCGAAAGTCAGCGCCAAACCTTGGCAATTCATTGCCAAGTTATTACGTCGCAGGTGATCGTGCGCCGGCCGGATCGAGATCGCTTCGTAATAGGACAAACCGGGGTCGCACGGAAGGCGAGGGGTTATCGATGGTAACGGAGAGTAATTATTACGATTCTCTCAGTGAACAGCAGATATTTCGGTAGAGTGACGTCGTCGGTGGGCCGGGAGCCTGCCCGGGCAGGTCACGAGCCTGTGCGGCGGCGAGCAGAGGCCCGGGCGAGGGGAGAAGGGCTCCCGGCCCCGCCGACGACCCTCCCCGCTGGACGTCTCGTAGCGGCCCACGCGGGGCGGGCCTTCGCGCCAGGTGCGACTGGCCGGCGGCTCGGTAATTCCGCCGCTGGCAGCCTGGGACGGCGGGCGCGGATTAATGTTCAGCCGTGCATTTCTTGAGTTGACCGTAAGGCCGTCGTGACGGCAAATAGCGGGCCATTACGGTGGCCCCGGAATCTTCGGCGGATGCGATTACTCGTGCGTTCTGCCGTATTGCCGGCCGGGATTCCCGGCCGACGCCCGCGAGTGCCAGGCTGGCCGTCTGGGGGGGTGGCTGGCCGGCCTCGCGGGCCTTGGCAGGCGCGGTCCGGCACGATCCGGCGCGACCTGGTGCGGTCCGGCGCGGACCTGGCGCGGGTCGCCGGCGGGCTCGCTGGCGGGCCGCTCGCGCCGGGCCGGGTGGGCAGACAGGAGCGGCAGCGGCTATTCTCATGATCAGTTCGGCCTCCTGCCGCGGACGACCCCACCATCGGGCATCTGCCCTGGCCAGAGCGATGCTCGGCATGTATTCGCTTGATCGCGCACAGCACGATCGGCCCGGGTCTGGCCGGGCAGGTCATTCGCCGGGCGGAGACAACTGCCGGCCGGCAACCTTTCGGTGCGGATACGCGTCTGTGTGTTGGAGGAGTTGTTATCCGGTCATCTCTTGGTTGCTGCTTGGTTCTTGCTTGGTCCGAAAGTTTTGGGTTCCTACTTGTTATCTCATTGTGAATTTCGTGAAGGGACGGCGCCGTGTCGCGATCCGGATGGTTCCGCAAACGCCAGCCCGGGCTGGACCCAGAGCTAGCCACTGACGGGGCTGTTGCCGCTAAGACAGGATTGAAGGGACGCCGGGGGCTGACCCTGACCGCCGCCAGCGCGGCGATGGTGCTGGCCGCGGGGGTCGCGGTGGTTGCCTTTGACTCGCCGGGCAGCCACGCCGCCCCGGTGACGCCCGCCCAGGCGGCGGCCGCGGCCAAGCAGGACGCGCCGGCTGTCCCGCTCACCATGCTGTCGGTTACGCCGTCCGCGGGCGCCAAGGGCGTCAACGGCGCGGCCCCGATCAAGGTGCAGTTCTCTGCCCCGCTTGCCGCTAACACCCCGATGCCCCAGCTTTCGCCGCACATCACCGGCAACTGGCAGGTCGAGGGCGACACCGCGGTCTTCACCCCGGCGGTGGGCTTCTTCGAGAACACCAAGGTGACGCTGAAGATCCCCGGCGGCGAGAGCGGGATGGTCTCGGTCGACGGGGCCAGCGTGGGTTCGGGCGGCCTGCTGGCCCCGGGGTCGACCGTGAGGTGGACCACCGGCTCGTTCAGCACCCTGCGCCTGCAGCAGGTGCTGAGCCAGCTCGGGTACCTGCCGTTCACCTGGACGGCTAGGTCCAAGACGGTCATCAGCCCGGCCAACGCCAACGCCGAGCTGTCGGCCGCGTACCAGGCGCCCGCCGGGACGTTCCGCTGGAACGGCAGCTACCCGTCGAACCTGACCAGCCAGTGGAAGGCCGGCTCGGCCAACATCCTCGACGTGGGCGCGATCCGGGCCTTCGAGTCGGTCTCCAATCTGACCATGGACGGCAGCGCGGGCCGCACGGTGTGGCACAACCTGCTTACGGCGGTGGCCAAGGGCAAGAACAACCCGAACGGCTACAGCTACGCGCTGGCCAACCAGCACTACCCGGAGACGCTGACCGTCTGGCACAACGGCAAGGTCGTGCTCAAGACCCTGGCCAACACCGGCATCCCGGGCCGCCCGACCGTGGACGGCACCTACCCGGTGTACCTGAAGTTCGTTTCCACGTACATGGACGGCACCAACCCGGACGGCTCGAAGTACCACGACCTGGTGTACTACGCGAACTACTTCAACGGCGGCGACGCGGTGCACCAGTTCAGCCGGTACAGCTACGGGTCCTACCAGAGCCTGGGCTGCGTCGAGCTGCCCTGGGCCGCGGCCAAGACGGCGTACGGCTACCTCGCCTACGGCAGCCTGGTCACGGTCACCGGCCCGGTGGCCTGAGCCCGGATACGATGCTGCGGGGGCGGTCCGGACGGACCGCCCCCGCAGTTTTCGCGATCGTGACGTGTTAGATCGGGTGAACCTCTTCCGCCTGCGGACCCTTGGGACCGCGGCCAGCGGTGTACTCGACCCGCTGGTTCTCCTGAAGGGCGCGGAACCCGTCCATCTTGATGGTGGAGTGGTGGACGAAGACGTCGGCCGAGCCGTCGTCGGGGGCGATGAAACCATAGCCCTTGTCCGAGTTGAACCACTTCACGGTGCCCTGAGGCATGTACTTCTCCTACTGTGACGATTTCGGGAGCACACGGGCGTGTTCTCCCGGGTTGGTGTGACCACTGCCCATGCGGACAGCCGCTAACGGGCGGGCGTTCGGGAACACAGGACGCCCGCGGTCAGAACTTCGCAGGCGCTGTGACACGTTCACGAACTTCGTACAACCAGTTGTATTTAACCACTCTCAGCTACTAGCGGCGTCCTAAGCGGCCGAAAAGGCCTGCTACCTGGCGGTGAGAATAGTCCTGGGGCCGAGCGCGCGCACGCGGGCCGCGAAGCGGGAGCCGGGCGCGGTGGCCGCGATCCGCTCGGCCTCCTCGGCGGTGTCGACGTCGGCCAGTTCGGGCAGCATCGCGACCCGGAGCCCGGCATGGTGCAGCCTGGCCAGTTGCAGCGCCCCGGTGTCCGCACGTGACATGGGCACGCCGAGCACCAGGGCGGGATCGATCTCGCGCAGGCCGAGCAGCCAGAAGCCGCCGTCCTCGGCCATGCCGAAGGTGGCGTCCGCGGTCCCGTCGACGAGCGGCCGGACCGCTTCGGCCAGCAGGGCGGGCGTCACCTGCGGGGTGTCCATGCCGATGAACACCAGCGGGTCCGGGCTGGTGACCAGCGCGTCGGCCAGGGCCCAGGCCAGGCGCTCGTCAAGGCCGCCGCCGCGCTGGGCGATGACGTCGAAGCCGGGCGGCAGCCAGGGGCCCGGGGCGCCGGCCAGGGCCAGGATCCGCCGGGTGACGCTCACCGATACGACCGCGGCCAGGGTGTCGGTCAGGGCGGCCTCGGCGAGCCCGGCCGCCTCGGCCGGGGTGTAGGCCGGGGTGAGGCGGGTCTTGACCCGGCCGGGCACGGGCTCCTTGGCGACCACCATGAGCTGGGCCGCGAGCGGGCTATCCGGGGCCGGATCATCCGATCTCGGGCTACCCGGCATCGGGCCACTGTCCTGCCTCGCGGCGGAACACGGGCTCGGGGCGCCGGCTCGGCAGGACCGAGGCGCTTGCCGGTCCCGGACGGCCGTCGGACTCGGCCCGGCCGCGGGCCTCGGCGCGGCCGCCCCACGCGGGCGGCAGGACGCCCGGGCCGCTGTCGCGGCGGTGCTTGCCGGTGTACTCCGGGCCGGTGCTGCGCGGGCCGTTCATGACGCTCCGTTCATGCCGCTGGGTTATAACACTGAGGCGGGCGAGGCGATGGAGGCCAGCACCCGGCGCATGTCGCGGACGGTCCGGACCGTGCCGCCGAGCGTCCCGGTGACCTTCGATTTCCCGGTCCGGGGGTAGTAGGGAACGTCGGTCTCGGCGATCCGCCAGCCCGCCTCGGCGGCGCGCACCACCATCTCCAGCGGATAGCCGAAGCGGCGGTCCGACATGGGCAGCGCGACCAGCGCCTCGCGGCGGGCCGCGCGCATCGGGCCGAGGTCGCGGACCGGGACGCCGATCCGGCGGCGCAGTTCGGCGGCCAGGACCCGGTTGCCGATCCGGGCGTGCAGCGGCCATGCGCCCTTGCCGCGCACCGAGCGGCGGCCCAGCATCAGGTCGGCCCGGCCGTCCCGGACCGGGTCGGCCACGGCGGGCAGGTCACCCGGGTCGAAGGAGGCGTCGGCGTCCATGACGCAGACGATGTCGCTGGTCGC
>Ga0209168_10002453_pt1 | contig 13366 bp, 14 predicted proteins | sample Coa_R1_FD_187156 | JGI IMG/M metagenome (GOLD analysis project Ga0209168, IMG submission 187156) | Surface soil microbial communities from Centralia Pennsylvania, which are recovering from an underground coalmine fire - Coalmine... | ecosystem: Environmental > Terrestrial > Soil > Unclassified ... | reverse complement strand
GCTCGATTTCGGCAAGGCGTGGTGGACCGTGGGCATCTACGGCCGCGTGACCGACACGAACCACACGATGGAGCCCGGGGACGCCTTCGGTCCCGTCTGGGGGCGCACGGTGATTGGGCTCAACCTATGAGACGCGCAGGGTGCTGAGAGAGCCAGCCGTGCGGCGGCTGTGTCGACGACGCGCCCCGTCAGTGCGTCGAGCACTTCATGAGGCACATGAGGTCCCCGTTGCACCCGCAGTCGTTGCCCGGCTTCTTCGGCGGGGGCGGCGTGGGCGCGTTGCCGCCGCCCGCCGCGCCCCCTCCCGGGCCACCCGCGGCCGCCGCCGACGGGGCGCTTCCTCCGGTGGGCTTCGCGCCTCCCGCGGGTGCGTGGTAGCTCGGCTTGGGCTTCGCCGCGACCGAGGCCGTGGGCGCAGCACTGGCGGACGCCTCTGCCGTGGCCGAAGTCGTCGCCGTCGGCTCGACCGTGGGCGCCACGGGCGCGATCGACGCGATGGGGACCGGTGCCGGCGCGGTCGTCCCCGCGATCTTCGCGCCGATCACGACGCCAACGACCAAGAGGAGAAGCATCCCCGCGCCGCCGCCGATGTAAAGCGGAAGCTTGCTCTTGGGCTGGGGCTCGGGGCCGCCGAAGGGCGAAGCGAGCGCTCCGAGCGGCGCCGAGATGCCGATGGGCGGCGCAAACGCTCCCCCGTCCGCCGCCATGGCCGGCGGGCGGTTCGACTCGGCGCGCGCCGCGAGCGCCTTGAGGTCGATGAGGCCCGAGTCCTCGTTGGAGCGCGCCGGAGGTGGCTGGCTCGGGGCGCGTTCGTCGGCGTTCTTCGTGAGGACAGCGAGGGAAAAGAGCACCGAGTTCTCGTTGCGCTGCCCGGTGAGCTGCCCTTGTCCGTCCGTTGCTCCTCCGAGCGCTTGCGGCATCGCCGGTGCGCTCGTCTGGACCTCCTCGGTTCCCAACCCTCCGCCTCCTCCGAAAAGATCCCTGCCGCGAGCCCCCTCTCGCCGCACCGCCGCCCGCTTGGCCTCCGGGGCTGCTGCTGCCGCCACGGGGCTGCGGTCGTCGAACGCCGACGAATAGCCCCCGCGCACGTCGAGCGGCCTCGCGGCAGCCGGCTCGGGTACCGGCTCTTCGGGCGGGGCGGCGACCGGAGCGGCATAGGCGGGTTCGGCCGCCGGGGACGCGTTGGCGTTCTCGTGGAGGGCGTTGACGACGACGTCCACCTCGGCGAGAGGCTTCCAATCGTCCATCCCGTCGGTCCAGATGAAGGTCTCCTGGGTGACGAGGCTCGAGTTGTATGCGTCGACGAGCTCCGCGAGAGTCATCGTGCGTTGATCGGTCTCCCCCAGGTTGACGTGCCACTCGCCCTCTGCCGCCAGCGCCGTGCCCGCCGGCGCGACCGGGGCAGGGGCCGGGGCCGATCCGTTCGCCGCCGCCCCCTCGTTCCCGTGCACGACGATCGTGGCTCCGCACTTGCGGCAGCGGATCTTGACGATCTTGCCGCGCACCTTCTCGTCGGCGACGTTGTATTTCGATTGGCAGGACTGGCAGGTGATCTTCATGTGCGCGCGGCTCGTGCCCGTGAGTGTAGCCCGACGCGCCCTTTTTCGCCTGGTTTCCGAAGGGTGTCCACCGCGCGGTTGGCGCGTGCGGCCGGTGTGGTTGCGCACCGCTAGAGCGGCGTTGCCGCACGGTTTTTCCGGCGTCGTTCGCTTGGTGGGTGTGTCGCCCGTTCTCTCGCGTCGCTCGAGCCTGCGGACTTACCGTGGGTGTGTCGTCCGTTCTCTCGCGTCGCTCGAGCCTGCGGACTTACTGTCGCGTCGCGGCCGTCGCTCGCATGTCGTCGCCGCGGACGAAGGTCGCGGAGCTCTGGAATTGCCCGCTCAAGATGTTGGGTTGTGGCCCCTGGCCGGGGGGACCTTGCGATGGGGCCGGACCGGGTGCCTCGAACGCAACGACGGCGCGCGCCTGGATGTCCGACTTCCGGACCACCGCTTCACCGCGGATGAGGTCCATCTCGCCGTGACCGACGCCGCCGAACTGGGCCATCGTCGAACCCGGTGGGGCGCCTTGGAACTTCGTGTCGGCTCCGGACGCGTACGCGCTCACGTCGACGGAAAGGCGGAGTCGGTCCCCGTCGATGCTCTTCACCCGGTACGCGCGATAGACGACCGCATCGATCCCGAACCAGGGCATGCGCGACTCTGCGATCCACTGGGCGCCGACGCCCACCGGCTTGCTAGGCAGAGGGACGGTCGCGAGGACGATAGCCTGGGCCGCCGTGTCCGCGAGGCGGTCGAGCTCCGATTTGGTCCCCGTGCCGAGCTGCGTGCGCACCTCGCTCTCGCGACCGTCCGCGGTCCATCGCACGCGAGCCTGCGTTCCCTCGAGCGTCCCGATTTCCTTGTCCATCCCAGGGGGAAGCTGTCCCGGTTGCTCCCTTGCCGTCAGCGCGCGCTTTACCTCGGCCACGAGCCAATCTGGCCCGCCGTCGTCCTTCTTGGCGGGGCCCAGCGCGAGTTTCATGTCGACGGTCGGCATCACCGTGCGCGGTCCGAGCTGCATCCCAATCTCGAGCAGCGCAGGGCCGTATGCCGCGGTGCGAGCCGCGTCCGCAGCGGCATCCGCGGCCGGGGCAAGCGTGAGCCGCGGCTCCGAGCCGTCGCTCACGACGTCCACCTTCGTCGGGGTGCCGATGGGGTGCCGCTGGTCCGCCGCGCCGGGACTGAACACGCCGTCGGGGGGCGGCCCATTGTCTCCCCCGTCCGCTGAGGTCGCTGCCTGGAGCGCCTTGGCCAGCTTGGGGTCCGCCATCGCGAACTTGTCGACCCGGGCGCTCGCGTCGGGGCTGGGCGCGTCGGATGTCGGCTTTTTCTCATCACACGCGGCGCCGAGCACGGCCGCCGCGCCCAGCGCCAGCATGAGCGGGACGGGCAAGCAGCGATTCATGGCCGCTCCCTTTATCACAGCGCGGAGACGTTCACCGCGCGGGCGTCGCCGCGCCGCGCGCCCTCAGGGGAATTCGCGCGTCGGGAACTCTTTAATGTACTGCTCCTTGTAGGTGTCGTGGCAGGCCTTGCACGCGGCCTTGACGCCCGCCACGTCCTGCTTGGCTGCCGCCGCGGAGCCCGTCTGGCACATGGACACCCACTTCGGGTACGAGCCGGAGGGGGGCGGCTTCTGGCCCACGAGATCGAGCGACTCCTTCAGCCCGGCGAAGTCCTGTCCGGCGAGCTGGGTGCCCATGTGCTTCTTCATCCACTTGCCGAGCGGCGTCTTGCCCTCGCCCGCGGAGGCGACGCCTGCGGCGAGGGTGAGCGCGACGAGGAGGGAAACGGAGGCTCGAAACGGGTTTCGCATGAGGGTCTCGGGTTGGACGGAGGAGTGGACGAGTTGATGCAAGGGAGCCAGAAAGGCGGCGCTGAGTCGAATCTGGAAGAGCGGGGCCCGTCAAGCGGTGCAGTGTGTGGAGAGAGAGCCCACCCCGAAAAATCCGCGCTGGCGCGCTACTTGAGGCCCGCCGGGCACGCGATTCCCGTGCCCCCCAGTCCGCAGTAGCCGTTCGGGTTTTTGGCGAGGTACTGCTGGTGATAGTCCTCTGCGTAATAAAACGGCGTGACCGGAACGATCTCGGTCTTAATGACGTCGTACCCACCGGCGACCAGGCGTTCCTGGTAGAGCTCGCGCGAGCGTTGGGCGGCGGCCATTTGCTCGTCGTCCGACGCGTGGATCGCCGAGCGGTACTGGGTGCCCACGTCGTTGCCTTGTCGCATCCCCTGCGTCGGGTCGTGGTTCTCCCAGAAGACACGGAGGAGGGCGTCGTATGAGACCTTGGCCGGATCGAAGACGACGCGGACGACCTCCGCGTGCCCGGTGCGCCCCGAGCAAACCTCTTCGTAGGAGGGATTCGGAGTGAGCCCGCCGGCGTAGCCGACCTGCGTCGAGAAGACCCCAGGGGTCTGCCAGAACTTCTTCTCCGCCCCCCAGAAGCACCCCATTCCGAACGTGGCGATGCGCATCCCATCCGGAAACGGGGGAAGCGTCGGCGTGCCGAGCACGGCGTGGCGGGGGGAGACGGAGGTCGGCTCGGCGCGGCCCGGCAGGGCCTCGGCCCGGGACGGAAGCGTGAGCTTGCTCGAATCGACGTGTCGCATGTCTTATCGGACGCCCAGCTTGCCATCGACGCAGGGCTCGCGCATCCCCGGTGAATAGACAAGGCCAGGTCCGGGGCGGCTTGGCCATGTCGGGGCTCACGGACAGGTGACATCGGTGTTGGGGGCGTTGGGGGTCCCCAGAAACCCGGGAAACCACGACGAGGTTGACGGTTGCCAGCGCGAGAAGTCCCCGCGGACGCTCGCGTCGCAGTCCGTCGGGAACGCGAGCGAGGTCCCGACCGTCAGGGCCAGCGACGGGTACGTCAGCGTGTCGACGAGCGTGTCGCCCAGGCGAAGGGTGAGGGTGCCTCCCTTGTTGGGCAGGACGTCCCCCTTCTGGCCCACCCACAGGAGGAGCGCCCCGGGAAGGTCGTGATTCACCGCGGGGTTGCGCGAGTCGGCGACCACGAACGTGCCTCGAGCGGGAATCCAGAAGTCGTCGGTCACGTCGAAGGTGGCGACCTTTGCGCCGCGCGGGCAGTCGCCGTGAAGCCCGCGCAGGTCGATGGCGCAATCGACCGTGCTCGCCACCTCGACCCATTCGCCGTTGTCCGACGCGCCGGCGACCGACTCGATCATCAGCTCGTCGATACGAAGGTCTCCAGCGCCAGGCGGACGGCCGCACAGGCCGTCGGGTCCTGCGTCGAACGGGGGGGCCGATGCCGAGTCGGAAGTAGCGGCGGCGTCGTCGGTGGCTTGGGCGTCGGCGAGGTTCGGAGGACCGGTGGGTGCGGCCGATGGGTCGTCGGCGGCCACGGGCGCGTCGAACGCCGCGAACGCCCCGCCGTAGGCGTCGTCGTCCGGCGGGGACGAGAAGGCAGGGGAGGGTGGCGCCGCAGTTTGGCCTCCACAGCCGAAGGCGAGAACGAGAACGACCACGAGACGTCGAGTGCCCATGAGGGCCTCCGAGGGAGCAACCCCCGTTCCGCGCGCGCCATCGCGCGTTTGCGGGCAGTTGTCTCTGTCCCGGACGATTCCTCGCCGTCCGCGGACGCTCGACGGGGCCGCGCCCCAGCGCCCCCGTCACGTTTTGCGCGTGAGGCGGCGAGGGCCTCGCGAACGAGCGCGTCGACGCCCGGGGCGATCCCGTCCAAGGCCGGTTCGAGCTCGACGGGGTTCGACCAGGCGAAGGGATTGGACGCCCGACGAAGATTCGACAGTCGCGTCATCGGGCGGCTCACCTCCACGGTGAACGCCAGCGTTCCGAACTCGGCATCGAGCCCCAGTCCGTCGCCTGCATGACGCGGTAACGCGCCCGTCGAAGCGAGCGCACGAAGGCCCCGCCCGCCCGTTCGTACCGGCGCCGGCGCGGGTTGGGTTTTGCCGTGAATGCCCACGACGATGATGCGCGCGTGGCGCAGGAGCCCTCGTAGAGCAGTTGGGCTGCGAGGTGGGCCGTGACGTCGGCGTGGTCGAGCGCGGGGCAGACCTCGACCAGATCCATCGCGACGAGGCGGATCCCGGCCAACGACCGCAGCAGGGAGATCGCCTCTCGCGAGGTGAGCCCGCTCGGCACCGGCGTGCCCGTGCCGGGCGCGAACGCGGGGTCGACTCCGTCGATGTCGAAGGTCAAGTAAACCGGGTGGGCTCCGATGGTCTGCGCGATCTGAGCGCCCACGGCGACGGCGCCGCGCTCGGCGATTGCCTCCGCGTCGTGAAGGACCGCGCCGTGGTTCGCGGCGAGCGTCCCCTCTTCGGGATATCCCCACGGCGCGCGAACGCCCACCTGGTGGAGCTGTCCGCGCTCGACGAGCCCCTCTTCGATCGCGTGCCGCAGGGGGGTGCCGTGGCGATAGGCGTCGCCCCACACGGCGTCGTCGCTGGTATCGAGGTGCGCGTCGACGTGGATGACGGCGAGCGGCCCATGCTCCTTGGCAACGGCGCGCATGGCGGGCAGCGCGATCGAGTGGTCACCGCCGACCGCGAAGGGAACCGCGCGCGTGCGGACCACGTTGCGGACCTCGTTCTCGATGACGTCGCGAAAAGGGGGGAACGGCCACGTTGCCTCCGTCGGCCGCTCGCAGCGCGGAGAAGACGTCCACGCGGTGCACGGGGTGAAACCCTTGCACAAGCGCGCTCACGCGGCGCACCTCGTAGGGCGCGAAGCGAGCGCCCGGGCGATACGTCGTGGCCGCGTCGAACGGAACGCCGAGGACGACCGCGTCGAGACCGTCGCACGGCGATGCGCGCTCGACGTCGATCGAAGGCAACCGAAAGAATGGCGTCAGGCCGCGCCGCACGTACGCGAGGGCCGGCGTCTGGCTCACGGTTGCCTCGCGCCCGCGGCCGAGAGTGCCAGGGACAGCACGGCGTCGTGGGCGCGGCGGGCGCCCGAACCGCAGCGTCGCGGTGACGCGAGGCAGGCCGGCGAGCCGCGCGTAGTGGGGGCGAACGTCTGTCCGCCGAACCAGGGCACCGAGCGACATCACGGTGTCGAAGTCGCGTGCCTGGAGCGAACGCACGTCGTAGTCGGCCATCGAATCCTCCCGCCCGACACGATGACGATGGCGTTGGCGGGTGTCGGAGCGGTGACGCGTTCGCGAATTTGTCGCCTTGGTTTCGCGGTGCGTTGCGTTCGGGCCCGCGCCTACGCGCGCACGCGCCAGTTGCCGACGTAGGTCTTCCCGACCTCGTCGCACGTCGGATCGGTGACGATGAGCTCGGGTCTCGAGTTCCTGCACACGACGATCGTGTTCTGGCGAAAGACGCGCCCGAAGGCCATCGCCTCTTCTCGGTCCATCGAGTGGACGAGCCAAGATGGCTCGCGCCACGTCCCCTCGGGGTCGTCCTCGTAGCCGACGCACGCCTCGACTCGGTAGACCCCGAGCACCAGAAGGTCGCGCATGACCTGATGCCTTTGCTCGTTGACCTTGCGCGGCAGCAGCATCGATCGGGGGTTATAGGCCGTCAGAAGCGCGAACGGGCGCTGCAGCAGGTCGGCGAGCTGTCCCGTCTCGGGGGTGACGTCGCCGTCCAGCGACGCCCGCAGCGGGCCCGACGGCGTCGAGAACTCGTAGACGGTGGCCAGGTAACTTCGGAGAAGGCTCTGATCCATGGGCTTGTCAGGGAGCGCGCGTGTCGCGCACGGCCCCCGCGCATAGCACGCGCGCACGCCGCCTGGATCAGGCCGAGCTCGCTGCGGTGTCCTGACGCGAGAAATTTGTCGCGCCTCGAGACGCAGTGCGGCACGCGTCGTGCGATGGCTGCCGTCGCAAGAACCTTCGAAAGAAGGAGGAGAACGATGCGAATGAAACAAGCGACCCTATCGATGGCGATCACTGCTTCCTTGGCGGCCCTTTTGCTCGGCGTCGGTCTGGCGGGCAGCAGCGCAGCGCGCGCGGCCACGTGGGACGCCGGCGCCCAGGGCTCGGCCACCGGGTACGAAGCAGGCGCCTCCGACCCCTCGACGACGAGCTCGTGGGAAGGCGGGTCCCTGCGGATGGAGGCGTCCTCGCCCCATGCGTACGAAGGCGGAGCGGCGCACAGCGGCCCGGCGGCCGTGGAGGCAGGAGCGCACACCCTGGGGCAGTTTGGAGACGGCGGCCTCACCCAAGCGTCAGGCGACTACTAAGAACCATCAAGGCTCCGATTCGAAGCGGTAACCAACGCCGCGCACCGTCTGCACGTGGCGGGGACGCTGCGGGTCCGGCTCGAGCTTGACCCGCAGCTGCTGAATGAAGTTGTCGATGGTGCGCGGCGTGCCGTGGTGGTTGGGCCCCCACACGCGAGAGAAGATCGTGTCGCGCTCGAGGGCCGCCCCCTTCGCCTCGATGAGACAGAGCAGCACGTCGAACTCGGTGGCCGTCATGTCGACGCGCGCCCCCGCGCGCACCACCGTCCGGGCCGCGGCGTCGACGGCGACGTCCCCGAACTTGTACACGGCCCGCGGCGGCGCGGTCTCCGCGGCGCGGGGCCCGCGGCGCAGTGCGACCCGCACGCGCGCAAGAAGCTCGGCCAGGCTGAAGGGCTTGGCGACGTAGTCTTCGGCCCCGAGTTCCAGGCCCGTGACCTTGTCCATCTCGCCCGTGCGAGCGCTGAGCACGATGATGGGCATGAGCAGACCTTCGCGCCGCATCGCCTGAAGGACCTGGAATCCGTTCATCCGCGGCAGCATCACGTCGAGGATGACCAGGTCGGGCTTGCGGGTTCGCGAGAGCTCGAACCCCGTCTCGCCGTCCTCCGCCGTGAGCACGTCGTACCCCTCTCCACGGAGGTTGATGGCGAGGCCGAGCGAGATGCTCGCGTCGTCTTCGATGACCAGCACCAGCCGCTTGCTGGCCGCTTCCGCGCCGCCCATGCGTCAGGCGCCCTTTGCCTGGGTCGCGGGGGTGGAGACCGCGGCCGCAGGGGGCGGCGTGGGCAGGACGATGCGAAAGGTCGAACCGACGTCCTTCGACGTGTCGAGCTGGACCCGACCGCGGTGAGCCCTCACGATGTGCTTGACGATCGCGAGGCCCAGCCCGCTCCCCTCGCGCTGGCGCGAGAGGCGATCGTCGATTCGGTAGAACTTCTCGAAAATCCGGCGATGCTCCACGCGCGGGATGCCCTCTCCGTTGTCGGTCACCTCGATGGCGACCCCCTCCGGCACCGCCCGGGCGCTCAGCCGCACGACCGGCGGCGTCCCGCCGTACTTGAGCGCATTCGACAAGAGGTTGCCGATGGCGTCGGCCATCGCGGGGAGGTCGACGCTCACCGGGGGGAGGTCGGGCGCGATGTCCACCGAGAAATCGAGCTGGGGATGTCGATCCCGCAAAGGGCCAAACGCCTCGACCGCCTCGCGGATCACGTCGTTGACCGTGCCCTCGCGGAGATCGAAGAGCTTGCGGCCCGCCTCCATGCGGCCCCAGTCGAGCAGTCGCTCGATGACCTGCGTCAGCCGCTCGGTCTCGCGCTCGAGAGCGTCGAGGCATCGGTCGACCGTGGGGCCGTCTTCGCGCGCGCGGCGCATCGTCTCGGCGAAGAGCCGGATGCTCGTCAGCGGCGTCCGCAGCTCGTGGCTCACCTTCGAGACGAAGTCCGCTTGCAGCTCGCTCAAGTTCGCTTCCCGTCGCAAGAAGACCAGCACGAGCACGATGCCCGTGACGGCCACGAGGACGAAGCTGACCGTGAGCAGTCCGAAGAGCACGTTGAAGATGCTCCCGATGAACATCAGCACGATGCCGACGAGAAGCAGCAGAACCGTCGGGATGATCACCAAATAGACGAGCAGCTGCACGATTCGGCGATAGCCGAGCCGCTGCCGGTTCTTGGCTCTCACCGCCACGAGGTCAACATAGCAAAAACTCTCACTCGATTGCGGCGCGCATCGCTTCGAGCGGCGCTCGAACGCCGAGCCAGAGCTCCAGCGCGAGCGCGCCTTGCCGAGCGAGCATGCCCAGGCCGTTGTCGCATCGCAGACCCCGCGCGCGCGCCGCCCGTAGCCAGGGCGTGTCACGAGGGGCGTACACCACGTCGAGCGCGACGGCGCGGGCCGGAAGCGTCTCCCACGCGACGACGCGCGCCACCTCTTCGCCGGGGTCCGCTCCCTGCATTCCGGCGCTCGTAGCCTGCACGATCGCCAGCGTTTCAGCCTCGTCGTTCGCCGACGCGCTCCAGGGTCCGGTGCGCACCGCCGTGGGGGTCGATCGGGCGAACGCCTCGCGCCGCGTCGCGTCACCGAAGCTTCGCGCACGGACGGCGATGTCGCGAACGCCCAGGTGGACGCCGAGCGCCGTGACCGCCGCTCGCGCCGCCCCCCCCGAGCCCAGGACGAGGGCGCGACCTTCGCGCCAGGGGAGGTCCGGACCGAGGCGCCGAAGCTCGTCGGCGAGGGCCGGCGCGTCCGTGTTGTGGGCGACGACGCTGCCATCGGCCGCGCGCACCAGCGTGTTCGCCGCCGCGGCGACCCGCGCGCTCTCGTCGAGCGAATCGGCGAGCGACAGCACGCGTTCCTTGTGCGGCACGGTCACGTTCAAGCCGGCATACATGCCATCGCGCAGCCTGCGGACGACGTTGGGCAGCTCGTCGGCGTCGGCGCGTATCGCCTCGTACCTGTGAGGTAGTCCGAGGGTGCGGTAGGCCGCCGCGTGCATCGCGGGGCTCCTGGAGTGCGCGACCGGGTCGCCCACGACGGCGAAACGCAACGGCGTCGGCGTCACCTAGGCCTTCTCCGTCCGCCGCGACGGCGACGGCGACGAGGTGAGCGGACGGACGGCGACGACGGCGGCGTCGAGGATCGCATCGCTCACGTGCACGTGCACCGCGTCGCCCGCTCGGACGTCGCCGCCCGATCGAATCGCGCGCCCGTCCTCGCGGCTCGCGATCGCGTAGCCGCGTCCGAGCACCTTGAGCGGGCTCATGGCGTCCAGGCGCGCGCCGGCGCGTTCGAGGCTTGCCACGCGACGCGCCAGGGAAGCCCGGTACGACGTCTTGAGCCGCTCGTGCAGTCGCGAAACGGCGGCGCGGTTTCGTGCCAAGACGGCGCGCGGGTGCAAGTACGCCAGTCGCTGCTGCGCCTTCGAGAGCGCGTCGCGCCGGACGACGAACCATGCGCGCTGCCTCGCCGACAGGCGGGCGACGCGGTCGTCCAGCGTTTGCTGGTGTGACGCGATGACGAGCCGCGGGTCGGCGAGGCGCTGCGCGAGGCGAGCGACGGCGACGCCGCGGCGCGCGAGGCGCGCGTGCATCGCCCGAGCGAGGTGCTGGCTCGTCCGCCGCAGGAGGTCGCGCCGCGCGCTCTGGTCGGGCACCACCATTTCGGCCGCTTGCGACGGTGTTGCCGCGCGCGCGTCGGCCGCGAAGTCGACCAGCGTCACGTCGATGTCGTGGCCCACGGCGCTGACGACGGGCACTCGACACCCGGCCACGGCACGGACCACGACTTCCTCGTTGAACGTCCCGAGGTCGTCGGCGGATCCTCCTCCGCGCCCGAGCACGATGACGTCCACGTCCTGGACCCGTTGGAGCATCGAGAGCGCTCTGCACACCGACTCGGTGGCGCCGGCGCCCTGCACCTGCGCGGGCGCCAGCAAGATTCGCGCGCCGCCGCGCCGGAACGCCACCCGACAGACGTCGTGGATGGCCGCGCCCGTGGGGCTCGTGACGACGCCGACGCGCCGCGGCTCGGCGGGCAGCGGGCGCTTGCGCGCCGGGTCGAAGAGGCCCTCCGCCTCGAGCTTCGCCTTGAGGCGCTCGATCGCTTCGAGGAGCGCGCCCCTTCCGGCGGCCTGGAGTCGGTCCGCCACGAACTGCAGCCTGCCGCGAGGCGCCCAGAGCGTCGGCCGGCCGCGCAGACGAAGTCGGGCCCCGTCGACGCACAGCTGGCGCATGCGCGGGGTGACGTTCGAGCGGTACATCACGACGTCGATGGCCGCCTCTTCGCGCTCGTCCTTCAGGCAAAAGTAGAGATGACCGCTCGGCGCCGGGCGAGCGTCGGCCACCTCGCCCTCGACCCAGACAGGAGTGCCGAACGCGTCGTCGATGGCCGCCTTGAGCGCCCGATCGAGCTCGGCGACGCTCATCGCTCGCGGCGGGTCGTCCCCCGCCTTGGCGGGCGCGGGGGACTTCGGCCACAAGTCCAAGGGCAGCGTACGACCTTCGGGCACGCTTCCTTCTAGCACCCGTCCGCCGCACTCGTGTGGTGAGTCCGCAAAAGGTGGAGTAGGAAGGCCCTTCCAATGAGACGCATTTTTCGCAAAGTGCTCGTCGCCAATCGAGGGGAGATCGCCGTCCGTGTCATGCGCACTCTGCGCGAGATGCGGATCGGCGCCGTGGCGGTCTATTCGGAAGCCGACCGCGCGTCGCTCCACGTCCGGCTGGCCGACGAGGCCTACCCGATAGGCCCCGCGCCGGCGGCCGAGAGTTACCTCGTGGTCGATCGCATCCTCAAGGTGGCCAAGGCCGCCGGCTGCGACGCCATCCACCCCGGATACGGCTTCCTGAGCGAGAATCCGGCGCTCCCCGAAGCGTGCGACCGCGCCGGGATCGTGTTCATCGGGCCGCCCGCGAGCGCCATGCGCGCGATGGGGAGCAAGACGGCGGCGCGCGACAAGATGTCCGCCGCGGGCGTGCCGATCGTCCCGGGCGCCCGCTGCGAAACGACCGAGGAGGCGATCGCCGCGGCAAGGCAGATCGGCTTCCCCGTGATGCTCAAGGCGGCGTCGGGCGGCGGCGGCAAGGGCATGCGTCTGGTCGCGGGGCCCGACGAGATGGCGAGCGCCTGGGAGCGGGCGCGAAGCGAGGCCAAGAAGTTCTTCGGCGACGACACCGTCTACCTCGAGAAGGCCATCGTCCGGCCCCGCCACGTCGAGATCCAGGTGCTGGGCGATCGCGAGGGCAACCTCGTGCACGTCTTCGAGCGCGATTGCTCGATCCAGCGCAGAAACCAGAAGGTGGTCGAGGAGACGCCGAGTCCGGGGGCGTCGCGCGACCTGGTCGCCCGCATGGGCTCGATCGCGGTGCAAGGCGCGCAAAGCGTCGGATACTTCAGCGCCGGCACGTTCGAGTTCCTGCTCGCCGAGGACGGCCAGTTTTACTTCCTCGAGATGAACACGCGTTTGCAGGTCGAGCATCCGGTGACCGAGCTCGTGACCGGGCTCGATCTGGTGCGCGAGATGATTCGCGTCGCCCAGGGCGAGCCCCTGGGCATCGCGCAGCAGGACCTCGTCGCGCGCGGTTCGGCGATCGAGTGCCGTGTCTACGCGGAGGATCCCTCCAACGGATTCTTGCCGTCCCCCGGCGTCATCGAGAGCCTGACGGTGCCCTCGGGGCCGGGGATCCGCGACGACGGTGGAGCCTACGAGGGCTGCACGATCTCGAGCTACTACGATCCTCTCATCTCCAAGCTGAGCGTGTGGGCGCCCACGCGCGAGCGCGCCGTGGCCCGCATGCGCCGCGCTCTGTCGGAGTACGTCGTGACGGGGATCCGCACGAACCTCGCCTTTCACGAGAAGCTATTCGCGCACCCGGAGTTCGCCGCCGGACGCTACGACACGGGGTTCATCGACCGGCACCAGGCCGACCTCCTCGGCTACCCGTCGGTGTCCGCAGAGCGGCGCGACGCCGTGGCGGTGGCGGTCGCGGTGGCGGCCGCAAGAATGGAGCGCGCGGCCGGAGCCACCCAGGCGACCACCGGGGAGACGGGGTCGCGGCTATCGCCGTGGGTGGCGTTCCACCGGGCGCGGCTGGGGTGAGCCGCGGGGGGGGGGCGAGGGTCGGGGTCGGGGTCGGGGGCGGGG
>Ga0209168_10002450_pt1 | contig 13376 bp, 7 predicted proteins | sample Coa_R1_FD_187156 | JGI IMG/M metagenome (GOLD analysis project Ga0209168, IMG submission 187156) | Surface soil microbial communities from Centralia Pennsylvania, which are recovering from an underground coalmine fire - Coalmine... | ecosystem: Environmental > Terrestrial > Soil > Unclassified ... | reverse complement strand
CGATTCTCGACGAGACCGATTCCGGCCTCGATATCGACGCGATGCGGATCGTGGCCCACGGCGTCAACGCGCTGCGCCGGCCGGACAACGCCGCCATCCTGGTGACGCACTACCAGCGGCTCCTCGATTACATCGTCCCCGATCACATCCATGTCCTGGCCAATGGGTAATCCGAACAAAGTCAGGATCGTGGGCGTTACGTCGAGCAGGTTAGCTCCGTAGATTCTTTCGTCCTGCTTGATTTGCGCGCCCTTCATGCAAAAGATGCCAAATTGCCGGTGTTGCACCGCAGGACCGGCAGGCTCCTTGGGAATACCCCGCGGACGCAAATGATCGGAATGAAAGCCATGATCAGAGACCAGTAGTACGGTGGCGTCCGGTCCAGCGAGAGTTAATAAGGTCTCCAACATCATGTCGTGAAAACGATAGGCGCCGTTCACCACATCCTTGTAGATCTCGAACTTCTCTTCCGGAATCCCTTCCATTCGGGGAGGATGGAAATGCATGAATCCGTGGCAAAAGTGATCGATACCGTTGTAATAGACAGCCAGGAAGTCCCACGGCTCATTCTGCAGGATCCACGTGGCAGCGTTGTGAATTGAGCAGTTCTCCGCAAGCACCTTGGCAAAGGAATGCAGTCCCTTGTCTTTCTCCTGGTCGATCTCCGCCGCGCGAGGAATCCATGGAAGGATCGCCGCTTCACTTACTTCGGCAGGGTGCATGCGTAATTTGGCAAACGTCTGCCGCAAGCTTTCAGGATGAACCGCACCTGGAGGCAGGGGCCACTCTTTATCCAGCGGCCCGACCGCGTAGGGAAAAAGATCGGAAACCGAGATGCCGTTGATGGGCTCCGCCGGGTGCCCGGCGAACCAACCCAGCACATGAGCCTTGTATCCGCGCTGCGTCAGAATGTTCCAAATCGCTTTGACCTTGCGCGAGGTGCTGGTCGTCGGCCGCACGCCGCCAGTCTGTGGATCAGGCTCCATGAAGCCGAGGATTCCATGCTTATCCGCCCGCTTCCCCGTGGCAATGGAATTCCAAAGCATGGGAGAAAGAATCGGACGCAAAGTCGCGAGGTTTCCTATCACGCCGTGATTGACGAAGTCGTCCAGGGTAGGCATCGCACCCTGGTCCAGGAGAGGATTGATGAGCTTCCAGTCGGCCGCATCCCAGCCGACGAGGAGCACTTTCCTGGCAAGAGGTTTAGCCATGAATTGGCCATCAAGAGCGCAATAGTTGAAACCAGTGTTTACACTCATGCTATGAGAGCGGATGAGTGTAACGGCGATACTACTCCAACCTTCGCCATGGCGGAGTATTGACAGGCAAGACAATCGAGCCCATCGTCAGTGATTTGCCTCACAGCATCCCAATGTCAGAAGTGTAAGCTCATGGAAGATTGCGGCCCATAAGGCAGAGGTGCCCGTTATGTTTGATCAGTGGAGAGTTGCTCGTTTCAAATGGGACCTATCTCAACTTGCCGCCACTTCCATGCTGTGGCCTTTGATTGCGGGGGTAGCGATGTTATGCGGCCCGTGCATGAATGTTGCCCACGGTCAGCAAGCCGGACAAACGGCAGCACCCCAGTCGACTAACAGCACCGAGAGCGAGATATCCACCCGAACTACGGATGAAGCTATCAAGGTACAGGTGAACCTGGTGCTGGTGCGAGCGGTGGTGAAGGATTCCACCGGAAAGATCATTCCCGACCTGAAGCAGCAGGATTTCCAGATCTTCGACAACGGAAAGCTCCAGAAAATCTCCTCGTTTAACGTTGAGACGTCGGAAGAGGGTACGACCAGTGCTACCTCGCCCGGACAGCAAAAGGCAGAGGTATCAACGCCCGAAAAGGAAGTTAAAGCTGACGCGCAACCGGCGGTAGCAAAAGCGACGGTCATGCCCAAACGCTTTGTAGCACTGGTGTTTGATAATTTGCATCTCAAGGTTGCCGATGCCATGGCGGTCCATGCCGCGACGGAGAAGCTGTTCGCCAGCCTTACTCCCACCGACCGCGTGGCGATTTACTCAACCGAAGGAGACGTGCAGCAGGACTTCACCGACGATCCCGCAACCTTGCGCAAGACATTAGCGGGAATTGTACCCCACTCCTCCGTCGACGAAGGGCACCACGAATGTCCTGACATCAGCTACTACCAGGCCGACCTGATCTTGAACAGACACGATCCGACGGCGATCCTTGCGGCGCAAACCGAGGCTGACTATAACCAATGTCATTCCGCTCGGAAGTATGCATACACTCCGTTCAATCTGGAAGGCCCCGCACAACGGATTTTGCAGGAAGGGGACTCACGAACAGAACAAACGTATCGGTACTTGAGCGACATTGTCCGGAAACTGGCAAGCATGCCGGGGCAGAGAGTGCTCGTGTATGTCTCGCCGGGGTTTCTCGTAGGACAGGCGGTCGTCGCGAACAGCTGGGACTGGATCGAAAAGGCAGTTCGGGCGGGAGTCGTGGTAAACACGATCGACGCACGGGGCTTATACACCCCTGACGGATTAGGGGACATCGACGCACCACCAGTCGCGTCACCGCCCGGTGAGGGCGGAGTCTTTGAGGGGGCCGACTACCAGAAAGTCCAAGGGATGTACCGGATGCAGGCACAGTTTGAGTCAGGTCAGGTGCTAGCAGGAATGGCAGCGAGCACCGGTGGAACCTATTTCCACAATCGAAATGATTTAAGTACCGGGCTCGGTCAGGCACTTTCCGCGCCGAACGTCAGCTATATCCTGGGATTCAGGCCCGAAGGCGCAACCGCCGACGGTAAGTTCCATAAGCTGAAAGTGGAACTGAGCAATGGGAAGAAGTATCAGATCGAAGCCAGAAATGGATATTTTGCGCGCAAAAAACTGGCCGACCCGGAGGAAGAGGCAAAGCAAGAAGTACGGGAAGCTCTGTTTTCGGGCGAAGAGATCGACACCATACCGATCCAGCTGAAAACACAATTCCTGAATATGAATGCGACCTCGTCACAATTGACCGTGTACACGCACCTCGACATACAAGGCATTCGATTGCGGAAGGCAGATGGACGAAATCGCAACGATATCGTTTTGGCAACGGGGGTGTTTGACAGAAACGGACAACTGGTAGACGGACAGATGAAAGAGGTCGCGCTGAAGCTGCAGGACTCCACGGTGGAAAGACTGAGACAAAGCGGATTGACCTTCAAAACCGTGTTCCAGGTAAAGGCGGGGAGCTATATCGTGCGGAGCGTCCTGCGCGCCTTAGAGGGAGACCAACTAACAGCGCGGAATTTGACGACGGTGATTCCGTGATAAGAAAATTAAGTGAGAGCAAAAAGGGCATAATCCATCAAAGGTGCATAGGAGGCAGTCCCGTGTGGGGTGCAGCGGTTATCAACGGCTAGGCAGACGCGATAGCACCGATTCGCTTGGCAGCGGCGTTTTGCTCAGATACAGTGATATTCTTCGATTCCTGCCCTGGACTGTAAATGAGAATTGCAGCGTTGTTGCTGATGGCAGTGTTTATCCCCTGTGCCAGCGCACAGAACGCTGAGAACACCCTGAAGCAATGCTCAGTGCAAGGAACCGTGGTCGACGCAAAAACCGGACAACCTTTGAAAGGCGCCGAAGTTTCGCTCCGAACTCTTTCACCCGGCAATCGCGGGGAGTCAACCTCCTCGGTCTCTGACTCGGAGGGCCATTTTGCGTTCGACTCCTTAGTCCCCGGAAGATATCAGCTCAGTGCTTCTCGAAATGGTTATTTGAGTCATAACCGGCGCACGGGCGCCCTGCGAGCCGACCTGGTCTCGTTGTCGCCGGGACAACATGCCGACGACATCATTCTTCGCCTCATCCCGTCTGCCGTCATCTCGGGTCGGGTCACGTCGGAAGGCGACGAACCCATGGCCGGGGTGATGGTCCAAGCGATGAAATACAGCTATCACGAGGACAGGCGTCAGTTGGTCGGCTTCGGCAACGCCTCCACCAACGACCGCGGCGAATACCGCATATGGGGCTTAAACCCCGGAAGATATTACATCCATGCCAGCCCTCCGCCGGGCATGGCGGGGCGAACCAGCGGCCAGGTTTACTTTCCCATCTTCTATCCCGGAGCGAGCGATCCAGCTCGCACTCAAGCCCTCGCACTCGGCCCCGGCGACGAACTTTCCGGAATTGACTTCAATTTTGTGTCAGTGCATTCCGTTCGAGTGAGCGGCCGTGTTTCCATCGCCGGCTCCATACCAGCCAAGGACGCGCAGGTCACGCTGGCAGCAGTCTCCGGCAGTATGACGTTTACGGTCGGCCAAGCTTCTACGAATGCGAAGGGCGCTTTCGAAATTGGTGGAGTTCCTCCAGGATCGTATGTGCTCGTCGCCGAACAATTCGGCAATGGCGAGCCTGGGAAAGTAATGCGGGGACACTCTTCAGTAGAAGTTGGCGAACGGAATCTTAGCGATGTGGAAGTGGTGATTGGCCCCGGGGTGACGGTGACCGGCCACGTCCGAATCGAAGGCAAGGAAAACCCCGGCTTGCCAGAACTAAGTGCCGTCCTGGACCCACAAGATGATTTGTCATCCCTGGGGCTGGCGCCGGACGTCGGCCGGGTGCCTCTATTGCGTGACGGGACATTCACCTTTCTCTACGTGCCCGAAGACGCTTATCACATCAAAGTTCTTCCCCTTCCAGACGGCTACTATTTGAAACCCAGTGGTGAAGACGATGTCTTCACAGTCGGCCGGAACCACGCCCCGGTCGTCGAACTCACTTTGAGCACGGGTGCCGGACGCATCACGGGCACAGTATCGAAGGACAAACAGCCCTTCGCGGGCTCAACAGTTGTCCTGGTCCCTGAGGCGCCGAGGCGAGGGCAAGCCCGCTTTTACCGGCAGGCGCTTAGCGATGCGGGCGGAAGATTTACGATCTCAAGCATTACTCCGGGAGACTACAAGGTGTTTTGTTGGGAGGAGATCGAGCGGGGCATGTACCTCGATCCGGACTTTCTTCGATCCTACGAAGACTCCGGGCAAGCCGTACACGTAGAGGAAGGCGCCAGTCTTACTCTCCAACTGGAATTGATTCCCGCCGACGAATTGCGTTGAGATTCAATCCCGGACTGGACGAAACGCTCAGGGCACGCCACATTCGGAACCGGAGTGTTCGCTCCGGTCGGAACGTTCAACTCTCTTCTCTGGTGGCAGCTAAACCGCCTGTTCTTCGTCCTGCTTTCGCCAGATCGAGAGTCCGGGAGCACCAAGCGCTAACATGCCCAAGCTCGCAGGGACTCTGGGAGCAATAGTCGAAGGATCAGTCAGGCTGGCGCCGCTTGCGGGTCCGGTAGTTGCGCCCGAAACGATCGACTTGTTCGGAACCGTCTCGTATGCGTAAGCCTCGATTGTCGCCGAAAATCGGGTGACGCTGCTCTCCGTTACCGCAATCCTCACCCAGCCGAAATGCACATTGCCGCTGGTGTCAGTAAACTTTACTGGCAGATAAGGATGAGGCGGATGCGATCCCTTCCAGTTGCCATAGGCGTCGGAGCTGCCCCCACAGCCGGTGGCTACGATCCCGGCCATCAAGACAGTGTTTTCGACAAAGTGGCGCCCCGCGCCAATTGTTATGCCCGGGGGCAAAGCTGCGGCAGTCGTGCCGATAAGAGCAACCTCATTGCTGGTTTGCGCCGGCACAACCCGCAAATGTCCGCCAAAAACTCCTCCCAGAGGAGGATGGCCGGGATGGCGACCACTCCCGAAAGTGGTTGCGAAAGTATTGGCGGAGAGCCCAAAATCGGGCACGCCGTCGCCATTGACGTCAAATTGAACCAAGCCGCCGTTGATCGGCACAACAATGTTGGCCCGAGTCGCAATGATCTCAGCCTCTGCGGGGGGAGACATCGCGAGCAGGCTCACGCCAGCCGCGCTCGCCGCGACTGCGTACGCCAATAGATTCCTGTCTAGCTTCGCAGCGAGTCGAGTTGACTCCCGCATCTGGGGTGAATTTTCTTGTTTAGATTCTCGCTGGTCCATAGCGCTCCTCGCTGTCGTACGAATGTTGACCGGGGATAAAACGAGCCCAAGACCTGTGTTGCAGGCGGGAAGTCTGACATTGTTTCATTCGGCTGTCAACGGGAAACCGATGTTTGTGTCATACCACAATAGAAATGTCCCCTCACGGTGAGCACTCGTTCAATATTGTCACGTGGGTGGGTGGCACTGCGCTCGACACAGTCTGGCAAGTTGCGTGAAGAGGCGGACAGATATGTTCTGTGACGCTCGTCCTTATTTCGACGGAATGCCCGCGAAGAATTGCCAAGCCATGTCGGTAAAATCAAGCCCGTCTTTTTGCAGACCTTCTCTATTTCCCTTCGAATCCAGGCTCCCCGCCCACTCATGGCCGAAGTTGGCAATGAAGTCGGCGACTACGGGCACTCCCTTGTTGCAGCCCTGCCAGGAAAACTGCACGCCCCAATTCTTCTTCTCGGCGGTCTGAATTCGACAGCCGTTGAGGTACCCCCAAGTGACCCAATTACCGTGGGGCGTGGTGGCGAAATTGGGGCTGTTGACTTCGAAGCCGGAAAACTGCTCGTCGTTATCGCCGTGAATGTAGAGGATGGGAACGGGGCGAGCGAGCTTTGCCGGCGGATCCATGAGAGGGGTCGCGACGGCAACGATTCCGCTGATTTGATCGGAATGACGTGATGCCAACAACTGGACGGCTCCCGATCCGCTGGAAAATCCGGCGAAAAACACTCGTCTCTTGTCTGCATGTTCGCGGCTAAGTACTTCGTTGAGAACCGCGATCAGGTAGCCGTCGTCATCGACGGGCTGCGCGCCGGGAGGTATTCGATGGGTGCGAGAGCCTTTCATTTCCCAGAACGTGATGTTGTTGTGCCGGTCGCCGGGTTGATCGGTCTGCGTGGGAACAGGTTCAGGGAACACAACGATAAATCCATTCCGATCCGACTCCTTGATCCAGTTGAAGTCTTCCGATGCCGACTTCGCAGTGCTTCCAATGCCTGCGAGCATAAAGACCACAGCGGGATGAGCTGGGAGGTTGGCCGGTCGATGAATGATATAGGGCCGGCTGTAGCCGTTATGCGTGAAGGGCCGGCCCTCGGTTTGCGCGGAGGAATTCTGGGCAACAGCCAGCAGGAGCGCGATGACGAAAAGAAGCGATGCGATTTGTCGGGTTGGTGTGTTTTGTCGAATCATGGAGTGACATGCATCAGCTTACAAAGTCGCGAGCTCAGGTGAAAGCGTTCATTTTGAGGCGGGGAGAATGCCGACGATAACGGACAAGAATGTCAACTGGACTTTGGCTTTGAAACGTTTTAATCTAACCGCGTTTTTGAGCTTGGATCGGCAGTCGCAGCTGTATTCCGACGAAAATTCCGAACCTTGAGGATAACGCGAAAATCGTGACACTCTTACCATTTCGTCGGCGGTTCTTCGGCTGGAGTTTCTTCTCTCTATTATTCCTTGCTGTCAGCGCCGGGGCGCAGACCACGCGCTATCCTCCGGACGGAGATCAAATTCCCGGGCCCGATTGCCTCATTCCGGTGAAAGCTTCCGCTGGACAACAGAAGATATGCACCGCGGAAGATTACAAAGCCTGGCTTGAGGACATCACTCATTGGCGGATGGAAGCACGGGTTCGAGCTGGATACTCCGGGCAAGAATACGACCGGGCCGATCTGAAATGGACGCAGTCGAGTTTCATCCAGCCGCAAATGATGGTCGAGGACCGCTACTTCTACGACCCGCAGGCAGGGCGCTACACCGTCGACAAATATCTTGACGACCTGGATCGCCGTTACGGCGGGATTGATTCGGTGCTCATTTGGCCGGTGTATCCCAACATCGGCATCGATAACCGCAATCAGTACGACATGGTCCGCGCCATGCCGGGCGGAATTGCCGGAGTCAAAGAAATGGTTGCGGATTTTCACCGCCGCGGCGTCAAAGTTTTCTTTCCCTTCATGGCCTGGGACCAGGGCACACGCGACGTCGGCGCGGCAAATTGGGAGGCGACTGCGAAACTCATGGCGGAAATCGGGGCGGATGGAATCAACGGTGACACGCTGCGCGGAATTCCTCGAGCGTTCCGGACGGCTTCTGATGCGCTCGGACATCCGCTGGCGCTTGAGCCCGAGCATGCGTTTCCGGCTCCGTTCGAGGCGCTGGCGTGGAACAACATGGAGTGGGGTTACTGGCAATATCCCAACGCCCCCATGGTGAGTGTGTTCAAGTGGCTCGAACCCCGGCACATGGTGAATGTTTGCGACCGCTGGAATCACAGCAAGGTCGATAACCTGCAATATGCCTTCTTCAATGGCGTGGGCTATGAGAGCTGGGAGAATATCTGGGGCATTTGGAATCAGATTACGCCTCGAGATGCGGAAGCGCTGCGACGAGTGGCTACGATCGAGCGCGCGATGGCGAGTTACCTGGTGAGTCCGGAGTGGCAACCCTATGTTGAAACTCTGCAGGCAGGCATTTTCGCCAGTCGCTGGCCGCAAGGAAAGAGCACGCTCTGGACAATGGTGAACCGCACTTCCTACGATATCGAGGGCCGCCAGTTGCGCTTGCCGGTTCAGAACGGAATTCACTACTTCGATTTGTGGCAGGGGATCGAACTCACTCCTGAGGTCTCGGATGGTTCCCTGTTTCTGACATTTTCCATCGAGGCGCACGGCTTCGGCACGATTCTGGCCAGCGCAGATCCCACGGACGGACGCCTGCAAAAACTGGTGGCGGAGATGAAGCGTCTTTCGGCCCGGCGTCTTGCCAGCTATTCCTCGGATTGGAACTTTGCGCCCCAGAAGATGGCGGCCATTGAAAAGACCGGCGCCGCCGCTGGCACGCCTGAGGGCATGGTGCGAATTCCTTCGGGCGATTTCAGCTTCAAAGTGAATGGGATCGAACTGGAAGGATTCAATGAGATCGGGGTTGATGTGCAATATCCATGGGAAGACTCGCCGCGCCGGCACCACTCTCATGAGATGCACATTGAATCTTTCTGGATCGACCGCTATCCGGTGACCAATGCGCAGTTTAAGAAGTTCCTGGATGCGACCCACTACCATCCCAAGGACGATTTGAACTTTCTTCGTGACTGGCAAAATGGGACGTATCCGGCAGGAGCGGACAACAAGCCGGTGACCTGGGTCTCTCTCGAAGATGCGCGTGCTTACGCGGCTTGGGCCGGAAAGCGGCTACCTCATGAATGGGAGTGGCAATATGCCGCTCAGGGTAGCGACGGGAGACTCTACCCATGGGGAAATACGTGGGATGCTGCCGTCGTACCCACACCCGACAAGGGACGAGAACTAAGAGGTCCGGATGCTGTGAATGCTCATCCGAAGGGGGCGAGTCCGTTCGGCGTGGAGGATCTCGTCGGCAATGTCTGGCAGTGGACTGACGAATTCCTGGACGAGCATACTCGGGCAGCCGTGCTGCGAGGAGGAAGCGACTATCAACCCCAAGGATCCGTATGGTACTTCCCGCAAGCGTATCGGCTGGATCAACACGGAAAGCTGTTGCTGATGGCTCCGAGTAAAGATCGGGCCGGCACACTTGGATTTCGTTGTGTAAAAGACTAGGCCGGCGTCTCCAAACTGCATGCCTCCCGAACCTTCTCCTCAAGAAACGGAAACGCCCGGATGGCAGTACGCCGTGTCCGCCGGAATCCTGGGATGGGTTCTGGATGCATTTGATTTCTTCGTCGTAATTTTCCTCGTCGACACTCTCGCTGCCAATTTCCATGTCGAAAAAAGAGCGATCGTCTGGACCATCTCGATTGCTTTGGCGATGCGGCCGGTTGGCGCGCTGCTTTTTGGATCACTCGCCGATCGCTTCGGCCGGCGCCGGCCGCTGATTGCGTGCGTCCTCTATTTCTCCACGGTAACGATGCTGAGTGCGTTCGCTCCAAACTACGCAGTGTTTGTCATTCTGAGAGCGTTGTATGGAATCGGGATGGGAGGCTATTGGGGCGTGGGCGCATCGTTGGCCGTGGAGAGCGCACCACGAACTCGCCGCGGCTTTATTTCAGGCCTGATGCAGAGCGGCTACCCGCTCGGATACTTGCTCGCGGCGCTGGCCATGGAAAGCGTACTTCCTCATCTTGGCTGGCGGGCAATGTTTTGTGTCGGGTTCACGGTGGCGATTTTAATTTCAATTCTGGCGCTCCGCGCTCCGGAATCGAGCGCGTGGCAGTTGCACCATCAGCGCTCTATCGGGACGATGTTTCGCGTGCTCTGGGAGAATCGAATGGGCTTCGCTTACCTGTTGCTAGTGATGACGGTCATGTCGTGCCTGTCCCACGGCACACAGGATCTCTATCCCGATTTCTTGAAATCAGATCACGGATTTGCAAGGTCCACGGTGTCCGAAATAGCGATCCTGTACAACCTCTGCGCCATTGCCTCCTCGGCGTTCTTTGGCCATCTTTCAGAATCGCTGGGAAGGCGGCACACCATCATGCTTGCGCTCGGCATCGCCTTGCTCGCGCTTTATCCCTGGGCGTTCGGCATCGCGTTTTCTACGCTCGTGGCTGGAGCATGCCTGATGCAGTTCGGCGTGCAGGGCACCTTTGGGGTCATTCCGGCTCACCTGAACGAACTCGCACCGAACGCCGTGCGCAGCCTGTTTCCGGGATTCGTTTACCAACTCGGGGTTCTGATTGCTTCACCCGCGGTATCGATCGAGTACGCTTTGAAAAGGCGGCTAGGCTATCCGCGGGCACTGACACTATTTGAAGGAGTTGTGATCGCTTCGCTTCTGATCATTTTTTTCCTGGGCCCTGAACGCAAGGGACGAGACTTTCACAAGGCGGATGAGTCCGCGTGAGTTCGCGAAAGAATTGGCAGGGCGGGGGTGATTAGCGATCAGATTTCGCGCTCTCGACGTCCTCGAGGAAAGTTTCGACTTCATTGGCGGTCGGCATCGAGGTCTGGGCGCCATGGCGGGTCACCGAAATTGCCGCAACGGCCGACGCCCAGGAAGCGCATTCGAGAGGATCTTTTCCGCTCATCAGGGCGACGGCAAAAGCTCCATTGAAGGCGTCGCCTGCTGCAGTCGTATCGACTGCTCTGACCGTGTAGGCGGGCAACAGCTGCCGGGTCCCATCCGAAAGTGCAAGATAGCAGCCCCGATCGCCAAGCTTGAGAATGACGTTGCGGCACCCTGAATCGAGCAGGACATCGGCCGCGTTTTCCATTGATTCATGATTCAGTTCGCCCGGTGGAAGCCCGGCCAGGATACAGGTTTCGGTCTCGTTCGGGGTCAGCCAGTCGACGCACTTTAGCAGCGACAAGGGCAGGCGGCGAGCTGGTGCAGGGTCCAACATCAATGGAACTCGTTCTTCGGCAGCGATGCCAGCCAGATACTCCACGGTCTCAAGCGGGATCTCCAATTGGGTGAGTAAAATTCCCGCCCCGCGTATCAGGTCGATATGGTCGTCGAGATCAGCCGGAGAGAGTTGCGCGTTCGCACCCGCAACCACTGTGATCGCATTTTGACCCGCGGCATCGGTGACGATCAGGGCGACGCCAGAGGAGCCGGCTACGACTTCTACTGCGCCGGTGTTCACATTTGATTCTTCGAGGCTGTCGCGCAATTGCACGCCGAAAGGATCATCTCCCAGCTTGCCCACCATACTCACAGAACCACTCAGGCGCGCAGCTGCAACTGCCTGGTTCGCGCCCTTTCCGCCAGGGAATGTTCGAAAAGTGAGTCCGGCGATGGTCTCGCCGGCTATAGGGATACGTTCTGTCGCAGCTACCAGGTCAAGATTAATGCTTCCTACCACTACGATGTGCTTGCCCATTTCAGTCCCGGATTTCCCATCGCGCGCCATGAAGAATGGGGGCCTGATGCAAGCGTCGGAAGACGCTCGCATCAGGATTGCGCTTACTCAAAATACAAACTTCAGAGCCAATTGCATGTGGCGGCCGTTGCGGGCGCCGGTGACGTAGCCGAACTGGCTCTCAGGATTGACGGCACGATCGTCGAAGGTGTTGATGCCAGACCACTGCGTATGATTGAAGACGTTGAACGACTCTACCCTCAACTGGAGTTCCCGTCCTTCTCCAAATAGCGGGAAAGCCTTGGCCAGCGACACATCCCAGTTATTGATGCCGGGGCCGACCAGGTTGTTTCGCCGCTCGTCTCCGCGGTGCACAGCGAAGTTATTGATGCCTTGCGAGAAGTACGCCGGGTCGGGAGCTGGCTCGCTGTAGCAGCTGGTATTGAACTGACGTGTGAAGGTGCGGTCCCCACGCGACAGGTTCCCATTGCAAGTGCGATCGGGCACATCGCCCATGAAGTCATAGGAACTGGTGTAACCGTTTAAGACCGTGGTCGGGGCGCCCGACTCAAAGGTGGTGATGGTGCTGATCTGCCATCCGCCAGCGGCCTCGCGCAAGAAACGGTTCGCCAGGTGGCGTCCCGGAAGTTCATACATGACCGCAGCCACAAAGCGATTGGTGTGGTTGCCGTCCGACGGACCATAGGACCATCCCGGGTGCCACTGGCCGCCAATCATCTGTACGCCGCTCTCGCCGTTCTCGCCGAAGAATGTATCCATCTGCTTGGACCACGTGTATATGACCGTGCTGGTCAGTCCATGCCAGCCCTGGGTTTTCAGCTGAAGGTTTAGAGCATGGTAGTTGTTGCTGCGATTGTGATGGACCGCGTTGATCGCTCCCCAACGCCCCGGAGCGACTGCACTGAGAGGACGAGCATTCAGGAAATCGCCGTAATAATCGAAGTAGGTTCCTTGAGGCGGCAGGTTCAAATCGTATTGGGTGGTGAGCTTGGTTCCTTCCGACCCAACATAGCCGACGGTTGCCACCACGGCCTTGCCAAGCTCGTGCTGAACGTCAAGACTCCAGCGCTGAATGTAGGGCGTGACGGCGCTGTTGTTGTCAATGGTCTGCGGCTCCTGTCCTTGATAGAGCTGGCCGCCATCGGTGCCGAGGGGAACCGGCCACGTGCCCTTTTGGATGGACACCGGTGCCGGGAAAACATCACTCAAGTGGAAATAAGGCACATACTGATTTCCCGAATACAGCGCCGAGTCGAATGTGATGCCTCCATACCCCGGCGAGTTCCAGAACATATGATCGAGGAATTTGAAGCGTCCAGTTTCGTAGAACATTCCGTACCCGCCGCGAACAACGGTCTTGTCTCGCATGCGGTAGGCGAATCCAATCCGTGGGGCAAGATTGTTTTTATCCGCCGGATAGGGAGGATTGTGTGTGCCCGGAGTCAGGCCCGGCATGACCAGCCGCCAGCCCGGATAGGTCTGGTCCATGACTCCCCAGTAGTTATCCACGCTGAAGGCAGGCACTCCAATGTCGTAGCGGAGTCCGAGGTTTACGCTCAACTTCGGAG
>Ga0209168_10002449_pt1 | contig 13377 bp, 9 predicted proteins | sample Coa_R1_FD_187156 | JGI IMG/M metagenome (GOLD analysis project Ga0209168, IMG submission 187156) | Surface soil microbial communities from Centralia Pennsylvania, which are recovering from an underground coalmine fire - Coalmine... | ecosystem: Environmental > Terrestrial > Soil > Unclassified ... | reverse complement strand
GGACCGTGAGGCGATCGCCCGCGACATCGCCGCCAAACGCGGCGCGACGCTGGTGCCGCCGTACGACGATCCGCAGGTGATCGCGGGGCAGGGGACGGTGGGGCGCGAAATCTGCGAAGATCTGGCTGCGCTCGGCGTTGCTCCCGATATCGTGGTCGCGCCGGTTTCCGGCGGCGGTCTCATTGCCGGCGTGGCGACGGCAGTCAAGGCGCGCTTTCCGCAAGCCATGGTGATCTCGGCCGAGCCTGAAGGTTTCGACGATCATGCCCGCTCGCTTCGTGCCGGCAAACGCGAGCCGCACAATGCGGCGGGCCGCACCATTTGCGACGCGCTGATGGCTTTGACCCCCGGCGAGATCACCTTTGCCATCAACAACCGCCTGCTGGCAAAGGGCGTCACGGCGTCGGACGCGGAAGTGGGGAGTGCGATCGCTTTCGCCTTCCGCGAACTCAAGCTGGTGGTTGAACCCGGCGGCGCGGTTGGCCTGGCGGCGCTGCTCGCTGGTCACATCGAGGCGCGCGGCAAGAACGTCGTGATCGTGCTGTCCGGCGGCAATATTGATGCGGACCTCTACGGCCGGATCATCGGCTGAAAAAGTGGCGACGACGCGCTTATGAAAAGAACGCGATCTTTTCGCTCTGGCTCATGCGCCGGATCGGCGCGAGCGGGTCGGGCTTCGCGCTTTTGGGCCGTTGTACGATCCCGCTGGCGAGCAGGCTCGAACCAAGTGATCTTGCGGACCCGGCTTCGGGTGCGGTTTGAACCGGCGATGCCGGCTGCGAGCCTGCAGGGGGTGGTGGCGGTTCTGCCGGGACTTCGATGCTGGTGGTGACGAAAGTGATTTCGATGTCGTCGGCGGCCATGTCTTCAACGGCCGCATCTTCCGTTTCCACCGCGGTCGATGTTTGCGCCGGGGTCGGTGCAACCGATGCCGCGGGAGGGGGTATTTGAGGTTCGGACAGCTCGCCGCCAAACAGCTCGTCCATGGGCGGTTCATAGGCCGCATCCGTGTCGGGCGCGGCCATCTCCAGCGCTATGCGATCGAGCACCGCTTCGTCATCGGCGTCGAAAGCATCCGCCGGCGCGGTCTCGGCGGTTATCGCCGCAGCAGCGTTATCGTCCGGCGCGGCTCGCTGCATTTTGTCCGAAGCGTCGGACCAGGCGGTTTCGGCCGATGGCGGGCCGGACATTTCCGCCTCAGCGGTCCCAAAGGCCGCGATGCGCTGCTCGATCACCTCGAACGCCTCGCTCACAGCGCGCGCCAGATCGGCCGGGACCATTTTGGCGGCGGCCCCCTCGATGGCGCTGACCTGGGAATCGATCAGATCGCAGATCCGGTTATCGGCACCGATCTCGCGCAAGCGCCACGCAATCTCGCGGATGACGCGGGCGCCCTTGCGGACCGGGGCGAGGTTTTCCTCAAGCGCCAGATGCCCGAGCGCCGCTTGCGTGGCCTCCTTGGCCTCACCAAGCGCGCTGCGAAAGGAGGCGAGCGCCTCGTCAAGGAGAGGATCGCGCGAAGGCCTCTTCTGCGCCGCCAGCGTCTCCTCCATCCGCGCCACGGCATCGAGGACAAGCCGGGTATCCGCATTGCGGTTGCGCTTGGCGTATTCGCCCAGAAACCACCGCCCGCGCGAGGTTTCCATGAAGGCTTCCCGGATCGCGTCGTAATCCGCCTCGCTCGGCTCGGTGGCGCGCGCGGAAATCGGGGACAGGGCGAATGCTTCGTCGGCCATGGTTCACTCGGAACGCGCAAATCGTCGCGCATTAGGTTAACGATCACCACGATCTTGCGCAAATCGCAATTGAATTGATGCACTCCGAATCACAAATCCCCACCCCATCTGGTGCCCCCCGTTGGAAGGTCCTGCGGCGCAAACGGCCAATCCGTCCAGGAACTTCAAATGACAAGCGGCACTGGCGTCGCAGTTCGTAAAACAAAGGGTGCTGCGATGCAGGGCGAACTTCGAAAAGCGGGTACCAAGCCTCAATCCCGGCAATTCGCCACGCGCCTTGCGTGGTTTTACGCCGCCGTGTTCGCGCTGGTCGGCTGCCATTTGCCGTTTTTTCCGGAGTGGCTGCGCGCGGTCGGGATCGACGCCGCCTGGATCGGCGTCATTTCAGGGATTCCCGCCGTGACCCGGTTCACCGTCCTGCCGGCGGTGACGAGCCTTGCTGAGCGCCACAACGCGGTGCGGGGGGCCATGATCGCAACTGCGGTGATCACGGCTATCGGCTTTGCGATCATCGGACTCCAGCATCAGGCGGCCGCGGTGTTGCTCGCCTATGTCGTGACCGCCGCATTGTGGACGCCGACGATTCCGTTGACGGACGCCTATGCGTTGCGCGGCGTGGTGAGATACGGCCTCGATTACGGGCCGCTGCGGCTATGGGGATCGGCGGCGTTCATCGTCGGCGCGCTCGGCTGTGGCCTGCTCGCCGACATCATCGCGGCAAAACATCTGATCTGGGTCATCGTGGCCACGGCCGCGCTGGCAGCTTTGATCAGCCTTGGCCTGCGGCCGCTGGACAGCCGCAAGGCGCAAAGCTTGCCGCCCGGCTCGGGCGCGCTGCTGCGCGATCCCGGTTTTCTTGCCGCGATTGCCGCCGCGGCGCTGATTCAGGGCAGTCACGCCACCTATTACGCGTTCGGTTCGATTACCTGGAAACTCGCAGGCCTCGGAGGCCTGACCATCGCCTTGCTCTGGGTGATCGGCGTGATTGCCGAAATCGTGGTCTTTGCGCTCTCGCCCCGGTTCGTCTGGCAACCGGCGACGCTGATGGTGATCGGCGGGTTAGGTGCCGCCGCGCGATGGCTGATCACGGCGCAGGAGCCGCCGGTTGCCGGTTTGGCCATTGTCCAGCTTGCGCATGGCTTGAGCTTCGGTCTGACGCAGGTCGGCACCATGGGGCTGATGCTCCACCACGCGCCGGCGTCAATGGTCACGCGCGCGCAGGGCTATCTGGCCGCATGCTCAGGGATCGTGTCCTTCAGCGCCTCGGTTCTCTCGGGTCTGATCTATGCCGGCTACGGTCAGGGTGCCTATTACGCGATGGCCGCGATGGCGTTTTCCGGTGCCGCGCTGTTGTGGCTGGCGCGCGGTCATCTAGTGGCTCATCCCCACAAATGAGCTTCCGGCGGATAGACCAGGCTCCCCTCGTAGCGCAGGCCGCCGTCGCGGTCGCGCGCCAGCAAGAGCGGTCCATCGAGGTCGACAAAGCGGGCCAGAGGCGCAATCAGCATCGCGGGTGCCATGGCGAGCGAAGTTGCCACCATGCAGCCGACCATGATGTCGAAGCCTCCCGCTTTGGCTGCGTCCGCCATCGCAAGCGCCTCGGTCAGACCGCCGGTCTTGTCGAGCTTGATGTTGACGGCGTCGTAGCGCTCGCGCAGGCCCTCCAGGGAAGCGCGGTCGTGAACGCTCTCGTCGGCGCAGACGGGGATCGGCCTCTTGATACGCGCCAACCGCTGGTCCTGACCTGCAGCCAAAGGCTGTTCGACCAGGATAACGCCGGCCTCGGCGCAGGCGGCAAGATTATGTTCGAGATTGGCCTCGTTCCAGGCCTCATTGGCATCGACGATGAGTTCAGACGCAGGGGCTGCCTTCCGCACCGCGGCAATGCGCAGACCGTCGCCATCTCCACCGAGCTTGATTTTCAAGAGCGGCCGGTGCGAGGCCTTGGCGGCGGCTTCCGCCATGGCCTCGGCCGAGCCGAGCGAGATCGTATAGGCGGTGACGCAAGGTATTGGGGCGCCCCGCCCAAGCAGGTCCCAGATACGGCGGCCGCTTTGTTTCGCCTGAAGATCGAGAAGGGCGCAGTCGAGCGCGTTGCGGGCCGCGCCAGGCGGCATTGTCGTTTGCAGGAGATTGCGGTCGAGCCCGCGGGCTATCGGCTCGCTCATCGCCAAGATCGCGGCGCGCGTTTCCTCCGCCGTCTCGCCATAGCGAGGGTAGGGCACGCACTCGCCCCGTCCGGTGTGGTCGCCCTGGCTGATTTCAGCCACGACCGTGATCGCCTCGGTCTTCGCGCCGCGGCTGATCGTGAATTGGCCTTCGATCGGCCATTGTTCGATTCTTGCTTCAAGCGTTGGCACTTTGCTGGAAGTCATTTTAATATCTGATTAATCCGGGATGCCGCGATCGCGCGCTCTATGCTAGTTAGGGGCATGTCCGACAAGACTATCAAGGCGCTTTTGGGTTTTGCCGTTCAAGTTGAAGGGCAAGACGAGGCGCGGGAGTGGGAATCTTGAACGGCGACCCGACACTGGAGCGTATCGCAAAAGGAAACGGCGTTGCACTGTGCGCAGCCGGCGCCTGGACGGCCCGCCATGCCAGCGAACTCGAGCAGATGGTAGCCGACGCCGAGAGGCTGAGCGGGAGCCGACCCAATATTTTCATCGACGTGTCGCAAGTGTCCAGCCTCGATACGTTCGGAGCCTGGCTGATCGAGCGGCTCCGCCGCAGCCTCACCCAAGGCGGCATCGAAGCGAAGATCGCTGGACTGTCGGCCAATTATTCAAGCCTCGTTGATGAAGTGCGCCGGGTGAGGGCGGTCCCTGCCGCCGGCCTCGCACCAGTCACCATATCGGGCATGCTGGATCAGGTCGGTCGCAGCGTGGCCGGGATCGGCGGCACGCTTCTGAGCCTGGTCGACATGCTTGGCGCGGTACTGGCAGCGAGCGCGCGGGTGTTGAGCCACCCCCACAGCTTTCGCCTGACCTCAACCGTGCATCACCTGGAGCAGGTATGCTGGCGCGCGGTGCCGATCGTGGTGCTGATCACCTTTTTGATCGGCTGCATCATTTCCCAGCAGGGTATCTTTCATTTCCGCAAGTTCGGCGCCGATATTTTTGTGGTCGACATGCTGGGCGTCCTGGTGCTGCGCGAGATCGGCGTGCTTCTCGTCGCGATCATGGTCGCGGGCCGCTCGGGGAGCGCCTACACGGCAGAGCTCGGTTCGATGAAGATGCGTGAGGAAATCGACGCGCTGCGCACCATGGGCTTCGATCCGATCGAGGTGCTGATCCTGCCGCGCTTATTGGCCCTGATCCTGGCGCTGCCTATCCTCGCCTTTCTCGGGGCGATGGCAGCCCTTTATGGCGGCGGACTCGTGGCCTGGCTTTATGGCGGGGTTGACCCGGAGGCGTTCCTGCTGCGTCTGCGCGATGCGATTTCGATTGATCACTTTACCGTCGGGCTGATCAAGGCGCCGGTCATGGCGGCGGTGATCGGGATCGTCGCCTGTGTCGAGGGGCTTGCGGTACAGGGTAGCGCGGAATCGCTCGGGCAGCACACCACGTCCTCGGTCGTTAAGGGAATCTTCTTCGTGATCGTGATGGATGGCGTGTTTGCGATTTTCTTCGCCTCGATCGGAATGTGACGATGGACGCGATTATCAGGGTACGCGACATCTCGGTCCAGTTCGGCGCCACCAGGGTGCTCGATGGTCTCGATCTCGACGTCAAGCGCGGCGAAATCCTTGGCTTTGTCGGTCCGTCCGGCGCCGGCAAATCGGTGTTGACGCGCACCATCATCGGGCTGGTTCCGAAAATCTCGGGACGTATCGAGGTGTTCGGGGTCGATCTTGACGCAGCAAGTGAATCGGAACGACGCGCGGTGGAGCGGCGCTGGGGAATCCTGTTTCAGCAGGGCGCGCTGTTTTCCTCACTCACTGTGCGGCAGAACATCCAGTTTCCAGTGCGCGAATATCTCAACCTCACCCAGCGCCTGCTTGACGAGATCACCATGGCCAAGCTCGGCATGGTCGGATTGCGCCCCGAAGTCGCCGATCGCTTTCCGTCCGAATTGTCAGGCGGCATGATCAAGCGCGTAGCCCTGGCGCGCGCGCTGGCGCTCGATCCGGAACTGGTATTTCTTGATGAGCCGACCTCCGGCCTCGACCCGATCGGCGCCGGCGATTTCGACGAGCTGGTCCGCACCCTTCAGCGTACTTTGGGCCTGACCGTTTTCATGGTAACCCACGACCTCGATAGCCTTTATACCGCATGCGACCGAATTGCCGTTCTGGGGAATGGTAAGGTCATCGCCGCAGGATCGATGGCCGACATGCAGGCTTCGCAGCATCCCTGGTTGAGGGCCTATTTCCACGGCAAGCGTGCCCGCGCGGTCATGGGCTGATTTGGAACGGCCTTTTCGCCGAAGGTAACGGGATTTCAAAGAGAACGTGCTCAAACCTGAAACAAGGTGGTAAGGTCATGTTTCGATCCAATTGATCGGCACATGATCAGGTTGGTTTCGGAGTTAGTTGATGGAAACGCGCGCGAACTACGTTCTGATCGGATCGTTCACGATCGCCGTGATCGCCGCCGCGTTCGGCTTCGTGCTCTGGTTCCAGAGCCTTCACACCACCAAACTCCGCAGTCCGCTGCGCATCGTTTTCGAAGGCCCGGCGGCAGGCTTGCGCAACGGTGGGAGCGTCAACTTTAATGGTATCAGAGTAGGTGAGGTCGTTTCCGTCAAGCTCGACAATCCCCGTCGCGTGGTCGCGCTCGCCATGGTCGAGAATAACGCGCCGGTGCGCAAGGACACGCTTGTTGGGCTGGAGTTTCAGGGGCTGACCGGCGTGGCGGCCATTTCGCTCAAGGGCGGCGATGAGGGCGCTCCGCCAGTGCCGCTGGGCGAGGACGGTATTCCCGTCTTGACGGCAGATCCGAATGGGCTCCAGGACGTCACGGAGGCAATTCGCGGGACCTTGCAGAACATCAACCGGGTGGTTGCCGACAACCAGCAAGCGGTCAGGAACTCGCTTCATAACCTCGAAACCTTCACCTCGGCACTCTCGCGCAACGCCCAGAGGATCGATGACGTGATGGCCAAGGTCGATGGCGTCATGGGCAAGGCCGACAATCTGATGCTGGGCCTCAATCGGCTCGCCGGCGGCAGGGAGGGCGGGGAGTTGTTCCTCACTGTGCAGTCGATCCGGGAACTCGCCGAGGACTTCGACAAGCGCTCGGGCGCTCTGATGGCGGACGGCCGCCGCACGCTCGCCGATATCAGCCGCGCGGTGAACAATCTCGACCGCAACCCGACGCGGCTGCTGTTCGGCGCGAGCGGTTCGGGTTCGCCAGCGTCGGCTTCGGCGTCTGCGCCGACGCCTCCGCCCGCGCCGGCTGCGGCCGGCCCGCGCAGGGCGCAATAAAGGGGCGAATAGCGAGTAGCGAATAGTTCAGGAGCGAATGAAAATGGAGGCCTTGCGGCCTCCATTTTCGTTTCAGTGATCGCCAATGACCACTATTCGCTATCGCTACTTACTATTCGCCCGCTGCTTCATCCCAACCGTCCCGCCGCGTGTGCGAGCAGGGTGTAAACGAGGCCCGTCTCGGAGGTCAGGTGACCGCGCAGCGCCTGCGGTCCGCGATCCTCGCGCGCCACGTCGTCGAGCAGTCGCTCGAATTCGGTGATGTAGCGATCCACCGTCTGCTTGAAATTGCGGTCGGCGCGATATTTGCGGGCGACCTCGTCGAAGGCCTTCTGACCTGCCGGCGTATAAAGCCGCTTGGAGAAGGCTCTGCTCTCGCCGCGCTGGTAGCGATCCCACATTTCGGCCGCGAGGTTGCGGTCCATCAGCCGGCCGATGTCGAGCGACAGCGTTTCCAATGGATTGCCGCCCGCCGCCTGTTGAGTGGCGCGGCCGCGCAACGGAGCCTCACGATTGCCGCCTCCACTCTCGTCGGTGCGGCTCAACAGGTCCGACAGCCATCCGTCGCGTCCCTGGTCGGAGCCCGCGGGAGCGACCGGCGGCGCATCGGTGCGCCGTGAAGGGGCCGGCATGCCGAGATCGGGCGGCGGCAGGTTCGAGGCGCTGCCGCCCTCACGCGTTCGCGGCGCCGGGCGCGCCTCGCCGCGTCCGCCGGTGGCGGCCAGCGCCGGTTCTTCCTCGAGGTAGCTGCTGGCGCGATTGGTCGTGACGACGTCGAGACCGCGGCCGTGATGGGCAACGATGCGGTTGAGTTCGGCCAAGGCTTCGATCTGGTCGACGATGACCTTGCGCATCTGTGCGGTGGAGTCGGCTGCCTCCTGCGGCATTTCCAGCACGCCACGGCGCAGCTCGTTGCGGGTCGTCTCCAGTTCGCGGTGCATTTCGGCGGCCATTTGCTTCATGCTCGCGACCATGCCGGAGAACTTCTCCGCCGAATTCTTGAACATCGTCTCCATTTCATCGGTGCTCTGCCGATAGATATCGCTCATCGAATCGATGGTATGGCGGCGTTCTTCCTCGGCCGCGGTGCGAATCGCTTCGAATTGCCGGCTGATCGCCGATGAACCGGCGCCGGCCGTTTCCGCCACCACGCGGGCAATATTGCGGGCGCGCTCTTCGGCGGCTGCGAGCGATTCGTCGAGCAGGCCGGTGAAGCGCGACAGCCGCTGATCCAGGTCGGCCGTGCGCTGGTCGATCGTGGTGACCAGCGATTCAAGCGCTGTCCTGCGCTCGGCAAGCGAAGTCGACGTGCTCCGGTTGCTCTGTTCGACGACCGAGGCAGCCTCGAGTAACGCCTTGCCGTGGGCATCGAACTGGCCGGAAAGCTGATTGAGATTTTCCAGCGCCTTTGTCGTCTTTGTATTGAAGACGGTTAGCTGGTCTTCCAGGGTCTGGGTCGCCGCGCCGTTTCGCGTGGTCACGTCGTTCATGGCCGAGACGAAGTCGGCCACACGGGTGACAAGCGCGCGTTCGAGCGAGTTGAGATTGTCGTGCGCGCCGGTCAGCACCTCCTGCAACAGGATATTGCCTTCGCGCAGCCGCTCGAACAGGGCGACCGTATCGGTGCGCAGGATCTTGCTGGTATCCTGCATCTCGGTCACCGCGGCGATCGAGACCTGGCGCGACAGGTCGATCGCCGCGCGCGAGGCCTGCTCGAGGTCCTTCAACGACTTGTTCACGGAGCTTGTGGCAATTTCGCCGGCCGAGGTGATCGTCCGTGCCGTCTCTGAGCTGCTGGTCAGCAGCGACTGGGCGAAGCCATGGCCGCGTGTTTCGATCGATCGTAGCGCCTCCGACGTGGCGCGCTCGATATCAGCCGCGAGCATATTTGACTTGGTGCCGATCGCCTCGACGAGCGCGCCGCGCTTGCTGTCGATGATTTGCGAAAGACGCTCGGTCTGCTGCTGCACATAATTGACGATTTCGTCAGTCTTGCCGGTGATGGCCGAGCCGAACGAGCCGCTTGCAGCGAGCACCGAACGCTCCACATCGGCCGAGGTCGATTTCACCTTCGAACTGGCTTCGTTCGACGCCGCCACCAACGCCTGCTGCGCGGTCTGCGCCGTGGTGACGATCCGGTCCGTGGTGCTCGTGGTAACCGCCGCGAGCGAACGTTCGATATCGCTCGAGATCGCCCGGATCTGGCTCGCGGCGTCCGCCGAACTTGAGGTGAGCGAGGATTGAACCTCGCGCGCGCTGTTGAGGATCGCGCCCGCGGTATCCGCACCGACGGTCGTCAATGTACGTTCGACATCGGTCACGAGTAACTTGACCTGGTTCGCCGCGTCCGCGGAGGTCGCGACAAGGGTCGTCTGTGCCTCGCGCGCGGCATTCACGATGGCGCCGGCGGTGGAGGAGCCTGCGGCAGACAGCGAGCGTTCGACATCGTCGGCGAGCGATTTCACCTGGCTGGCTGCTTCCGCAGAAGCAGCAACCAGCGCCGTTTGCGCATCGCGAGCGCTGGCCACGATTGAGTTGGCGGCGCTGCCGCCGACCGCGGTGATGGCCCGTTCAACCTCCGACGAGGTCAGCTTCAATTGCGCGCCGACTTCGGAGGACACCCCGAGCAGCGACTGTTGCGCGGCGCGCGCGCCCGTCTGGATGGTCTCGCTGGTATTGACGACAAGGTTGGTCAGCGACCGCTCGGCGTCTTCGACATGCGACTTGATTCCGAGCGAGAGCTCCTCGGCGCGGGCCATCAGCCCCTCACTGGCATGTCGACCGCTGCTCTCGATCCGCCCGGCGACCACTTCAATGCGGGAATCCAGCAGTTCCTCGAACTGCGCGACGCGGGCGCCGATATCGGTGGCAACCGACCCGATGCGGGTCTCGATTCCCTGATGAATTTCCTGGAAGCGCGCGGCAATCGTCTCGGTGAGCTGGATCGCTCGCCCATCGATGGTTTCGGTCGCGCTGGCGATGCGCTGATCGACGGCTGCGACGGCCTGTGCGGCGCCGTCCGTGAGCGATGTTGCGAGCGTATCAAGCCGTCCGTCGATGGTTTCGGTCACTGATTTGGCGCGCGTATCGAAGGTCTGCTCGAGCGACTTCAGACGGCCACCGATCGATTCGTCGAAGGATTTGATCGTGGTATCGAATGAGGCATCGAGGTTGGCGATGCTCGATCCGAGCGTCGTCTCGAATTGCAGGAGGCGCTGGTCGAGTGAAGCGGTGATTTCGCCGCCGTTCGAGGTCAGCTTCGTATCGAAATTGTCGACGTAGTTTTTCAGCGTTTCGGCAATGTCGTGCGTGCGCTGGCCCATCCGTTCGACGATCTCGCCGCCGAAACTCTTCACCGTGCGGTCGAATTCGGAGATGTGGCGGGTGATAAGGGCGCCGAGCGTGCCCGAATCGCGCGCGAACTTTTCGGCCAATTCGCCGCCCTGATTCTTCACCAGCTCCTCGAAGGCGCTCATCTGCAGCGAGAGCGCGTCATGCGCGCTTTCCGTCTGGCTAAGGACCTTCGCTACCAACGAGTTCGCCGTCACATCGAGCGCATCGCCCGCCTGCTCGCCGGAGGTGAGAATCTTCGCGGCGAGGCGGTTGCCGGATTCGTCAATCTTGCTGACGAGATCGCCCGAGCGCAGCTCAAGCTCCAGCAAGAGCGAGTCGCTGGAATTCTTCAGAGAATCGTGCACCTGTTCGGTACGATCCGAAATGCCGTCCACGATGGTCGATGAGCGCTGCTCGAACTCGCTCGTGATGCGGTCGAGCCGCTCGTTCAGCATTTCGTGGACGCGGTCGGCGAGTTCGACGAACTCGTCGTGAACATGGCCGGTTTTGAAGTTCAGGCTCGTGGTCAGCCGCTCCGAGGCATCGAGCACCGCGCGCGCGGTCTCGGCGCTGGCTTCCTCGAGCCGGTCGAGCAGGTCGCCGCCGCGCTCGCCGAGCGCCAGGATCATGTTGTCGCCGGCGTTGGCGAGCGCGCTCGTGATGTGCGCGCCGCGTTCTTCCAGCGCCCCGGTGATGCTCTTGGCAACCTCGTCGACGCGGGAGGCGATCGCGTCCGAAATCAGCGCGATGTCATGCCGCAAGTCGATCTGCACGCCGGAGATGGCGCTGCGCACCTGTTCGGCTTGACCGACGAGATTGTCGCGCTGGTGGGCGATGTCCTGCAGCAGAGAGCGAATTCGCACCTCGTTGTCGCTGTAGGCGCGCTCGAGCGCGGCGACCTCATTGGCGACCAGCGTTTCAAGCTCGCCGGCGCGCGCAATCGCCCGTTCGATGCCGTCGCCCATTGCGGCGACCTCGCGGCGGATCGCTTGTCCAACCGTCACCATCGAATCGCTTGCCGCGGCCTCGGGCTCCGAGAAACGGATGGCCACCTGTGCCATGGACTGGGCGATCATCTGCAGTTGCTGACCGCGCCAGGAAAGGTTGGCCAGGAAAAAGAACATGAGAACCGGCGCGGAGATCAGCGCGACCAATCCGGCCAGCGCCAGGACGCCGCTCGCGCCCTGTCCCATCGACGCTTGCAACGAGGGCCAGAAGAAGATGGTCAGAAAAATCGCGGCGATGATCCACATCGCGGTGGCAAGGCTCGCAAGCGCATAGGCATTGCGGGCGGGGCGACCCTTTTGTATGGCCTGCAGGATCTGGCCGATGGTTTCGCGATCGTCATTGGCGGCGCGGCGCTTCACGCGCGGCTCTTCGGCGGCGTTGAAGATCTGCCGGTCATTTCCCGGCCGCGCATCGAAGCTCGGCCCTTCGAAAGACGGCGTGGCCGCCGGACTCGCCGACGCCGTTTCGTCGCGGACTGAACCCCTGTTGCTCTCGCTTGTCGAACCGTCGCCGATGTTCAGCGCTTCCTGAATGGCGGAAAGTGCGACTTCGGTCGGGTCCTTGACCTTTTTCGGGGTGTTCGCCATGTCCGTCCCAGCCCTCGTGTTATTTTTTGCGCTATCCAGCAGAAGTCCTGCGAGCCCCTCGCAAGCCTAATGCCATCCCCATTGTCCCCTGCGGTGCCCAAGCACGGCCGTTCGGAATCGGCCGGTCCGCTAGCGTCCGACGCTCATCCTATTGGCTGGGCGTCGCGAATGAAATGGTGGCTTTAATACAATCTTAATCATCGTTAATAGGCGCCCGCCGTAAGGCCTTACAAACCCTCAAAGTTCTGCTGGTGAGGGTTAATTAGGGCAAGTCTTGGCTCAAAACATGGCAGACTTGGGGCTCATCCACCGAACTCCCCATTAACCAATTCCGTGATTGTTTCAGCGGCCAGGCCGCGTCGGTGGAGTGGTGACGGGCGCTTCGGACTTGCTCATGTCGCATCATCACCTGGATCGGATTGACTGGATGCCATCGCCCCCGCTTGTTCCCGACTCCGGTCCGATCGATTTTGCTCATTTGCAGCGGATGACGCTTGGCAATGACAGCCTCGAACGCGAGGTGCTTGGAATGTTTTCGGCGCAATCCTCGAGGTTGCTCGAAGCGCTTGCAAGCCTGCCGGCGGATTCGGCGGCGCTCGTGCATACGTTGAAGGGGTCGGCGCGCGCGATCGGGGCGTTCGCTGTGGCGGATGCCGCAGCCGATCTCGAGACGCAGATCAGGATCGACGGCGATACCACCGCTGCGCTTGTCGAACTCGAGGCCACCGTCGCGCAGGCCTGCGCGGCGATCGACACCCTTCTGCGCCAGGCTTGAACGAAGCTCACCTCAGCCCTGCGAAAGGCCCGCTCCACTAGCGCGGAACGGGACGACCCGTTATAGGACTGCCCGGACCCCCTTATCCGGCAATACGAGCAAACATGGCCAAAATCCACTTTGTCGACCACAACGGCGAAACCCGCACGGTTGAGGTCGAAAACGGCGCCACCGTCATGGAGGCGGCGATCCGCAATGCGATTCCGGGCATCGAGGCCGAGTGCGGCGGCGCCTGCGCTTGCGCGACCTGTCACGTCTATGTCGAGGAGGCCTGGCGGGAGAAGGTCGGCCCGCCTTCGCCGATGGAAGAGGACATGCTCGACTTCGGATTCGACGTCCGGCCGAATTCGCGGCTGTCCTGCCAGATCAAAGTCAGCGACGAACTCGACGGCCTCGTGGTGTCGACGCCGGAGCGGCAGGCCTGAGACAGCACGTCAGCGGTGATGGTGTCCGCGCAATTCCCTCCCAATATCAATTCGAAAGCGTCAGCTCCACGCCGCGGCGAATCCAGTG
>Ga0209168_10002442_pt1 | contig 13397 bp, 18 predicted proteins | sample Coa_R1_FD_187156 | JGI IMG/M metagenome (GOLD analysis project Ga0209168, IMG submission 187156) | Surface soil microbial communities from Centralia Pennsylvania, which are recovering from an underground coalmine fire - Coalmine... | ecosystem: Environmental > Terrestrial > Soil > Unclassified ... | reverse complement strand
ATTGAAATAATTCGGCTGATCGCGCTTGACGACGAGCGTCTGTTTTTCCCAGTAGCTTTCGAAGAAAGCTTTCCTGCTGACTGGGTTGATCAGCCATTCGAGCGAGGGACGTGTTTCGGGGGGAAACACGCGTTCATCGTTAACTTGTGAGCTAAAACCGGGTTTCGGAGAAGACATTTAACCCCGCAACACGCGTCCCCCCGCGCGCTGACTCTCTAATTTAATCCTACACTCTTACCAGCGGGGCCAGTTGATTAGCCGGGGCTAGTATCTTGCGCCGTCCGGATCGTCCTTCGGAGGCGTTTTGGTTTTGGCCTTGGCCTTTGCCGCTCTCTTCGACTGCGGGTCGGCCGTCTTGCTCTTGCTGTCAGGATCGGACGATTTCTTCCTGTCCTTTGAGTCGGCATCCGCTGCCGCCTTTGAGTCAGGATCGGCTGTATTCGCCGCAGTCTTCTTCCTCTTCTTGCTGTCCGGATCAGATCCCTTCTTCTTGTCCTTCGTGTCGGGATCGGCAGCTTTCTTCGAGTCAGGATCGGAGCCTTGCTGTGCGACGGCTCGTACGCCCGACGCAAGCGCGGCTGCGCCGACCAGGAGCGCGCCCGCCGCAGTCAAGAATGACCTGCGCGGCATTTTCCGCTCGGTGACGATTTGCTCGTCCGTCAGCGTCTGGGACGAGTCTTGCCCGACTACCTTTGGATCTTTCTCAGCCATCGTTTGCTCCTTTTCATGGCGCTTTCGTCCGACACATGCAGCGATCGCGCTTCTTCCGTACTGCTTCTATCATGCCCTCTTTAGCGAAGTCAAGAATGCGATGGTTCAGCTTGAATCTCCACAGTGACTGGCTGGCCATTCCCTTTGCCCCGCTTTGTCAGCCATTCACCAAAGGCGCGCGCGAAATGCGAGGGATCAACGCGCAGGCTGGCTTCGATTTGTCCTTCGGCAACGGGCAAGGTGTCGTCGAATTCCGCCGAGCCGGTAAAATTGCGCATGCAAAATGCATCAAGCCATTCAAGCGGGCACGCTTTGCGCTCGCCATTAACGACGATCTCGACTCGCAGCCTTCGCGCGTACATCGCCGCAGTATAGCACCTGAGTCCGAATCGATTTCCCTGCCTGATTGCGTCATGCCCGGCTCCACTATTGTTAACCGTATCGCACATCCGCCGCTCTTCGCTTTCTTGCATTTCGTTCTTTGGCGGCATAAACTTTTGTTTTGTGTTATTTGCATTACTACTAGAACATCCGACGCGACGTGCAAGAGTCCGGCCAGGCAGCTGGGCAACTTCCCCCGCGCCAACCGAAAATAGGAGGCCCTGTGGCCACGCCGCTGGAAAATTGGGTTGAGGAGGTTTCTCAACTTACAAAACCGAAGAAAGTTGCATGGTGCGATGGATCGCAGCAGGAATACGAGCACCTCGCAGAACAAATGCTGCGCGATGGTTCATTCATAGAGTTAAATTCCAGAACTTATCCGAATTGTTATCTTCACCGCAGCAATCCCAACGATGTGGCGCGTACCGAAGGCGTGACTTTTATTTGCACGCGCGAAAAATCGGATGCAGGACCCACGAACAACTGGATGGCCCCGGAAGAAGCAAAGCAAAAAGCAGAACCGTTTTTTCGCGGCGCGATGATGGACCGCACAATGTACGTGGTTCCTTATATTCTGGGCCCCGCGACTTCGCCGTACAGCAAAGTGGGCGTCGAGATCACCGACAGCGCATACGTCGCCGCCAGTATGCGCATCATGTCGCGCATGGGCAAAGCGGCCCTCGACCGGCTGGGCAGTTCGTCAGATTTTGTTCCCGGGCTTCACTCCCTCGGCGATATGGAGCCGGCGCATCGCCTGGTGCTGCATTTCCCGGAAGAAAAACTGATCTGGAGCGTGGGTTCCGGTTATGGCGGAAACGCGCTGCTCGGGAAAAAATGCTTCGCGCTGCGCATCGCCAGTTGGATGGCGCGCGAGCAAGGCTGGATGGCCGAACACACGCTGATTCTTGGCCTCGAAGATCCCTCCGGCAAAGTGACGTACATGTGCGCGGCGTTTCCCAGCGCCTGCGGAAAGACCAATCTCGCCATGATGGTCTCCGCGCTGGAAAATCAGGGCTATCGCGTTTGGACCATCGGCGACGACATTGCGTGGTTGCACATCGGCAAAGACGGAATGCTGCGCGCCATCAATCCAGAGAATGGATTTTTCGGCGTAGCGCCGGGAACCAACGAAAAAACAAATCCCAATGTGATGACGGCGGTACACCACGACACGATCTTCACTAATGTCGCGATGACTTCGGAGGGCGAACCGTGGTGGGAAGGGATGGGCGCGACTCCTGCTCCCGGCTTGACCGATTGGAAGGGCGAGAAGTGGACTCCGAGCAAAGGTCCCGCCGCTCAACCGAATTCTCGATACACGGTTCCCGCCAAGCAGACTCCTTCCATATCAAAACATTTTGAAGACCCCGAAGGCGTGCCAATTTCCGCGATCATTTTCGGCGGCCGCCGCGCCAAAGTGGCCCCGCTCGTGTTTGAGGCGCGCGATTGGCAGCACGGCGTTTTTGTGGGCGCAACCATGGCTTCGGAAACCACCGCGGCGGCGACAGGAGCCGTGGGCGTCACGCGCCGCGATCCCATGGCCATGCTTCCCTTCTGCGGATACAACATGGCCGATTATTTTCGTCACTGGCTGGATATGGGCAAGCGTGTTGCGCATCCGCCGAAGATTTTCCATGTGAATTGGTTCCGTAAAGGCGAAGATGGCAAGTTTTTGTGGCCGGGCTACGGTGAGAATGTCCGCGTGCTGAAGTGGATGCTGGAGCGCATCGAAGGCCGCGCGAAGGCCACCGAAACGCCGATTGGTTATGTTCCCGCGCCTGGCTCGCTCACGCTCGACGGGCTCGATATTTCCGCCGACACCATGACGAAATTGTTGCAGGTTGATACCAGCGTTTGGGCCGATGAGCACGAAGCGATTACGAAATTCTTCGAGAAATTCGGTAAGCGGCTGCCGGAAGAACTTCGTCAGGAGCAGGAAAAACTCGGCCAGCGATTGCAGCAGGTCGCCGTCGCGCAAAAATAATCCGGCGCAAACCGTCTTTCGCCGCGGAATTGTTCGTGTTCCGCGGCGTTTTCATTTATCCTCGCACTAGAGTCCGCGTAGGAACACTCCATGAATGGCGGAGCCGCGAAGTGAACATCGATTGGGTTCGCAAACTCTGCATGTCCATGCCACACGCGACGGAAACCGTGCAATGGGGAGATGATCTGGTCTTTAAGGTGGGCGGCAAAATGTTTGCCGCAGTCGTGCTCGTGCCTGCGAAAGTCTGGCTGTCGTTCAAATGCTCACCGGAAGAATTCGCTGAATTGACCGAGCGTCCCGGAATCATTCCCGCGCCCTATTCGGCGCGCTACTACTGGGTCGCGCTCGAAACGCAGGACGCGCTCGCGCCAACGGAGCTGGAACGGCTTTTGCGCAGTTCGTACGACATGGTATTCGCAAAGCTTCCCAGAAAAACGCAATCCGCGCTCTCCCGCGCGAAAATCAAATCCAAAGATAGGCGCCGCCCTCGCCGTAAGGCGCGTTGACGTAAAAAAGATTTGCGTGCTCGATGGCCGCGAGCGCCGCGCAGATTTGTTTTGCGCCGTGCTCCGCGCAGAAATGTTCGCCGGGCATCACTTCCATGCGGTCGGCGGCATCGAGGTTCGGAATCTGCTCGCGTGAAAACCACAACCACGTGGCGGCACGCGAACATTCCTGGCACGACTTGGAATGATCATCATCGCGCGCCAGTCGCGCGCCAATCGCCGCCGCAACGGCCGGCTCAACACCGGCAGCATCGAAATCGGGCGCGGCGACGAAAAAATATTGCGAGAACGATTCGCCGTCCGGCTCAAACGCAACCACGCGTCCGGCATACGCAGCGAGGTCTTTCTCCAGCTCGGCGGTCAAACATTCGCGGCAGAGAGAAACCTCGGGCCGTTGCGGCTGGCGCAAAGGGACGTTCTTGCCCTGGAGATACAAATTGTCGGGAAGAAAAGTCGCCATCCACGGAGGGTGGCCCGTCAAATGGACGCATTCGGCAGGCATGCGAATCAAGCGTGCGAGCCAGTTCGATGTGCGCCGGCGGAAAGAAAGTTGCGGATAGGCTTCGTGAACGGAAATTCGTGCCATTCGTCGAGCTCGCGCGCGCAGCGGCGGCTAACAGATATTATCTGTAGCGCGTCACTGCATGTCAGCCGGATTCTTAGTGCGGCAGAATTTCCTGCGTCCACTCCAATATCGCGGCCGACAGCTCTGCGCGATAGCCAGAGTAACTATGATCCGTATCCCAATGGCGCTCAGTGACGTGGGCATCTCCGGCTTTGCGCAAGGCTTCCGCGAAAGCGTGGTCGGAAGGGGCGAGTCCTTCGCTGGCCGTGATGACGAAAACGGGCCGCGGCGCGATGGCCGGAGCGAGATTGTTCATGTCCAGCGCCGAGTGGTGCGCGTAGATATCGTGGGCGAGCGCCTGAGCGCTGGTTCCGGAAAGCGGCAAGAGATTATCGTCGCTGGCGAGCGATTTCGCCTCGCTCTCAATGGTTGGCGCTGCAGACGCGCCATGGCGCCGTGACGCGTAGTCAGCACCGATGTTCCATGCCGAGATGAGCACCGCGGCAGCGACTTGCTTATTGTGCGCAGCGGCTGAAGCGGCCATATATCCGCCCATGCTGTGCCCGATGACGATGACGTGACGCGTGTCGATTTCGTATTTCTGCGCGTTCGCCGGAGCTAGGAGAAAACGCACTTGCGTGTCCGCGTCTTCCGCAGCGTGCTCGAAAGAAAAATCGCCTTTCGCTCCCCAGGAACCGCGGTAATGCATGGCCAGCACATTCCAGCCGTGGGCGCGAAGGAACTGCGCGATGTCAAGATTCTGCTCATAGCCGGGAAAGCCGTGAAAGAGGACCGCCGTCGGATGCGGACCTGCGCCAGCGGCGAGGTAGAAAATGCCGAGGAGCATCCCGCCGTGGCTCGGTAAGACCATCTGTTTCGTCGAAGCTGGTTTGGCAGCGGGAGGGGTTCCGGGTTTGCCTTGAGCGCCAGTCGCTACCGCAATCACGGCCACAAGAACGATGAAACGCACAATTTTCATCGCGAGATTATATATGCGCTCGCGCCTGTTTGTCTCGTGTAGGTGCATCAGTTATGATGAGTTGCGTTCCCGGCGAAGTATTCGCCGGCGCCATCATCAGCGACAAAAACATTCGAGGAGGAAACATGCCGATTGCCGTGGGAGCAGTTGCACCGGAATTCGCACTGAAGGATCAAGATCAAAAAGATGTGAAGCTAGGAGATTTCAAAGGAAAGAAAAATGTCGTGATTGTTTTTTATCCGCTCGACTGGAGTCCGGTGTGCACGAACGAGCACGTCTGCTTCGTGAACGACATGAAGAATTTCGAGAAGCTCGACGCGCAAGTGCTGGGGCTTTCGGTGGACAGCGTGTGGTCGCACAAAGCGTGGGCGGAGAAAATGGGCATACGGTATCCGCTGCTGGCGGATTTTCAGCCGCGCGGAGCCGTCGCGGAAAAGTTCGGCGTATATTTGCCTGAAAAAGGAATCACCGGCCGCGCGATCGCGATTGTGGATCGTAATGGAAAGCTGGCGTGGTTCAAGAATTACGAGATTTTGCAGCTTCCCGATATGAAGGAAGTCGCTGACGCGCTCGCGAAGATTAAATAACGGGGCGGGTTTGCATTACGTTGTGCCGAGGAGACGCCATGAACTCAAATCTCTTTAGCCGCAGAGAGATTTCGGCCCGGTTGGCATCGCTTTTTCCAGCGATTGGTCTTGCGGGAGCTGCATTGAGGTTCAGCGGCGCTTCCCATCAATCTACGGCCGGAGCACGCGAAGAAGTTTCCCACACCGCCGAAGCGATTCATCAAGAGGTCTTCTTCAAGGTGAGCCGGAAGCGCGTTTACGAAGCGCTCACGGATGCAGGGCAATTCACGAAGGTGACCAGGTTCAGCACCGTCAAGAACGCGCCTCCTGCCGAAATTAGCCGAGACGTTGGCGGAGCATTCAAATGCTTTGGAGGAGTTATCTCTGGACGGCATGTGGAACTGACTCCGAACGAACGCGTGGTGCAAGCGTGGAGAGATGCTGACTGGGATGCGGGAGTTTATTCCATTGCGAAATTTGAGTTGCAGGAGCAGGGCGATGGAACGAAAATTATTTTTGATCACACCGGCTTCCCGAGCGGCGAGGGCAACGACTTGGCTGCAGGATGGAAGGCGAATTATTGGGAGCCACTGACGAAGTATTTCGAAACGTAAAAGATTAGAACAACGACCTGCCGAAGTGCCCGGGGTTGAACAACGATTGATTACTTCGGCGCAGGTGCGTTGGCGGGATGCGCGAAAATTCGAATTAAATTTACTAATTCCCAGCGCTGTTCGTCGGTCAAGCGGATCTTGAAACTGGGCATCGGCTTCCTGCCATTGGTAATCTTCCAAAATATTTCACCATCGCTCATGGCATCCACAAGCTTGGCGTCCGTGAAATTCGTGGGTTTCGTACTGTAAGAGTACATCGAGTCCGCCGGCTTCTTTCCATCGCCATTGATGCCGTGGCACTTCGCACAGTCGTTTCGATAAAGGACACGCGCGGAGTCGAGAGTTGCGGTATTCAGCGCTATCGGATTTTTCATTTGCTTCGCATCGGGCGGGACGTTCCATCCGCCGCAACCGAAACATGCAAATGCGGAAACTACGAGTAGCGCCAAGATGAGCAGGCGCTCGCATGCGCGAATGGAAAAACGGGGGAACCCAACTGAACTGGGCAACGTGCGTGAAAGTGTTCTCTTCACTGGCCGCCGTGGAGCGCGCGAATCACGGAGATGAGGACAATCACGAGCATGACGAACACATAGACGCGCAAGCCCCACAGCAACAAGCGTGCCCCCACGGAAAGATTGCGCTTGCCGAATCGCGTGCGGGTTTTTGCCGCAACCACCTGATCGGCTTCGAGGAGAGACAGGACAACATTGGGATCCTGCAGGTCAGGACGCTCCGAGTGCGCGGCCGCGGCTCCGGGATCATGGCCTTGAGCGTGGTGTTTTGTTTTTTCCTTCTTCAATTCAACTCCAGTTTATCTTGAATCGACGCTGACTCTGCCGTCAACCGCCCAGCAATTTCGGAAAAATTGTGAACAGGCCAAAGCCAAGTCCCGCGCAGACCAGGAGCACGGTGACAGTTACGCCGGCGAGATTTCCCCAGAACCCATTGGCGTGTTCGCCCATCAGGTCGTGGTCATTCACAAGCAAAAGCAAAAATGCGAGCGCCGGCGGCATGGCGAGAACCGCGATCACATTGACCGTCAAAATAATGAATTCGAGCGGCGCGTGAGGAATCAAGACCAGGGCCGCAGCAGCACACGCCGAGCCCAACAAGAAAAGATAAAACGGCCAAGCCTCGCGAATCGGGCGGTTCAAACTGTGTGCCGTGCCAAGAATTTCTCCGAATGCGTACGCGGAGGAAGTAGAGATGGCGATCGCCGCCACGATTCCGGCTTCAAATATGCCCAGCGCGAAAAGAGACGCACCCACATGGCCAATCCAAGGCTCGAGCGCTTGCGCAAATTGCGCTCCCTGAAAATCCGCGGCGTTGATGCCGTGGTGGAACAGCGGCACCGTAGCGAGAATGGCCGCAATTGCAAACGTGGATGCAAGCAGCGTCCCCAAAACCGTATCCAGCCGGCCTGCGGCGATATCGCGCGGCTGCATGCCTTTGTCGACAACCGCGCTTTGCTGGAAGAAGATCATCCACGGTGTAACGGTGGCGCCGATGTCGGCGAGTATCAACAGCAGGATTTCGCTGCGGTCGCCGCGCGGCAGCGGCGTCCAAGTCAGAAGCGCATGCCCGACCTGCGACCAGTCTGGATGCGCGAGCAGCGCGGCGGGAATGAACAGTCCGTTGAAAATTGCGAGGCCTAGCGTGATGCGCTCCCAAGTCCAATAGCGGCCCGTAGTGATGGCACCGAGGACCAAGACAAGCGCAGCTCCCACGGCGATGGACGGGCGAATGCCGAAGAAACCGAGTCCCGCGCGGACGCCGATGAATTCGGTGACGAGCGTGAGGAAATTTCCGAGAACGAGGTCGCCCATCGAGAAAAAGCCCCAGAATTTTCCGAAGCGGTCGAAAATCAACTCAGCATGGCCGCGATGGGTGACGGCGCCCAAACGCACGGTCATTTCCTGAACGATCAGGCCGATGGCGAATGTGAGAATGACAAAAGGGATGAAAAAGCCAACGCCGAAACGCGCGCCGGTCGCGGAGTAGGAAAGCATGCTGGGCGCATCGTTCTCGCCGAGAAAAACCAGCACGCCTGGGCCAACCAGGAGCCAGAGCAGACGCAATCCGCCGAATGACTTCCAGCCGCGGCCTTTCCAACGGGCGCGGGCGACGCGCCAACGGTCGCGTGCGCGGTCACGATCTTCATGAGTGAGTTGCCCGACGAGTTCGCGAGCGATCGAAGAAGTGGCGGCAGATTCTGTGGTGGGTTGAGCGGGCTGATACGCGGTGGTTGGTCGGCTGTCTTTCGGACGAGACATGAGTTAACCGTGTTGAACTAACGAAATAAACTACACTTAACATGCGCGAGCGTCAACGGTTTCCGTTCCGGGGAGTGTCGAGCAAGGAAAAATCCCGCTTGGGTTGTCAATCCGTGCGGACGAGTTCTGCTATAGTGAGCAGGAGACGCGGGGGGAGGACGCAATGACCGAAGCGCCAAAGCCGCAGCAACAGCAAGTACAAATCAAGGCCGACGAAAAGGAGCTTGTCGGGCAATACACCAATCTCGCGATGATCCATCACAACGCGGAAGAGTTCACGCTCAACTTCATTTATATTTTCCCGAACGTGCCGCAAGGGAAATTGGTAAGCAGTGTGATTCTGAGTCCCGGGCACGCGAAGCGTCTGCTGCGGGCGCTGAGTGAAAACATCACTCGGTATGAAGCGCAGTTCGGAGCGATTCCGGAGGGGCCGGCCATGCCTGACCCGAATGTTGGATTCGTGCAATAGGAGAAACTCGAACACGGAAACGCGAGCGACATAAGGCCGCCCTTACAACCTCCCCGAGACACGCCTCAGAAATCTCACGCGACAGTTGGCGACGCCGCGGCCAGGACCCACTGGCCTTCGAGTTCGAGGAACTCAACTCCGATTGTGTAGCCCGTGGGAGATGATTCGCAATACGCAACGCGGGCGAGCGAACGGAAGCCCCCCTCGGGCGACAGAACGGAGATGCTTTCGCCGACGCGCCAGCGTCTGACGCTGCGAACGCGCGCGCCGCGCGAGCTGACGTTTTCCGTGAAGGTGGACTCCAGGCCGGGCATGAACGCATTCCCGGAGATGCGCACCCCGACCTGCATGGGCAAGCGCGGTTCGCACCGCTCTACCTGCTGGTTGTTCGTTTTCCTTTTTCCGCCGATTGCCATTCCCCAGCCCCCTGTTTACCGACAGGATTGTCAAGCAAACTTTCCCCATCTTCCAAATTGCGATTCGCTTTCATTGCGTACAGCGCGTTGTCGGCCGAATGCAAGAGTTTTTCGATCGTCAGGCCGTCGCGCGGAAAAACGGCGACGCCGGCGCTGACGGAAATGCGCGGCTCGAGGCCGTCCTCGAGCAAACGCTTGCGAATGCGATGCGCGACCTGAACCGCCACGGCTTCCTCGGCTTCCGGAAGGACGAGCGCGAACTCGTCGCCGCCATATCTTGCAGCGGTGTCCATGCCCCGGCAGTGATAGCGAAGCACGTTGGCCAGGCGCTTGAGCGCTTGGCTGCCAACCAAGTGGCCGTAATTGTCATTTATTTTTTTCAGGCCATCGAGATCGAGAAGCAGGACGGCAAATCCGCGGCCGGTGCGCTGCGCGCGCTGCAGCTCGGCTTCCATGACTTCGAGCAAGCGGCGATAGTTCGCGAGGCCGGTGAGCGGATCGCTGATGGCCAGGCGGCTGACCTGATCGAATAGTTTGGCGTTGTCGAGAAGCGCGCCGGCCAGAACGATCGCGTAGCCCGTGGCTTCAAAGAATTGAGCGGCGCCCGAGGCCGCGTCGAAACGCATGGAAGACTGGCTCATGGCGACATGGCAGGCCACGTTTGCCGCGCAGCAAAGGAACAGCGCGTGGTCGAGCAACGAATCGAGATGTGCGAGACGCTTCCAGAACCCCACCGCGGCCACCAAGTAAATTGCGGCGGGAAGCAGGTCCCACGGACGCGGAATAAAGGCATGCGGATAAATCTTCGGTGTCGTCGGAACCGCGAAAAAGACGACGCTGGTGAGATAGGAAACGGCGCCAACGATGAGCAGCGCCCAGGCGATTTCCTTGTTGGGCTCGCGAGACAGCGGGAGGTTTCGGTCGACGAGCAGCGCCGCCACAAGCAAGATTGCAAGCAACGTCCGGCTGACCATCCAGGCCAGCGGGACTGTGAGTGAAGGGCCCGCCAACGTGGGAGCAAGATTTGCGCCCATTTCGATGAGGCCCGCAAGTCCGAAGGCGAACGCAAGGATAAGCGTGATGCGGTCGTGCATGCCGCGGAACCGCACCAGGGCGTTTGCGGCAAACGTGAAGGCCAGGACGCTGCTTGCAAGCTGGAGATAGCGCTCGAGAAGCGGGTCCGGATAAAAATGGGTATGGCGAAGCGTCCACAGAAATATGAGAAACGAGGCTCCAACGAAGAGCCAAACGATGCCCCACTTCAACCGCGTGATGATCTTCAGCAAACCGACTGGCCTCTGCAATGGCCCCCCGAGAGACACACGAATCCCGTGCCTCGACAGAGGTTAAAGAGCAACCGACTGGCCGTTCTGGTACAGTACTAGTATTTTTGTAAGCTGCTGGTAATAGGTGGCTTACTATGGCTAGCGAAGGAAATGGCGTTCCAGGCTCGGAAGGAAGCGCGTCTATGACGGGTAGAATTGTTACCAACTGAAACGCGAACGTTCCTTATACCTGCAGGAGAACTGCCACGTGAAAGAGTCGTGGACTATATTTTCGGAGGCGGAACGGGCGGGAGATCGCGGGCTTCAACCGGACTTACAAAGCCGCACTCTTTATGGGAGCCATCGCAAAATGGCTTATTGGCTGAGTGGCCGCAACGGCAAAGCGAGACCGCAGTGCGGCCATTGAGACCGAAAACTCGCCCTTGTGAATCGACGATCTCGAAATCGCCTTCGACGCGAATCGAGCCGTTATCTTTGATTAGAATTTTGGTACCCGCCATTTTTGTTGTCTCCGGGCTTACGGCTGGCGTTTCCTAGTATTTTGGCACGGATGGATCAACTTCGTCCGACCAGGCCAGAATTCCGCCCTTCAAGTTCGAAATTTTCCGGAATCCGGCCTTCAGCAGAAATTCGACGGCCTCGCCAGAACGTTTGCCGCTTCGGCAGTGTGCCACTATCTCGCGAGAGCTGTCCAGTTCACTCACGCGTTTTGGAAGGTCGCCGAGCGGGAAGAGATGGCCGTGCAAATTGCAGATCTGATATTCGTGCGGCTCGCGAACGTCGAGGATATAAATATCATCGCCACGGTCAAGGCGCTGCTTCAATTGCTTCGGCGTGATTTCCGGAACCGAGACGGTTTGCGCTGGGACTTCTTCACCGCGAATGCCGCAGAATTCCGCGTAGTCGATGAGCTTTGTAACCGTGGGATGCGCGCCGCAAACCGGACATTCGGGATTCTTCCTGAGCTTCAATTCGCGGAAACGCATTCCGAGCGCATCGAAAAGCAGCAGGCGGCCAACAAGCGGCTCGCCCTTGCCGATGATGAGTTTGATTGTCTCCATGGCTTGAATGCAGCCGATGATGCCGGGCAAGACGCCGAGGACGCCGCCCTCGGCGCAAGAAGGCACAAGGCCGGGCGGAGGCGGCTCCGGATAGAGGCACCGATAGCACGGGCCGCCCGGATAACCAAAAATGCTTGCCTGGCCTTCGAAGCGGAAAATCGAGCCATAAACATTAGGTTTGCCGAGGAGCACACAGGCGTCATTGACCAAATAGCGCGTGGGGAAATTATCCGTGCCGTCCACGACGATGTCGTAGTCGCGCAAAATGTCGAGCGCGTTATCGCTGCTGAGCCGCGTCTCGAACGTGTCGATTTGAATTTCAGGGTTGAGATTCGCCAGGCGTTCGCGCGCCGCTTCAAGTTTCTTGCGGCCGACATCGCTCGTGCCAAATGTAACCTGCCGCTGCAAATTCGTGAAATCAACTGTGTCGAAGTCGACGATGCCGAGGCGGCCGACGCCCGCAGCCGCAAGATAAAGACCAAGCGGCGCGCCGAGTCCGCCGGAGCCGATCATCAGGACTTTCGCATTTTTTAGCTTGAGCTGACCGTCCATGCCAACTTCCGGCATGATCAGATGCCGGCTGTAACGAAGAACTTCCTGCTTGCTCAGCGCCGGTTCGGTAGCGGGCGTTGGAACGGGTTGCGTCAATCGCGTGGCCATGATTCGTTGTCCTTTAATTTTGCGGTACCGATTTCAAGCTTTAGCGCCGCCGGCGATGGAGGGCACGATGCTGATCGTGTCGCCCTGCTGCACGGCAGTTTTTTCTCTTTGCAAATAGCGAATGTCCTCATCGTTGACGTAGACGTTGACGAAGCTGCGCAAGCGGCCATCGTCGGAATAAAGATGTTTCTTCAGGTCGCTGAATTGCAACGTGAGGGCATTCAATGCATCGCCGACGGTGCCGGCTTCGAGATTGACGCTCTCGTGCTTACCGGCGAATTGCCGGAGCGGCGTCGGGATAATTACTTTCACAGCCATGAGTGTTGTCTCCTTCAGTCTTTTAGAGATCACGATTCACGCGGGCGCGCCCGCAATGTATTCGATGCCCTCTTCGGCGTATGAGGCTCGGTCATCTTTGAGACGCCAGGAACGCATCTCCTGCGGTTCAGCTTTTTCGACGCGAAAAATAATATAGCTGTACCACGGCCACGCGTGCTCGCGGTCGAAATCACTGGGACGCGCGGGCGAATCCGGATGCGAATGATACCAGCCAATCAGCTCCCAACCTTTGGCGCTGGCTTCTTTTTCAGCGAGGCGGACATCTTCGGAAGTGATCTCGAAGCGATTACTGGGCGAATCGTCGCGCTGATTCGCGAGCGGCACCAGGCCAAGAACCGTACGATCCGTTCCGCCATCATTTCCCAACAAAGCCCCGCAGCATTCGTTAGGATAATCGCGCGCGCCGTGCGCCTGGATCTGTTCGAACAAAGCTTGTCTCAGTATCAGCATTTCGCCGTCTACACTTCGCTCCAGAAGCGCTCGCTCAGGTAGCGGTCGCCTGAATCAGGGAAAATTGTGACGATCACGGCTCGCTCGCCACGTTCAAATCCTTCGGCGACTTTGCGGCATGCGCACACCGCCGC
>Ga0209168_10002441_pt1 | contig 13401 bp, 20 predicted proteins | sample Coa_R1_FD_187156 | JGI IMG/M metagenome (GOLD analysis project Ga0209168, IMG submission 187156) | Surface soil microbial communities from Centralia Pennsylvania, which are recovering from an underground coalmine fire - Coalmine... | ecosystem: Environmental > Terrestrial > Soil > Unclassified ... | reverse complement strand
TGCGGCCAGCATAATCGGTATCGTTAGAGAACTGCCGGATTTCGGAGCTTGAGGCGCCTGCGCCAGGGCTGATGCATTCGGCGCGACCAAACAGACTGCAGCCACAGAAAGTGCTCCTGCAAACGTTATAAACGATTTCATAATCCTCTAAGTTATTCGAAGCGCTGGTGCTGGCAAAGTGTTACTGAATACTACTATCGAGCCTTACTCTTTCGATTACTGGTCAATCTTGACCACTGTTACCTTTGCAGGTTTCTTGACTGCGCATATAGCCAGTAGTCCAACCACACGCCAGACTCAGGTTGACAAAGAGTCCTTAGAAGCCATAGCATTCTAGCTAAGCAGTTCCTCACGATTACTCCTTCAGATTCTCTGAACTAAGTCAGGCCATCTGAAGTGCCTACCTCTTAGTCCACACGACACTCAGGGAAGCCGATTATGATCGAGCCCAATGCTTATTAATTTGGATAAAAACCTTGGACTTGGTCAAGACCAGCAGCGCTGGCTTCTGACCGAGCAGGCCGAACAGGCCGAACACAACTGGCTTCGGCCCCAGCAAGACGAGCAGGAATGGCTTCGAGCCCGGCAAGAGATCCTGAGACGGCGATGATAGAGAGACCACCGCCGCACAGAAAGATTACGGTGTAGTTATGACTGATGATTCCGAGCAGGTGACGACTCTGGTCAAAGAGCTGCTAATTCTGAACCGGGCAGAGAGTACTCCCGCCATCGAGTCCCCGACCGAAAGCGAGATTGAAGGAAGGAAAGTAAAACGGAGAAGGGTCAGGCAAGAACTCGTGCAAGCTCTCCATCTTCGCGACAGGAAAATGTTTTGAAACCGACAGACTTCTCGACCCGAAGCCGCGGGACTACACAAACTAGTCGTGCAAAACGACATTCAGCAGTGAACTGTGGACCTGCAGCGCGCCTTCCGCGCCGCCGGCATAATCGATGAAGCCCAGTTTTCTGAAGCGGTTCATGAAAAAGCTGACTCTCGAGCGGGTGGTCCCAACCATCTCCGCTAGCGTCTCCTGACTGATCTTCGGAACAACCGTTTCCGGAATGCCTTCCTTACCGAAGTGAGCTAGTAGTAGCAGGACGCGGGCCAGTCTCTTTTCGCTGGAGTTGAACAATTGGTCGACCAGATCCTCTTCGTAGCGGATATTCCTCCGCAGGAGATATGCCACGAACATTTCAGAAAGCGCAGGTTCGCGACGAAGCGCCTCCATCATCGTCTTCTTCTCGATACGGAGAATCTCGCAACTCGTCATGGCAGCCGCGGAGCCCATGCGCAGAAGCTGACCTGCCAGCGAACCTTCCCCGAAGAAGTTCCTCTCGCTCACGATGCCGATTGTGGCCTCCTTGCCGACCTTTGATACAACGGTGAGGCGCACTTTGCCTTTTTGCACATAGAAGACAGAATCCGCCTCGTCCCCTTGCGCGAATATCAATTGCTTCTTCGGAACAGACAGAATCTTCCGGCCCTCGCCAATGGTGGCGAGGAAGGTGTCGGGGTCGAATCCGCCATTCTTCTTAGCTGCTAGCTCGGGGCTCATCTTCGGTAAGTATAGTACGCAAACAGAGCCAAGTCGCACGAATCGGGGAAGCCTCTATGCTGCAAAATTCGTCCTCGCTCCGACGGTTTCAGTGATAGTGGTCAATTTTGAGCAGTTTTGCTTCGCCCCCCAGCTCACAATAGAGCTGCGAACACACGAACGCTCGCCACTGCCTAGGAGAGCTATTCCACCAGCCATTCAAGTCGGAGCGATTCTGATAAAGGATTGGCTAGGGATGACCCCGCCTCTAAATTTGGAGACTGAGTCCTGTTCGGGGGAATGGTCACTACTCAAGGTCTTGGACGGAGCTGCTCTTGATCGCAAGATACACGCTGCTGGATGGAACTTCTTTTTCATGGCGTCGGCAGTCAAGGTGATGTTCTTCGGCTCTGTGGCGGCTCCGAAAATCCAGAATGCGTTGAAGCGAATCTTGGGGAAGGTAAAGCAGCAAAACTTCAATAGCCTTCAGGTAACTGAAATCGTTGCCAGACGTTTCCTTGGCGTGCCATACGTAACCGTTTCCGCACACTCGCGGCATATGCAACAGAGTTGTTATCTCGACAGCACGGACGCGCGACAGAGGGCCCAGGACAATGCGGAATGGGCGAGAAGTTGAACCCACCCCGGTTGCGGAGAATAAATCTATGAGTCCTAACGAAAAGCAAAGTCTCGATCAAACGCTTGAGGCGGCAGTTGTCGTGTCGTGGATAGACTTAATGCATGGCAATCAAACTGGCTTAATTCACATTGAGTACGGCTTCGCTCCAACGGGCACACTGGATAACTTGAAGATCTGGTCATCGATAACTCGAGGTCATTGGCTCCTCGCTTGTGAGTACTGGATGTCAGAGTCCAAGTTCCACGGTAAAGGCGTCCGTTTCAACAATGGCTACGAATCCGAAGGCCTGGCGCACATTCTGGAGAGTGTGATGCAGCACCAGAAGTCGTTTGTGCTTCCCGCAAACCTCGGCCGGCAGGGACTGCTCCAGATCGCGACGCCCACAGAGGTGGAAAGCGCCGCAGCAGCAGCGTGGATGAGCGAAACCCTTGACCGTCTCGGGTCCCCTGTCCCTGAGCCTACGCTCGCGTGACTCTGCGGCCAAACATATTCCGATCCATTAAGTTTGTCAGCTCCGCCGTTCTGATCCGTTACTTTTCCGAAGCCGCGAGGCGCCGGTCGCGATGCGGCTCGGTGCGCTGCTGCCCGGTACTAAGTTCACATCTCTCACCTGGCTTGGCACCACAAGTGGGGCACCGCACTGCAAGCGCTTCCTTCTCGGTAACTTTCATAACTGCATCATGCATCATCGCCGCGCGACAAGATGTTCAAAAGTGACCAATCAAAGTGTGACAATGACGGCACAGAAGCCTAAGATTGTGTTTGAGCAAGTTACCCCTTCTTACTCTTTCAGGTTCTCTGAACTAAGTCAGCCCATCTGAAGTTATTCTCCTCTTAGCCTCTAAAGGAGGGAAATATTTATGACACGATTGACCCGTTGGAAACCATTCCGTGAGTTGTCCACTATGCAAGATCGCATCAACCGTATGAACCGTCTTTTCCGTGAATCCTATACTCCCGACGGCCCGGAAGAAGCATTGACTACAACCAGCTTCGCACCTCCGGTGGATATCTACGAGGACGAGCACAACGTTACGCTGAAGCTTGAGGTCCCGGGCAAGTGAGTGCCAACTATGACAAGGGCATGTTGAAGATCAGCCTCCCGAAAAAGGCCGAAGCCAAGCCCAAGCAGATCAGGGTGAATGTCGGGAGCGAAAAGGCTCTCGAAGGCAAGATTCATGCCAAAGCTGCGTGAGAACGGCAGTCATTGAAAATATGGGAGGCGGTCTGCACCGTCCCCCATTTATTTGTTGCATTGAGTTTGAGGCCCCGATCGCAGAGGAGAATCTTATGAAAACTATCAAATTTGTTGTGAAAGTAATCCGCAGCGGCGCACGCTCCGCTGAATACGTGCAGCGGATTGATCGGTCCCCCATCCAGATGACCAGCAACCGCAAGCGGGTTTGACTATGGGCAGATTCACGGCGGAAGATGCTGCTAAATCCATCCATAATTCCCGCTGCATCCCGGAACTGGTGCCCGTAAAGATTTGACGAGCGCAGACCCTGTGCGCTCTTAGGTCAATCTTGACCGACCCGCAACTCCACTTTTGTGGAAACTGCTCAGGAGCAGACTTTCAAATCAGCTCCGACGATGTCAGCTCCCGATGATCGCTTTGCCCATCTGGAGGAGCGAGCGTTTGGTCGCTCACTGCCGCGAACGGTGCGGCGCCTCCGTCCGCTAGCACGAATCGTGGCGACCATCGGATTTCCACTCTGCTGGTGGAAACTGACGGCTAATACCACGAGCTGTCGTTTTGCCGTATCGATGGCCGCAAGCCAGGCAAATTGATCCTATTTGTCGAATGTCGGTCTCCTTTGTGATCTCACTCTCGCGTACCGCCAGCGAGCCCGCAACAACTGGACCATCACATTTCTCACAAAGGGACGCGGAGAGATGAAGGTACTGTTTTCTCATTTGAAACCTCTGACCTAATGAAACCACTACTCGCATCCTAAAACTCTAGCACTCGGGACAACTGTTCACTAAAGACCAGTTCGGCGAAAACAATTCGACATCAGTCGATCAACCTCGCCAGCGACGCTCTAGCGATTATCCGCTACAACGATCTGCCTGCTTAGGATGTCCCGTGCCCCGGCAAGTGTTATACCATCGGGCACTCGGTGAAAGTCGCTGTGGTTTTCGATCTCGTGCGCGCCGATTGTCTTGAAGAGTAGAGCTTTCCCTTTCATGTTCACACTTAGGACAGTTATTTCCCAATGCCAAGGTACAACTTCTGTCTGCCTAACCTCAAAATTGCCCCCCTTGTCCAGGTTTCCCAATAGTCCTCCCCCGAATTTCACATCCTCCATCAGATGACCGCTGATTGCTGTCAGTCTCTGCTGTGTGGTTTCGACCGTCATCTCACCTTGCATGCTATGCAGCACTCGGGCTTCAATGGAAGGCGGCTGAAAGTTCGGGTTTGGTTTGAAGGTTAGCGTCACAAAGTTCCCCTGACGGTGCGCGTATGCGAATACAAATACATCAGGCAAGCTCCTGAATAAGCGCGCCCCTTGTTCTGCTTTCTTGTTGCTCGCCTGCTGCAATATTCGCTGCTCATCGGGATGGCTCACGAGCCTTTGCAGGCGTTGGTTTTCTTTCTGCTCCTGTTTGGCGCTAAGAGCACGGCCGTCAATAGAAAGAAGGCGACTGAGAGAGCCATCTTTTGTCTCGCAAATTTCCTGGATCTGCTTTTTTTTCGATTCCTCCTTTTCAAGCCTGTATATCCAGTGGCTGTGATCATCAGCTTGGAATTTCAGCTCATTGGCGATGATCCTCCGTGCCAGTTCGTTCGGCGACATCCCGGGTCTTCCAGAATCCGATTGGGGAAATATGTTCAATCCCAGCAGGATGACTGTCACTACAACGGTTGCAATCCTGGGAATTAGTCTTGTGAGCAATGACGGCACCATACTGCGCGTTCTAAACCAGCCATGCATCTCGTCATTCCTCCGATGAACTCACCGCTTTGCAGTCTGCTCCAGCTTAAGTAAGACTGGCTGTATTTCCGAAAGTGCGGCGACATCTCCCTTCGCCAGATCCCCCGTGATCTGGTCCCTGCTTGCCAGAATGTCGCGAAGCAAGGGCTGGAGTTGAGGATCTCCCGTGCTACTCCCGATTCGCTGGGCTTCATCAAAAAACTCTTTCGCATACTCGCCCGCTTCCCCGTAGTTTTTTTGCACCGCCTGCAGATACATCATCGTGGCCGTGTCGCGAAACTGGGACAATTGTTCACTGGACCGACAGGCTCCTAATTGTTCTGTCGCGGCGGACAGTGCCTGCTGCGAACGCCGGAGTCGGGAATACTGCAGAATGAACCCACTAAGAAATCCAACAATCAATAGCGAAGACCAGAGGACGAATTTACTTCGCATGGATTTTCCTTCTTTTTTCTATATGTTTTCAGGAGCGCCACCTTCATCATCCATTCGAGAAACGGCTTCTTCATCCAAGTGCCCCTGAGTGGACGAGAAGTCTGACGCATCACTCTTCTGTCTTCGCCAGGAGATGGTCAGCAATAAGGCACTCTCTTCCAGCGCTTCGACGTCGTGTAATACGCCACAGTCCAGCACCAACAAGTGGCCGGTCGACAATGTCACCTTTCGATCAGCCAAATGAATACGGGCCTGTCCTTTCAATTGCTGAATGGAAATGCGACCCTCTGCTCGATGCTGTCGCATTTCTGTGCCGCTCTTCATCAGAATTAGAACAATTCGGAAATCTGGATATTTTGCGAGGGTTTTGGAACTCCGCCCAGTTTCCCGCTGCCAGGAGTCTTCTTGCCGCAGTTGCTGCAGTTCTCGTTCGAAATCGATTTGTAGCAGAGGTTCCGCCAACCCGGGTAGTCGATTCAATGCTTCAATGCCATCGCCGGGGTGGCAAGTGCTGGGATTGGTAGCCATGATGAACACCTTCCTCCTGTGCATCTCCTAAGCGACTACGTTCAAGCCACTGAGCTCGCATGGGCGCACAGCAAATGTCTGAAACCTACGGAGACCCTGGAACACGATGATCGACCATACGTTGCCGCAAAAACTGTTCAACATTGCACAGCCGCTCGATGGATCTCAAGTTCTGGTCTTTCCACCAAAGCGGCTCGGAACAACCGCTGAAGGTCAGGCGGCGGCAGATCTGCGGGGACGGATCCTATTGGTCCAGCAAAACTCCCAGTTCGTCGGACGCGCCCCCGGCCCTGACGTATTGCGCCCTCCCAATTGTTCCCGGGCCGTTCGGGCCCATCTCGTAGTAAACCTTCGCGTCTAAAGGGAATCGTTTCAAGGCTTCTATCAGTTCTTTCACGGTCCACTCCTTGCCCTCCATATCTCCTCCATTACGCGGCCAAATTAGACTCCGGGCGTTTCCTCACTTCGGACGCAATGCCCCTTCTTGCTTCCTGTGAGAGCTCTGCATTGAATTGGGCGCCGATTAAGATCACGAAGCCCGTCCAATAAAGCCAGATGCTGAACGCGAGCACTACTCCGAGGCTGCCATAACCCCTGCTGTAGGCCGAAAAGTCCCTGAAGTAGATTCCGAGCAGGTAAGACAGTCCGATCCAACCGCCGACTGCGATCATCGCTCCGGGCAGCGTGCTCACGAATCGTTGCTTCACATTCGGCGCAACGAAGTAGAGGAGTTCAACCGCGAGAATCGTGCAGCTGATCGCTACCGTCCAGCGAATATAGGGCCAGACATTTCGCAGCCCGAAAGTTTGGGTCAACCACGCCTCGAGGCTGGATCCGACGAGCAACATTCCGAGAGCAATGACAAGCAGACATCCAACCGAGAACGTAAGGAGAATAGCGAGACCGCGAGTCTTCCAATAGCGCCTCGTCTCAGACACGTCATAGGCCGTGTTGAGGGCACCGATCAGTGCCGTGAACCCACTCGACGCCGACCACAGGGTAAACAGAATGCCAAACGTGAGTAGCCTGCTGTGCCTCGACAAAATCGTGTTCTTCATCAAGTTTCTAAGCGGGCCCATATTGGCGGCGGGAACGATTCGCGCGATCAACCCCATAGCCTGACTAAAGAGATCAGGGACTGGTAGATAGGCGACCACCACGGAAAGAAAGATCAGAAACGGGAACAGGGCTACGACGAAGTAGTACGACAACGCCGCGGCAAACGCCATGGTGTGGTTCTTTTCAATGTCGCGAACCACGTGGACAGCCGCGTTCTTGAGGTGGAGTAACGGCATCGGGAGATCATTGGGCTGGGCTGTCGACCATAGTGTGCGCTGACCGTCCTCCACGGGGAGTGCCTGGCGACATTGCAGGGAGGGGCATGGCTTAGATACGCCCGAGAACCAGCAGAATGATAACCACGAGAAGAATCACTCCCACACCGCCGGTCGGGGCGTAACCCCAGCTTCGACTATGCGACCACCGCGGTAGCGCTCCCAGAAGTGCCAGAATTAAGATCACGATTAATACGGTTCCGAGCATGGTTGCACCTTTTCTTTTTTCCTTGCGGTGAGGGAAAAGCGCGAGCCTAAAGCGGCCCGCGCCGATCGTTGACTGTGATGCCGAGCTACATGGTGACGCTGAGCAGAATATTCACGCCCGGATAGTTCGCGTTGCACAGGTAATACGCGCCGTCTACTTCGACTACATAAACGTCCTGCGTGTACAGCCAATTGCTTGGCCACCCGCCCTCAAATCCGAACCAGTAGCCACCATATTGGAAGCGGCGATTGCTGTAGTCGGCTTGGCTGACGCGGAACCGGTGCTCCTGTCCGAAATTGGCCTTGTAACGGTCGGCGGGAATGCGGCCTCCACCATTGTTGCCAGCGTGCCGACCCTGCTCTTCGGGCTGAGCCTGCAGCCTATTTCGCTCCTGCGCATTCTTCTCTTCTTTGGGGTTCCTGTCTTGCTGCGCATTCTTCTCTTCCGGTTTAGTGCTCTTTTCTTCCTGCTGCGCGTTTCTCTCTTCTGCCTTAGCGGGTTTCTCTGGTTGCGCTTTGTTCTCTTCCTGGGCAGGTTTGGCTTTCTGCTCCTCCTGCTGGTCGTGCTGGTCTTGTTGCGTGTAAGCCGGAATGGCGATTCCGAGGGACAAAGAGAGAACTGCTGTGCTGATGGCTCCGACGAGTTTCATAAAGTGTTGCCTCCATCATCGAATTGCTGTTTATTCTTGCCTTACTGCAAGCTTCCTGTGGTTGCATTAGCCGGGCTACCGATGGCGTCGCCTGATACGAGAAGTTCCACTCTGCGATTCTGCTGGCGGCCCGTGGAATTGTCGTTGGAGGCTACCGGCAAAGTATTACCGAAACCTTTGGACGACACCGAACCTGACGCGACGCCCTGTTGCACCAGATAGTCACGCACTGAATTTGCCCGATTCTCCGAGAGGGTTTGATTCATGGCATCGCCGCCCACATTGTCTGTGTAGCCGCCGACCTCAACGTTGAGTCCAGGATAGGCGAGCAGAATGCCTGCTACCTTTGCCAGTTTCTCGCGAGCTCCGGGCTTCAACGAATACTTTCCGGTGTCAAACAAAACATCGGACATACTGACGATGAGGCCGCGGGCGGTGTCGCGAGTCTGAAGGATGGAGTTCAGTTGCTCGGACAACTTTGCGCGCAAGGTCGCTTTATCGGTCTCTGCTTGCTGGGCGCTCAAATTCGCCTGCTGGGCTGCCAAACGGGATTGGTCTGCATCCGCCTGCGCTGCCGAGAGTGCAGCAGCTGACGAAGCCTGGTTGTTGGCCATGTCTGACTGGGCCTTCGCCGTTGCGGCTTGTGCATCCGCGGCGTCGTTGCGTGCATTTGCCGCATCCGATTGAGCTTGAGCGTTGTCGGCTTGCGCATTCGCCGCGTTGGACTCTGCTACCTGCTTCTGCCGGATAGCGTCATCAGCTTGCTCCTGCATTCTGGCTCGGGCATCGGCGGAATCCTGGCGCTCATTTGCCAGACGGACGTCGTCCATTTTCTTGACTGCGATGGCGCGTGCATCTTCCGCGGTCTGCACAGCTTCGCGGGAAACTGCGATGAGCGGTTTCTTGTCAATGTGCTTGTCGATGGCGTCGCTATCCGCGTTGTCCATCAACTGAACCGCGTGCCTGTAACTATCTGGAGCGTACTGTTCGGCTCCCTCGGATTGAGCGATGCGCAACGCATTCCGCGCTTCAAAGAATTCCAGTGGCAACTTAGCATTCAGAATCACCGGATCGAACTTGTAGCCGGTGGGGATGTAGCCACCACGTTCCAACAGTTCGTATTTTGCATTGACTGCTTCAGTGGTTCCCTTGGTATTGTCGCGAACTACATTTTCGAGAATCACCACATTGCTGGGCTGGCGAACCGCATAGTAAGGTTCCGCGGTCACGATCAGAGCGAATGCTTGAAGGTCCGTGGTGACTCGCACCTTGCTTCGGTGATTGCCGCCGAGTAATATTTCGCCCAGATTCACAGCGCGGCCCTCGGGCGAAATCGCCCATAAAACGTAGGTCAGGTATTCGTTGCCGAAAGTCGTAGGTCTCTGCAGATTGCCAAACTCTGCATCGATCTCAATGGATCCGCGCTTGCTGTTCACGCTGGCCTCACCATTGGCTGAGGGCATCAGCTCCGTGCCTGCGAAATCCACCTTCGAGGATCCGCTGCGATGCTCGTAGTTGACTGCTTGCACGCTGCGACTGACCACGGTGACGTGGAACATGGGCGTCGGACTCATCGGCTCGACGCTGCGGGTTGTTTGAGCGTTGGTTTGAGCAAACGCGCTCAAACTGAGGGTGATTCCTGCAGCTAATAACAGCTTGGTTTTCAAAGTTTCTCCTTCGTAGCGGTATCTGCTTTCATCGAGCATTGCCTAGAGTGCGAGTTCCGCAGCGCATGTTCTAAGTACGCTGTCACGATTCATCCTTTGCCGACGTGGATCGCGGCGAGGGAGTGAAACAGTCCAAAAACATTCAAGATCCACAGAATCACGGCAATTACCACGACGCCGTTCAGAATTGACTTGATGGTTCCCTGCATTGGAATGAAGCGATTTACCAGCCACAGGAGAACACCTACTACAACCAAAACTTCGAGCAGTTGAATTAAAGGCATAATCTTTGACCTTCCTTGTTTCTTGGCTACCCTCCCCATCACTGGAGAGCAGTCGCCCCTATTTCGATTCTGCGAGGACGGTTAGGGTCGAACCGTTCGCGGGCACAAACATTACTTTCTTCAATTGAAGAAAGTCCTCGTTTGTTATCAGTGCGCCCGCTTCTGGTTCGTGCTGTGTTTACACTCGCACGCAAATTCGTCTAGATAGCCGGGCGCACCAGGACAATTTGACCTTAGCAAATCAGTCTTAGGAGTTCTGAGCAAATGTGCTCACCGCGGTCCACGCTGAATTGCCGACAGTGCGCGTCGCGGTGGGCGTTTTGGATTCATGAGGTTTTTAGAGCCCTTCGTTCCACGCTAGGCGGGCGGGATAAGAACTAGCGCGAGTTCGCCCCGACACTTTCCCCGCGACGGTCGGTGAGCGCAGGAAGTTCGTTCCGGTCTTAAGAAAGCAACGATAGGGGACGGCAAAGCAGGAGAGGTCGGGGCGGTGCGCCCGGTATAGGTCACATACAGAAAAACGGCCAGCTCGCCTTGGGAAATCCGGCCTTAAATGTGCTACTGAATTGCGCGGTCGTACGAGTCGAATGGCAGTATTCCTGCCGCTAACCCATGACCGCGTTTCGAGCGTACCACCCATGCCACGATACCGGTTAACCGTTCTTATAGCTGTGCTTTTCTATACGGTTTCAAGAATATTTCTTGAGCGATGCTTCGTCAGCGTGATGGGGGCAGAGCTGGATGGTTCCGAACAAAGCCTCTTTGCTCGTAATGGTTTGCCTTGTAGATGACGATGATCCGTCCGGGCGATGAACCCGAGTACACGGCCTCTGCCGCGGACTTTCCCAGTGAACACTGTGCACTAAAGAACAGTTTTCCTCTGGACGCGCTGTCATAGTCTGACTGGGATTCAACTTTAATAGTCTGAAAGGACGATAAGTCACCAAGGAGATCACGAAGAGTCTGTAGAAAATTCTGTGGTTGCGATTTTTCCCACTCGCACGGATGCGGGCCGGGCGGTGGCTTTCGAAGTTATCGAGAGCGTGGAAAGCGCAAGCGCTAAAGGGGTCCCGGCAACAGCGCTTGTTTTTTTAAACATCGAGCATGAGGATTTCGTTTTAGTGGTCAATAACGATGGCGATGTATTTTGTGCGCCTAGTCTGACGCATATTGATGAACAATCGCGACATCCAGGCAGCTTGGAAATATCACGATGGAACAAAACACTCCTACTGGAGTATTCGTAACAATCCTCACCTCTTGGACTGGGCGAATCGGCCGCAGCCTTTCAAAATCTACCCAAAGATAGAGCCTCTTCCCATGCCGCGGGACGTGCCGCAAACAGGGGTCGCCGCGCTCTCCGCGCTCTCAGAACCCGCTCGCTCCTCGCTGGTCGATTCCGTTCCTAATCTCCATGATTTGGCACGAATCCTGTACTTTTCGGCTGGAATTACCAAACATCGCACGTCGCCGGACGGAACAGTCTACTTTCGCGCTGCAGCCTGCACCGGAGCCCTTTACGAGATCGAGTTGTACATTGTGACTGGCGATCTCGCGGGCCTGGACGCCGGCGTGTATCACTTCAATCCTGCGGATGTATCGCTACGGCTGCTGCGAGAGGGTGATTTTCGCAGAACCATGACTCAGGCGACGGCGATGGAACCTGCGGTGGCTCACGCGCCTGCGACGATCATCTGTACGGGAACATACTGGCGGAACGCCTGGAAGTACCAGGCGCGCACCTACCGCCATTTCGGTTGGGACAACGGCACGCTGCTGGCAAATATGCTGGCCGTTTCTGCAGCTTCGGCTCTTCCGGCCGAGATAGTGCTCGGGTTCGTGGACACCGAAGTGAACCGCCTGCTCGATCTTGATACGCGGCGTGAGGTTTCCTTGTGCCTGGTACCGATCGGCCGCACATTCGGGCGTTCGCTGCCGGAACCGCAAGAGGCTCCAGCGCTCGGCCTGGAGACGATTCCGCTTTCGCAGCACGAGATCGAGTATCCCGCCATGATTGAGATGCACGACGCGTCTTCGCTCGCGTCTGTAGAGGAAGTAGCTCAGTGGCGCGGGAAGCCACTCGTCCTTCCATGTTCTCCTCTGGCGGGCGAGGCAGTTCGCCTCCTGCGGCTGCCCGAAGAAGAACAACCGAAGGACACAATTGAGCAGGTAGTCCTGCGCCGCGGCTCTACCCGAACGTTCGATAAGGCAGCATCCATTACCCTGCAACAACTTTCTACTGTTTTCGACTGCGCCACGCGAGGTCTTCCCGCTGACTTCCTGAAGCCTCCAGGCACACTCAACGATCTTTACCTGATCGTGCATTCGGTGCGTGGGCTCAAACCGGGCGCTTACTTCTTCCGGCCTGAGCAGAACACTCTGGAACTTTTGAAATCCGGGGAATTCCGCGCCGAGGCCCATCATCTTGGACTGGACCAGGAACTGCCATCGGACGCCTGTGTGGACATCTTCTTCCTCGCCGATTTAAAACGCATTTTGGAGCAGTACGGAAACCGCGGCTACCGGGCCGTCCAGTTCGAGGCGGGTGCCATTGGTGGCAGGATGTACTTGGCTGCGTATGCCCAGCACCTAGGCGCCACCGGGCTAACCTTCTTCGACGATGATGTGATTAGCTTCTTTTCACCTCACGCAAGAGACAAAAGTGCCATCTTTCTTCTTGCAATTGGCAAGCCGATGAAACGCAAACCACAGTAGGGCCAACTCCCGGATTGCCTACACTCGATAGGTGAGAACGACTTCGAGTGTTTCGCGAGTACCGGAGCAAACGCCAAGCTGTTGCTGTTCGCATGCTCCTGCACTCCTTCGGATTCTGTATCTTTGCCTTTAACTTTAAAGACAAGCGATCCAAACTGTGATCGGTTGCAAGTCTGAACAGATCGGCTTTTTGTCCTGCTAGCCGCTTGCCGCGCTTTGCAAATGTCGCACCTTAGTCTGGGACAGGTGGCCGCCGGCAAGTATTTCTTTTCGATCCTGCCCATCCGGTCGCACGCTCGTAATCTGCGTTGCGAGGCCAACCTCTTTGAGAACCCAGATGCCGTACCAGTTCATGTCTATCTCGTACCACTTCAGACCGTGCCGGGCGGAACTGGGATGCGCATGATGATTGTTGTGCCACCCTTCACCAAAGGTCAAAAGGGCAACAAACCAGTTATTGGCGGAAT
>Ga0209168_10002437_pt1 | contig 13412 bp, 11 predicted proteins | sample Coa_R1_FD_187156 | JGI IMG/M metagenome (GOLD analysis project Ga0209168, IMG submission 187156) | Surface soil microbial communities from Centralia Pennsylvania, which are recovering from an underground coalmine fire - Coalmine... | ecosystem: Environmental > Terrestrial > Soil > Unclassified ... | reverse complement strand
CGGGAGGTAAAAGCAATATGAACTCTCGACTCTTTGGCGCGTTGATTTTAATTCTCGGATTGTTCGCTGGCGTTGCGTCCCCGGTCGCCGCGGAATCTCAGACAGGAAAAATCGCCGGCGTTGTGCTCGATCCAAGCGGCGTGCCGCAAATGGGCGCTACGGTTGTGGTCACGGCGAAATCGCTGAGCCCGACTTCCGTACGCTTGCTCACCAATGAGCACGGACGCTTCGCTACGGCCGCGCTTCTGCCGGGAATCTACTCCGTAAACGTGACGCTCGCGGGGTTCCTGCCCTCGCTTCAGCCGAGTGTGCCTGTCACAAGCAGCCGCACCACCAGCTTGCAGATTGAGCTTGGCTCTCTTTTCACGGGGCTCAGCGATTTGCAGCGCCGCTCGAATGAAAAACCGGACGAGGCCGAATGGGGCTGGGTGCTGCGTTCATCGGCGAGCACACGTCCCATCTTGCGCTGGCAGAATGGACGGCTTGTCCTTGCACAAGGACAGGAATCGTCGAGCGAAGTGGCATCTTCCAATCGCCTGCCGCGCAGTCGCATCGATTTCACCTCCGGCATGCGTCCGGGGTCAGCTACTGGTTTTTCTGACTCGCCCGCCACGTCTTTTGCCTTCGACGAAGGCATTGGCGCAACCGGCCAGCTTCTCGTCGCTGGTCAGGTCAGTTACGAAAGCCAAGCCACCAGCGGCGGCTTTGCCACTCTCTGGCTCCCTGAAGGTAGCGGAAAGGCCGGTCCCTCCACCAGTCTCGTCGTGCGTCAGTCCCGCCTGGGTGCGGATGGGCCGATGTTCCGGGGCTTGCGTCTTGACCAGACCGGCGTTCTCGCTCTGAGCGACGCCGTTACACTTCGCTACGGCGCCGAATATTTGCTGACTAGCCTGGGAAGCGGAACGACGACGGGTCTTCGACCTCGCGCGGAGTTGGCGGTTCGAATCTCGCCTGACTGGCAGGCTTCTCTATTGCTCGCCTCGCGCCCGTGGCCGGAGTCGAGCCCCGAAGCTACTGCGCCACTCGAATCCGCGCTGGATTCCCTCGATGCATTCCCAACGATGCTTTTCCGTGACGGGCGGCCCGTCCTTGAGGACGGCTGGCACGAAGAGCTCGCCGTGGAGCGTCTTTTTGCGCATCACAGCCGGCTAATGTTCGCGGGATTCCATGATCGCTCGAACGACACGGCTGTCTTCGGCCAGGGCAATGTGATCGACAATGCCAATTTCCTTCAGGATTTCTTCACGAATGGCTTCGCCTATGACGCGGGGACTTCCGATTCCTGGGGAGCTCGCGCCGCCTACCAGCAAAAGTTTTCCAAGGATCTTTCAGCGACCGTCGTATATGCCTGGGCCGGGGCGCTCGCTCCAGTAGCGAATACGCAGTCGGACGGCAGCCTACGCGACGCGCTGAGCACACAATATCGTCACAGCATTGCAGGCTCAGTCTCCTCCCGAATTCCGGTTCTGGGAACTCAGCTCACCACAGGTTACAAATGGATCAATGGCATGGTCGTTTCCCGGCAAGATGAATACGGCGAGGCATTCTTCCATTTGGATCCATATTTTAATCTGGTAATCCACCAGCCCATTCCTTGCTTGCACCGCATGCAAGCGATGGCCGACTTCGGGAACCTTTTGGCTCAGGGATATGTCCCTATGACAACCCGAGACGGCCGGATCGTTATGGTGGCGGCTTATCGGACATTCCGCGGCGGGATCAGCGTCCAGTTCTGAACCATCGGGGGCGGTACTGGATTTGGTATCCCCTCTCCTGAAATATGGAACCAACATGTAGCGCAGTGAGGGACTTCCGGCATTAATCTGATTCTGAGCAGCTTATGAGCCCCGCAAAATCCCATCTTCTGGAACTCAACGTGCACAGGTTTCAGCGGAGTGGTGTAACTGTGCCTTGGCACCGCCAATGAATGATAGTTTGCGAATGCGATTAGCTGCGGCCCTGCTGGCCTTTCTGACGCTGGCAGCCTTCGTCTTTGGCTGCCTGAACTTCGTCCAACGCTCGCAATTCGCCATGCCCGACGATGGCGTTGCGTGGTTGGACAGCCCTTCCGGAGTCCAAGCCTGGCGGGTCACGCCGGCTTCCCCTGCCGCTAAGGCTGGAATCCAGCCTGGCGACGTTGTTTCGGCGGTGGACGGCGTTCCCGTGCAACGCGCCACGCAAGTCACGCGGCAACTTTTGCGTGCCGGTATATGGTCGAAGGTGCCGTATCAGCTTATTCGCGACGGAGCATCGTTCCAGGCCAACGTCCTCACCGCACCCGCGGAAAAGCCCACCCTCATCTGGAACTGCTTTGGTATTTTATCGTTGCTCTATCTTTTCATCGGCGTCTTTATTTTTCTGCGTCGTTGGACTGCGCCGCGGGCTGTACATTTCTATATCTTTTGCCTCGTCTCCTTCATTTTTTACGCGTTCCGTTACAGCGGTAAGCTGAACTCGTTTGACTGGACGATTTATTGGTCAAACGTCGTTGCTCTTCTTCTGCAAGCCGCCCTTTTTGTCCATTTCGCGCTCGTTTTTCCGGAGCGCCGCGTCCGCAATCTGAAATTCTGGCTTGCCGCCATTTACGCCGTGCCTGCCGCGCTGCTTTTTTTGCACGTGAGCGTGGCCACTGCAGCACTCGACTTGATGCCGTCGATTGAAAGCCGCTTCCGCCTCGATCAAATTGAGTTCGCTTACTGGGGCGTGTACTTTCTGGCGGCGGGCGTAATTTTTCTGCTCAGTTATCTTCGTGCGCCCACCGGCTTGCTGCGGCAGCAATTGAAGTGGGTCACCTTCGGCACTTTCGTCGGCGTAGTCCCATTCCTTGCGTTTTATATTGTTCCAATCTTCGCGGGCATCATCCCCTCGGGATGGATGACGGCATCGGCATTCTCCTTGGTCCTTATCCCATTGTGCTTCGGCTACGCCATCATTCGCTACCGGTTGATGGACGTCGACATTATTTTCAAGCGCGGAATTGCCTACACGCTCGCGACGGCTGCGATCGTTGCGGTTTATTTCGCCACCGTGGCCATCATTGGCCTGCTGTTTCATTCGACAGGTTCAGCCGGTGCGTCCGGCACGGTAGTCGCGATTGTCGTGGCTGCATTTCTTTTTCAACCGCTGCGCGACTGGATGCAGGCACGCCTCGACCACTTCTTCTATCGCGACCGCCTAAATTACCGCCGCACGCTCATTGAGTTCGGCCGCACGCTCACGAATGAAGTTCGTATCGAGCCGCTTCTGGGCTCCGTTCTAGACCGCATTTCGCAAACATTGCTTGTCGACCGTCTCGCCGTTTTTCTCGAGAATCCTGAGAACCCGGGGACTTTCCAGTTCTCGCGTTCGCTCGGCGTGCAGGCGCAATCGCCGCTCGATCTGAGTTTCCTGAATCTAGCGGAGCGCCCTGCGCTGGCGCAGGCCTGCTTGTTCTTTGAATCCACGCGCGGTCCTGGCGAAACCGAAGCTGTGCGTCACACGCTTGAACAGCTTGGCCTCAATTATTTCATCGCCTGCCGCTTCCGCGATCACGTCGTGGCGGTTCTCGGCCTCGGCAAAACGGTCGATGGTGATTACCTGACCAGCGACGACATCGAACTCCTCGACACCATTGCAGGCTATCTCGCCATCGCCATCGAAAATGCGCGTCTCTATAATTCTCTCGAGCAGAAAGCTCTGCAAATTGAGCGTCTGAAGGAATTCCACGAAAACATCATCGAGTCCCTGAATATCGGCGTGGTTACGGTTGACCTCGAAGATTGCATCGAGTCCTGGAATCCGCAGATGGAACGCCTCATCGGCATTCCGCGTGAGCAAGCCGTGGGTCGCGCTTTGAAGGACGTGCTTCCTGCGGACTTGGTCGCGGAAATCGCTTCCCATGCCCGCGAAGAGCATGTTGCCAGCATCTACAAATTCCGGCTTTATGGCCCGAGCACGCAGCGTTTCGTCGTAAATGCTTCCTTCGCTCCACTGGTGGGCAAGAGCGGTCAGCGCCTCGGCCGCTTGATTCTTCTCGACGACATTACGCAGCGTGTTCGCCTGGAAGAGCAGATGGTCCAAAACGAGAAGCTGACGTCGCTCGGCCTGCTCGCCGCTGGCGTGGCTCACGAAGTCAACACCCCCCTCGCCGTTATTTCAAATTACATTCAGATGCTCGGCAAACAGATACCGCCGGAAGACACGCGCCAGAAGACGATTGACAAAATCGTCAAGCAGACCTTCCGGGCCAGTGAGATCGTCAACAACCTGCTCAATTTCTCGCGCACAGGCGGAGCGGAGTTCGTCGAGGTCGACCTCAATTCGGTTCTGGATGAAACTTTGAGTCTGGTTCAGCATCCATTCAAGGCAGCGCGAGTCAACGTGATACGCAACTTCACTGACACATTGCCCGTCGTTTTGGGTTCGACCACCCGCTTGCAGCAGGTGTTCCTGAACCTGTTCATGAACGCGCGCGATGCCATGCCGAACGGCGGCATGCTCGAAGTTCGCACGGCCGCTTACAATGGTTCGGTCGAAGTCGAGGTCACGGACACCGGCGTTGGCATTCGCCCCGAGCACATCCACCGCGTCTTTGATCCTTTCTTCACTACGAAGGCTTCAGGACGCGGCACCGGCCTCGGGCTTTCCGTTAGCTACGGAATCGTAAAAGAGCACGCGGGCAAGCTGGAAGTTCGCTCCACTGCGGAAAAGGGCACGTCATTCCGCCTCGAGTTCCCGGTGGCAAGGAAAGCTGTCCATGCCTAAAGGCTCCATCCTTGTCATCGACGACGAAGTAGAAATCCGCGAAGGCCTTCAGGCTCTGCTTTCCTCCGAAGGCTACACGGTGACCGAAGCGGAGACCGGCGAAGCGGGCCTGGCTCGATTGGGGGATCAGCCTTTCGACCTACTTCTGCTCGATGTGAGTTTGCCGGACCGCAATGGCATCGAATTGCTGCGTGAAATTCATCGTCGCGATCCCCAGCTTTCCATCATTCTGATCACTGCTTATGGCTCGATCGACATGGCTCGCGCGGCGTTCAAAAATGGCGCGCAAGATTACATCACTAAGCCATGGTCCAATGACGAACTTCTTTCCCAGGTCGCGCTCGCTATCGAAGGCAGCCGTCTTCGCGAAGAGAACGTGCAGCTCAAGCGCGCCCTCAAAGAGCGCTACAATTTTCCCAACATCGTAGGCAAGAGCGAAAAAATGCTTGCCGTTCTCGACCTAGTGGCGCAAGTGGGCCCTTCGCGCTCCACCATTCTGATCGCCGGCGAAAGCGGCACTGGAAAAGAAGTCATCGCTAAGGCCATTCATGCCGCTTCCCCACGAGCGGAAAAGCCGTTTATCGCCGTAAATACCGGGTCGATTCCGGTTGACCTGCTCGAATCCCAGCTTTTCGGCCATGTTAGGGGCGCTTTCACCAGCGCGGTCGCCTCCAAGAAAGGTCTTTTCGAAGTCGCTGACCAGGGTACGATTTTCTTCGACGAGATCAGCACCATCAGCCCGGAGACGCAGGCAAAGCTTCTGCGCGTGATTCAGGAACGGGAATTCATGCGCCTGGGCGGCACGGACACGATTAAAGTCGATGTCCGCATCATTGCCGCATCAAACGAAGACCTGATGTCCCTGGTCCACGCAGGGCGCTTCCGCGAGGATTTGTACCACCGCCTCAACGTGATCAATATCGCGCTTCCTCCGTTGCGCGACCGGAGGGAAGACATCCCGCTCCTCGTTGAACGTTTCCTCGAGCGTTTCTCGAAGGACAATGGCAAGCCCATGCGCTATTTTTCGCTTCCGGCCATGCGTGTCCTGATGGATTACGACTGGCCCGGCAACGTGCGCGAGCTTGAAAACGTGGTCGAACGCGCGATTGTCCTCTCCAATGGAGATTCGATGGACGTGGACTTGCTTCCGGAAGCCGTTCGCAGCCGCGAAATCGTACGCGGCGTGCATCTTCATCTCGCCGAATTCCTGCCGCCCATGCCGGGCGAGGCAGGTTCGCGTTCGAATACGCGCTCGCTCTTCGAAATTATGGAGGAAGTCGAGCGCCGCATAATCATCGACATGCTCGAGCACTCGAATTGGAACCAGACCGAAGCGGCCGAACGCTTCCAGATTCCGCTTTCCACTCTCAACCAGAAAATCAAGCGCCTCGGCATCGAAACCCGACGCCGCAATCCGGCAATTCGCGGCGCTGCGGCCGGCGCCGAATATCCCGACGCCGCCAGTTACGTTGCTCCTAAATAATTTCTAATTCTGCAGCTCAAGAGTTGCGGCGAATCTCTCGGTCATGCCAGATGGCTCGGCGTTACTTCTTGCTTTCTTCGGCTTTCCAGCCGCGCGGCATCAGGGTTGTGGTTAGATCCAATCCCGAAAGATCGACGCCCTCCAACTCCGTCTCGCGCAGGATGGTCGTGGTCACGTCCGCGCCGTGCAAATCGGCGCCGCGCATGTTTGTACTGCGAAAATTCGCTGCACGCAAATTCGCGCCCCGCAAATTCGCGCCACTCAGATCCGCGCGGAAACACTCGACGCCCCCCAATTGCGCTTCGCGCAAATCCGCGCCGGCCAGAATCGTTTCCGTTAAGTCGGCTCGGCGCAAATCGGCGCGTTTCATTTTCGCGCCGCTGAAATCGGCGCCCCCGAGTCGCGCCTCTCCCAGGTCCGCCCGTTCCAGATTCGCCTCGCGTAGCAATGCGTACGAAAGATTCGCGCCGTGCAAGTTCGCGCCCGCCAGCTTTGCGCCAGATAAATCCGCGCGCACTCCGCTCGCATCGCCCTTCGTGAATTTCACGTGCGACTCCAAAATATCTTCAAGCCGTTTCCCATTGTGTTTCATAATTGCCGAAACCCCTCATCTGATTTTACTCAAAACTCGCGCGCCAGGATAATCTGTTATCCACGGGTTGCCGTGCAGCACTCCCGAGGAAATTCTGAACTTTCCCTGGCGCCCATTATGGTAACTTGAATCAGCGCTTCTATCGTTTGTTGGCCGGCTTCCAGGACATACCCGTGGCATCGACTTCGCTTCCATGCGCATCTCACAACGCAATGCCGCGTCGCCACACTGCCGTTCATCCATTATGCCGATTTGCCATTTGTCTCATCGCTCTAATCGCTGCCGCGTCGATTTCCCCTCGGCATTCCCTCGCGCAAAATCCTGATCAGGAGAGCGCCGAGGAAATAGTCGCCAACCTCTGCGCCGGCCGGGTCGTAATTGGCGTCGCCAAAGATGGAATCGTAGTCGCGACAGCGGAAAATCCCATCGAACCCGAGACCCGCCCTCCGATGGTTGTTCCGCTCTCTGATGAGCGTGTGGCAATTCTCTTGGGCGCGGCCGATTGGTGGTTACCGAGCGAACATCGCGAACTCGCGCGCATCGATAACGAATTGCCACAACTGCCGCCGCCCGCGGGTCTCCGCAGGGCCCCTACATTGGGCGGAACTAGCGGAGAGGCCGACGCTGAAGCGAGCGATATCGAGCAGCTCGCGGGGCGGCTGCACGAACGCCTCACAGCAATCGCCGATCACATACACGACAATCTGAATTTCGCACCCAACGAGCCGCTCCTCGTAATGGTCCTGGTGGATTACGTCCAAAATTACGGCGCGGAAGTTTGGGTCGTTCAATATCCGATTGAGCAGGAGCCCGAGCGAGGCGATTTCTGGCAGACCACCGTTCTCCAACCGCAATACACCCAACTTTGGCCGCCCGAGAAAGGTCAGCCGCGCGGCCTTGTAGAAATCAGCTATCCACCGGAACCGGCCGGCGCAAATCTCTCCGCCCTGGTTACGTCAGGAGACCCACGCATCACCGCGGCTCTATCGGCTTCACCCGAACTGCGCGACACTTCCAATTCCATGCTGAATGGTGATATCGAGAAATTATCTGCAGTCAGTGTCGCGGCATTCCTGCGTGAGTCTCTTCGCGCGATCGTGCACCCGGGCGCGCGAATGATTGAAGCGGAAATCAATAAAGAGCAAGGCATCGGCTGGTTCATCGCGCCGCCCGAGGAAGCTCCAAAACCGGGCAGCGAGCAGATCCGCCCGTCGGGCGCCCCGAGCCTCCAACATCCACCGGGCAAGCCTTCGGGTCCCGGCCAGTTCTAAAGGCCATCCCCGCCATGCTCCCATGGCTATTTTTGTCCTGCTAGTTCGCGCTGCAGTCGCGCGTTTTTTTCCGCAACACCGGCCGCCAACTCCTTCTTGTATTGCGCCACGGCGCGCAAAATCTGCGCGTCGGATGCTCCCAGAATTTGCGCCGCGAAAATGCCCGCGTTCATCGCCCCCGGCTTTCCGATCCCCATCGTCCCCACGGGAACTCCGCCCGGCATTTGCACCGTCGCAAGCAGAGAGTCCATGCCGTTGAGCGACGTCGCCGCCATCGGCACTCCAATCACGGGTAGCGTTGTGAGCGCTGCGACCACTCCCGCGAGGTGCGCCGCCCCGCCTGCGCCCACGATGATCGCCTTTAACCCGCGCCCCGCAGCCGTCTCCGCATATTCTGCAGCGCGCGCGGGAGAACGATGCGCCGACACCACCTCAACCTCAAATCCAATCCCGAATCTGGCGAGCATTCGTCCCGCCTCTGCCATCACCGGATAGTCTGAATCCGAACCCATTATCACGCCGACTACCGCCTTCGCTTTCGCATCTGCCGCCACCAATCACCCTCCTTTTGAATCTATCTCGATTTTCACCAGCGGATCCTCTGAACGCAATTCCACGCGGAGTACTCCGGATACCTCTCATAACTGCGCACCTCGATTAGCCGCGCTCGCTGTTTCCGTCCCAATGTCCCTTCGATAATGCATCCCCTCAAAAAGAATCTGCCTCGCCGCATCATAGACTCTTGAACGCGCTCCAGCGATACTGTCCGCGGCCGCTGCAACATTCAATACTCTGCCACTACGTACGTAGTATTTACTCCCTTCCTTCTTCGTCCCAGCGTGGAATACTGCACAATCACTCACCTTTTCAATCCCAGAAATTGATGCGCCAATCTTCGGAACTCCTGGATAACCGTCTGCCGCTAAGACCAAAGATAAACTAACCTCAGGAGCCCAATTCGGCTTGACCCCTTCCAGATCTCCAGTCACTGCCGCCTGCAGCAAAGCAACTAGGTCGAAATTCATACGCATCACCAGTGCCTCTGTCTCCGGATCCCCCAGTCGACAGTTGAATTCGAGCACTTTCGGGCCTGACGAGGTCATCATGAGGCCAAAGTACAAAAATCCTTTGTATTCTTTACCATCTCGAGCCATCCCTGCGATAGTCGGCCGGACGACTTTTTCTTGGATTGTCCTTTCCGCCGCTCTGGAAATTAGATCGTCGCTCGAAATCGCCCCCATTCCGCCTGTATTTGGCCCTCCATCGTCGTCGAAGGCGCGCTTATAATCGCGCGACGCCGCTAACGGAATAAATTTCTCGCCGTCTGTCAGCACCATGTACGATATCTCGGGGCCGATAAGGCCTTCCTCGATGATCACGTGCTTGCCGGCATCCCCGAACTCCTTTGTCTCCATCAGCCGCTCAATAAAAGAGGTCGCCTCATCCGGCGACGATGTTACAAGTACCCCTTTTCCCCCACACAGTCCATCGGCCTTCACGACGACTGGCCAGTCCACCTCGCACAGCGACGTGTATGCGTCTACAGCGGCATCAAATATCCCATAGGTCAATGCTGTCGGAATGTCGTATCTCTGCATAAATTCCTTCGCAAATACCTTGCTTCCCTCGAGTTGCGCGGCATGTCCCGAGGGGCCGATGATCGCTAGACCCCGTTTCGCGAATTCGTCAGCGACTCCAAGCACCAGGGGCCGTTCCGGCCCAACTAAGGTCAAATCTGGGCTTAGCTTGCCCGCAATGTCCGCCATACCGGAGACGTCTCCTAGATTTGCCGCGACGCACTCGGCGATCTGCGCGATTCCGTCGTTCCCAGGGGTGCACCAGATGTGCTCCACCTGAGGGCTCTGCTTCAATTTCCACACAAGCGCGTGTTCGCGCGCGCCACTGCCAATGACCAGAATTTTCATGTCCGTAAGCTCGCGAACACGATAAAACGCGCGCCGCGGAGTGTCAACCATCGCGTTTATATTTCTCGTAGCGAAGAAAATCGCGGCATAATGCACTCTGCCAAATATGCATTGGGACTATATTTTGATCCTCGCGATTCTCGCTGTTGTCGTTCCTTGGCGAAGTCTGGGTCGCATTCGGGACCTACTGGTCGGTCCGGAACTGACTTCATCGGAGCGTGTTTTACTCTATTTATCGACAATCGCATTTCAATGGGCGGCCGTCGCAGTCATTTTGTGGCGCTGCACGACGCATCACCTGTCTTGGGCCGCCTTGGGCGTCGCTCTTCCGCATCCGGTTCGGTCCTTGGCTGCCGCTGCAGGCGTGTCGATTATTCTGGTATTCAATCAAGTTTATGCCATCCGCCACGTCGCAGCACTCCCATACGAAAGCCGGGGTATTGTGCCGAAGCTTGCGGAAAAACTCCTCCCTAGGGCGTCTGGGGAGGCGTGGGTCGGATTTTTCCTTGTCCTGACGGTCGCTCTCTGTGAGGAGTTCATTTATCGTGGATTCATTGAAGCCCTCTTTACAGATGTGTTTTCCGGTTCCGCTCTGGCCGGGACAGTCATTTCCGCCCTCTTTTTTTCGTCCGCCCATTTGTATCAGGGGCGTAAAGGATTAATCACGACTTTCTTCGTCGGGCTCATTTTCTCCGCGGCCAGAATATGGACCGGAAGCCTCCTGCCGTCAGTGGTGATCCATTTCGCGGTCGATTTCTCGGTCGCGCTCGCCGCGCTGAAATTCTTTCCGCTCCGGCGGGATTCCATCGCTCTCTACTTCCTGCACTTTCCAGAAAGATGCTGTCTGCGCAAAGGTGCAAATTGACGGTTCCTGCATCTAGGATCCAAACTCTTCTTAAGCCGTATTATCACGTCGTGCCCCTGGAAATTTGCGACAAGATACAGTCATATATGGACTTGCTGTCTATGTGGGGAAGGAGAATCGCCTTAACGACGATTTCAAACGAAGACGATGTCATTCGATTTCATTTTGGCGAGAGCATCTTTGCACTGTCTTTGGAGAGTTTTGAGCATGGTCGACTCGCCGACGTTGGCTCCGGTGCCGGTTTTCCGGGTTTGGCGATCAAGCTTCTACGGCCGGATTTGCACGTAACACTGCTCGAACCGAACAAGAAAAAATGCGCTTTCCTGAATGAAGTAGCTCGAAAGCTACAGTTTAGTAATGTCGACGTACTTCCCGTGCGTTTTGAAGCTTCGAAAATTCCGCCAAACGAGCTCGAATTTGTAACCTCCCGTGCCTTGGGGAGACTAAGCGATCTTTTGTCATGGTCTGGGGCCGCGCTACGCTATGACGGGCGCATTCTTCTTTGGTTGGGGGCTGAAGATGCTGAGAAGACGACAGAAATTCCTGGTTGGTATTGGGTGCAAACCTCAATCCCGGGGACAGTAAGAAGGAGAATCCTATCCGGGAGTCCACAAATGAAGTCTTGAAGGTTCAAAATGACCACAATTGTTCCACGTGGAACAAATATCCGTTCTCGCAGCACACGTCCCAGAATGTTCCACGTGAAACATCTTGCGCATCCATTCGCCATTCTGTTAGATTCACTTCAAAAATTCAGCTGGGGGAACCGGTTGGGGAGAATAATCTCCGTCACAAACCAAAAAGGCGGCGTCGGAAAAACGACGACGGCCATTAACCTCGGGGCATCTCTCGCCGCGGAAGAGAAACGCACCCTCATCATCGACTCCGATCCGCAGGGCAACACAACTGGCGGTCTCGGTTTTCCAAAAGACCCTTCGCGCCGCACCATCTACAACGCGCTGGTTCTCGACGAGCCAGCAGAACGCATCGTTCTCCAGACGCAGGTTGCCGGATTGGACATCATTCCGGCAGACAAGAATCTCGTCGGCGCAGCAGTCGAGCTGATCAGCATGGAAGGTCGCGAATACAAGCTGAGGGCTTTTGTTCAGTCCATTCGAGACAATTACGATTACATTCTCATCGACTGCCCGCCCGCTCTGGATTTGCTCACCATCAATGCCCTCGCCGCCAGCGATTCCGTCTTGGTCCCGATCCAGTGCGAATACTATGCCATGGAAGGTGTTGCCGAACTCCTCGACACACTAATGCGATTGCGCCGTACGATCAATCCATCGTTGGCGGTCGAAGGCATCCTATTGACCATGTATGACGATCGTACGACGCTATCCAAACAGGTCTCCGCCGATCTTCGAAGCTTCTTCGGCACCCAAGTCTTCGCGACAGTGATCCCTAGGAACGTCCGCCTTGCGGAAGCCCCAAGTCACGGAAAGCCCATAATATTCTACGACATTAGTAGTAAAGGCGCTGAAAGCTATATTCAACTCGCAAAGGAGGTCATCTCCAATGACCAGAAACGCGTTGGGCAGGGGACTGAGCGCGCTGATACGCGAGCCCGAACCAACACCGCAGGCGCCGCCGAGTAATCCCGCTGGCCCGTTGTCGCCGGCATCCTCGGGCCAAGCTGCGGCCGCGGTCGCACCTGCTCGCGCCACTAACTCCTCCGACTCCCCCCTCCAAGTTGACATCGATCTGATCGACCCGAGCCCCTATCAGCCGCGGACGCGCTTCGCCCAATCCGCTCTCGACGAATTGGCGCAATCCATCCGCCACACGGGAATTATCCAACCCCTCGTCGTCCGCAGGCGCGGTTCTCGTTTTCAATTGCTCGCCGGTGAACGCCGCTGGCGCGCGGCTCAACTCGTGTCCATGAATCGGGTCCCCGTTGTCATTCAAGACGTTCCAGATGAAAAGGCGATGGAAATCACGCTCGTCGAGAATCTGCAACGCGAAGACCTTAATCCCATAGAACAAGCACAGGCTTTCGATCGGCTGATTCAGGAATTTCATCTGACGCAAGAGGAAGCTGCGGAGCGCACGGGGAAGGAACGTGCAACGGTCGCCAACGCACTTCGCCTTCTGCGTCTCGACAATTCCATTCGCGAAATGGTCGAAGACGGGCGCCTGACCGCGGGTCACGCGCGTGCTCTGCTTGCGATTGAAGATCAGCCCCTGCGCGCCGAAACAGCCAGGCGCGCCGCTCGCGGCAACTTGACGGTTCGCCAAATTGAACGCCTAGCCACACACACTCGGCGCCACCACAACGCATCGGAGCCCGTCATCCTCGACGTCAATACTCGCGCCGCCGTCGACGAACTGCAGCGCGTCCTTGGCACACGTGTCACCGTGAATCCCTGTACCAAAGGACATCCCGGCCAGGTCATTGTCGAGTTCTACAACGAGAGTGATCTAGACCGTCTCTATCAGCTAATCATTGCGAGATAATCCGGGATACTTGCTTTTCTGAGGAGGAGTCCCGTGGCTGCGAAATGGCTAGGCGGTAGGTCCCGCGGTT
>Ga0209168_10002436_pt1 | contig 13412 bp, 14 predicted proteins | sample Coa_R1_FD_187156 | JGI IMG/M metagenome (GOLD analysis project Ga0209168, IMG submission 187156) | Surface soil microbial communities from Centralia Pennsylvania, which are recovering from an underground coalmine fire - Coalmine... | ecosystem: Environmental > Terrestrial > Soil > Unclassified ... | reverse complement strand
GTTTCGATTCGGACCCGCTGGGTAGATAGAATAACCCAATGCACTCCGTCACAACTCAGCGATAAACTGAAATTCAGAACCGAAAGCTTGAAAAACTCAATTCTTCAACAAACTGCTAGTGCCTTACGCAACCTGACTATGTGTGCCCCATAAGCACAAACCACGGCCTTCTTCACCTCTTGGACCTTATTATCGCTGACCTCTGGCGGAAAAAACGTCACTGGAAGTTGAATACTTCCTCGGGACGGACGCCACCTACAGCCTCGGATCGTAAACCCTCGAACTGTGAAGTTAAAAATGAGCCACCCCTCCTCGGAACGGCTCCGTCCGAACCCTCGAATCTTCAGCACGCATGGTCGCCTGTCTCTGGGCGTCTGGGTCTTACCGGACTCAAGGAGTCCACGCAACCGCTTAACTAGCACGCCGTGGGCAAAAACAACCTTGCGCCGATATCGCTGCTTGTCATATCGAACAGGGAAGAAGATTCGCCTTGTCGGTGGATGCCAGCGACAACCCTTGATGCAGAATCCTCCGACATTTAGATTGAACATCTGCCAGTCATTGGGAAGCATTTCTCTCTTACTTATCTTCATAGCTACATCCTCTTATTAATCTTGTATTACAGTAGGTGACAGACTCCGCTCCGCCGATGAACACCATCGGGCCGACTTTTGACACAAGAGATTTGCATTAGCCAATCGGTGAGACACTTATACTTAACTATAATAATATTAAGTAGTTATAAGTCTCATCTCTTATGAGACCACTGCGAGACTGCGAGACAGTCTCGCCGTCTCGTCCACGTCTCATTCAGAGCGAGACATGTAAGTCCATTAAAAATGGGCAGTTACCGCATTCGTCTCACTGTCCTATCGCTTGGGCGGCGTTCGGAGTTCTTAGAACCCATTCGCCGTTTACGTCGGGAGCTATTAAGCCAATATTCTTCAATTGGTTCAGATGACGGTAAGCCGTAGGCTTCGACTTCCCGGTTGTGCGTTTAATAACTTGGGCGGCATCACTCTGGCCATGGAATCGTATAGCCGCCTTGCTGAGCGCATCGTAGGAGGGGCGCAGGTGGTCAGGCACGTCGAGAGATGTTTCCCAGAAGAAGCTTAGTGGATTAGATTCAACTACCGGGATCGGTTCGATGTCAGCATCATCTCTTAGAAAGGCACCCCAAGAGACTACCTCACGTTCGTTTTCAATTAATCGCTCCTGACAAACGATCACATCAGCGTGGGCCTTGATTGCACCACTCCCACGTGCCCCATCTGACCAAGCACGCATGTCATTCATCAGCCGTAGTTCCCATTGGCCTGCTGCGGCCTTTGTCATGTGGTGTGCAATGATGAGTGCTGCTTCACCAAAAAGACGCCGCAGCCGTACGAGGAGCTTTTCTATTTTTGAATCATTCTCATCCTCGCCGTGCATCGAGCGCATTGGGTCGATGATATATAGATCGGCTGGATTGTCTTCTCTGAGTTTCCGCCAGAATTCCTCCGATTCCTTATCCTCGTTAGATTTGTTGTTTGCTGGAAACCGGGGAAACCCAGTTCCCGTTTCATAGGTCCTGCGAACGTCAATGATGCGGAGATTTTCTTTCAGTTGTGTCTTATCCTCTGGTCCAAGTTTCATACTCTCGCAGATAGCGTCGTATCTTTTCTTGAGACTTGCTGCCTTGCTTTCGTAGTCGATCACAACTACTCGTAAAGGCTTCGCAGCAGCAAAACGAAAGTCGAGGAAACTTCTTCCGAGAGCCGCACAAATTGCGCACTGGAGTATGAAGTTAGTTTTCCGATGTTTCTCTCGCCCAATCCAAACTACAAGATCGCCCTGTGAAAGAAACCCTTCAAAGATTCGGGCGGGTGCAATCTGCTCTGCTTCCGGGTCGAAAACATACTCTGGTCTTACCAGAATGGGTTCATACACTTGTGATTCTTCAACCTGCGCTGATTCTTTAATCACTGCTGCTTTAGCTGGCCTACTCATTATCGTTCTCCTTTTTTCTGCTCGTTTACAAACCTTTCAAGTTCGCTGGTTTCTACTCGAACCAGTCGCCCAATGCGGACTGCTCGTAACTTCCCCTCACGTATGTAGGCCCGGATTGTCCAAGGGCTAACTGCCCATGCTCGGGCAGCCTCTTTCACATCTACAAGCAAGTTCACTTTTTTTTCCTCCTATGTATGGAAATTGAAATGGTGGGTGCCGATGAGGCACACGCGTAGTACGACCTCTCTTACTTAGCGTGCTACCAGCTTCTGTCTCTCTCACCTCCCTCTAAAAATAGAAAAGGCAGATGTGAGTTTCCTCACACCTGCCCCCTGCGCTTATTAGCGCAAAATTTCTACATAGCTTCCGGTGCTAACTGTGTGCCCAGAGTCGGCCTTCAGGCCGCTCTATAGATATAGGCATATATACAGGGCGAACACAGTATTCAGCGTCGAATCCTGCGGGCGATCTGCCCACCTTTTTGTCTGTCGGGAACTGTAACCTCTCAGTGACGCTTACTGAGAGAGCGCCGAATCACGGTTCCCTAATCGCCAACGCCGGTTAAGCGGTGTCACACATTCGGATGTGCGGGTAGTGGCGTTGGTTGTGCAATTACGTCCGAAATTCCTCAGCAAATACCTATACTGCAAAATGCCTATTGCACTAACGGTGCGTAATCTCACAAACTGGTCGCCCTGAGCAAGGAGGTTCGGAGTGAGCATTTATAAACGTGAGAAAACGTATTGGACAGACTTCAGCGTGAACGGTCAACGTTATCGAGAAAGCCTCGACACGACTGATTGGCGCGAGGCTCAGCGCCGCGAGAAGGAGATAATCACGCGTGCTAGTGAAGGGAAGGTGTCCGCTTCAAGTGAGCGATTCGCCAGGCTTCCGTTTTCTCAAGCCGCTGATCGCTATGTTGCCGACCGCGCATTCCATTTAGCACAGCGAAGCGTTCGCACGGAACAGGAAAGGTTGAAGCCGCTGCGAATGTTCTTCGGTGCGACCTCTTTGTCGCGCATTTCGAGCGATGCCATACGCGAATACGTAGGCAATCGTAAGCAGGGAAATGCGGGCAATCGCACGGTGAACATGGAGCTCGGCATCTTGAGGCGAATCCTGAAGCGTGCTAAGCGCTGGAATCTTGTTGCCGATGAGATTACAAGGTTGCCTGAGCGTAGGAATGTGGGCAGGGCGATGGGGCATGACGAGAAGTTGAAACTCCTAAAGGTTGCTGCGAGCAAACCAGAATGGCAGATCGCGCGGCTCGCTATGACCGTGGCCCTGAATACGACAATGCGAGCCTGCGAGATTCGCGGGTTGCAGTGGCGGGATATCGACCTTATGGATCGAACGCTCACGATTCGACGCAGCAAGACGGATGCTGGCGAGCGTGTTATTCCGCTTAACGGGAGCGTCTGGACCGCCATTTTGGAACTGCGCGAAAGAGCAAGGTTGCTGTGCGGCAGCCAACCTCAGCCGGATTGGTATGTCTTTCCTAGCGGAGAAGGGCAGGGGCCGGTCACGCGCCCGAAGAACAGACCGGGGCCGGAAGTTGTCACGGTGAAGCCCGACCCGACCAAGCCCATGAGCACCTGGCGCACTGCATGGCGTAGGATTACAAAGTCAGCGGGATTACCCGGCTTGCGCTTTCACGATCTGAGACATCACGCGATTACTGAACTCGCTGAATCTCAAGCGAGTGACCAGACTGTGATGGCGATTGCTGGGCACGTGTCGACGAAGATGCTGGCCCATTACTCACACGTTCGACTTGAAGCAAAGCGAAAAGCTCTCGACGAACTCTCGGAGGGCGCCTCTGAGGGTGTAACGTCACAATCCACGTCACAAAATTCAATGCCAGTTAACCAAGTCACTGAAAATAATGGCGGGGCCGACGAGACTCGAACTCGCGACCTCCTGCGTGACAGGCAGGCGTTCTAACCGACTGAACTACGGCCCCGTGTAAATGATTCCTGATTGGTGGGCAGTGCGTGATTTGAACACGCGACCTTCCGGGTGTAAACCGGACGCTCTAACCGCTGAGCTAACCGCCCGTAGCATTAAGATTCTACAGGTTACGTAGAAAGTTTCCTAGCGAAAAGCCAAAAATTGTCCGGGTTTTCGGACAATTGTCCGAAAATTATTTACACACTCACAAGTTTGTTAACGCGAGGGGGTGAGTTTTGCTTGCAATCCAGATGGTTCGCGGGGACAATTTCCCGATTAAACCCATGTCAGACCAATCCCCAGCAGTACAAGAACCGATTGGGCTTGTAGGAACTCAAGCGGGAATATTAATCCTCTAAAATGAGGAACATGCTCACATAATCGAACCGTACCGAAGTGAACGTTTGTAATACGTCCGCTCCGAGAAGCCCAGACGCACCATGGGGGAAATTGAAATCACCAATGAGCGCGGGTAACGTGACGTCTCGACCATCAAGTTTCCAGTTAACGTTTACCGCATAGGCTTGCGTGTTGCCAATTATGGTTGATACCGTCGCTCCCGGAATCAAGTTCTGTCCTTGCGGTAAAAACTTCCGCTTCAGTGCAGTTCGTGTGGAGCCAGTGTCAACAATCAGAATCGTACTTTCTTCCTGAAGAGTCACCGAAATTAGAACCAATCCCCCTTGTAGGTGAAACGGGAGGCGGTGTACGTGGGATAACCGGTCTGCCTGCTGGTATAGCTCAGAGGCGCGGACTTCGTTCATCAATACGCCGAGTCCATTTTTGTACATGTAGCCAAGATTTCGGCAGCCTCCACTATCGCCGTTGCGACAACCTTGCTCAAATAACTGTACGGCATGGCTGTCATTCTTCGGGGGGTCGTTTACCAAGTACTGGATTCCGCGGTTAGTACAGCCCAATGCATTCCCATTGTCGCACCCGCGCTGATAATACTCCGCAGCAAGCGAACGGCTCATTTTCACGCCTTCACCCTTCGCGTACATGAATCCAAGATTGGTGCAAGCCTTTGCAAAACTATGGCAGGCTCTCTCGTACACCGATGCGGCTTCCGCATATCGGCCTTGTTTTTCAAGTCCGACGGCCTGATTGTAAAGCGCATCCTCCCAGACGTTGCTTCCAGTGCGCTCAGCAGGCCCTATTCCCGCGTTCAGCCTGGAGAGAAAGAAACCGTCGATCCCTGCTTCTCCCGTAGAAGTGTCGTTGTCTTGTGGAAACGCTCTCACACAAACCCATAACGATAGAATGATTAGTATGGCTGCTTCACAAATTCTATTGAAAAACATAGCCCCGCCAAACAGTCGATCAGGGCCGACCAAATTAGCTCCCGTCTGTATCAGTTCCGAAATTACTTGTCAAGCATCAGAGCAGGTATTACACGGTGTGCAACTAGGAGCGTCGAATTGAAAATTCTCAGGAAGAAACTCGGCCATTTGTCCGGGAAAAGGTTACCCCAGTCAGATTTATGTGTATGTCAGGTTCTTGGTCTTGCCGTTTTTGAAGTTTTTGCCCAGCGCGTCGAGCCTATCGAAAAACTCCCCGGTACCGCGTCAGATCGATCACTTGAAGGCGATCGCTCGCTCCTACGCGGCGCAGCATGCGGTGGATGTGATTCTTTATCGTTTGCTCGGAGAGATTCAGATGCGAAGCAATTTCTTTGTTCGTCAGTCCCTGCGCTATTAAGGGGACAAGTTGTTGCTGCCTGCGCGTCAGGCCCAGTTCCAGTTTAATTCGCGCGCTTGGAACGGTTGTCCATTGGTGTGCTACTGTCTGGAATAATGGCATAGAAAGCTGGGAAGGGCAGATGGCTTGCCCTTGCGCTACCGAGCGGACCGCGGAGATTACGTCGGCGGACGAGGCGTCTTTCAGCAGATATCCCACAGCGCCGGCTCGCACGCCTTCCAGGAAGACTTCTGGATCGTTGTCCATATCGATCAGCACGATTTTGGTGTTTGGCGCTTGCTTCGCAATTTCGGGTATTAATGCGTAGTCCGACAGTTGCACGGTAATCGAATCCAGAACCAGGACGTCGGCACCCAACGTTGCGATGGAGGAAGTCGCTTCAGGCACGCACGGAGACACTCCGCATACGTCGAAATCGCCACGCTTGCTGAGGAGGCGCGCGAGAGCCTCTCGAAGCAGACGATTGCCTGCCACCAGGTATACAGAAACCTTAGTCTTCATCCCCATGGCGTAGCGGAGCCTCCCAACCGGATGCGGGCTCTACTTGGAGCCCGCATGAATAAAGTCCACGACGATTTGAGTTTCAAATGCGAACGGAAACAATCGCGCATCATTTCGTGCCTTAGATAAGAATGTTCGGATTTACGCACGCGGTACGGTGGGATGAATCTGAAGTTAAGCGTCCCACACAGCGTATGCGGAATTCATTTGGAAGGGGAGAATACAATCGCCGAATTCCACAGCGACCGAATAGAGTCTATCACGCACCGCTTTTGACGCGATCAGACATTCGCGCCCCAGTAACTGGACATGTGTTCAAGTCAGAACGGGTACTTTGGCGCTGCATTTCCTTCGGGATTAGATTCTTCTCATCTAATTGGGTACCCGAACGGTACCGCCGTGGGCACGAGTCACAGGTCTATGGGTGCGGCATTGAGTTCGTGATAGTTTCTCGCAGTCTCCCGAACACCTTTGCATATTTGCCTGATTGAACCTTCCTTGACACTACTTCGCGCGGGACAGTACACTTCTTTCTTCAAATCGTCAGGGATCGGACACGATGCTGCTATCTCGGGATTACGTTTCGTACATGGCCGTTGAAGTGGTGAAGAGGCTTGTGGCCTCGAAGATGATTGAGGCGCCTTCGACCGAAGAGTTGACGAAGAAGGTCCGCACGGCGATGCAGGATGAAATTAGCGTTGAGGACCGCCTGAATGAAGAAGTTCGCCAGATTTTGACCCAGTATGCCGACGATATGCGTCGAGCCGGGGCTTCCTATCAGGAAATGTACAAGAAGGTGAAGGGCGAATTGGCGCGCCAACGTAAACTGATTCTCCGATGACCCCAGGTTGTCACCGGCCGCCATTGTTTGACAGAACCGAACGAAAGGGAAGCCCCAAGACCAACCGATGCGATTGACCCGCGAAAAAACTATTCGTCTCTCCCATATCATCACGGACGTCCTGGTAGCCAGCGAAGAAGTGGAATTCGTCGAAGATCGCGACACCATCCGCCAGAAGACGTTGCAGATTATTCAGGACCTGCTCAAGGAAGAAGAAGCAGTGGACGCGGAAATTCGCAAGAAGATCACTTCCCAGAAAAAAGAAGTTCTCGAGGGAAGCGAAGAGTGGGACGTGCTGTACCGCAAATATTACGCGGAAGAGATGCGCCGCATGGGCATTGCGCACGTGCCGAATACATAGCATCCGCGACCGCACCCGTAGCACAGGCTTCAGCCTGTGTGCTTTTGAATTGGGTCTTCCGCGGGCGAGAAACCAAAATTAAGACTAAAATCGCGCAGGCTGAACGATCTTCGTGGTTTTGACTGTAAGTTTGCACCGGCGAAATAGCGCGCATTCCCAATTCAAAATCACACAGGCTGAAGCCTGTGCTACTAAAAAAGGCCGCCCGATTTTTCGGGCGGCCTTTTTTACTTTTCTAAATATGTTCGCGCTTACTGTCCGTCGTCGGTGCGCTTTTTGAGCACTGGGCGGTCCGGATCGGAATCGTCCCCGGTCGGCGCGTCCTGCTTGTCGGCCTTATCCTGCTTTTGCTGTTCCGTGCGCGTGCGCAATGTGGGCTTATCGCCAGCCGCTTTTTTCTCATCCAGCTTCAGGCGGTTTTCAATTTTGTTTAACCGCGTCTTGACTACATCGAACTCGGATGTGCTGACAATATACTCATCGCGTGTCGGCAGGATGGTGGTGATTTCCTCTTGCGCCTTTTGCACACGTTCCGGAGTCGGCGGATGCGTCGAGAAAACCTTCGGAATACTGCCCGGATGCCTCCGCTCTTCCGCTTCGATTTTCTCGAAGAAGCTCACAAACGCGTTCGGGTCGTAACCTGCCTTATACATATATTGCAGGCCCAGAAAGTCGGCTTCGCGTTCGTTGTCACGTGAGAATTTCAGGAAGCCGATGGGAATCGCCAGGTTAAGTCCCTGATAAAGACCGTATCCGGCCCAGCCGCCCGGCCCGAGCAGGATCAGCGGGATGGAAGCAAACTGCGCGATCTCGCCCTTGGTTGCGTTCCTGGTGCCGTGCCGCGCCGCAACATGCGCGATTTCATGAGCCATCACGCCGGCCAGTTCCGCTTCTTCATCGGCGTGCAGAATCAGGCCGCTATTGACGTAGAAAAATCCGCCCGGGAGCGCGAACGCGTTGATTTCATCCGAATCAATCACCTTGATCGTGAATGGAACTTTCGCATCGGAATTTCGCACCAGATTTTGGCCGACTCGGTTCACATATTCTGTGACCACCGGATCGGTAATCATCTTCGCGGAGCGTTCCACTTCCTGCGCGGCGCCTTTCCCAAGCGCGATCTCGCGTTCCAGGGAATAAAGGTTCACGCCTTTTCCCACGTTGCGGTTTCCGACGGAGTTGACGTCCTTCTCCGAACCGGGTTTCACGCCTTTCATCGTCTGATCCTGCTCGGATGCAGACGGCTTCTCCTGGTCCTGCGTTTGCGACTGTTGGGTTGAATCAGGAGTTGTCGCTTGCGGCTGCTGCGTTTGTGTTGTCGATTGTTGTTGCCTGGCGAACCCTGCTGGAGCTGCCAATGAAAGCGCCAGTAAAGCTAGCAGCGCTGTGTCGGAGAGTCGTTTCATTTCTTCTCCTCCATTTCAAACTATCGTGGTAGGCATTATACACCCGCAGGCGCGCTACGTCCCCACATTGTCCTCAGATGACGCATCGTGCAGATTGGTTTCCCTCATTCGGCGTGGAAAGCCTTGCTCGTCAGGTGATTGACAGCCGCCGAAGTTCTTACTACCCTCGATAGTAGACAGAATGACAGCCCAGCGCATCCAAATCGGTCAAGTATGGAAGAGAGTCGAAACCGGAGAGACTTTCCTCGTCACGAAGCTCTACAATGAGGCTTTAGCGACGATTGCCGTCCTGCGCCCCACAGGCGCTGCCACCGAGTCATTGCTCCGCATTCGGGTTGATCGGCAAGGTGGAAATCAAGGCCTCCCCGGCTTCTCCATGGCGCAGGAGACCGAAGCCGGCTAGCGGCAATCCCCAGACAAGCTTCATATCGATCGCACTGGAAGTTCCACGACGTCCTCCACCTGCATTACTTCCTTCACCAGGAAAGGTTCAGCATACTTAACTCCCGCCATATGTCCGTAATATTGCGCGATCATATTTACCTCATGATGCAGGCGGTCAAGAGGAATATCTACCTTAGATATCTTGTCTTTACCCTTGGGATGAAATTGCGAATGGTACGCCAGAATGGCTCGGTAGCGGCGGTCAAAAAAGCGCGAAATATCGACCACGAAAGTGGGTCTAACCTCACGGAAATAGACGGTCGAATACAGGATCTTGAACGGGCGAAATGGCTCGCCTTCAATCGGTAATTGCTTTAATCCCGCCAGGAAACAGGCTTCGTAGCCCAGGCGAGCTGCGGTGTAGTGGTCCGGGTGGCGGCCCTCCCAATAGGGAAGGATCACCGTGCGAGGTTTCAGGGCTCGTATGCGCTGTGCGAGGGCCCTCTTGTACTTCTCATTGACTTCCAGATGTGCGTCCGGCAGGCCAAGATTCTCTCGATGGGTGACGCGTAGAATCCGGGCGGCCACAGCGGCTTCCTTTAGGCGCGTTTTAGACGTCCCTCTCGTGCCCATTTCCCCTGCAGTGAGGTCCAGGATGCCCGTCTTGTAGCCCTGCTCAGCGGCTTTGAGGAGTGTTCCTCCGCAGGTGAGTTCAACGTCGTCCGGGTGCGCCGCTATCGCCAGTAGGTCCAGTCTCATCGTTACTCCTAGCGCTTCCAAAGTCGTCGGGCAGAAGGATCGGCCTCTATGTTAAACGATTGCTTTCGCCAACTCCTCTGCACTCATAAGGCTGACGCCAATACCCGTCATTTCGTCTTTGCCGCGATCGTAGAGGCCGGAAATGGCGTCGGTCACCAGAACGATGCGAAAATCGCGTTCGCTGGCCTCGTAGATCGAAGTTCGTGGGCAGTTCGGGAAATTACAGCCGGTGAAGGCCAGTGACGTCACGCCAAGACTCGATAAGTGCTGCTCCAGAGTCGTCTGGTAGAACGCTCCCCATCGTGGCTTGTACATCACCCATTCCATCGAACTGAACGGCTGGGGAGTGCCTGATAAGAGGAGACCGGCGTCGAGCTTGAGGTCGAACCGCGGTAGCAGGGAAGCGTGTAATTCGGCTCCCGCTGTGCCCGGCCGCACGATCGCGGTACCGCGTTCGACGGCACGGCGCCGGCAGAGGTCCACATTGCTGCCATCGCTCTTGTAAAGCCGCACCATGTGCACGATAGGCAATTGTTTGCGCCGAAAGGCAGCGACCAGCATTTGCAATTTTGGCAGGATTTCGGAGGTTCCTGGAATTTCGAATGGCTCGCCCGCGAGAAAGTCTCGCTGCATGTCGACCGTAATCAGAGCCACAGATCTGAAATCGGGCTGAGTATACTCCGCATTTGCGTCGCCTTGCATCCGAGTGTACTTACAGCGGACGTAGAAAGATGTCAATGATGATCGCCTCACCCCACCTTCGAAGCTGCCTGAATCTGTGGTACGTGTCCGGTTTCTCTACACTGAGGATCGGAGACTTGCCTCTGAAGAGGCGAGCTACAGTATCGGTAGCAACCGAGACGTGCGGTAAGATGTTGAACTCTACGATACGGGGAAAGGAAACGCGTGTCCGAAACATCGCTTCGCGGAAAAGTGGCGCTGGTTACTGGGGCGGCCAAGCGAATTGGCCGGAGCGTCGCGCTGCGGCTGGCTTCGGAAGGAGCCGACGTTATCGTTAATTACCGCAGCTCAAAAGCGGAAGCTGATGACGTGGTTGCTCAAATTACCGCAATGGGCCGGCGCGCGATCGCTGCGCAGGGCGACGTCGCGAAGCGCGCGGATGTGCTCGCGCTATTCGCGACGGTGGAGAGGGAATTCGGAAGGCTCGATATTCTGGTCAACAACGCAGGAATGTTTTTTCCGGCAAAGTTTGAAGAGCTGACGGAAGAGCAGTGGGACACCATTCTCGATGCAAATCTCAAGTCGCAGTTCTTGTGCTCGCAGACCGCCGCGCCGATGCTTCGCCGCAGTGGGCAGGGACGAATTATCAATTTTGCTTCGCTTGGCGGTCTGCTCGCCTGGCCGGCGTACACACATTATTGCGTGTCGAAGGCAGGTGTCATCATGCTGACGCGGTGCATGGCGCGGGCGTTGGCGCCGGGAATTACCGTGAATGCGGTCGCTCCCGGGACGATTTCATTCCCGGGCGATGCTCCTGAGATTGCCGAGGATTTTATTCGGCGCGCACCGTTGCACCGCACGGGAGGCCCGGAAGATATCGATGAGGCCGTTATTTTTCTTGTACGGTCGCCATTTATCACCGGGCAAGTTATTGTCGTCGATGGGGGTCGCACTTTGGTTTAGAGCGCGCATTGCCGGCGGGACGCCGGCGTTACGAAATGAACGCGCTTCATGGCGATGTCGCTAACTTTCGTGCTCTCAATCCACTCGGATCGAGCCGCGGGCCAGCAAGTCGACCAGGTCCTTGTCGGCTGGAAGGAAATCGTAATTTTGTAATACGGATGGATCCGCCCACTCGTATTTTTCAAACTGCAAATTCTGCAGAAGCGCGGAATCTTTGATCGCTGCCCGGAAGAAAACCAGAAGCAAATCATCGGGAAGTTCTTTGTAGTGATGTCGTGTGCGGTAAACCTCGTCGCCTACGGTGGCAGAAACGCCGAGTTCCTCGGTTAATTCGCGCGTCAGCGCTTCGACGAGTGACTCTCCTGGTTCAACTTTTCCGCCGGGGAATTCCCATTTCAGAGGATGAGTGTCGTTACGTTTCCGCTGGCACACCAGGAGCCTTGAATTCCAATTGATGAGCGCTGCGACGACGGTTGGCACGGTTTGTCACCCGTTACAAGTCGAGAATGCATTCCAGGGCCCGGTTCTGCTCTATTTCAGATTTTGCTGTTCGCAAATAAGTGCCGCGGCTTTCATTTATGTAGGGCACGGCATGACGCCATGACGCGCCCTACAATTTGAAAATCAGGCGTTCAACATCAAGCGCAAATTCAGTGCTTACTACGCGGTAAGCGGGTTGGCCTTTTCGGTGTCGATTCCAAGATCCTTGATAGCTTTTTCTATCACGGCAGCTTCAATTTTGCCATCCTGGACCAGTTCATAGAGTGTGGCCAGCGTGATGAAACGGGCGTCAACCTCGAAGAAGTTGCGAAGCGCTTCACGGCCTTCGCTGCGTCCAAAGCCGTCTGTTCCGAGCACGGCGAAGCGGCGCGGCACCCATTTGCTGACAAGATTAGGAAGAGCCTTCAGATAATCACTGGCTGCAACAAGGACTCCGGGGGCGTCGCTTAAGGTCTGAGAAATGTACGGGACGCGCGGCTTTTCGGTGGGATGCAGCAGATTCCAACGTTCTGTGTCGATGCCATCGGTGTAGAGAGCCTTGTAGCTGGTAACGCTCCAAACGTCCGCGGCGACGCCGTATTTTTCGGAAAGAATTTCCTGGGCCTTCAGGACTTCACGAAGAATCGCGCCGCTGCCGAAGAGCTGCGCACGGAGCTTGGATTTTTTGTTCTCCGAGGCGCGATACCTGTACATGCCCTTCAGAATTCCTTCCTTGACTCCAGGATCGGGCGGCATGGGAGGCATCGGATACGCTTCGTTCATAACGGTGATGTAATAAAAAATATTCTCACCGTCTTTATACATGCGCCGGATACCATCCTGGACGATAACGGCGATTTCATATGCAAACGCCGGGTCGTAGGCCCACATCGTGGGAATCGGCAGCGCGAGAATGTGGCTGTTGCCGTCCTGGTGCTGGAGTCCTTCGCCCGCGAGTGTGGTGCGCCCGGCCGTTCCGCCGAGCATAAATCCGCGGCAGCGCATGTCGGCGGCGGCCCAGATGAAGTCGCTGATTCGCTGCAGGCCGAACATCGAGTAATAAATAAAAAACGGGATTGTATTGATCCCATGAGTGGCATAGGCGGACCCGGCGGCGATGAAGGAGGCCATCGATCCCGCTTCAGTAATCCCTTCCTCGAGAATCTGTCCGTCTTTGGCTTCCTTGTAGTAGAGCAGGGTGTGCTGGTCGACTGGCTCGTAGAGCTGCCCGCGGCTGCTGTAAATGCCTACCTGCCGGAAAAGCGATTCCATACCGAAGGTGCGAGCTTCATCGGGAACGATAGGAACTACAAGTTTGCCGATCTCGGGATCCCGCAACATCTGTCTCAACATGCCCACGAATGCCATCGTCGTCGAGACTTCGCGGCCTTCACTT
>Ga0209168_10002431_pt1 | contig 13443 bp, 14 predicted proteins | sample Coa_R1_FD_187156 | JGI IMG/M metagenome (GOLD analysis project Ga0209168, IMG submission 187156) | Surface soil microbial communities from Centralia Pennsylvania, which are recovering from an underground coalmine fire - Coalmine... | ecosystem: Environmental > Terrestrial > Soil > Unclassified ... | reverse complement strand
ATTCGGCTTCCGTCCCACAGACACCAAAACCTTATCGAAAACCTTTTCGCGTTCTTTCACGTCCGCGCCATCGAACGTCACCCGAATACCATTCGCCTCCGCCTTCACTGAAGAAACCGTCGTATTCAGCATGATGCTGGCAAAAATCTTTTCCATCCTTTTATGCAGAGGAAGCACCAGATCACGATCCGCACCCGGCAGCAGCCCGGGAAGCATTTCGACCACGGACACCTTAGAGCCGAGCGCAGCATATACCGTCCCCAGCTCCAACCCAATGTAGCCGCCGCCAATCACCAGCAGCGTGCCGGGTACTTCAGCGATATCAAGCGCCGAAGTCGAGTCCATCATGCGCGGCGTATCCAGCTTGAGTTTCGGAATGACGGCTGGCCGCGATCCCGTGGCAATGATGATGCGGTCAAACGACTGCGAATCTTCGCTGCCGTTTACCCGGCTGAGCTTCAGAGTATTGGAGTTCACAAAGCTCGCGCGAGCCTGAATGTATTCGACCTTGCGTTGCTTCGAAAGCTGCCCCAATCCGCCTGTCAGTTTCTTGATGACTCCATCTTTCCACGAACGCAACCGCCCGACATCAATCTTCGGATCGGCGTACTCGATCCCCCAATTCTTTGCCTGATGGGACTCATCGATCAGCTTGGCAACGTGCAGCAAAGCCTTCGATGGAATGCAGCCGCGATACAGACAAACGCCGCCTGGATTCAGTTCCGGATCGATCAGCGTGACTTTCATGCCGAGATCAGCCGCAAGAAACGCGGCGGCGTATCCCCCCGGCCCAGCTCCAACGACTGCAACTCGCAAGTTTGAATTGTCTGTCATGCAACCCTTTCATGCACAGAGCAACCTCTGTGCAACTCCGTGTCCTCTGTGTTTGATGTTTTCATCCCTGAACAGACAACAAGAATGGCTGCTCGAAAGCCTCCGCGATCCAGCGCAGGAATCGCGCAGCGTCGGCGCCGTCGATCAAGCGATGGTCGTAGGAAAGCGAGAGCGGCAACACCAGGCGCGGCTCGAATTTCCCGTTGATCCACACCGGCTCCATGCTGGAGCGTGAAAGCCCGAGAATCGCGACCTCCGGGTGATTGACGATCGGCGAAAAACCGGTGCCGCCGATGCCCCCGAGATTCGTGATCGTGAACGTCCCGCCCTGCATCTCTTCCGGCGTCAGCTTCTTGTCGCGCGCTTTTTTCGAAAGCTGCGTCAGTTCGGCCGCGAGTTCAACAATGTTCTTCTTATCCACATCACGAATCACCGGCACCAGCAGCCCTCGGTCGGTATCGACCGCGACTCCGATGTGAATGTATTGCTTGTAAATGATCTGCTCGTTCGGTAGGTCGATGCTGGCGTTGAACTGGGGAAAAATCTTCAGAGCCGATGCGCAAACTTTAAGCGCAATCGCTGTGACCGTCATCTTCCCGCCCGCTTCCTCGGCCTTCGGCGCAAATTTCGCCCGCAACTGTTCGAGCTCCGTGATGTCCGCTTTGTCATTTTGCGTGACATGCGGAATCGTGCTCCACGCTTCCCAAAGATGCTCGGCGGTTTTTCGTCGCACACCACGGATCGATACCCGCTCGACGTTGCCCCACTTCGAAAAATCCGGAAGCTCAGGCTGCGCAAAATGCGTAGCCGACGCGGCCTGTACCGCCGTTGCGGCCGAAGCCAGGGCAGCTTTCGCATGTGCCTTGACGTCGTCTTCGCTGATGCGGCCAGTCGCCCCCGTGCCCTTCACCTCGTGTATCTCGATGCCGAGTTCACGCGCCAGGCGGCGCACATGCGGAGCGGCAGGAACCGGTTCGCGATTCTCAGTCCCGGCGACTTTTCCCAACTGCGCCGGCATCGCGAAAGACGGCAAGGGTTGTTGCGGTTTATCCGGCGGCAGCGCCTGCTCTTCCGTCTTGCCTTCTGCGGCAATCGCGGCCTGGAATGCCAGGCGGGCGGCGTGCTGCCCCGAAACATGCTCCACAGGGATTGCTTTAGGCCGTTCAGGCGCGGGAGCCGCTCCACCTTCCAGCGTGAAGATGACCTGGCCCACTTTGATCTTGTCGCCTTGTTTGACCTGAACCGTCTTGACGACTCCACTGACCGACGACGGCACCTCCACGACCGCCTTGTCGGTTTCGAGCTCCATCACCGGCTGTCCTTCGGAAACCTTCGCGCCAGGTGAAATCATGAGCCGCACAAGATCGCCCTGTGAAACGTTTTCGCCCAGCTCAGGAAGTTTGAATTCGGTGGGCGCCGCATCGCTCGCGCGTCGCGTCGGAGGCGGAGTTTCCGGTTGCGTCATCGCCGCAGGCGCGGCTGGCTTGACCGTCCCTGCAGCCTTCGGTGCCGGCGCCGAAGCTTGCGCGGGTGCTCGCCCGCTCGCTCCATTTTCAACCGTGAAGATCACCTGGCCGACTCTGATCTTCTGTCCTTCTTTAACGCGAATCTCTTTTACCGTGCCAGTTACAGACGACGGCACCTCGACGACCGCCTTATCAGTCTCCAGTTCCATGACCGGCTGCCCCTCGGTGATCGAAGCGCCAGGGGAAATCAGAAGGCGAACCAGATCGCCCTGGTCGATGTTCTCACCGAGTTCCGGAAGTTTGAATTCGATCAATGCTTTCTCTCTATCGGGAAGTTTCTAACTTATTGCCGGGTTCGGCTTATCTGCGTCGATGCCAAGATCCCGAACGGCCTTCTGGGCCACTTCTGCCGCAATTTGTTTTTCGACAACCAGCGCGTTCAAAGTCGCCAGCACGATATGCTTCGCATCAACCTCGAAAAAGTTGCGCAGGGCCGCTCGGTTTTCGCTGCGTCCAAAGCCGTCGGTTCCAAGCGCGACCAGCGGACCCGGAACCCACCGAGCGATCATTTCCGGCAAAAGCTTCATGTTGTCGGACGCGGCCACGAACACTCCCTTCGCATCCTTCAAACACTGGCTGACGAATGGCACCTGCGGCGCCTGCCCGGGATGCAGCATATTCCAGCGCTCGCAGTGGTTCGCTTCGCGATAAAGACGCTTGTAACTCGTCACGCTCCAAACGTCCGCCGCAACCCCGTATTTCTCCTCGAGAATTTGCTGCGCTTTCAAAACCTCGTACATGATCGTGCCACTACCGAAAAGTTGGGCCCGCAGTTTCCCATCTTTCTTCTCTGATGCCTTGAAACGATAAAGGCCGCGAAGAATTCCCCCGCGCACGCCCTCGCCCGCAGGCATTTCCGGCATCGGCAGCGGTTCGTTTGTCACCGTCAGGTAATAGAAGATGGATTCCTGATCCACGTACATGCGCTTGATGCCGTCCTGGATGATGACGGCGATCTCGTACGCGAACGCCGGATCATACGCCAGCAGATTCGGCACCGACAGCGCCAGCACGTGACTGTGACCATCCTGGTGTTGCAAGCCTTCCCCCGCAAGCGTAGTGCGTCCCGCGGTACCTCCAATCAGGAAGCCGCGCGTGCGCATGTCAGCCGCGGCCCAGATCAGGTCGCCGATGCGCTGGAATCCGAACATCGAGTAATAAATGAAGAAGGGAATTGTGTTGATTCCGTGCGTCGCGTACGCCGTACCGGCCGCAATGAACGAGCACATTGACCCCGCTTCTGTTATGCCTTCCTCGAGAATCTGCCCGTTCAGCGCCTCCTTGTAATAAAGCAGCGTATCCATATCGACCGGTTCATAGAGTTGGCCGACGCTGGAGTAGATGCCCACTTGCCGGAACAACGCCTCCATGCCGAAAGTCCGCGCTTCGTCTGGAATAATAGGAACGATCAGCTTGCCGATTTCAGGATCCCGCAACAATTTTGCCAATAAACGCACGAACACCATCGTCGTCGACGCGTCACGGCCTTCGGTCCCCTTGTAAAACTCCTCGAAATACGCGTCCGAAACCGGGTTAATCGGCTTCGATCGGACTTTGCGCTCCGGCAAATAGCCGCCAAGCTGCTTGCGACGCGCTTGCATGTACGTGATTTCAGGACTGTCATCCGACGGCCGGTAGAACGGTGCGCCGTGAAGCTCGTCGTCAGGAATAGGAATCCCGAAACGAGAGCGGAACATGCTCAACTCGTCATCGTTCAGCTTTTTCTGCTGGTGCGTGATGTTCTTCCCTTCACCAGCTTCTCCCAACCCGTAACCCTTGATGGTTTTCGCAAGAATGATCGTTGGCGATCCCTCGTGATCAACCGCGGCCTTGTAAGCCGCATAAACCTTGATTGGATCGTGCCCCCCCAACCGCATCCGCGCGAGTTGCTCGTCCGATAAGTGTTCCACCATCTTTAGCAACCGCGGATCGGTGCCGAAAAAGTTCTGGCGGAAGTAAGCCCCGCTCTCCACAAAATATTTCTGATATTGGCCGTCGCTGATCTCGCCCATTCGCTTGACCAGCAAGCCATCGCGATCGCTGCGGATCAGGCTGTCCCAGTCGCCGCCCCAGATCACTTTGATTACATTCCAACCCGCGCCCCGGAAGATGGCCTCCAGTTCTTGAATGATCTTTCCATTCCCGCGAACCGGTCCATCCAGCCGCTGCAGATTGCAATTCACCACGAAAATGAGATTGTCGAGCCTCTCGCGCGACGCGAGCGTGATCGAACCAAGCGCTTCCGGTTCATCCATCTCACCATCGCCCAGGAACGCCCACACCTTTCCTCCGGTGGTAGGCTTTAATCCGCGATTTTCTAGGTATCTCGCAAAGCGTGCCTGATAAATCGCCTGGATCGGCCCAAGCCCCATCGAGACTGTCGGGAATTCCCAGAACTCCGGCATAAGCCACGGATGCGGATAAGAAGACAAGCCGCCCTCGGGCTTCAGCTCACGCCGGAAATTTTCTAGCTTCTGAGTCGGAATGCGTCCTTCGAGGTAGGCACGAGCATAAATTCCTGGCGCTGCGTGCCCCTGGAAGTAAACGATGTCACGGTCCCCCGTCTCCGTCTGAGCTCGCAGAAAATGGTTGAACCCAACCTCGTAAAGTGTCGCCGCCGAAGCGTAGGTGGAGATGTGCCCGCCAATGCCTTCCTGTATCTTGTTGGCTCGGACCACCATGGCCAGCGCGTTCCAGCGCACCAGGCTCTTGATTCGGCGCTCCATCTCCTGACTCCCAGGGAACGGCGGTTGCTGCGCGGAAGGGATCGTGTTCTGGTAGGGAGTCGTCGCGGTAAAAGGCAGATTCACCCCGGCGGCACGTCGGGCATGCAGGGCAAGCTGCTGCAGCAACCGGCCGGCTCGTTCCGGCCCGCCCTTGGCGAGCACGTAATCCAGCGAGTCCAACCACTCCCGCGTCTCCAGGACTTCCATGCCATCGGTTTGCGGCGCAGTCTGGGGCGCCGCTTCGGTTTCAGCTACAGGTGCCATTCTCCATCCTCACAAGTGGGAACTTTCCATCATAGACAATTGCCGGGATTTTTGCTGCCTCGCTTTAGAACAGGAAGGAACCCTATCGGTGATAGAAATCATCTATAGCGAGAGAGAATCGCAGTTCGGCCTATTCGTTTTTTCGCCGTCGTTATCGCGGTACCATCACAATTCGACATCAAGGAGACTCCGATGCAGAAGAAGAATAGTTCCGGCAGTCGCTCCAAAGTTTCCGCTCAGCCCCGAATCCACCAGCGGGCGCAGGAAATTCAGCAATATGGAACAGTCACTCACGCGTTGCCCATCGAGCTGGAAGAGCCAGTGCGTCTGGAAATGACCGAACGCCTCAATCAACTCCTCGCCGACACCATCACCCTTCGCGACCTTTACAAGAAATCGCACTGGCAAGTTGCAGGCCCCACCTTTTATCAACTGCACCTCCTGTTTGACAAGCACTACGAAGAGCAGAACGAACTCGTGGACACAATTGCAGAACGCATCCAGTTGCTCGGTGGAGTGTCGCTCGCCATGGCTCACGACATCGCCGAAACTACCCAGATTGAGCGCCCGCCACGGGGCAGGGAAGAGGTTCCAGTCCAGATATCCCGCCTGCTGGATGCACATCAAATCATCATTCGCGACTGCCGCGAACTCGCAAAACGCGCCTCCAATGAGGGTGACGACGGGACTAACGATGTCGTCGTTAGCGACGTTCTGCGCACCAACGAACTCCAGGTTTGGTTCATTAGCGAACATCTCGTAAACGTTCCCCTTGTCGAAGCCGACAATTCCTCTGCGGCGGCCGATTAAGTCCATCTTTAGTGGAACAGGCAGGGCAACCCTTCCGATTGCCCTGCCGCCAAAATCTTTTATAACCTGCAAACGCCTGCCTCTTTCTGCCATCCAAAACACGAATGGCCGGCATGGCCTCCTTTAGGCAACCCGTGGCAACCAATCCCATTACGCCGATCGATGTGAAGACAGCGAAGCCTACTGGTCCGCAACCGGTTGCAGTAGCTGCTTTCAACTCCACAAGCACGATGGAGAATCTCAAGCGCTGGGTCGATCACCTCGCACGAGCATCGGTTCGTTCCGTCCGCCGTACTGCTGAAACCCGTCCGCGTTACTTCATAAGCCTTGTCGCGGCATTGGGATTCGCGACCGGAGTGCTCTTCAGGGTTTGGAGGTCGCGCCATGAACGCTGAAGCTCAACCCATCACCGATCGGGCACGCACTCTGCGAGACCTGGTCGCCGACATCGTCGACGAACTTACATCTTTTGTCAGCACCCGAATAAACTTGGCGCATGCAGAACTGAGCGAATCGTGGACAGCTTGCAAATCAGCCATGCCGTTTGGCCTGGTTGCGGTCGCCTTCGGTGCAGTCGCATGGGTTTTATTCTCGTTGGCAGTCGTTTGTATCGTTTCTTTTGCCTTCGGCCAAAATCCCTTGAAATGGTTCTTTGCGTTTCTGATCGTAGCTGTGATTTGGGCGCTGGTGGCCGGAGTCTGCGCCTACTTTGCCGTTCACAAATTGCGTACCCAAGGCACTTTCCCCAGGAAAACATTTCAGGTTCTGAAGGCTGACGAGGAATGGCTCAAGCATGAGGTAAGGAGGACGGCGTGAACTCGCTTCCCAGCTATGAATTAGAGCTGCGCGCTGCCGACGAGCGCAAGCGTATCCACGACTCAGTCAGTTACCTGAAATCTCAGATTGAAAAAACCCTGAGTTTCGAGAACGTGATCCGCGAAAATGTTTCGCTGGTTACAGGTGTCGTCGGTTTGGCCGCAATCTCGATGGGTTACATGTTCACCGGAATATTCACGCGACGCTGACGCCACTAGGAGGAAGCATGCCACTCTCGACGACCTTGACCGACGGGCTAACCAGAAAATTACCGCCGCTAATTCCTTCCAGGCATCGTTCCACTTTGGATTACGGCATAGCCGCTTCGTTCATCGCGGCAGCGCCAATATTAGGTCGCAGCAAGCCGCGCGCCGGCCTCGGCTGCCTCCTGTGCGGAGGTGCGGTGTTCTTGTTAACTCGCCTGACGGACTATTCAAACCGGGGAACTCGGCCCGTCTCCATGCACACCAGGCGCGAATTGGATTTGGGGCTCGCCGCCTTCACGGCCGTTCTTCCCCAAATCTTGGAATCCGACGATTCGCGCGAGAAAGGCTTCTTTCTGGCCGAAGCTGCCCTGCTTACGGCAGTCAGTAACTTGACTAAACCGAGCGGTGTCTACCGAGGTTACCGTCGCGCCGCTTAGGCCGCGGGCACCCCTCCAATTCGAGTCCGTAGCCCAAGCAAGATAACCTGTCTCGTCATTTGCTCGTAGCTCTCTGCCACCCTCGCCGGCGGAAGCGACGTGCCCGGCAAGACCATGGCTAGATAGAGTCGTGGCAGCGCGCGAAATGCATACAGGCGAAGCTGGATCGCATGATCAATCAGCTTCTCTGCGGCAGCAACCGTCGACGGATCGGCGCTGCGTCTCGCCGCTTCTCCGATTCGCAACAACAGCGCCGCATTTCCCGCGGCCGTGGAAATGTATTCAACTGCCGCGCGCAGGCGTTCCCGCTGAATTTGTCTAAAGTCATCCCTGGGCAAAGACGCCCGCAAGAACTCTTCTTCCGCGGGGTCGATCAAATTTCGAAACGCTTCGACGTCGACAATTCGCAGTTGCTGTTCAGACGTTTCCTGCCAGCGCGGTGTGAGCGAGCGCCCTGTCGTCAAGCGAACTAGAAACAAAAGCGACAGGCAAGCAATGAGAACGAGAATGATCGAGATAGTCATTGGTGATGTAGTAAACGCTGCAACTCCTGGGTCCAGGTTTCCAGCACATGAGCCGGGAGGTCCGGGCTTGGCCTCGAAGGCCCGCGCTCATGGGCAAACAGATAAATGGTCCAAGTCACAACCCCAGCGAGTGTAGAGGACTCGGTGACCAGATCCAGCACGTCAGTTATACCGTTACGGACAGTTGGTTCCACTTGCGAGCGAATTGCATACGCTGCAAGGGTTCCCAATGTCATGACCCCGATTCCCAGTGCAATTCCGAAAATGTTGCTTCGCCACGAAAGACCAAGGGAACTGGAGAATATAAATAAGAATAGCAATAAGCCACACAGCACAGTGTCAAACGTCCGCCCAAGGGTATAAAAAGTGGCCATCAGTTGTCCTGCGCCGCTGGCCGGTGCGAGCCATGCGAGGCCGATTGCTATACAGATTAGGACAATTGTCGTCCGGCGAAACAGGCGCGTACTTAATTGGGTGAGCGCCGGATAACCCTCGAAAATGTGCCGAAACACCTCGTGGATCACCGCGAACGCCAACCCTCCGGTTACAGCCGAAACAAGCGCGAACGCAAAATAATACTGATCCGGCGTGATGCTCGGCGCATAGTTCATATAGATCAGCGCCGCTGAGCCCGCTGCTAGCCAGCCTGCGAAGGTCGTAAATACCGGTACTTCCTTGTAGAAACGGGTAACAAACAGGCGTGCGAGCACGACTCCGCATAGGGGCGTGCTCGCGAACCAGCACCAATGCCACAATTGCGAGACGAGTGGCATACCAAACCGGCACTATACCTCGTCACTCGCTAGTCCACAATTTCAATCATTTAATAATCGGTTTTCGTAACAAGCCTAGGCCCCCTGTTTGACGAAGGCTCCCAAGATCGACAGGCTTGGTTTCTGACATCCGCTCGGACCGCACGTAGGTCCGGGGCTGTCTAGTCCGCCTGCCACGATTACGGTCTGCAACCCTGGTTTCTGGCATCCACTTGGGCCGCACGTCGGACCGGGGCTGTCTGGTCCATCGGCTACGATTACGGTCTGCAATCCCGGTTTCTGACATCCGCTTGGACCACACGTGGGCCCGGGGCTATCCAGGCCATCAGCTATCAACACAACCGAAGTAGACTTGAGGGAGCGGTCCCAAGCGCGTGCAGTTGTAACATCATGGGAAACAATGACTTGGTGCAATCCCGGCTTCTGGCACCCATCGGGACCACAAGTCGGTCCCGGGTTGTTTTGCGCGAGGGATGTTGTGACGAAGCCAACCAACAGCAGAGTCGGGAGCAGACCGATTACGCGAATTTTCACAGTGAACTCTCCTTTTGCAGTTTGGGATCGAAGCGTGATAATGTGCGCGGGCACAGTGATTGTCGCAAAACCCAGGGTCAATTCCGTTGTTCGGAATTCGTAACAAGATGCCTCTATTTTCTTCCCTCGAAGATTTGCAGCAGACCACCTTGAAGGCGGTTAGCGGGTGCCTTCGCCGCCTGGAATACCTTGCCGGCCTGCGCGATCGCGAAGGTGGCTACGCACACTGGGGCCTGTCGCGAGTCCACGGAGAGTTGCATGCCAAGCGAGCCTTGGCTGAGGCGCATCGCGAACTGCTCGCGAAAATTCTTTCAACTCCTATTCACAAATTGGAAAAGGACGTAGAAGAATCCAGTGAAATGGCAGGGGCCGCGCCCGCGGATTATCTTGAACGCTTATCGAACAACACTTCGCAGTTGTTACCACCGAATCCCGGTGCCGGATCTGGAAGACATCTTAGTTCAGTGCTTCACGCACTCGTGAGTTTGTGGAAGAATCGAAAACCGGGCGCCACTCCCCGAGTTTGATTGCGACTCCCACCACTTGCCCGATCACTTCTGCGTCTTTGTTATGTCTTAGCACGCGAGCCGCCACCGGCGAGAGAGGATGCGGCTGCAGAATGATGTCATCTCCGGTCACGGCGCACCAGCAACACGTGTGACCTGTACGCGTCTCCACAAAATATATCGGACGTTCGTACTCCGATCTCCAGCCGCCATTTTGAACCGTGTGCCGGGCTTCGTCCACTTGCACGAAGCTGCCCGGAGGCAGAATAGGATACATGGTTAGATCTTCGCTGCCGATGTATCCGTACGTGTATTTACAGGACTCGAACTGTGTCAGATATGCCAGCGGCACCACTCCCCACTGCTCCACCATGCGTCCAAAGTTGACTGTGAACCGTGGATCAAAGCTCGGATCCAACCGGATCGGCATCTTCACATTGGCGACATCCTTCAACGCTTTTGAGAAGTGTGATTTCGGTGGCAAAGCCAGATCCATATCTGACGCCATTCCGTTGAAGTCCACGCCGAACCATTGCAACAGTTGACGCAGATCTTGCCGATAAATCACTGCCAGGGAATAAAGGCGGAAAATGCTCGGAAGAACTCCTTTTGTCTCAATATCAGAAAGTCGGCTGGGCGGTATCGCAAATTCATCGTTGCCATGATGTTGTGCGATTCGCGCGCTCGCGGTTTCGACGTCCCTCATCGTCAATCCCAACTGTTCCCGCAAATTCCTTAGATTTTGTCCGCCCAAGTTCGTTTACCCCCAGTCCCCCCGAAGTACTCGCAATCATAGCAACTTGCGGCCGAATATGGATAAAAAGAATGACTGCTCGTCTCGATTTTCAATGTTGGGAACCCGGCGGAATTCCGAGTTTCGTTCGCGCGGTCAGTTCATGTTCCGAATTCGTAACAAGCAGCTCAAAGTTGCTGCAAACCGGCTGCTCTTAGGCTCGCGGTTTCCCGGCCATCAGAATTCCGAGCACGAGTGGAAGGTAGATCACCGAAGCATGGACCACGCGGCTTGCCAGGGCCCGTGACGGTGAGCCCATCAGCTTCGCCACGTGGTAAAGCATAAAGGCCCCCGCAACTAGCATGGACAACTCAAACCACAGCCCCCCGCTGACTGACGGCAGTGCGGTCATCGCAATAAGAATCAATGTGAAGCAGAGGATTTCAGCTCGCGTAAATCGCGCATCCGCATCGAAATTCGGTAGCATCCGGTAGCCGGCACGGGCATAGTCCTCGCGATACATCAATGCAATTGCCAAGAAATGCGGGAATTGCCATAAAAAGAGGACCGCAAACAGGAACCAAGCCTGACTGTTCAACTGGCCGGAAGCCCCCGCCCACCCAATCAGCGTCGGCATCGCTCCCGGAACCGCGCCCAATAAAGTACAAAGCGGAGTTCGCCTTTTTAACGGTGTATAAACCAGCAGGTATGACAGCAATGTCGAGACCGCGAGCGCGGCCGACAGCCGGTTAACGGCCAGAATCAGATACAGCCCCCCCGCCAGGCTCAGCCCAATTCCAAACAGCAGTGCCTCCGTCGCAGAAAGCCTTCCCGATGGCAACGGGCGCGTCGCCGTTCGACGCATTTGCGCATCCCACCGCCGCTCCATCCACTGATTCAGAGTAGCCGTGCCGCTGGCGACCAAAAGCGTTCCGATCAGCGTGTTCAACAGCCCCGCTGTCTTGAATGGTCCACTCGACGCGAGGTAATATCCCGCCGACGTCGTCATCAAGATCAGCAGATTTACCTCTGGTTTCGTCAGTGTGTAATAGTCTCGGAGCCTGGACTTCAAACTCTGCAAGGAAGTGGGATTCGTCATTACGATTGTGGTCGCCATTTTACCAGTCTTGCCGAGAGTCTGCCGATTCATCCGGACGTCGCACTTGGTTCGTTCTGCGGTGGACAATAAACAACATGCCAATCGTTCCCAAAGTTGGAGGAACGATCAACACCAGGATGCCGCTTTTCAGGGCTTGGATCATCCTCGACCCCGATGAGGCCGCCTGAGTATAGCAAAGCGCGCAGTTTTGCGAGAACCCAGGTGCCGCAACCAACAAGAGGATGATCAAGACGCCGGCGGCGGCCCAGAATTGTTTTGTAAGCCTCACTGCTGTACCACTCCTGCCTTGGGTTGCGAATAGGGCGCGCCGGTCTCCATGCGATAACTGTCGGTCCAGCCATATTGCATCGCCAACAGCACAAACCCCGTAAAAATGATCACGAACAACAAGAACCCGCGTTTCTCCGCCCACAGATGCATGAAGAACAACAAGGCCAGCCCGGCCTCCGCCAACCCGATGAAAAGCATCCTGGCAAACATGCCTTCCGAGGACAAATGCGAATCGGTTCCAATGGCGAACTGCACAGCGGCCAGGATCAGCAGGCATACGTAAATCCCGATGTACTTGCCTACTGTGTCGCTATACCTTGCTGCGGGATGGCTCGGCTCAACGTCCGGTGTATTCACCATAATTCGCTCCGTTCTAGTGGCCCCAGTTCATGATGTAAACGAATGGCACAACAAACATCCACACTAGATCCACGAAGTGCCAGTACAGCCCGACCACCTCTAAATCTGTATCGTTGTAGCGGCCGCTCTTATACTTAAGTCCGACCGCAAGCAGCGCCACCACGCCTCCCACCACGTGTGTCAAATGCAGGCCCGTAACCGCATAGAACGACGATCCAAAAAGTGGCGTGCCCCAGGGGTTATGAAAGATCGTCATTCCCTCGTCGAGTAACGCCATCCACTCACGCAGATGCAGCAAGGCGAACGCGATGCCCAGCACTGCCGTGATCATCGTATAGCGCAACGCGCCTCCTCGATCCCCGGCTTTTGCAGCTCGTACCCCTAATAACATCGTCAAGCTGCTGGTGAGCAGGATGAAAGTCATGACCGCGGCATTCGTCATGCTGTGGAAGGGACGCGGCCACATGGGCGTGCCATTCCGAATGAATCCGTAAGCGACCAGGCAGGCAGCAAAAGTCGCCGCGTCGGCGATGATGAACAACCATATCGCCATCTTCTTTGCTGCTACTGAGAATGGCGGGAGTCCAATCGTCATCCCCGGGGGATGACCATGGCCTTCCATGGTCAAATCGGCTTGGCTCATCGCGGCTCCTCTCGGATTAAAGTTTCATCCACAGCAACCACAGCAGATATAGCCACAGAACATCCATGAAGTGCCAGTATCGTGAAGTTGCATCCAGTGTGCTTCTGCGCAAAGTGTAATTGCCAATTTTGCGGATCACACGCAACAGTCCACCCAACCCTCCGCACAGGTGCAGCACGTGAGCGAACGTGAGTACATAAAAGAAGGAACTGCTGGGATTCGTGGCCAGATAGAGTCCCTCGGCCTTCAGTTGCCGCCACGCCATGTATTGGCCGGCAACAAACGTCAATCCGAGAGCCAGCGTCACATACATCCAGCGCGAAGGGTTGCCAACTCTGCCCGCAAGGTCGCGCATGTACCT
>Ga0209168_10002428_pt1 | contig 13458 bp, 16 predicted proteins | sample Coa_R1_FD_187156 | JGI IMG/M metagenome (GOLD analysis project Ga0209168, IMG submission 187156) | Surface soil microbial communities from Centralia Pennsylvania, which are recovering from an underground coalmine fire - Coalmine... | ecosystem: Environmental > Terrestrial > Soil > Unclassified ... | reverse complement strand
AAATTGCACTGCCAGAGCTAAGCCCAGACCATCCGGTCGGTTGGGCGACAGCTCGAAACCTGCAGAATCGTCAGTATTCATGCGGCCCGCGGTGCATCTCCTGTCGCAGTCCGGTGGTAACTTCTTCCCGTTCGAGCGCTATGTTCTAATCGAAATTCTGGGGGCGCAGCCCGACCATGCCGGAGGAGACGTGGATTTCCAACTGAACGAAGAGCAACTTCAATTAAAGAAGAGCGTCCGCGAATTTGCCGAGCGCGAGATCAAGCCGCACGTCATGAAGTGGGACGAAGCCGGCGAGTTCCCGCTCGCGACAATTAAAGAAATCGGCAAGCTCGGGCTGCTCGGAACGATCTTTCCTCCCGAGTACGGCGGCGCCGGCATGGGCTACGTCGAGTACGTCACGGCGATCGAAGAACTCTCTCGCGTCGATGGCTCGGTGGGAATCATTGTGGCGGCGCACACGTCGCTCTGCTCGAATCACATTTTTCTCGCCGGCAACGAGACGCAGAAAAAGAGATACGTCAGCAAACTCGCGACCGGAGAATTCATTGGGGCTTGGGGGCTGACCGAACCATCCTCGGGCTCCGACGCCGGCAGCGCGCGCATGACAGCGGTCCGCCGCGGAAACAACTGGGTGCTCAATGGCACCAAGACTTTCTGCACCAACGGTCACTATGCCGACGTGGTCGTCGTGCTCGCGGTTACCGATCGCACCGCTCACACTCACGGAATCTCCGCATTTCTGGTCGAGAAAGACACCAAGGGATTCCGCCCCGGAAAGAAAGAGAACAAACTTGGCCTGCGCGCCAGCGATACGGCAGAGTTGATTTTCGAAGACTGTGTGATTCCAGCGGAGAACCTGCTGGGCGGCGAGGGCCAAGGATTCCCGGATGCCATGCGCGTGCTCGACGGCGGGCGGATCTCCATCGCCGCACTCTCGCTGGGAATGGCCGAGGGCGCATACGAGGCTGCGCTGAAATATTCCAAACAGCGCAAGCAGTTCGGCAAAGCCATCAGCGATTTTCAGGCGATCCAGTGGAAACTCGCCGACATGGCCACCGAGATTGACGCCGCCATGCTGCTCACTATGCGCGCCGCGTCGATGAAGGATGCGGGCATGAAGACGACGCAGGAATCATCCATGGCAAAGCTCTACGCCAGCGAAGTCGCCGTGAAATGCGCCAACGAAGGCGTTCAGATTCACGGCGGATATGGCTTCATCAAAGACTATCCCGCCGAAAAGTTTTACCGCGATGTGAAGCTTTGCACGATCGGCGAAGGCACCAGCGAGATTCAGCGACTGGTAATTGCGCGGCAGTTACTGAAAGACTGACCCTCTCAACGCCCCGCCTACTCAATTATCTAGGCGGGCAGCCCATTGCGATCCGCACGGCGTCGGCGATCTGGCACACGCGTGTGTTGCTAAGAGTTCGCAATGGAACCTTGGGCTCGATCAAGAATTCCTTCTTGACCACAGTTAAGTCTTCACAGCGTATGCTGGACGGATGAAGTCCGGTTTCTCCAGGCAGAAGTTTGATATGGGTTTCGAAGTCCCTTTCGACCGAGCCAGTCAATGGTGCCACCAGGACCGTGCTGGCTCCTGGATGCCGGTTCCGGGCATCGATTGAAACTACAATCACCGGTCTGTTGGCCTTGTCAGGCGGATCGGTTGGCAGTTTGACGTACCAGATTTCCCCACGAAGAGGAGTTCGTTTCATCGCTGGTCCTCGTTCGGAAACTGGGTCGCGGCAAAGTCACCCCAGGCGCGATCTTCGGCGGCTTCCTTCGTGGTTAGCGAATCGTAGTAGCGCGTGACCGAAGCCGAGATGCGCTTCATGTCTTCTGCCTCCCGCCGTTGTCGGATAAGCTCGTCTAAGACCGACGAGATCGACTTGCCCTTTCTCGCTTTCCGCAGCGACTCCAGGTAGTTAACCGACTCGCGCGACAATGAGAAAGTCTTCCTGGCTTTTCGAGTTCCGGAGGCTGGAGCCATAGTTTGTGTCCTCTTTCTGTTGGTATTGTATCATACAAATGTATGAACATAGGCATGAGGAGTGTATGAGGAGTTTCGGCGGTAGGTTAGTATCTAGCAGAGCTGTCTCGGCGGATTCCCATGTTTCTCATCCACGGCTCCTACCATTTCTGGCCAAAGCGGGTTGGCTTTCGCAATGACTATTGCCTGTCATGCCAAGGCCCGCGGCGTGCAATTGCGATCCGCACCCTCGATGTCGGCCACATCTTCTGGGTTCCGCTGATACCCGTCGGCCGCTGGACGCATTGGGCCTGTACCGCATGTCGCCGCGATCCGCATCGCAGTCCGAAAGCGCGGCGTTCCTTCAAGTGGATTGGCCTGGTTTGCCTCCTCATTCTTTCGGCGATGTTCTGGACCGTCCCGATCGACCAAAGCGTGAGTGTACTTGGCTGGCTACTGCGCGTCGGCCCGCTGGCAGGCGCGGCAGCGCTGCTCTATCAGTTGCTCGGCACTCCGAAAGATCCGTCGCTCAAGGAACGCCTCGCCGCAATCCCGCCTGCCTCCGACACGGTCTGTCCGTTCTGCGGAACTCCGCTGCTCGCGGGCGAACGTTGGTCGTGCCCAGCCTGCGGAGCCAAGAGGTACTGAGGGGATCAACGCCAAGGCATCTCGCATCCGTCATATTCCAGTCGCACCGGCAGTTTTCGGTTTGTGAGTGACTGCTTTACACTGGCAGCTTGAATCAGCAGGCCGAATCGTGGATTGAGCAACTGCGCGCGGGCGACGCTCGCGCGCTTGCTCGCGCTATCTCTACCGTCGAAAATCGCGCGCCGGGCTGGTCTGACTTGCTGAAGGCCTTGTTCCCGCACAGTGGGCGCGCTCGCGTGATCGGCCTGACGGGCTCGCCCGGAGCAGGGAAGAGCACCCTCGTCGATCATCTGGCGCGGCTTTATCGCAAACAGAATCACACCGTCGGGATTATCGCGGTCGATCCGACCAGTCCCTACACTGGCGGCGCGATTCTGGGCGATCGCATCCGAATGCAGGAACATTTCTCCGACGCGGGCATCTACATTCGCAGCATGGCGACTCGCGGATCGCTCGGCGGGCTGGCACGCACCACCGCCGACGTGGCGACGGTGCTCGATGCCTCCGGGCGCGACGTGATCCTAATCGAGACCGTCGGTGTCGGCCAGGACGAAGTCGACATCGTGCGCCTCGCCGAAATCACGATTGTGATTCTCGTTCCCGGCATGGGCGACGACGTGCAGACCATCAAGGCGGGCATCATGGAAATCGCCGACATCTTCGTCATCAACAAAAGCGATCATGACGGCGCCGAGCGCGTGGAGCGCGAGATTCGCGGGCTGCAAAGTCTGGCCATGCGTCACGATGGATGGACGCCTCCGATTGTGAAAACCGTTGCCAGCGAAGGGAAGGGCATCGAAGAACTGGCGGCCGCGATCGCCACTTATGAGGCCTATCTGCAAAACGAGAATCTGGCTTTCAAGAAGAGCGTCGAGAACTGGCAGGAGCGGCTCGTCGAGATGCTGCGCGATGCGATGCTCGAAAAGGCGCGCGCACAACTGGGCGACGGCAACGTAGCGCGGCTGGCCGCGGAAGTCGCTGAGCACAAGCGCGATCCGTACACGTTGGTGGAGGAGATCGCGGCGAAGGCAGGAATCACGTAGCCTCTCATCCCTGGACAGGGTCGATTCGATCGCTGAGAAATATTTCAGATTCCCACAGAGCAAAACGCATGCTTCTCCTCATCACCGACACGTCCGGCAGAAACGGCAGCGTCGCCCTCGTGCGCGTGGAGCCCGATCCGCACTCGATCGAGGTGATCGAGGTTGCGTCGCTAACCGGCGGCATGTTTTCCGCGCAGCTTGTGCCGCAGATTGCAGCGCTCCTCAGCGATCATGGGTTCCGCAAATCCGACATCGACGCCTTCGTAGTTGTTTCGGGCCCCGGATCGTTCACCGGCCTGCGTGTGGGCTTGGCCGCGATCAAAGGATTGGCGGAAATTCTGAAGAGGCCGATCGTTCCCCTGTCGCTGCTGGAGTTGGTGGCAGTCGCTAGTCGTGCGGAAGGCAAAGTTGCTGCCGCCCTCGACGCCGGCCGCGGCGAAGTCTATGTCGGCGAGTACGAAGTTTCCGGCGAGTCGGCGAAGGTCGTGCGCGAGCGCTTGTTGACGAAAGATGAATTCCTGTCTGCAGCGCAACACGCAACCGTCGCAACTCCAGACGAGAAGCTAGCCGCCGTCGCCAGCGGAGCCGGTCTTTCTGTGTTCCTCGTAGCGTTTCCCGGGGCCGAGGCGATCGCCCGGCTTGGTTGGCGAAAACTGCAAGCGCGCGAAACCGTCACTCCCGAACAACTCGAAGCCAACTACATCCGCCGCACCGACGCCGAAATTCTTGCCAAGGTCAGCTCCTAGATCGCAGGGAACGGGAAACTAGTGAACGAACAAGTGCGAGATGTCGTTAAGATTCGTCCAGCGACGGCCGCGGATATTCCGTCGATGATGCGCCTCGACCAGCAGAACCCCACCGCCGCTCACTGGACCGAGCAGCAGTATGCGCAAGTGTTCCACTCGCCTGGAGGCGCTGAGCGCTTCGCACTCGTCGCTGAAACTGACGCTAAATCTGCCTCGGCTGAACCTGCCTCGCACCTCAATTCAAGTGAGTCCAACACGCCGGAGTTCTGTTCTCCGCTCGCAGGATTTCTTATCGCCCAGCACATTGCTCCCGACTGGGAACTGGAGAATATCGTCGTTTCTTCCGATCTCCGCCACAAGGGCATCGCTGCCCGTCTGCTCAACGCCCTAGTCTCACTCGCGCGCGAAACAAACAGTCAGTCGGTGTTTCTTGAGGTCCGCGAATCCAACATCGCCGCCCGAAGCTTTTACGAGAAAGCTGGATTCCATCCCACAGGCCACCGCAAGTCCTACTATGCCGGTCCGTCCGAAGATGCCGTTCTCTACCGCCTTAATCTTGAGTAGTGCCGGGCGTTCCTAAAGCGCCGGCATCCCGCCTAACCCATTCTCACATTGAGACATGCACCACTTTTGGGCATTGCCCAACGTTTTGTGCCTGTGCTAAGTTCGCCTTATATATCCCGGTTTGGAGGTCTGCTGAATGCTGACTTCGAAGGACGAGCTCCTGAGCAATCACGATGAGTTCCGCAGATTAGCCCATGAGCACTCGCAGTACTCGCAACGTCTCGACTCACTCACCCAAAAAAGATACTTAAGCGAAGACGAGAAGCTGGAAGAAGTCCGGCTTAAGAAGCTGAAACTCCGCCTGAAAGACCAGATGGAGTCGATTGAGCGCGAGTATCGGCAGCAGTACGGCGTAAACGTAGCCTAAAAACTCTGGCCAACCCCCACGCGGCCTTGCCGCTGCGGGATGTACCTATCTACCAGCGGGCGCTATGAAGCGCCTTTTTTTGTTGGCACTTACAGCTTTTCGGTTTGCGAGAAGCGCGGCCCTGCAAGACTCGAAAGCCACCTCGATAAAACCGCGACCATGAACGACATGCTGAACGCAGTTCGTGGCAAAATCTTCATTCATCCCGTTACAAAAGGAAGCTACGGTCCGATTCGCTTTCCTCAGAGTCCCGCCAGCTTCTCGACCCTGGACGGCACGTCGTTTCACGCCATCGCAGAGGACGGCTGCGGCAACTACTTCACGATGAAAGAAGACGGATCGGTCCGCTTCTGGGACCATGAGACCGACGACATAATCTCTCTCGCCACTTCAGTCGTTGAGTTCATGGCCCACTGCATCGATCCTCCGCCGGTTGACTTGGATCCGAGTCGGGTGAAGTCCGTTTGGATCGATCCCAAATTCGCCAAAGCACACGGCATGAAAGTGCCTATGGATGGATGGGTCAAGAAGCCAGCGAAGCCGAAACAGCGTTAGCGGTCGAAGCGTTACCGCTCCGCCATCCACTCCACTGAATTTCCGCTCGATCGAAGAGAAAACTTAACCGCAGAAGGTAGCGTTCCGCGTTATTATTTCCGCAACGCAGTTGCTGCTGTTGAACCTGGGGCCAGTCCGCTTTCCTTCGCGAGCGTAATTCGCTCGCAAATCGCGACCGCATCGCTCGGGACAATTTCGCAAGCACTTCAAATTTCCTCATCCGAAGGAGAAGCCCGTGATTCAAGGCAACATCGAAGTTCCCCTGCAGTCGTGCGGTCGCAATGTTTTAGCGCTGCGCTGGCTATGCTTCGTGGCGGTTCTTATGGCGACTGTGGCGAGCATCGCCGTCCCAGCCCGTGCCGCCGATGGCCAATTCATCTCCCACAACACGCCGACGTACGTTTCCACCGCCAAGAATTTGGGTGCGGCCGATCCCTCGCAGGCGATCGAGGTGAGCATCTGGCTAAACCCACGCAACCGCGCCGAGTTGAACGGTCTGGCCATCAGCCTCTACACCCCGCATTCCTCCAAGTACCGACACTGGCTGAAGAGTTCCGACATCGCCTCGCGCTTTGCACCCACGGCCGCGCAGGCGAAGACGGTTCAGGATTTTTTCGAGTCGCACAATCTAAAAGTCGTCCGCGTCGGTCCTAACAATTTCTACGTACGTGCTCAGGGGACGGTCGCCGACGTCGAAGCGGCCTTCCACGTTCAACTCAACGAATATCAGGCAGGCACTAAAACATTCCGCGCCAATGCCGGCGACCCTTACGTCGAAGGTCCCGCCGCGACGCTGGTGCAGGCAATTTCCGGACTCGACAGCGGCCAGTTCGAGCATCCGCTGGACCTGCGCCCAACGAATCTCGCCTCATTCACAAACTCAACTCGCAAGGATCTCTCCCAGGCCGCCTCCGCGCCCGACGCGAGCTTCTTCCAGTCCGTTTGCTTCCCGGGACTTCGCACTGAGACTGACACCACGGGCGGCGGCTATCCCAAAGCCACCTACAAGGGCAACGGATACTATTCGACCTCTCCCGGTTGCGGATATTCCCCATCGAATCTCTACGCTGCCTACAATCTCAACGGCCTTTACGCCGAGGGCTTCGACGGCGCCGGACAAACAATCGTCATCGTCGACTGGTGCGGCTCGCCCACGATCCTGAGCGACGCCAACGTCTTCTCGAAGAAATTTGGCTTGCCCGCGTTAACCTCGTCGAATTTCAACATCCTCAACATTCCTGCGCCGTCGGTTTGCGCGAGTGTCGACATGGAGGTCAACCTCGACGTCGAATGGGCCCACGCCATCGCTCCCGGTGCGAACCTCGACCTGGTCGTGCCGCCCACGGCTTCTTTCGAGGACGTCGATGAAGCCGTCTTTTACGCCGCGAACAATGGGCTCGGCAACGTGATCTCCGGTAGCTATTCGAGTCCGGAATTCTTCACCGACCCGACGGAACTCGCCAAAGAGAATCTCATCTCGGAAATCGCCGCCGTGTTAGGTGTCGCAACGAACTTCGCCTCCGGCGACAGTGGCAACTACTCAACCGATCACATTCCTCCCACAGTCAGTGTGCCTGCCGATCTTCCCTGGGCCACCGGTGTCGGCGGCGTCAGCCTCGCGCTGCACTCCGATAACTCCATCGCCTTCCAGACTGGATGGGAGTCCCACGTTTCGATTCTCGAAGCTGGTGGCGTCATCTACGATCCGCCTCGCAATCTTAATTTCTACGGCTTTGATGGCGGCTCCGGCGGCGGACCCAGCGCCTATTTCGCGAAGCCGTGGTTCCAGTCATCGTTGTCAGGAAATTTCCGTCAAGTTCCGGACGTTTCCTGGCTCGCCGATCCCTTCACCGGCGCCGCGGTTTTGATCAGCGAACCGAAACAGATTCCCGAGCAGCTCTGGTTCGCCGTCGGAGGCACGAGCCTTTCCACTCCAATGTTCTCCGCCCTGTGGGCCATCGCCAACCAGGAAGCCGGGACGCCGCTCGGCCAGGCCGCGCCCTATCTGTATTCCATGCCGTCAAGCACCATCACCGACGTCGCGCCCTATGTTCCCGGACACAACGTCACCGCGGTGATCCAGGAGTCGAGCACGGTGACGAATAGCTACACGCCGTCGGAAACGCTAGAAGTGGTTGAGCCGCTGTTCGGGAAGTTCTACAGCGCGATTTGGGATTCGGTCGACGGCCAGAAAGCCACGCTCGACGTCTCCTTCGGTCAGGAATACCACCAGAAAGTCACACCCGGTTGGGACGACGTAACCGGCCTCGGAACCCCGAACGCCCAAGCCTTCGCCGACTGGTTTGCACCATCGAAGAAATGAAGTAAAAGACAAAAGACTGAGAAAATCCACCCGGCCCGATGATGCTGAGACCACATCGGGCCGGGAGTTTCAGCGGCAGCGTAGAATACTTTCTCGATGGACGATGCCCCGCAAAACGTCGTTCCCGCCAAGCGCTGTCCTCAGTGTGATACTCCCGCGGACGAGGGGCTTATCTTTTGCAGGAACTGCGGTGCTGCGCTTCGCACACCGATGCGGCTGACGCCGTCGCTAGTGGAGGAAGCTGGCCGTCCTTCAAAGCACAAGAGCCTGCTGAGAAAGATTCTTGCGCTGGCGCTCAAGGTCTTGGCTGGAATTGCAGCGGGGGTTGCGGTACTTTGCCCGCTGAGCACTTTCACAGAAATCATCGTGTTCTTCGCCTCTGTCGCCGTTGCCATTATTTGCTACGGCTTCCTCACCAACATGGACGAGACCGACATTGATGAATACGGCAACAATGGCTATTGGCCGAAACCACTTAACTGGAACGCATCTCCTAAAGCGCAAGGTTTATCCACGGAAGACACTGCCGCGAAATAGGTGCAAGCATGTGACAAAACGTGGCGTTTCGCTTGCTGCCGCGACCTGGATCAAAATAGTTTCCAGCAAGCTCACTTGTTCAACACCTCATTTCGTCAACTGGCATAGTGAGTCCTGCCCAGCGCTATCATGGTTCCGGTCCGAGCTTCGCTGTCGAGTGCGTCAACAATGGCGAAAGGAATGGGGCATCGATCTGCCGTCCTAACGAGAAGTTGGAGTGTCGTCGTTGTCTTCGCCATCTTCGGGCTAGTCGTGTCGGGGGTGTTGTTATCAGAACCAGCCCGGGCGGTGGCATCCCTTCTTTGCATCGCTCTGCTGATCCAGTCCTGGATCATGCAGCGCCGTTACGCTCGAACTCACGAACGACTTGTATTCTTTACTGTCGCGCTCTGCCTCCCGGCACTCGCGTCAATCTGGCTTGGGCTGAACGTGCTGCGATTCTATTCGCACTCGGGCGACTCCCCAACGCGGACCTATCCGACGGTCGTCTACCTCCAGGGAATCGTGCGGGGTGTAGCACTTGCTGTCGCCTTAGTTGTCGGCTTCTGGGCTGTCGTTGAGTTCAGCTGTTCACTTGCGCAGCGAATTTCCTACAGATTCGCGGGTCACAGGAAGACTTGGTGGAACCGACAACTTAAGGGAACCTGGCTCTGGGGTAGTCCGATCGGCTTTGCAATTTCCGCCATGATCGCTTCCAGCCTGTTCAGGTGGCTAGTCATCACAGCCAGCGTTCTGGGTTGCTTGTTCGCAGTAATCTTTCGGCTTACTCGACCTCACGACGAGATTTGATAACAATCAGACTTGGTCGACTCGTCTGGACTCACTGGGCCTCATGAAACTACTCGCAAAAAGGCCACCGAAAAAGGATGGGGGGGGGAACCCCAATGTCCCGGCGCATTGGCGCGAGTCTATCAGCGGCCGCAGTAGCAGTATTCCTCAACGAGCATTATCTGATCTCGTCAATCCTCGCTACTGGTTGAGCGGCAGGAGACCCTGGCAAGTTGACTCAGCGCCGATCGCCGCGCCCGTAGGCTGCACTCGAACAACAGCATCTTCAAACGCGCAGAAGCTGCGGATACCAGTCTGGTTCAACGTAACCGGAACTCCGGTCGCGAAGTAAGTGCCAGTCGGCGGACCGCCTGCGCCAGTCGCGTGAAATGTATAGCCACTCTTGGTGCCGGCACTCAGAACGCTGTCGATCAGGCACGCCGTAGTTGAGCTCGGAGTGCAAGGGGCGACGCCGCCGAGGGCCGACAGGGTGGTGGCATAACCGATCGTCGGATAGCTGGAATTGTAGGTGACCATTCCAGTGTTAATAGTACGGATCGACGCGACTGCAGACGACTCATTGGCCGCCATGCGCGCGCGCAGTAAATTCGGAATCGCAATCGCTGCAATGATCAGGATGATGGCCACCACGATTAGCAGTTCGATCAGGGAGAAGCCCTTCGGTTTGCTGTGTCTCATGACTGTAGTCTCTTTCAAAACTGGGATTCCTCCTAGTAACCGAGGTACTCTGTGGCCTCGTTGACCACCCTTCGCCCCACGCACCGGCACCTCGTCCATTCAGGTTTCGACATACCGCCTGGCGTAGACATGGGCTTGCAACGATCTCTTTGCAACTCGAAGACCAACCTCGGATGGAGCTAACTGCTTGATTTGGTGTGCTCGATGACGGCTTGCCTGGAACTGAAACGAAATCGAGAACGTCCGTATTCCGGACACAATTCCAGCTCTCGGACAGATAGGCGACAAGCGATTTCTACTCGCGCGTGCGTGTTCGCGCACCCAGTCCGCCCCTCCAAACCCTTCTCGCCGCATCCCCTCATCTATAATGAAAAGCTCCCATGGTTCGTGACGGATACTTCTACGCCGCGCCTCTCATCGCCGCCGCTGTGCTTCTCGGCTGGCTGACCAGTCCTGCGTGGGCCATCATCCCGTGTCTGCTCGCGTTCTTCTTTCTGTGGTTCTTCCGCGATCCCGAACGCGCGATCCCGCAGGACGCCGGCGCGGTTGTTTCCCCGGGGGATGGCAAGGTCACCGACGTCTCGACAATAACGATTGGCACCCGCCCGCAGACGCGGCTCAGCATCTTCCTCAGCGTGTTCAACGTGCACGTGAATCGCTCTCCGATCACTGGAGTCATTCGCGACATCCGCTACCAACGCGGCCAGTACCTGAATGCCATGAACAAGGCTTCCGCCGAGTTGAACGAGCAGAACATCGTCACCGTCGAAGGCGATGGCCAGACCGTTATCTTCAAGCAGATCGCCGGACTGCTGGCGCGTCGCATCGTTTTCTATCCCAAGGTCGGAGATCGGCTCGATCGCGGCCAGCGCGTGGGCCTCATCAAGTTCGGCTCGCGCGTTGATGTGCTGGTCGATGCCTCCGCCCGCGTCAACGTGAAGATTGGCGACCGCGTGAAAGGCGGAGCCAGCGTGCTCGCGTACCTGCCGCCGCAACGCGAACTGGCTTCCGCCGGCGTCTCTTCCGCCGGCATCTCTTCAGCTAAGAGGGCTGATTAATGGACCAGGTTCCCCCCAGACCGCGGCGCCGCCTCAGCAAGGGAATGTATATTCTCCCGTCGCTGTTCACGACCGCGAACATGGCGCTCGGCTTCTACGCCATCCTGCAGGTGATGCATGCAACCGCCAGTGACTACTGGCATTTGGACAATGCCGCGAAGGCTATTGGTTTCGCTGTGCTGTTCGACGGACTCGATGGCCGCATCGCCCGCATGACCGGCACCAGCAGTGACTTTGGTAAGGAACTCGATTCTCTCGCCGATGTCATCACCTTCGGCGTCGCCCCCGCCATGCTGGCCTGGACGTGGGGATTCAACCTCATGCCCCCGGTGTTGCTCACCGACTGGCACATCAAGCTGACGCAGTTGGGAGCAATTGCCAGCTTCCTCTTTCTAATTGCGGGTGCGAGCCGCCTCGCGCGCTTCAACATCGCCCACAACCCACAGCCGTCGAATCCCGGACGTCCGGGGAAGAAATATTTTGTAGGCATGCCCATCCCCGCCGGAGCGGGCGTGATTGCAGCCGTCGTGCACTTCTCCGCCGGCGATCCTCTCGTGTCGTGGTATACCGCGCTGACCTGGGTCGCCATGGTGACAACTGTTGGCTACCTCATGGTCAGCACGTGGCGTTTTTATAGTTTCAAAGACATCGATTTCCGCTCGCGCCATCCTTTCCGTCTTATCGTTCTTATCGCAGCGCTGTTTGCCGGGATTTTCTTTTTCTCGCGCCGAGTCCTGTTCGCCATCGCGCTGCTTTACATGATCTCCGGCGTTTTCTGGCGCGTGCAGTGGATCTTCCGTCGTCGCAGTGGCTCTCCGCCGCCGCCTTATAAGGAGGCGCAGGCGTCATGAGCGAGCCCGTCAAGACAACGCCCGCACCGCATCCCGCCACAACTCGCGGAAGCCTTTATCGCGCTGCCATCGTCGGCGCCGCCTCGCTTAAAGGAAAAGAAGTTGCCGAGATGCTGAACGAACGCAACTTTCCCGCCGCCGACATCCGTCTGCTCGATGACGACGAGTCGCTCGGCCAGCTCGAAGCCATGGGCGACGAGATCAGCTTCATTCAAAGAGTCCGCGCCGAGCAGTTTGAACACGTGGACTTCACGTTCTTCGCCTCTGACGAAGCGAGCACGCGAAAGAGCTGGAAGGATGCGCGCGACGCCGGCAGCGCCATCATCGATCTCTCGGCAGCTCTCGAAAATGAGCCTGGAGCCAGCGTTCGCTCTCTGTGGATCGAGCGCGAACGCGGACAAGTCGCGCCTCCTGAACTGCAGCCCGGACCGTGTGTCACGGCGCACCCTGTGGCGGTGGCGATCGCGCTCCTCCTGTTGCGGGCGAAAAGGACCGGCACGATTGCTCGCGCTGTGGCCACGATCTTCGAACCGGCCTCCGAGCACGGACAGCGCGGCATGGATGAACTGCACCAGCAGACTGTCAACCTGCTTTCGTTCCAGCCTCTGCCCAAAGACGTCTACGACACGCAGGTCGCCTTCAACATGGTCGCGCGCTACGGGCAGAAGTCGCAGCCGGCGCTCGATTCGGTCGAAGCCCGCGTGCTCCGTCACTATCAGAAGATTGCCGGTGACAGTGCTCCCCAGCCTTCCCTCCTTCTGCTGCAGGCTCCGATTTTTCATGGCCATGCGCTCGCCCTATACGTAGAGATGGAGAGCCCCGTCGACCTGTCCGCGTTGTCGCACACGCTTGTGGGAGATCATGTGGTCATCCCCGGTGCAGACGAAGATTCGCCAAGCAACGTCAGTTCCGCTGGACAAGGCGACATTCTGCTCTCGCTGAAGAGCGATCCGGCACAGCCGAACGGCGTCTGGCTCTGGGCCGCCGCCGATAATCTCCGCATCTCCGCCCTCACCGCGGTCGAATGCGCCGAGAGCATGGCCGCCACTCGCCCGACCGGGAAGATTCAATGAAGCTGTGGATGACGACGGCGACGTGGATGCGGCGTGCGTTGGCGCTGTGTCTGTTCTTGTCTTTGACCGGATGCGGTTACCACACTGCCGGCCACGCTGCGCAGCTTCCGCAAGAAGTGAAGACCATTGCCGTCCCGGCTTTCAAGAACGAGACCCCGACCTATCGCATCGAGCAGATGCTGACTGCTTCCGTAGTTCGCGAGTTCACCACGCGAACTCGCTACCACATCCTCAATGATGCCGGCGACGATGCC
>Ga0209168_10002426_pt1 | contig 13464 bp, 12 predicted proteins | sample Coa_R1_FD_187156 | JGI IMG/M metagenome (GOLD analysis project Ga0209168, IMG submission 187156) | Surface soil microbial communities from Centralia Pennsylvania, which are recovering from an underground coalmine fire - Coalmine... | ecosystem: Environmental > Terrestrial > Soil > Unclassified ... | reverse complement strand
CGGTGACGCTGGCGAGCCAGCAGAGCCCGTTCTGGCAGGCCGACCGCCACCGGAAAGCCGTCTACAACCAGTTCACGGGCGGCACGCAGCCGTTCGACTTCACCAAGAACTGGAAGTTCACGATCCTGAACAATGAGAATGTCTGGGCGAAGGCGATGAACCGCGTCGTCAGCGAGAAGGTGCCGGTTGACAAGGCGGTCGACGAACTGATCGCCCGCATCAAGGAGGTCGCGGGGTAGCAACCCGTCATTGCGAGCGGAGCGAAGCAATCCATTTCGCCGATACAATAGTCTGGATTGCTTCGTCGCTACTGCTCCTCGCAATGACGATGCGATCCGATTTCTCCCTCGAGGGGAGAGATGAAAATAGTGCGATGTGAGTTAGTTTCCATGTCCCGGACGCGGCGCGGCATGCAATGACGCGACGCAGAGCCGGGACCCAGAACGGCGAAATAAAAACGGACCCCGGATCAGCAGCGCACCGTTTCACGCAGCGCCGCGTCCGGGGCACGCGGGATAGAGCAGAGTAATGGCGATCACGCTTTCAGCATCCGATCTGCCTAGCACGCCGCGGGCGCCGCTTTTGTCGACGCCGCAGGTGTGGGGGATCGTGCTGGTCGCACCCTACGTCCTGGTATTTCTCGCCTTCGTGGTCTACCCAATCGGTTACGGCTTCTACCTGGCGCGCCAGCCCGCAAGCTATGTCGCGCTTTATCACGATCCGATCTTTGCGCGCGCCGCTTTCAACACGCTGATCTTTCTCGTGATCGGCATCAATTTGAAAATGCTGGTGGCGCTGTTTCTGTCCGGCTTTTTCGTGCAGTCGCGAAGCTGGATCAAGTGGCTGTCGGTGATCTTCATCCTGCCCTGGGCGGTGCCCTCGATTCCGACCATTCTCTCGGTGCGCTTCATGCTCAATCCGGAATGGGGCATGGTGAACCAGATCATTTTCAAGCTCACCGGCGATGACGGGCCGAACTGGCTGAACGATCCCGCCGTGGCGCTCGCCATGGCGATCGGCGTGCACATCTGGAAATCGCTGCCGTTCTGGACGCTGATCCTGATGACCGGAAGATTGGCGATCTCGCAAGATCTGTTCGAGGCCGCCGACGTCGACGGCGCGAGCTGGTGGCAGAAATTCCGCTTCATCACCTGGCCTTCGATGAAGGCGTTGTATCTCACCTGCACGCTGCTCTCGATGATCTGGACGCTCGGAGACTTCAACAGCGTGTATCTGTTGACCGGCGGCGGGCCGGCCGATCTCACGCACGTGCTCTCGACACTCGGTATTCGCTATCTCAGGCTCGACCAGCTCAACCTCGCGATGGCCTCGATCGTCTGCGCGATGCCGCTGGTTTTGCCGCTGGTCTATTTCATGATGAAGCGGTTGTCGCGATGAAGCTACCGACCTTGCGCGAAACCGCGACCGAGGCGCGGCTGGTCCTGATCGGCATTCCCGTGCTGCTCTGGACCATGATTCCGATCTACCACATGTTCCTGTTTGCGATCTCGCCGAAGGAAGACGCCTTCTCCGGCAAGATGTGGCCCGAGCATCCCACGCTGCACAATTTCGAGATCGTGTTTCGCCAGCAGCATTATTTCCTCCGCGACTTCTGGGTTCAGTTTGCGAATTCGACGTTGATCGCGGCATCCGTCGGCGCGTTGACGCTGGCGATCGCGACCGCCGCGGCATTCGCCATTTCGCGGCTACGCGTGCCGGGCGGACGCGTCGTGCTCAACCTCGCGCTGTTCACCTATTTCATTCCTGCCGCCTTCCTCGCCGTGCCGATGTACCGCACCATGGGCAATTACGGCCTGCTCAACACCAACTGGTCGCTGATTCTCGCGATGGTGACGATCGCTTCGCCTTACGCGATCTGGGTTCTGAAACAGGCCTCCGACAAGCTGCCGGTCGAGCTCGATGAGGCCGCTATCATGGACGGCGCGACAAGCTTGCAGATTTTCCGGCTGGTTTACGTTCCCCTGATGATGCCCTCGCTGGTTGCGATCGGCACCTATGCGGTGTTGCTGGCGTGGAACGAATATCTCTATGCGTTTCTTCTGCTGTCCAACGATCGGGACATCACGCTGCCGGTCGCGCTCGGCAACTTTCTTTCCGCCGACGATTCGCCGTGGGAACTGTTGATGACGACGGGCTTCATCTACGCGCTGCCGCCGGCGGCGATCTACTACGCCTTCCGCCGCTACATGGTCGGCGGGCTCACGGCGGGCGCAGTGAAGTCGTGATGGCGCAGATAGTGTCGTTCCGGGGCGATGCACAGCAGCGAACCCGGAACCTCGAGATTCCGGGTTCGCTCTTGCGAGCGCCCCGGAATGACAAGAAGTCACAACCGCGCGGCGCCCCTAGCCTGCCGATCAGAAATCTTCGAGGCGAGCGAAGCGGCGACGATGAGAACCGCGATCAGCGCCACCACCAGCGCGCAGATCGCATTGATTTCGGGCTTCACGCCCAAGCGCACTTCCGAATAGATCCGGATCGGCAGCGTCGCCGAACCCGGGCCGGTGGTGAAGCTTGCGATCACGAGATCGTCGAGCGAAAGCGTGAAGGCGAGCATCCAGCCGGCCACGATCGAGGGAATAATCAGCGGCAAGGTCACGGTAAGGAACGCGCGCAAGGGACCGCAGCCGAGGTCCATTGCGGCTTCCTCAAGGGTCTGGTCGAGCGCGCCCAGACGCGCCTGCACCACGACGGCGACGAAGCACATCGTGAGCGTGGTGTGGGCGATCGTCACTGTCCAGAAACCGCGCTCGGCGTCGATGGCGACAAACAACAGCAACAGCGAGAGCCCCGTGATCACCTCCGGCATCACAAGAGGCGCATAGAGCATGCCGGAGAACAGCGTTCGTCCGCGGAAATTGGCGCCGCGCGACAGCGCGACCGCGGCGAGCGTGCCGAACAAGGTGGCCAGCGTGGCCGAGGTCGCGGCCACGCGCAGGCTCATCCAGGCGGCGTCCAGCATCGCGCCGTCGCTGAATATTTCACCATACCAGCGCAGCGACCAGCCGCCCCACACCGTCACCAGCCGCGAGGCATTGAAGGAATAGATGACGAGGATCAGAATCGGCAGATAAAGAAATGCAAGCCCAAGCGCGAGCGCGGTGACGTTGAAGCGCGAGAGCTTGCTCGGACGAGATGCCATCACGCCCTCGCATTCTGTTCCCTCCCCCCTTGTGGGGGAGGGCTAGGGAGGGGGGTAAGCCACACATGAACGTTGCCGAAGATACCCCCACCCCCAACCCCGCTCCGCAAGGGGAAGGGGAGCGAGAGGGCATGCCTCGTGGCATTTGCCATCACGCCCGCTCCAATTGGTTGCGCTGCAGGCGGTCATATAAGAGCAAGGGCGCCAGCAGCAGGAGCAGGAGGATCACGGCGACCGCGGAGGCCACCGGCCAATCCTTGTTGTTGAAAAATTCAAGCCACAGCGTCTGGCCGATCATCAGCGCATTCGAGCCCGCCAGCAAATCGGGAATCACAAACTCGCCGATAATGGGAATGAAGCACAGCAGCGCGCCGGCGGCGACGCCGGGCAGCGATAGCGGAAACGTCACCAGCCAGAACGCCTGGCGCGGCGAGGCGCCGAGATCGCCCGCCGCCTCCAGGAGCGCGAGATCCATTTTGGCGAGGGTCGAAAACAGCGGCAGGATCATGAAAGGCAAATAGGAATAGACGATGCCGAGATACATCGCCCAGTCGGTGGACAGCCAGACAACGGGTTGCGACACCACGTGCAAGGCAAGCAGGATTTGATTGAGCAGGCCGTCATGCTGCAAAATATTGATCCAGGCATAGATGCGGATCAACAACGAGGTCCAGAACGGCACGATCACCAGCATCATTGCGATTGCCTGCGCGCGCGACGAAAGTCGCGCCATGCCGTAGGCGATTGGATAACCGATCAGGAGCAAGATCGATGTCGAGACCGCGGCCACCAGGAGGCTGCGCAAATAGGACACGAGGTAGAGGTCGTCGGAAACCAGCAGCTTGAAATTGTCCAGTGAGAGTGCGTCCAGGGCCGCCCTCGCCGCTTCCCATCCGGCGCTCAAATCGAACACCGGCGCATAAGGCGGCTGTGCGATCGCGGTCTGCGACAGGCTGATCTTCAGGACGAACAGAAATGGCACCAGAAAAAACAGAACCATCCACAGATAGGGCGCAACCGCGGCAAGCCGCGCCGGGCGCGTAAAGAGCGATCGCGAACTCATTGTTCGAGCACCAGGCAATCTTCGGGCGAAAACCACGCGACCACGCGCTGGCCCGCGCTGTAGGCACTGAAGTCGAGCCGGGCCGTATTGGCCATCGACGAGCGCAGCATCGCACCGCTGTCGAGCTTGACCTTGTAGCTCGTCGTGCCGCCGAGGTAGCTGACATCGATCACGGCGCCCTCAAGCCGGTTGAGCGCGTGGGAATCATCGCCCGCCGGCGCCCGGCGCGACAGCTTGATCTTTTCGGGGCGGATTGCGACGCAGAGCGTTTCCTTCACCGGTCTCTGGCGCGGCTCGGCGATATAGATCATCCCGGCATCGCGCGTCGCAACGGCAAGGCGCGGCGGTATCGTCAGACGGCTGGTTTCGGCGGCGTCGAGCTTGCCCTCGAACAGATTGATGTCGCCGACGAACTCGGCGACCCAGCGCGAGCGCGGCGTCTCGTAGAGTTCGCGCGGCGTCGCCACCTGTTCGAGACGGCCGGCTTCCATCACGCCGATGCGCGCCGCAAGCGACATCGCCTCTTCCTGATCGTGGGTTACGATGATGAAGGTCAAACCGAGCCGCCGCTGCAATTCGATCAATTCGGCTTGCGTGCTCTCGCGCAATTTCTTGTCGAGTGCGGCCAGCGGTTCGTCCAGCAGCAGCAGCTGCGGGCGGCGCGCCAGCGAGCGCGCCAGCGCCACGCGTTGTCTTTGACCGCCGGAGAGCTGATCGGGCTTGCGCTTTTCGAGACCGTCGAGCCGGACGAGCGCAATCATTTCCGTCACCCGCGCATCGATTTCGCCAGCCGGCAGGCGAGCGCGCTTCAGTCCGAACGCGATATTGTCCCGCACGTTCAAATGGGGAAACAATGCGTAGTTCTGGAACATCATGTTGAGAGGCCGCTGATGCGGCGGGACTTGCGCGATATCCTTGCCGTCAAGCAGGATGCGGCCCTGGTCCGGCATCTCAAAGCCCGCCAGCATCCGCAACAGCGTGGTCTTGCCGCAACCGCTCGGCCCCAGCAGGGCGAAGAATTCTCCGGCATGAATATCCAGCGAGAGCGAATCGACGGCACGAAATCCGTCAAATTTTTTCACCACCGCATCGATGCGCAGGAGCGGCTGACCAGCGGCGGTTTGCGATCTAGATCGTGGATCCGCCTCACCCGCGGTTGTCGCAAGGAGGTCGTTCATATTGTCAGCCTGCCCATAGTGATCGCAAGCTAGCGGCGGATCGAGCGCGGCTCAAGGGAGGAGCTGTGCTTTTGCCATGAACGCGGCCAGCCGCTCACGATCCGCCGGCTCCATCGTCAGACCAAGCTTCGAACGGCGCCAGAGCACGTCGTCCGGAAAGCGCGCCCATTCCTTCGCCATGAGATAGCGCACCTCCGCTTCGGTCAGCTCCGCCCCGAAGCTCGCCCCGAGATCGGCCGGCGCTTTCGCATCACCCAGTATCCCATCAAGCCGCGTCCCATAGGCCGATACCAGCCGCAGCGCCTGATCGGAGTTGAGGAATTTCCATCTTTCGCGAGCCCGCTCGACCTCCGTCTCGAATTGCTCGGCCGGGAAATCGCCGCCAGGCAGGGCCGCATGCGCGGTCCATGGCGGGGACATCGGATAGAACGGCAAGAGGTATGAGACGGCGCGTTCGGCGCGCCGCCGCGCCGTCGTCAGGTCGCCACCGAAAACCGTCACAAGCGGCGCCTTGCGGCGGCGCGCGTCAAACATCACGGTCCCCTCGCGCGCGAAACGCCTGCCGGGACCGGTGGCGACGAGGTTGACGCCAGCCATCAACCTGACCACATCGGAAGCGCCGATCCGTTCGCGAAAGTACCGGTTGGCGGCATTGCAGAGATAGGCCACCTCGTCGGCGGTCATTGATACCGCCGCCGGGTCACCCTTGAAGGGGCTCGTGACCGTGCCGATCATGGTGAAATCTCGATGATAGGGGCTCGCGAAAATCAGCCGACCGTCGTGGTTCTGGAAGGCGTAGACATTATCGGTCTCAAACAGCCGGCTGACGACGATCTGGCCCATTTTGATTGGAATTGCGCGAGGCGGCGGCGTTCGCAGTACGGTCTCGGCAACGATTGGCGCGAAGGCGCCGGCCGCGTTGGCGAGCGATCTTGCCGTGATAATTTGGCGATGACCGCGGTCTATCACGGCGAGGCGCCAGATATCGAGCCGGTCGGCACGAACGCAGCGCGCGCCAGTGCGGATCACCGCGCCGCGTTCGGCGGCGTCCATCGCGGTCGCCACCACCAGGCGCGAATCGTCCACCAGTCCATCGCTATATGCGAAGGCGACCCCGAACGGGCGCTGTAGCGCATCGCCAATTCTGTGGTGAGTGATATCGATGGCTTCTGATGGCGGCAGGCTACGCGAGGCCGAAAGCCGGTCGTAGACGAGCAGCCCCAGACGCAGCAACCAGGCCGGACGTTCATTGGCGTGCGCCGGGATGACAAATCGGGCCGGCCGCACCAGATGCGGTGCGATCCGCATCCAAATGTCGCGCTCGGCGAGTGCTGCCCGCGTGCGCCGAAACGCCCGCCGCTCGAGCGCCAACAGGTCGCCCTGAACCAAGCGACCGCTGGCGCTTGAGGCCGCGCTAGCGAGATCTCCCTGCTCGATCAGGATGACCCTCAGGCCGCGCCCGGCGGCATCCCGCGCTACGCTGACCCCGTTTAGACCGCCACCGATGATCGCGAGATCAAAATCCGCCATGGGCGGAACACTAACGGGGAAAACGGCGAGATGTCGACGTATCGACTGTTTTGAATCAGCCAGTCTTGCGCGCCGGCTCGATCGCGTCCCCGGCTAGGCGGCCGACCAGCCGATCGTATTGATCGATCGGAAGCGGCTTGCCGATAAAGTAGCCCTGGACGGCGTCGCAGCCCTCTTCGGCGAGAAAGGAAAGCTGTTCCTGGGTTTCCACGCCCTCGGCGACGATCGACATTTCGAGGCCGTGACCAAGACCGATGACCGCGCGAACGATCGCCGCCGACTGCGGGCTGCGGCCGAGATTCATGACGAAGGCGCGGTCGATCTTGATCTTGTCGAACGGGAATGCCTGCAAATAGCTCAGCGACGAGTAGCCGCTGCCGAAATCGTCCATCGAAATGCGCACGCCAAGGCCCTTCAACCTGCGCAATAGCGAAAGGCCGCGATCGAAATCCTCGATCAGCACGCCTTCCGTGATTTCAAGCTCGAGCCTGCCTGGCGCCAGCCCTGTCTCGAGCAGGATCGAGTGGACGAGACTGACCACGTCGCCATGCATGAATTGCGCCGGCGACAGGTTCACCGCAATCTGCAGCGGCAACGGCCACGAGGCTGCTTCGCGGCAGGCTTCGCGAAGAATCCACTGGCCCAATTCGAAAATCAGCCCGCTCTCCTCCGCTAGCGGGATGAAATCGGATGGCGGCACAAAGCCGCGCGTCGGGTGCCTCCATCGCGCCAACGCCTCAAAGCCGATCACCTCGCTATTTCCGACGGACGGACGCGACAAGGACTGAGGCTGGTAGAACAGCGAGATTTCGCCGTTCCTGACGGCGTTCGAAAGATCCTGGTGCAGCACGCGCCGGTCCCGGATCTGCTGATCCATTTCGGGCTCGTAAATGCTGATCGTGCCGCGCGACTTTGCCTTGGCGCGCGACAGCGCAAAACCTGCATTGGCGAGGAGCGAGGCGGCATCCGCGCCGTTGTGCGGAAAGATCGAAATGCCGGTCGTGATGCCGGTGCGGACCGGTTTGCCGTCGATGACAAATTCCCTCGCCATGATCTCGGCGAGCTGTTCGGCCAGAAGCATCCCCGCGATCGGCTGCTTGCCGTCGATGATCAAGCCGAACTCGTCTCCTGAAAGCCGCGCCACCACGCCGCCGCGCGCGGAGGCTTGCAGGCGCTGGGCGACTTCGATCAGCAATTTGTCGCCGGTCGCATGCCCGAATACGTCGTTGATCTCGTTCAGGCCGTCGAGATCGATCGACAGGACGGCAAACTCCTCGCCCGCCTCTCCGCAGGCCTCGATCATCTGCGTGAGCGCTTGCAGGAAGGCCGCGCGGTTCGGCAGATCGGTCAGGCCGTCGTGATAGGCCATATGGGCCATGCGCGACTCGGTCTGGCGGCGGTCGGTGACATCCTCATGGGTTTTGATCAGGTATTGCGGTTCGCCGGCATCATCCAGAACCGTCACGCGGCGCGTCAGGAACAGGCGAAGGCCGTCCTTGGTGCTGATCGGGTGTTCTTCGGTGATCGGCTTGCGATTCCTGATGGCAGCCTCGTCCCGCGCGATGATGAGTTTGGCTTCGCGCGCATTGAAAATTTCAGCCGACGTCAATCCGGCGACATCTTCGCGTCGCCGGTTGAGGATGGTTTCGGCGCTGCGGTTGGCGAAGAGATATCGCCCGTCGCGGACCTTTTCGACCGTCAGCGGGACCGGAATATTGTCGACCACCAGTTCGAGGAACTTCTTGGTGTTCTCCAACTCGTGAGAGAGCAGGCGCCGATCGGTCACGTCGTCGAACAAAGCCACCAGGAATTGCGGTTCGTTCTTTTCGTTACGCGCTATAACGCGGTTGCTCGCCAGAACACGCCGCTTCGAGCCGCGTTCGACCACAAACTCGTTCGAGAATTGGCCGCCGGTCGAATTGAGCGCGGCGCGGTCGGCGGCCTCGATGCTTGCCGCGGTTTCGGGTTTGAAGATCTCATCGGCGCGCTTGCCGATGATGAAATCGCGCGAGAAGCGCGAGAAGCGTTCGAAGGCGCGGTTGGCGAATATATAGCGGCCATCTTCGATATTCTTGGCGGCCACGCATACCGGAACGTTTTCGAGGACGGATTCGAGGAAATTCTTGGTGGAAACAAGCTGGCGCGAGAGTTCGCGCTGCTCGCTGCAATCCTCATGAGTTGTTACCGCCCCGCCATTCGGCAGCGCAAAATGTTTGACCCGCACCGCGCGCCCGCCAGGCAGTTCGGTGATGAGACCTTCCGGCTTGCTTGCCTGGGCAAAAAATTCAGCGATGCTGACGTTCAGCACCCCGCGCTTGATGCGAAGTTCGAGGATCTCGCGGCCGGTCATGCTCGGCGTGATGTCCGAACGCGAAAGGCCGTAAATCTCGAGGTAACGATCGTTGAGGAAGACGATCCGCTGCCGGGGGTTGGTTATGATGACGCCCTGCTTGAGGTTGTTCAAGGCGGAGCTGACGAAGGCATTTCTTCGCTGCCGCGACCGCTGGACGCTGCGCAGCGTCGATACCACCCACACCGCAACCGAAAGGAGAAAGCCGAGAATGACGATGCCGCCCAGCACCATCTCCCAGACCAGCTGATCGGAGGCGCTGGGATAAAGGACGAGCCCGAAATCGCTCACCGCCGCGCATGCACCAGAAGGCACGATAGCGGCGAGAAGGCATGCCACGACCCTAGCCGGAATCGTGATCCCGCCGCCTGCCTGCCAGTTCTTGCCAGCCATCGGTCACCCGCAGATTTATGATGCGAGTGTCTGGCTTCGCCGGTTTGGATCGGGTAAACGCGTACCCCAACTGTCGCCCTTTGCTGCTGATATTTGCGGCAATTGGCGGGACATGATTAATGGGTCATTAATGATCGGGACGGCCAAGTTCCAAAACGAATCCAAGATGTTGTGCAAACGGTAAGCGCACAGGCGGGATCGTAGGCCAGACGAGAATAGCTAAGGCACGGACGCGGATCGCCTCCGTCGCCTTTTGTGCCGCTCAACAAACAAGATCCGGATCAGAATTTCTCCAATGGACAAGGTCGAATGCGTCGTCATTGGTGCGGGGGTGATCGGCCTTGCAGTCGCGCGGCAGCTCGCACAAAGCGGCCGCGAGGTGATCGTGTTGGAGGCCGCCGAAGGAATCGGGACCGTGACCTCGTCGCGCAACAGCGAGGTCATTCACGCCGGCATCTACTATCGATCGGGCAGCCTGATGGCGCGGATGTGCGTTGCCGGCAAGCATGCCCTCTACCGCTATTGTCGTGACCAAGGCGTTCCGCACCGCAATTGCGGCAAGCTGATCGTGGCTACCACGCCTCAGGAAACCGAAAAGCTGCAATCGATCAAGGCGCATGCCGAAGCCAACGGCGTGAGCGACCTGCAGACCCTCACGCGCGAAGCTGCGCAAGCGCTGGAGCCCGCTCTGCGCTGCGAGGCGGCCTTGTTCTCGCCCTCCACCGGTATCATCGACAGCCACGCCTATATGCTCGCGCTGCGCGGCAATGCCGAGGAGGCCGGCGCAGCTTTCGCATTTCACACGCCGCTCTTGGGCGCGCGGGCCGGGCGGGGACGCATCGAGCTTGACGCCGGCGGTGAAGCACCGATGTCGCTGGAATGCAGGATCCTGGTCAACGCTGCCGGACTAAGCGCGCCGACAGTCGCACGCCACGTTGACGGCATGCCGGTCGAACTGATCCCGCCTGCATATCTGGCCAAGGGAAATTATTTCAGCTGTTCAGGACGCGCTCCGTTTTCTCACCTGATCTATCCGGTGCCCGAGCCCGGCGGGCTAGGCGTGCACCTGACGCTCGACCTCGCCGGACAGGCGCGCTTCGGCCCCGACGTGGAATGGGTCGACAGCATCGATTATGCGGTCGATCCGGCGCGGGCGGAGCGATTCTATCCGGCGATCCGACGTTACTGGCCCGAGTTGCCTGATGGCGCATTGATGCCGAGCTATTCGGGAATGCGGCCCAAAATCGTACCGCCGGCGGTCGCGGTGCAGGACTTCCTGATCCAGGGACCGCGGGATCACGGCATTGACGGGCTGATCAACCTGTTCGGCATCGAATCGCCGGGTCTCACATCATCGCTTGCGATCGCCGACTATGTCGGCGAATTGACCCACGCGTGACAAGCCTTGATCGTCACACCCGCGGAGGCGCAATCGGTAACGGCCTCGCGCGATACATCAAAATCGATAAAAAACCGATCGGCGCGTGCCGGCGCCGACCGGTTACGAAGACAGTTTGACTCTTGCCCCTGATTTTAACATTCGCAAAAATGCAATGGCGTGCGAATGCTAGAATCGGACCGCTAGTGCAGCGTGGCCTGGGCGGAATTCTTCAGGCGTTCGATCTGGTCCTTCACCATCAACTTCCGGCGCTTGAGCTCGACAATTTGCAAATCGTCCGTGGACAGGTGCAGAAGAGCTTCGTGCAATTCGTTTTCGAGAACCTTGTGCTTGCGTTCAAGTTCAACGAGATGCGCCAGAACTGCCATTCGAAACCTCCTCGGTTGAGTTAAGACCTTAAGATTCGATTAGGGACACAAAAGTCTACACCAAGGCGGCGATCTGTCGATGGGTTTGAAAACTGCCATCCTCATTTTTCGGCCAGTAATTGTAACAGATCGTGAGTTGGAACCGTGAGCCCGCCCGGCCACCGGCGGGCGACCTTGGTTGCACGAAGAAAGATCGGGAAAAACAGAAGATTAGGGCGAGGACCGGGACTGCGGAACGGGTCCGGCTTGGACGTTCCCCGCCGAACTTGCTTGCGAAGCGGGCTGCCAGGGAGGATATTTGATATTCGGAACCATTCGCAGATCTCATCCGCGTTTTCCAATTTAAGTGCGCCATGACCAGGGAAGATGAGCGCGAACTCCAATCCGAGCTCGCCAGACTGCAACAAGAGCATCGCGATCTCGACGCGGCGATCGACGCCCTGCACCAATCACCGGCGCCGGATTTGCTGCGCTTACAGCGGCTAAAGAAGCGAAAGCTGCAGCTGCGCGACCGTATCGCCTTCATCGAAGACCAGATCACGCCGGACATTATCGCTTAAGGCCCCGCAAGCACGGTACCGCCGCCGAAACACCCTTGACTCGATGAGAACAAAATAGGAACATCAGCCGACCTTCCAGCTTCGCCCGAGGAATTTCGCCGATGTCCCAACCCGCTTCGTTTCCCTACAGCCCCAGTTATGAACAGGCCTGCGACCGTCTGATCGCAATGTGCAACGGCGATCCGCGGAGCACGATCAAGGCCCTGATCCTGGCCAATGAATATCTGGAATTCGAATTGAGCGAATTGCGGACAAAGGCGTCAAGCTTAGGCGCTGCCGCGCGGCGGGCGCGGGCGAAGGCCGATGCGGCCTGATTCATCGAAAGAGCCGCGCAAATGGCCAACCTCACCTACTACGTTGCGATGCCGTTCTTGCAGGATGAAACCGGCTCACCGGTCCCAGGCGCTGCGGAGGAATGCCAGACTTCCTCGCTCGCCTTGCGACGGGCGGAGACCATGTCGCGCACGGCCGGCACCGTTGGCGCGGTGGCTTTCAGCCGGAGCGGCGATCCCATGGCCGGCGAATTCGGCGATGCGCGCGTGCTTAAGGCGTTCGGCCAAGTGCCGAACGATCTTTTTGGCCTCTGATCGGCCCTGGATTTTTGTTTGGGCATGATCTTCTCGAGAAACCGGTTTTCTGGTCACGCTCAGCGCAATTCGCGGAAGAAGGCACGCACCTCGCGGGCGAGCAAATCCGGTTGCTCAAGGGCGGCAAAATGCCCGCCTTTTTCCATGACGCTCCAGCGGCGAATGTTTTTGAACACCCGTTCCGCCACACTGCGCGGAGGTTTGAGGATTTCACGCGGAAACTGCGCATAACCGGTCGGCACCGTGATCGCCTCGCCCGCCGGCAGGATGACCGAGCCGTGGAGCCGCGCATAATAGGGCCAGAAGGACGACCCGATTGCGCCGGTGAACCAGTAAAGCGAGATGTCGGCCAGTAAGCGATCGCGGCTGATTGCGCCCTCGACATCGCCGCCGCAATCCGACCAGGCACGAAATTTTTCCACGATCCAGGCCGCGAGCCCCGCGGGCGAATCCGTCAAACCAAAGGCCAGCGTCTGCGGACGCGTGCCCTGAATCCATTGATAGCCGGTCTCTTCGCGCGTCCAGTGCGCCAGTTCACCGAGATAGCGTCTCTCCTCCTCAGTCGGGTTTTGAAACGCGGCCGGATCGCGGCCGGCCGCCATCATCAGGTTGATGTGGATGCCGATCATTTTCTCCGCATGGGCGTAGCCGAGCCGGCTCGCAACGGCAGCCCCCCAGTCGCCGCCCTGCGCCGCGAAGCGCGAAAAACCCAGAACATCCTTCATCAGCGAAGCAACGCAATCGGCCATTTCGGGAACGCCATATCGTTTCTGGCCTGGCTGGAACGAAAGCCCGTAGCCCGGCAGAGAGGGCGCGATCACAGTAAAGGCGTCGCGGGTGTCGCCGCCAAAACGCGCAGGATCGGTGAGGCGGGGG
>Ga0209168_10002425_pt1 | contig 13465 bp, 8 predicted proteins | sample Coa_R1_FD_187156 | JGI IMG/M metagenome (GOLD analysis project Ga0209168, IMG submission 187156) | Surface soil microbial communities from Centralia Pennsylvania, which are recovering from an underground coalmine fire - Coalmine... | ecosystem: Environmental > Terrestrial > Soil > Unclassified ... | reverse complement strand
GCCGCGAGATTGCTCGCGTCTTCACCACGATGGAGCGCTGGCTGCAGGAAGAAAATCTCGGCACCTTCAGCCACATGATCACGCGCGCCCATGCCTTGCTGCACAGTGACGAAAACGTCCTTGCCGAAGCCCGTTCAGGCGCCCGTTTTATCCTGGCCGACGAATTCCAGGATGCCAACTTTGCCCAGATCCAGATTCTCTCGCGCCTCGCTGGAACTGACGGGAACATCTTCGCAGTCGGCGATCCCGACCAGTCCATTTATCGTTTTCGCGGAGCGTCGAGTGAGGCGTTTGAACTCTTTCACCGCAGCTTCCCATCCGCAAAACTGGTCGTGCTCGAGAAGAACCGCCGCTCGACCACTCCAATCCTGCGCACGGCCTTCGCGCTGATCAACGAGAATCCTCCCGTCTTCGCGAAGCATGCCGATGGGATGCTCGCCTACCGTCGTGCTCCGCTGCAATCCGCTCGCGACGAAGAGGCGGAGCAATCCGGAACCGCATTGGCACGACCGCCAGTCTCGGCGGTCATCCTCGCGAGTCGCGATTCCGAAGGCCCCGATCTGGTCAGCTATCTTCGCGACGCGCGTCACAAGGCAAAGTGCAGGTGGTCGGATTTCGGCATTCTGTACCGTTCTCACTACCAGCGAGACGAAGTCGTCCAGGAATTAGCCGAGGCTGACATTCCATTCGTCATCGAGAGCATGGACATTTCCGACACGCCCGAGGCTCGCGATCTCTTCGCATGCCTAAACGCGGTGGTTAACTCTGGCGATGACGTCAGCCTGTTTCGCGTGGCCGCGTTGCCTTGCTTTCACGTCGACCCGGAGGCGCTCCGCCAGGAGATGCGCGCCATTGCCCGCGAGAATCGGGAAAAAAAGGTGATTCCTCTCTTTTCGGCGCTCGACCGGGTCGCGGGCGGCTCGGAGATAGTTGCTGCGATTCAGCGCACTCGCGAGGAAATCCGCCGCCGCAACGCGAAGGCCCGCGCCGCGCTCGACATTATCGTGAAGGAGTTTGCGCTTAACGCCGCATCGCCGATTCTGCAGGCGGCGCTAAAATTCGTCGAAGAGTGGGAGAAGAAGAAGGTCAACAAGACAACCGAACTGGAAGAACTCGTCGACTATCTGGGATATTTCCGCGAAGCCGGCGGTGTAATTCCTCTCCTCGCGAACGAAACCGAGAATGCCGTGCGGCTCATGACGGTGCACGGCGCCAAGGGACTCGAGTTTCCCCACGTGTTCATTCTGCGCGCCAACTCGGGCGCGTTTCCCTGCTACTACAAAGAGACACTAGTGGCTTTCCCGCACGAACTGCACGATCCAGACTCCACCACCAGTGCGGACGACAAGTCGTTGCACAACCAGGAAGAGCGCCGCCTGTTTTACGTGGCCATGACCCGCGCTCGCGATATGCTGCGCATCTACGCGCGCGAGGGCACCGGGAAGAATGACAAAACGCCGCCGGGGTACATTCGCGAACTGATGGCGAATCGCAGCGTCGCTCCGTGGTTCCGTGCGTTCCCCGCCGGGGGCGCGCAAGCGACGTTCGACATGGCCGCCGCCACGTCTCCGCTCTATCCGAACGAGTCCCGGACCAACACCTGGTTTGAATTGCCGGTGCTCGACGGATTGCATAAGCGCTTGAGTGCCTCTGCCGTCGACACCTACGAACGCTGCGGGCTCAGGTTCAAGCTGGAGCGCGACTGGCGCATTCCCGCCAAGCCTGCTGCCGCGATGCAATACGGCGCCGCGATTCATCGCGTCCTGAAAACCTATTTCGATTCCGTAAAACTCGGCCGCCCCAAGTCCGACGACGAATTAATCGACCTCTTCCGCCAGGATCTCGCCGACGCCAAGATTCAGGAAGCCTACCAGCACGAACTGTACGAGGAGCAGGGAATCTCACAACTGCGCGAATTCCTCGCCTCCGTCCGGTCGATTGCGGCACCCCAGGTCTTGCACACCGAAGAGTCATTCGAGATTCATGTGGGGGAAACTCTGGTCACCGGACGCATCGACCGCATCGACAGCCGCCCCGACGGCAGCGTGGCCATCGTTGATTACAAGACAGGGAAGGCTCGCGATCAGGAAAATGCCGACGAAAGCCTGCAGCTTTCTCTCTATGCGATCGCCGCGAAAGAAAAGTGGGGATACAAGGTCGGAGCGCTGATATTTCACAACCTGGAAGAGAACGTTCCGGTCATCACTACGCGCACGGAGTCGGATCTTCTGGCTGCACGCCAGCGTGTGGAATCAGCGGCGGTGGGAATTGCGGACGGCATCTTCGAAGCGAAACCAGGCATCCATTGCAATTTCTGCGCCTACCGGAGCCTGTGTCCTGAGAAAGAGAAGCGGATTCCTCAGAAGGTATCCAGCGCCGCAAAAGCAAACTGAAGTCGAGCGACACGGGAACTACGACCAGGTCTTCTTCGCGTCCTTCGCGGCCGTTCTTAGCGTTCTTTGCGATTTAGATTTTCCCAGCGGCTTCGACCCAAAAAACTAAGGGGACGCAATTCGCGTCCCCTTTTGACTTCGTACTGATCTTTCTTAGTGCTTCTTTTTCTTCTTTGCCTTTTTCTTGGTTGCCATTGGTTCTATTCTCCCTTCCATTTTTCATGGAAAATTTGCAACGGTGTTTTGTTGCAACTAGTTGAAACATAGAGTTAATGAAAAATGAAGTCAAGAGAAAAATGATGATGCAAGACCTGTGAAGTCGTTGTACCAAAGTCACGCGAGCGAACTCTCATGGCAAAAGTCAACCAAATTTTTCGCAGCTCACCAATTTCGAGACGCCGCTTCACAAGATCGTATCGAAATTTGCGCCACCGCTCACTCATCCTCAGATCATCAGTCGTCAGTCGCCAGTCGCACGCACGCACCGCCCGCAAGATTCACCGGCGAGCATTCCAGCCCTGCCGCATCTATAATGAAAAGCGGAAAAATCTTCGTGGGAGCTTGATTCATGGCCTCTTTTGACGATGTCGTCATCATTTCCGGCTGCCGCACGCCGGTCGGAAAATTTCAAGGCAGCCTCTCGGATTTCAGCGCGCCACAACTCGGCGCCATCGTAGTGCGCGAAGCAGTCAAACGCTCCGGTGTCGAGGTTGCGCAGATTGACGAGTGCATCATGGGCAACGTCGTCTCCGCCGGCCTCGGACAAAATCCTGCGCGACAAGCCGCGATCTACGGTGGACTCTCTCCCGCGACAGGTGCCATGACAATAAACAAAGTCTGCGGCTCCGGACTGAAATCCGTCGCGCTCGCCGCGCAAGCAATCCAGACCGGCAACAGTGCAATCGTTGTCGCCGGCGGCATGGAATCGATGACCAACGCTCCTTATCTCTTGCCGCAAGCGCGCAAGGGATATCGCCTCGGCAATGGCCAGGTCGTCGACTCCATGGTTCACGATGGCCTGTGGGACATCTACAACGACTACCACATGGGCATCACCGGCGAGAACGTTGCTGAAAAATACAACATCTCGCGTGAGGAGCAGGACGAGTTCGCCGTAAACTCGCACCGCAAAGCGGTCTCGGCGATCAAGGAATGCCGCTTCAAGTCGCAGATCGTTCCGGTCGAGATTCCTGCGAAGAAGAAGGGCGCGCCCCCCACGATCTTCGACAAAGACGAATCCCCGCGCGAAGACACGACCATCGAAGTTCTCCGCGCACTCAAGCCCGCCTTCAAAAAAGACGGCACTGTCACCGCGGGCAACGCGCCGGGCGTGAACGACGGCGCCGCCGCCGTCGTCGTCACGAGTGCGAAGCGCGCAGGCGAACTTGGGGCCAAGCCAATGGTTCGCATCGTGGCGCAAGCCACGAGTGGCGTCGAACCCAAATGGGTCATGATGGCTCCAGTCGGCGCCGTCCGCACAATCTGGGAGAAGACTGGCTGGAAGAATGAAGATGTCGATCTCTACGAACTGAACGAAGCGTTCTCAGTGCAAGCGCTGGGAGTGATGCGCGAGCTCGGTCTGAATCCCGACAAAGTCAACGTCAACGGCGGCGCTGTAGCGATTGGCCATCCCATCGGCGCGAGCGGTGCCCGCGTGCTGGTCACCCTGATCTACGAAATGATCCGCCGCGACGTGAAACGCGGTATCGCCGCCCTGTGCCTCGGCGGAGGCAACGCCGTAGCCATGGCCGTTGAACGTTGAGACAAATCAAAAAAGACTAGAGACGGCTCTTGCGTCGCCCTCCGACTTGCCCGGTCTAACGTGAAGCAAAGCTCCACCCTCTGACTCAATAACTTTTTCGGATGCGATCGCGCGACAAGGGATGCGCGCCTGATAAGGATTGCATTCTACGCCATCACCGAGACCGGCAACGTCACGGTAAACACCGCTCCACCGTCGGGAGCGTTCGCAGCTTCCACGCTGCCGCTATGTTCCTTCATGACCGATTTGCAGATACTCAACCCCAAGCCGGTCCCGCGCCCCGGCCTCTTCGTCGTGTAGAACGGATCAAAAATGCTCGGCAGATTTTCCTTCGGAATGCCGGGGCCATCATCGTGAAAGCTCACCCAAACTGTGCCATCTCCCTTGCCCACACGAATTCTCAGAGTCCCCTTGTCGCGCGCCTCGCGGATAGCCTGCTCCGCATTCACGATCAGGTTCAGGAAAACCTGCATCAGCTGGTGCGGATCGCCTAGCGCGTAAGGCATCCCCAACTCTTTCAGGAAGTCGACCGTAATGTTGTTCTTGCGCAGCGAATACGCGTGCAGATTCAACGTGCGCTCTACAATTTCCACCAGGTTGATTCTGCTTTTCCCCGGCGCCGGCGGACGCGAGAAATAAGTCAGGTTCTGCACGATCTCCGCTGCACGCCGGGCCTGCTGCTGCAGCATCGCCAGTTGCTTACGCGATGTTTCATTGGTTTCGGTGTCCTGCAACAGTTCACTTACGCCCATGATGCTGGTCAGCGGATTGTTCAGCTCGTGTGCGACTCCGCCGATCATCGCTCCCATCGCCGCCAGCCGTTCGCTCTGTACGACTTGTTGCTCCAGTTTTCGTTCGATCGTAATATCGCGCACCGAAATAATGACACCGTTGATTTTTCCCTCGCCGTCGACCAGTTGGCTGCCCGCCGCGCGCATGGTGCGCCAGTTCCCATCGCGGTGTCGCGCTCCGTACTCCGCCGCGCCAAAGGCCTGCTGGCCCGAAGCAACCGCGTGGTAAAGCGAAGCCAAGTCCGGCGAATGATCTTCCAGTTCAGAAATCTTCTTACCCAGCATGTCGGAAGGCTGACACCCCAGCAGGTCTTGGGCCCTCGAACTGACGAACGTGTACCGTTCCTCGAGATCCACCACCAGAATCAGGTCCGGAAAGCTTTCCAAGAGCCGCGCACGGAATTCCTCCTGCTGTGCCAGTTGCCGCTCCATCTTCCGTTTCTCGGTAATATCCACCAGCGTCCCCTGGTAGCGAATGATGTTGCCCGCGGCATCCCACACGGCTCGCGAGGAATCCAGAAACATCGCTGCCGTCCCGTCTTTTTTCCGAAGTTTGATCTCGCGTGTGCGCACGCCGCCGCGGTCGTCGATCGCCCGCCCCAGCACCGGCTTCCCCGGATCAAAATTCACGGCCGCGGGATCAACCGAGAGCAGATCTCGCTTCTCCTCATACCCCAGCATGCTGACCAGCGCGGGATTTGCATCGAGCAACTGCCCATCCGGCGTGCTGAAGTACACGCCCTCTTGCAAAGTCTCGAACAATTCCGTGAATCGCAATTCTTTCTCGCGCTGCTCGGTAATGTCGCGTCCCAGCAGGCTCGCGCCGACGACCTCGTCGCCCTTCACGATTCCATTCAGCACGCAATCAAAATAAAGAGGCCGCGTGCTGTTCTTCAGCCGCAGGCGCGCCGTTCCCGCCCAGCGTTTTTTCTCAAGGAATCGCCCCAGCCCGCGTTCTACTTCCTCCCGCGTCGGCTCGTCGATAAAGTCATAGATTTTGCGGTTCACGAGTTCGGAGTAAGGCAGCCCCGTCAGTTCGGCCACGCGCTTATTCACCGTTCGGAGCGTTCCGTCGAGAGACAACGCACACGCCGGCTCATCAAAGGAATCGATCAGCTCCTTGAAGCTGCGCTGCGAGCGCATGATGACCTGGCTGAGCTGGTCAAGTTGTTCTTCGGAGGGCGCCGCCCCCACGTGCTCCTGTAGTCCGCGCAACAGCCCTTTGAGTTCGCTGACTTCTTGCCGCCGCCCATAGGCATACACCGCGAACAGAATCGACAGCACCAGAATACCGACTGGAATCGCGCGGAGCGAGTACGGTACGTTCTCCAGCCGCTCCCACATCAGCGCCGCCAGCGCCGCGGCCAGCAGGACCATGAACAGCAAGGCCCATCTCCACAGCTGAGATTCTTCGCGTTCCAGATTTCCAGGAGGGCGAGGCGCGCGCGAGGAGTGAGCGGGGTCCGGGGTCATGAGAGGGAATTCGCCGTCCTAACCTGCAAGCATCCTAATTCTATTCCAAGCCCGCCGGACAACCTCGCTGTTGGACATCTTGGTACGCGAACTCGCCATGGATGCTCGTTTGTTATGTGTATGAAAACGAAAGCCTAGACGAAGTTTAGGGTTCCGTTTCGAATCATCCGGCACTGGCCGGGGACTCGCGTTGAAGTTCCAAGAATGGAACACCGTTTTTCCACAGCCCCGGGTGACATCCGTCACAGCCAATGCTATGCCCGAATCCGTAAGGTGGGTACCTGGAAGATCAGGACTTCGTGTGCCCGGTGCAAATTGGGTGGCCCATCCAGACGCCGCGTCTTTTGCGGCGTTAGGGTGGGGATTCTGAAATCTCCGCACACACTAGGACTTGTCTCGTGATTATTTGGGAAGGGCGCGGCTTCGAGCCGCTCCGTTAGAGGCCTACAAATTAGTGCGGCTTTAAGCTGCTGAGGCCAACGCTCCCCGGCTACGGTCATTTATGAGACAAGTGCAAGAACTCGGATGCGCATTTCCTGCGAGAAGTGGGGAATCGAAACCGTAAGCAGTCCATGCTCTACAAAACTCTCAGCGCCGCGGTCTACGGCATCGACGCCAACATTATTCAAGTGGAGGTCGACTGCTCCGGCATCAAGTGCGATCAGGACCACTTCCACACGGTCGGCCTGCCTGACGCCGCGGTCCGCGAATCCCGCGATCGCGTTCGCGCCGCCCTCAAGAACTGCGGCTACGACATCCCGCCTACGCAGATCACCATCAACCTCGCGCCGGCCGACATCAAGAAAGAGGGTTCTGGTTTCGACCTTCCCATGGCGCTGGGCATCGTCGGAGCCTATGGTGGCCTCACCAAGAAGGAAATCCCCGACTGCCTTTTCGTGGGAGAACTTTCCCTCGACGGCGGAGTTCGCGGTGTGCGTGGCGCGCTTCCGATCGCGATCGAAGCGCGTGGCCGCAAGATCACGCGCATGGTCGTCCCCGAGGCCAACGCCAAAGAAGCCGCCATGGTCGGCGGCGTCGACGTCTATCCAGTACGCTCGCTGCTCGACGTCATCCACTTCATCAACTCCGGCAACGGCATCGCTCCAATCAAGGCAGACGGAGACTCGCTCCTCCGCGAGTCGCAGCAATTCTTCGTTGACTTCAAAGAAGTGCGTGGCCAGCAAACCGCCAAGCGTGCCATCGAGATTGCCTGCGCCGGAGGCCACAACATCCTAATGATCGGACCGCCCGGCTCCGGCAAAACCATGCTCGCCAAACGCATGCCGACGATCCTGCCGCCCCTGACGTTTGAAGAAGCCCTCGAAACCACCAAGATTCACAGCGTTGCTGGAGTCCTCGACCAAGGCACCGGCCTGGTCGGCAAGCGTCCGTATCGCTCACCGCATCACACCATTTCTGACGCCGGACTGATCGGCGGCGGCGTCATCCCGCGTCCCGGCGAAGTCTCGCTCGCCCACAACGGACTGCTCTTCCTCGACGAACTCCCGGAATTTCCACGCAACGTGCTCGAAGTTCTGCGCCAGCCGCTTGAGGACGGCACCGTCTGCATCGCCCGTGCCTCGATGTCGCTGACTTTCCCCGCACGCTTCATGCTGGCCGCCGCCATGAATCCCTGTCCCTGCGGATTCCACAACGACCGCTCCCGCGACTGCCACTGCACCACCCCCATGATCCAGCGCTATATCTCGAAAATCTCCGGCCCGCTCATGGATCGCATCGACATCCACATCGACGTCCCGGCTGTGAACTACAAAGAAATGCGCTCGACCGTCGAACCGGAAAGCTCGGCCAAGATTCGCGAGCGCGTCCTGCGCACCCGCCAGAAGCAACTCGAGCGCTTCGCCAACTCTCGCGAAAAGCTCTACTGCAACGCCCAGATGTCCTCCCGCCATATCCGCGTCCACTGCGAACTCTCCGCCGACTGCGAACGCCTCCTCGAACGCGCCATGACCCAGCAAGGCCTGAGCGCCAGAGCTCACGACCGAATCCTGAAAGTGGCGAGGACGATCGCCGACTTAGAAGACGCCCCAAACCTCGAGCCCAAACACATCGCCGAAGCCATCCAATACCGCAGCCTCGACCGGACGTACTGGACGTAAGGCTTACGCCATCATTTGTCGCGGACAATTCTGATTAAGACTACTTTCGGCGGAAGATTAAGCGTGATCGACGATGATGTTGTCGAGATCGTGTATCGGTCAGTCGGATTGACTCTTGTGGCGTCATTCGGCGCATATACCGCAACGGGTCTTGCTTCAGAGAATTGCACTGTGATCGGGACATTCGCTGGATAAAGATCCTTGCCCGGCTCACTTGCAGTCGCGAGCCTGTAAATGGCGATGTCGTTCCAAAGCGCGAGGTAATAGTCGCCGTTTGATTTCTGGAGCAGTGTGTATCGCATGGTACTCGGCGCGCCGGCAAATGATATTGAGAGCGATCCGGTTGTGAATGATTTATTGTCGTGATCTCGAAGCAGAGTGATCAGATTCTTGAGGGCAGTATAGGCGGGCTTGGGAGTGCCATCATAGTTCAATAGGCCGTAATGACCTTCGCCTGAGCCGCTCGTCAGTTGCGGATCGTAGAATTCATCAATCAGTTCGTAAGAAAACGTCCGCAGTACTCCCCGATTAAACCCGCTGAGGAAAGCGATGGGCACGTAAATGCCACTGGCACGCGGCGAAACTCCTTGTTGCTCTCCGTTGGTAAGGTAATTCGTGTTGTTGTGATAGCCCATCTCGGTGGTCCACAGAGGGGCGCTGCCGGTCAGGAGTCGAGCTGAGGTTATATAGGTATCGCTAAGACCGTTGTCGCCTATCCACCCGCCTTGGTAGGCGTGCATGTTTCCGTAGGTTGCATAGTCGATCGGTGGAGGCGTGAGCGCCGCGAGTTGCGCGAAATCCTGCGGATTGCCTTCCGACATGGCGAGCACCGGCAGCGCGGAAATGCCCGGATTGCCCTTCACGATACTCCAGAGATCCGTAGACTCGTTGATTGCGCCTTGCGGGTACGCCGTTCCCGCGTAGACGAACGACGAATTATCAGGCTCGTTCGGCCCTTCGACAGCGTCGATTGTGGGCTGAAGGTTATGAATCATCGGCACAACCGCGCGGGCGCTCAGCCGCGTTCCAAGAGGTGGATAATCATCACCACCCTCAATGAGGCCACAAAGCATGTATCCCAATTTTCCGATCCGATTGATCTCGAAAACAAAATTGGGGTCCGTGTCGTTGATTTCATCGCGGAAATGGCGCATGCCGAGAGCGCGCAATCTCGCATTGATGACATCGTAGTTCCCGTAGGGAGTGGAAGTGGCTTCCATGTGGACATTGATGCCCAGCGAGTCGACAAACTCATTCGCCCTTCTTGCAGGAACTCTGATCTGAGCAAAGGCGAGAGTGCTCATCAGACAAACGAGGGAGATTACAGCGTATTTCAAGAAAGGCGCAGCTTTCAGCGGTGCCGTCAAGGCCACAAATGATGCGGGATGCAGCGCCTGAGGTGCTCTTCTTCGCGCTCTAGCCGATCTTTTTGAAACGCGCTTAAGTAGATGCTGAATGCAGCGGAGAGAGGCATGAGAACCGGGAATCTGAAATCTACACATGGTGAAACTCACAAAGAGGGCTGGAAACAGACATACTCAGAAATAGCGAGCAGTGTAACTCTTGTATTTATTAATACCCAGAAGAGAACAAAAAGTCGTTCAAAGACATAAGAATTAATGTGCAACCGTTTCAGAAGCCCTTGCTCTTCAGCATCGTGTCCAGATCCTCGGGATGAATCGCCCGCGTCAGCGCATCCTCGCGGCTCAGATCATTCTGAAACACAAGCTGCGCTAGAGATTCTTCCATGGTGAACGATCCCTGCTTCCGCGTAATCGTGATCTCCTGATGCAGATGTTGCAGCGCGTTTTTCCGGATATGCTGCCGCGCCCCATATCCAACCATGAGCAACTCCGCCGCGGGCACACGTCCGCCATTCTTCCGTGGAATCAGTGTCTGCGTCAGCATCGCGGCCAATGCCATAGCCATCTCCGCTCGAACTGAGTGCTGCCGCTCCTGCGGGAAAGAGTCCGCAATGCGCGAGACCGTCGATGCTGCGTCTGTCGTGTGCAAAGTAGTAAAGACAAGATGCCCGGTCTCCGCCGCTGACAGGGCAATGCGCGCAGTCTCCGCGTCGCGCATCTCGCCCACAACAATCACATCGGGTGCCTGCCTCATCGCCGCTCGCAGAGCGGTAGGGAAGTCCGGCGCATCAATGCCGATCTCCACCTGCTCGATCACGCTGCGGTTGTGCGTGTGTTCATATTCAATCGGATCTTCAATCGTCACCACATGTCGCGCATCCCGCTGGTTGATCTCGTTCACCAGCGCCGCCAGCGTTGTAGTCTTGCCCGACCCGGTTGCTCCTCCGACGATCACCAGCCCACGCTGCAACTTCGCCAGCGCGCCCACGCCCGCCGGCAGATGAAGATCACCCAGGGCAGGTATCTTTGTTGGCAGCGCCCGTACGGTCGCCGCGGCCCGCCCGCGCTCCCGATGCAGATTGATGCGAAATCTCCCCACCCCCTCGATTCGATACGACGAGTCCGCGATGCAGTCAGCCTCATACTCTTTGCGCGCATGAGCCGCCAGCGCAGGCAACACCGCGGCTTCAATCTCCTCCCCGCTGAGCGTCCGATCGCCGATCGTGACCAGCGCCCCCTCCACGCGAATGGACGCAGGCGCCAGCGGCACCAGCAGCAGGTCGCTTCCATTGCGAGCGACCAGCTCCTCCAGCCACAGATTCAGCTGGCGACACTCTTGCGGCCGGGTTTCCGAATGTATGACTTGAACGCGCGCGGGATTTCCTTCAGCGGTCATGATCCTCCATTGGATGCAATAAGGCGTATCGGCGAAGGTGGACCAGGTCAGACAGCCCTATCCCTTAGCCATAATAAGGAACGCAGACTCGGCTTGCTCTTGCCGGGGATGTTTCGGGTAGCATCGGGCGCCCGTCGTCAAGGTGGGCATTTCCTTCGTGAACCTTCGTGTCCTTGGTGGTTAATGCTCTTGAACTTGCAAAATTCTGCATTCTCTGGCCGCTCCCCCTACGTATATGTAAAGTGAGGCTGCACAAGTGAAGGCAAAGCTGAGGCGATAAAGAAACCATGCCTATGGCCGAGCGCATCCCCGCGGAGCAATCCCCGGAAACACTGAGGACCGACGTCTCCGAGACCGACTTCGCAGAGATTGTGCGCCGGCATCAGTCCATGGTCTTCAGCATCGCCCACCATTTCCTGGCCGATCGCTCTGCCGCCGAGGAACTCGCTCAAGACGTCTTCCTCCAGCTTCATGCGAATCTTCTCACCCTGAAGTCCGAGGACCACACGAAGTTCTGGCTGCGCAAAGTGACCGCTCATCGCTGCATCGACTACAAACGTCGGCGCAAGCCGACGCAGTTGAGCTTTGACGATACCCCTGAGCCCGTGGCGGCGGTCAAATCAACCGATCTGTTCCTGGCCCGAAGGCTGCGCGAATTGGTCGCCTCGCTGCCCGAAAAACCGCGCTTGGTCGTCATCCTGCGATATCAGGAAGACATGAGCGCCGAAGACATCGCCAACATTCTGGCCATGCCGCTCGCTACGGTCAAAAGCCATCTCCAGCGTTCCTTGGCCATGCTCCGCGAAAAGGTGACCCGCACCATCGGAGAAGTAACGATATGACTCCTATGAATGAACCTAACGACCGCCTGGACGACATCCTGAAGAACGCACTCCGTCGTCAGGAAGCCCCAGATGGTTTCGCCGAGAGATTGATGGCCCGTGCCGCGCAACAGCACTCGACGCCGGAGCCGATCCATCGCGATTCCTGGCTGCGATTCCTTACCCAGCCGCTAGTCCGCTGGGCGGCCCTCGCCGCGGTAGCTGCCTCCATGGTCCTAGGTGTTCATGTATATCAAGTGCGGCGCGAACGCGCCGAAGGAGAAGCCGCCAAGGAGCGCCTCATGATCGCGCTCCACATCGCCGGCGCCAAGTTGCAGCTCGCAAGGTCGAAGGTCAACGAGATCAGGACAGACCAGAGCACTAACCATCAGGTCAAGGAGTAACTCGATGAAGAAGACAAAGGCAATCCGCAGTAGCAAGCTGAAATATTACGGCGCAATCCTCGCACTTCTTCTCGCGTCCTCAATTGCGGCGCGAACGCAAGACGCCAAGATTCCCCCCGACGTCGAAAAGCTCTCCGCCAAAGCCAAAGAAACCGTCGAAGTCACCATGGACGGCCCCATGCTCCACTGGGCCAGCAAATTTCTCTCCGCCGACGATCCCGAGGAGGCGAAATGCGCCAAGCTGGTTGCCAACCTCAAAGGCATCTACGTTCGCAGCTTCGAGTTCGATAAAGACGGCGCTTACTCCACAGCCGACCTCGAAGCCCTGCGCTCCCAGTTCCGCAGTCCCACGTGGTCCCGTGTAGTCGGCGTTCGCAGCGATCACGACGGCGACAACGTCGACATCTTCTTCAAGCTGGAAAACGAAAAGATGGCGGGCATCGTCATAATCGCCGCCGAGGCCCGCGAACTCACCTACGTGAACATCGTCGGCCCGCTCGAAGTCGACCAGTTAGCCGATCTAGGTGGTGAGTTCGGCATCCCCAAACTAAGTCGCCGGAGTTTGTCGAAGGCCGAGAAGGGAGACCACAAGTGAAGCCGCTCAGAGCGTTCCTCCTGATTCTCTGCACATCTGCCCTCGCCTTCGCCGGCGACAACGACTTCCGCGGCGTAGTCCGCGCCATCGAAGGCCACTACGGAGTCCGACATATGCACGTCCCCTTGCTGGGCATCGCGATGCTCTTCGCCCGCCCGTCAGGCGTCAGCGGCATGAAACTTGCGATCTTCGAAGACTTCGACGCCAACGCTGATCCCGACGACGTTCGCCATGTCGTCGAGAACTCTCTCGGCGACGGTTGGCACCCGTTCGTCCGCGTCCGCTCCAGAAACGATGGGAACGCAACTGCCGAGACGACTCTCATCTACGCCAATCCCTCTGACGG
>Ga0209168_10002424_pt1 | contig 13465 bp, 3 predicted proteins | sample Coa_R1_FD_187156 | JGI IMG/M metagenome (GOLD analysis project Ga0209168, IMG submission 187156) | Surface soil microbial communities from Centralia Pennsylvania, which are recovering from an underground coalmine fire - Coalmine... | ecosystem: Environmental > Terrestrial > Soil > Unclassified ... | reverse complement strand
CCAGCGGAACGATTCGCCCTGCGCGCGCTCGATCCCCGTGAGGTCCACGCCGCGCTCGGCCAAAACGTCCAGTTGGTCCACCGGGTAGTCGCTGCCCACGACGCCCACCATCTGGACGTCTGTGAGCAGGCTTGCCGATGCCGCGAAGAAGACCGCCGAGCCGCCGAGCACGTTCTCGGCGCGGCCGAAGGGCGTTTCTACCGAGTCGAGCGCAATGGAGCCGACGACGAGGACGGTCATGTGTGTTCGAGAGCGGTTGAGACCGAAAGGTAGCGCGACGCCGCTGCATTCGCTCGGGCGCCGAGAGCTGAAGCTACTCTGGGGGTCATTGCGGTGTCCACAAACGCGGGTCGGCATTGGCCTGATGCTTGGCGTGGCGTCAGCGCACGCTTGCCTCGCCTCGCGGCGCATGCCTTGCAACGCTGGCGCGTGAACCGCCGGCGGTGCGCCAACGCCCAGCCGGCACGACCCGTCAGGCGCCTGATGCCAGGTCTGTCCCGTTTCGCCGGAATCGCCGCTGCCGCGTGGTTCGCGTGCGCGATCGTGTCGTGCAGCTCGAGCACGTCGCCCAACGGGCCGGTCGGATCGGTGACGGTGACGCCCCCGGCCGACACCATCGCCGTCGGTACGACCACTACGCTGCAAGCAACGGTGATGAACCCCGGCGGCCACGCCCTCTCCGGCCAACACGTGTTCTGGAACACCGGCAAAGCGTCCGTCGCCACGGTCTCCGACGCCGGCGTCGTGACCGGCCTGGCGCAAGGCACCGCTCAGATCGCCGCGAGCGCCGGCGGCGCGTCCGGCATCGCGACCATCACGGTGCTCCCGCCGCGCGTGGCTTCGGTGTCCGTGTCTCCGGGCTGCGACACCATCGTGCTGCCGGGTACCGCGCAACTCACGGCGACGCTGTTCGACGAGCACCACCAGCCGCTCGGCGGCCGGACGGTGACGTGGGCCAGCAATCTGCCTAACGTCGCCAACGTGAATCGCAACGGTCTCGTCACCGGCGTCGCGGCCGGCACCGCGATCATCACCGCCCGCAGCGGGAGCGCGTCAGGCAGCGCGGCGATCGTCACGGTTCCCGCGCCCAAGCCGCCACCGGCACCGAAGCCGCCGCCTAACCCGAAACCGCCGGGGGGCGGCCACCACAAACCGTGACCGGTGGGACGGCCATCACCGTCTATGGCCACTCCAGCGCGGGCGCGACGTGCGTCAGGATCGACTCGATCACGTGCGCAGTGTATTCGACGCTCAGCGTGTTAGGCACGGTGAGGAGGAGGGTGTCCGCTTCGGCGATGGCTCTGAAACAGCTACAGAGGAGCCCATCTTGTGCAGGGTGCGCATCGGATTCATTCAGGCTGACCCCTACCCAGCGTGCCTCCGCAGTGCGCTCGGCGACTGGTCCATGTTACCTTACGACCCCATGAGCCCCGCCGATCCACGCATCATCCATGAGCCGATCACACGCGCTGAATTGGCGGACCTCACAACTGCGTCCTGATCGCGTTCGGTAGGACAGTCCTGTGTCAACGTTTCAATGAACCTGAAGCGATGCAGGGATGAAGAAGGCCTAACGCTTCTGTCCGCCGAGCACAACCGACGAGTATCGTGCGCCAACGACTGCCACGTCGCCGGCTGATCGGCGCGATCGTTTCCGTCGCGATCGCGACGATCACAGTCGCGGCGCGCGCACAAAGCGAGCGGCCGCCACCCGCGCTCGCCGCTCCCGGTGACACGGCCACGCTCGCGCCCGGCCCCGAGTATCGCATCGGCGGCCCGCTGGGCTGGCTCGAACGATGGCTGTTCGGCGCGCGCTACCGCGCGCTCTGGGCCGATACGCTCCGCGTTTCTGTCCTCGATCTGCGCACGCTCGGTGGCGGCCTCCGCCCCGCCGGCGCGGACACGCTCTCGGCCGCCACGCAGCTCCGCCTAACCGACGCCGGCAACGCCGAGTACATCTTCCGCCTCACAAACCCGCGGCTGCGGCCGATGCTGCCGCGCAATGTCCGCACCGAGGAGATGGTTGGCCCGCTGCAGGATCTGGTGAGCGGCCTCCATCCCGGCGCGCCGTACGTGGCCGCGCCCCTCGCCCGCGCCGTCGGGATCGACGAGCCGACACCGGCGATGACGGTGCTCCCGTACGACAGCGTACTCGGGAGTTACCGCGTCGAGTTCGGCGGACGGCTCGGCTACCTTCGTCCGGACCCGGCCGGCGACGCCGGCGACGCGATCACCACCGACACGCTAGTCGCCCGGCTTGCCGCCGGCGGCGCGTCCCCGGTCGACGAGCGCGCGTTCCTCCTCTCCCGCCTGTTCGACGTGTACGTTGGGCAGCCCCACGTCGTGCCGAGTGCACAGCGGTGGCGCGCGTTCGGCACGCCGCCGCGGTGGACGCCGGTCCCGTTAGGCACCGGTCTCGCCTTCGCGCGCTTCGACGGCCTCGTCGCGCGGCTCGCGCGCGTCGCGATCCCGATCCTGACCGTCTTCGACGGGCGGTACCCGGCCGGCCTCGGCGAAAGCAGATATCAGCTTGCCATCGACCGGCGATTCCTCGGCCAGCTCGCGTGGCCCGTCTGGGACTCGCTCGCCCGCGCCATGCAAACCGAGCTCACCGATTCGGTGATCGATGCCGCCGTGGGCGCGCTCCCATCGCCATGGAATTCACAGTCCGGACCGGCCCTCGCACGCGCGCTCGAGATGCGCCGCGACCGCCTGCCGGCCGCCGCACGCTCGCTCTACGCGCTGCTCGCCAAGCATCCGGACGTGTACGCGCCTAACGACGCCGACTCGGTCGTCGCCCAACGGACTGACGACGGCGCGCTCGATGTCGCCGTGCCGCCGTTTTTTCACCGCCGCTTCCTTCGGCGGGAAACCAAAGAGGTTCGCGTCTTCCTCGGCCGCGGACGTCCGGTCGTGGCGCTCCGCGGCGCCGCGCGACATGGCCCAACGCTGCGCGTGATCACGGGGCCGGGCGGAGCGACGATCATCGACTCCGCCGCCACCAGCGCACCGCGACTCATCGTGAACGACAGCGCGGGCGCCGCCCTCGTGGCGACGGACACCTCGGCCACGCAGCCAAAAATCGATCACGGCGGTTTCGCCCCGCCGGCATACTCTCCGGCGAGCGGCGCGTCGCCCGTTAGGCCGGCGGAGAGCGTGCGCTACGCGCCGTTCCCGTGGTTCAATCTGTTCGGCAGCCTCGGCCTGCTGATCGGCGGCGGCGTCGAGCGCACCGGGTACGAGGGCGACTATGCGCCATTCCATTCGCGCCAGTCCCTCCGCATCGGCTACGCCACAGCGCTCAGGGAATACGCCGTGCAATACCACGGCGATTTGCGTTTCCACCTCGGTGCGCTGCGACTGCACGTGGACGCGGAGCGCACCGGCTTCGCGTTTCAACGGTTCTATGGGTTAGGCAACAACACGCTCGACACCGCCGCCAACAGGCGATTCTATACCTCGAGCCAGGTGTTATACAGGCTGGCGCCCTCTCTGGTGTGGCGTCTCCAGCACGCCGACACGCTCGCCGCCGGCGTGGTGTACAAGAGTGTCACCACGGATACCACTGCGAACAATTTCATCAATCGCGACCGGCCGTTCGGATGGCCCAAGTTTCAGGAGCTCGGCGTCCAGCTCGCGTACTTGCACGACACGCGGGATTCACCCGTGGCGCCGCGCCGCGGTGTTCTGCTGTCGCTGACGGGCAAGTATTTCCCCGGTCTGTTGGACGCGAATGCGTCGTTCGGTGGGATCGGGGGTGCCGTGTCGACCTATTGGACGCCGTTCGAATCGGGCGCACTGACGATCGCCGCCCGAGCCGGAGGCCAGAAGATCTGGGGGCCGTTTCCATCGTTCGAGGCTGCGTTCATCGGCGGCGAAAGTACGGTCGGCGGGCTGCGTCCGCAGCGATACGCCGGCGATGCGTCGGCGTTCGGCAATCTCGAGGCGCGCGCGCGGTTGTGCACGCTTCCGTTCGTCCTGCGTTGGGACTTCGGCGTGAGCGGCATCGTGGATGTCGGCCGCGTCTACCTCAGCACCGAGACATCGAACACGTGGCACACCGGAATCGGGGGTGGCGTGTGGATCCTCCTCCCGACGCGGACGTTCGGCCTCATTCTGGACGTCGTGTCCAGCGAGGGCAGCGCCACCGTGTACGGAGGCACGCGCTTCGCTTACTGAGAACCGATGCCTTCTATCGCCACCCCAGCGCGGGCGCGACGTGCGTCAGGATCGACTCGATCACGTGCGCATTGTATTCGACGCCCAGTGTGTTAGGCACGGTCAGGAGGAGGGTGTCGGCTTCGGCGATGGCCTCATCGCCCCGCAATGCTTCGACCAACTCGTCAGGCCCGGCCGCATACGACCGGCCGAACACCGCCCGCATGTTGTCGATGAGCCCGATCTGATCGCTGCTCTCATCGCGACCGAAGTAGGACCGGTCCAGATCGTTCATGAGCGCGAAGATGGACCGGGACACCGAGACGCGCGGCACGCGCGTGTGCCCGGCGTCGGTCCAGGCTTGCCTGAAGATGCGGATCTGGCGGGCCTGCTGAACGTGAAACGGCTCGCCCGATTCGTCTTCCTTGAGGGTGGAGCTTTGCAGGTTCATCCCGTGCTGCGCGGCCCAGATCGCGGTTGCGTTAGACGCCGACCCCCACCAGATGCGGTCGCGGAGTCCCGGAGAATGGGGCTCCAGGCGAAGCAGCCCGGGCGGATTGGGAAACATTGGCCGTGGGTTAGGTGGCGCGAATCCTTCGCCGCGCAATAAATCGAGAAAGACTTCGGCATGACGCCGACCCAAATCCGCGTCGGTTCCCCCTTCGGGCGGCGCATAGCCGAAGTGACGCCAGCCTTCGATGACCTGTTCCGGCGAGCCTCGGCTGATGCCGAGCTGGAGCCGGCCGTTGCTGATGAGATCGGCCGCACCCGCGTTCTCGACCATGTAGAACGGATTCTCGTATCGCATGTCGATGACGGCCGTTCCGATCTCGATGCGACTCGTCCTGGCGCCGACGGCCGCGAGCAGCGGAAAGGGAGACCCGAGCTGCCGGGCAAAGTGATGCACGCGAAAGTACGCGCCGTCGGCGCCGAGTTGCTCGGCCGCCACAGCGAGCTCGATCGACTGCTGAAGCACATCGCGCGCCGATCGCGCGACCGATGGGCGCGACGGTGTCCAATGACCGAAGGACAGGAATCCGATCTTTTTCATTGCGTCCCTTGCCGTTGTTCCGACACGAGAGCGGCCGCGGCGCGGCCGAGCTGCACCGTCACGTCGTGCTGCGCGCCATCGTCGACTAACGGGATCGCCGGGGTGTCGAGCAGCTTGCCGTCGACGCTGATGGCGACGGCGGCCGCGATGTCGTCAGTCACATGCACGGCGATGATGTACAGAGTCCGGCCATAGCGATAGCGAATTTCATACTGTCGCCAAGCGCGCGGAATGCACGGGTGTATCGAGAGCATCGCACCCTGCTTCACGACACCGAGAATCGCCTCGACACCCACGCGATACATCCAGCTCGCGGAGCCGGTGTACCACGTCCATCCGCCTCGCCCGACGTGTCCCTCGGCCGCGTAGACATCGGCGGCCACGACATAGGGCTCGACTTTATATCGCTCGACTTCACCCGGCGTCCGCGAGCGAGTCAGTGGGTTGAGCATCTGGAACATCTCGAACGCGCGGTCGCCGTCACCGCGCCGCGCCGTCGCGAGCGCCGCCCACAGCGCCGCGTGCGTATACTGGCCGCCGTTTTCGCGGACGCCCGGCAGGTAGCCCTTGATGTAGCCTGGATCGTGCGGCGTGCGATTGAACGGCGGAGCGAGCAGCAGAATGAGGCGCGCATCGTCGCGCACCAGATGCGCCTCCAGCGAGCGCATCGCGCGCGATTGCCGCTGCGGATCGCCGGCGCCCGAGATCACGCTCCAGCTCTGGGCCAACGCATCGATGCGGCACTCGTCGCCTAACGCGGAGCCCAACGGCGTGCCATCGTCGAAGTAGGCGCGGCGGTACCATTCGCCGTCCCACCCGTCCGACTCGACGGCGCGCGCGTACGCGCCGGCTTGCGTCAGGAATTCGTCAGCGATCGCGGCGTCGCCCCGCGCGGCGGCGATCGGCGCAAACGCACGCAGCGTGGCGATGAGAAACCACGCCAGCCAGACGCTCTCGCCCCGCCCTTCCACCCCCACACGGTTCATGCCGTCGTTCCAATCGCCGCCCCCGATCAACGGCAGTCCATGCGCGCCGGTCGTGCACGCCTTCCGTAAGGCGCGCACGCAGTGCTCGTACACTGTTCCGGTCTCCCCCGACACCTGCGGCACCTCGTACGCCTCGTGCTCGCCCGGCTCGAGCGGCCGCATCGTGAGAAACGGCGCTGATGCATCGAGCACCGACGCGTCGCCGGTGACGCGCACGTAGTGATCGACGACGTACGGAAGCCACGCCATGTCGTCCGAGAACCGCGTTCGCACACCGCGTCCGCTGCCCGGGTGCCACCAGTGCTGGACATCTCCCTCGATGAACTGGCGCCCCGCGGCGCGAACGATGTGTTCCCGCGCCAGCGCCGGCGCCGCATAGACGAACGCCATCACGTCCTGCAGCTGGTCGCGAAATCCGTAGGCTCCGCCGCTCTGATACAGCGCCGACCGGGCCCACATGCGACACGAGAGCGCCTGGTACAACGTCCATCGGTTGAGCATCGCATCGAAGGTCGGTTCCGGTGTGCGCACGGTGATCACCGAAAGCCGTTCCGCCCAGCCGGCAACGGTCTGCGCGACAGCCGACTGTGCTCGCCTAACGTCACTGTATCGCGCCACCAGCTCCCGGGCCTCGGCCCGGCGCGGCGCCGCGCCCAGGATGACGACCACGTCTCGCGTTTCTCCGGGACCGATGTCGAGTTCGCACTGGAGCGCGGCGCACGGATCGAGACCCACGCCCACGGCGCCAAAAAGGTTCGTCCGAACGCTCGCCGATCCGCTACCCGTCGCGGTGCGCGCGAGTGCCGCCGGAGCATCGGGCGTGCCATTCCGCCCGAGGAACTCCCGCCGGTCGCCGGTGTGACCGATCACGCGTTCGCTCACCGCCGTGAACGCGACCCATTCGGCGAACTCGGGATCGAACGTGTTCTGCGCGAAGATCGCCCCCAGGTCCGCCTCGAACGACGTTCGCACCTGGTGTTGCGTGTGCTCGCGGAGCACGCCGAGCGTGAGCTCGGTGTAGGCGGTCAGGATGATCCTGCGCCGCCGGAGGTCATCGTTAGTCAGCCGCAGCACCGAAATCTTGACCGCGTCGTTCTCGGCGATGCCGCACACCAGATGCGTCCTGATGCGCGTGTGCTCGTGCTCGAACGACGACTGTCCCGGCTCGTGGCGCACGATGTACGGTGTGTAATTCTGGACCGGAGCCGGCGTCGCGCTCCATACGTCGCCGGTCTCGTCGTCCTGCAAATAGATCGCGTCGCCGACCGGATCGCTCACCGGATCGTTGTGCCACGGCGTTAGGCGAAAGAGATAGCTGCTCCCGGCCCAGGCAAACCCGCCGCCGCGCTCCGTGACGATGAAACCGCCGTGTGGGTTGGCGATCACGTTCGACCACGGCGCCGGCGGGACATGATCGCCGTACACGCTCATCTGATACGCGCCGTCGGGTGCGATGCCGCCAAAGCCGTTGGTGTCGAGCGGTCGCGACGGGCCGCCGCCCCTCACGTCGATCGCGTGCGGAGAGACGTGGGACACGAGCGCCGCACTCGACTTGCCGTCCGAACGCAGACGAGAACCCAGATCCCACAACGGACGCACGGCTTGCGCGGCGCGACGTCCGGATGCCCGCAACGGCGTCAAGAACGGGCCGCCATCATCCTCTTCGCGTTCGTCAGCCGGCTTGGAGGCTTCGATGATCCGGCCGAGCGATCGGCCGTCGCACGGCACGTGAACGCGCGCCGTCGCACGCAGCATCAACAGGTCGGCGGCGCTGAGCAAATCCCGCCGTCGAACGAAGGCTCCGCCCGGCCGGTCGGTAATGTTCGAGTCACCAGATGCGAACAACGCCGCCGTGATCTGTTCGTTCAGCGCCTGCATGTACGTGTGCGGCTGCCCGTTCAGAACCACGAGATCGACCGTCATGCCGTGACGCCGCCAGAAATGATGCGCCGCGAACAACTGGCGCAGAGTCGGCAAGCCGTCGGCCGAGTCGATCGTCGCCAACACGATGGGCCAGTCGCCGGAAATACCGTTAGCCCAGAGGCGGACCTGCGACCCTTCGTTGCGGCGGAGCTCCGATTGCGGTGCGCGCATCTCCGGAGACGCATAGAAGAGCGAGCCCGCCAGCTCCTGGAAGCAGGCCGCGTCCGCGGGCGTGATGTCGAGCTCGTTCAGCTCCACCTGCGCCGCGGTCCATGCCAGGTCGAGCGCTCGCTGCGCCGCGTGCGGATCGTGATACCGACCGGCAAGCTCGAACGCGCGCTCGCGGCTCGTGGCGACGAGCGTCGTGAACGCGACAGATGCCGACTGGCCCGGCGCCAATCGAACACGCGTGCGCAGCGCAAAGATCGGATCGAGGACGGCGCCCGTCGTACCGGAGAGCGGCCCGTCGGCGTCGAGCGCGACCGGGTCGCGAACCGAACGGCCGCGGCCGAGGAACCGCGCACGATCGGTTTCGCAGCTCGTTAGGCCGACGCGCTCCACACCGGTGTCGACGACGTGGACGCACCACAGCGGTCGCTCGTTTGACGAACGCGGACGACGAATGGCCGTGATCGCCGAGCACCAGGCATGCCACTCGGTCTCGATGAAGAGATTCCCGAACGCCGGGTGCGCGCGGTCCGCATCGGGCGGCGCGAGAACGATCTCGCCGTAACTCGTCAGCTCGACGTCCCGCGATTCATCCGAGTTGTTGGTCACGACGACCCGTCTCACTTCGGCCGCGTCGTCCGGGACGACGCCGATTTCCGTGCGCGTTTCGATGTCGCCGTCGGCGCGGTGGAACGTGACGCGGTCGGTGGCCAGGACGGCCTTGTACCGGTCGGCCTCGGCGCACACCGGCTGATGCGCGGCCGACCACACTGCCCCGCGCGTTATGTCCTTGAGATAGCAGAACTGTCCACTGTGATCTCTCGTTCCGTCAGCCCGCCACCGCGTGACTGCGAGATCCTCGAATCGGCTGTAGCCGCCGCCGGCATGGCTCACCATGATCGTGTACGGAGCTCGTCCCAACAGGGCGACGTGGGGCTGCACAGTGTCCGGTGTGTCGATCTCACGCACCGCGGCCCGCTCGATATCGGAGGCAGAACGCGCCTCGTCGGAACGCGAAGGCTGTGTGTCCTGCAGGTCGAGGCGTCGCGGAATGCGCTCGTGCAGCAGCAAGCTCGCCGATCTCACCATCGGGTCGGCGTGAAAACGGCGTTGCCACACGTCGGCGGTGAGCGCATTCGTGAGTGCGACGAGTCCCATGCCGATGTGATGCGCCATGAACGTCCTAACGACGGCGTACCGCCGGCTCGGCTCGGGACGCGAATAGTCGAGCGCGTCGCGGAATCCATACGATCCGAGCGCACCACCGCGCTCGAGCGTGCGCAAGTTTGCGAGCGCCTCGTGCGGATTCACCATCATGGCCAGCACCGTCGCATAGGGCGCGACGACGAGATCGCGCGCCAGCCCGCGCTTGAGCGCGAGATCGGGAACGCCGAAGGCGCGGTACTGATAGGTGAGATTCCGGTCGCGCAGGTTGTACGCGCTCTCGCTGACGCCCCACGGAACGCCGCGTGTTGCGCCGTACGCAATCTGCCTGTGCACCGCGCCGCGGTACGTCTGATCGAGCAGCGTGAACGGAAGCGACTCCATCACGAGCACCGGCATGAGATACTCGAACATGCTGCCGCTCCACGACACGAGCGCCGTCGCGCCGGCCGCGTGCGTGAGCGTGCGGCCGAGTCGGAACCAGTGCTCCACCGGGACCTCGTTCTTGGCGACGGCAATGAAGCTCGCCAGCCGCGCTTCGGAGGCCAGGAGGTCGTAGTACGATCCGTCGAGCGAGTGCGTGCTCTGCTGGTATCCGATGGCGAACAACCTGCGCGCCGGATCGAAGAGAAAGCGGAAATCCATCGACGTCGCGTACGCCGACGCGCGCCGGGCGAGCACATCGAGGCGGGCGACTAACGAAGCGGCGGCCGGCGAGCGCGCGCTCGAGTTCCTGAGCGTGACGCGCCCGCGCGGCGCATCGCCGGAATCGCCGGCGTCGAGCGCGCCGCGAAGGGCCTCGTGCTCGGCGATGCGGCGCAGGCTCCAGTCCATCCACTCGGTGACGGGCGCCGCTGCCTCGTCCGGCAGCGCCCCCGCTCCGAGCGCGCCTAACGCGCGGCCAAGGGGCGCGGCGGCGGCGGTGAGCGGCGCGGCCGCATCTCCCAGCGCGGCATGCGCCATCGCCAGCTCCTGCCCGGCCGCCGCGAGCGCGCGCCGCGCGTCAGGCCCTGATTCGAGGTGCGAGGCCGATGCGGCGGCCAGGCGCTCGTGGACGATCCGGCACGCCGTGTCGACGGCGCGCCGCACGCGGCCATCGCCCAGCGGCTCGTCGGGAATCGTCAGGCACGCCTGCCGCAGCGCGATCAGATGGCCGGCCAGGTTCCCGCTGTCGACTGTGGAAATGTACGCGGGCTCGAGCACGTGCAAATCGTGCAGGTCGTACCAGTTGTACAGGTGGCCGCGGAACCGGCGCAGCTGCTCGATCGACCGGAACGCCAACTCCAGCCGCCGGGCCATGTCCTCGACGGTGATGAAGCCAAGGTCGTACGCGCTCGTCGTCGCCAGCAGCTGGAGACCGATGTTGGTTGGCGAGGTCCGCATGGCCACCACCGGCGACGGGTCTTCCTGGAAATTGTCAGGCGCCAGCCAATTCGTGTCGGCGGTCACGAACCGATCGAAGAAGCGCCAGTGGAGCAGCGCGTATCTGAGCGCCTCGAGCCGCCGCGCCGGCGCCAGCCGCAGACGGTTCGGCGTGGCCGGCGCGCTCAGCGCATCAGCCACCGCCGGCGACGCGATCCACAGGACGACCAACGGCAGCACGGACACCGCCAGCTGCCACAGGCGCGCATTCGTCTCGAGCGGCACGATGCCCATCCAGCGCGGCGACGCGCCCTCGCCTAACGAGCCGGCGACGCCAGTCGCGGCCACCAGCGCGAGCACGCCGGCGGCGATGGCGATCGCGGGCCACATCGCACGCCACACCGACCGCGTCGTGGTCGACGTGACCCGCTCGGCCATCGACGCCGGCTGCCACTCCAGGAGCCGGCGCTTGGTCACGATGAGCCGCCACAGCGTGCGCACGATCGCGTCCACCGAGATCCACGCCTGGTGCGGGAGGAAGATGATCGCGAGCGCCACTTGCCTCGCGCTCGTCTCGGCGTCGCGAGCAACCGCCGCGTAGTAGGCGCGCCACGACTTGTCGATCGGCGGGCGCACGAGCGCCAGCAGCAGCGATCCGATCCACGGCGCGGCGAGCGCGCCGAGGCCTAACGCCGTCCAGCGCAGCGGCGACCCGGGCAGCACCGTCCATCCCGCCACCAGGAACACCAGCAGGGCGATCTCGACCGTGCTGCGCCGCAGGTTGTCGAGAATCTTCAATCGCGATAACAGCGACAGCCGGTTAGGCTCCGGACCATCGGGGCCCGGCACGCGCGACGTCAGCCAGCGCAACAACTGCCAATCGCTGCGAATCCACCGGTGCTTGCGGCGAGCGTGCGTGAGATAGCGCGCCGGGTAGTCGTCGTAGACGCTGATGTCGGTGGCCAGGCCGGCCCGCGCGTAATTCCCTTCGATCAGATCGTGCGACAGGAGCGTGTTCTCGGGGAAGCGGCCGTGCGTCGCCTGCTCGAATGCATCGACGTCGTAGATTCCCTTCCCCGTGAAGCTTCCCTCGCCGTAGAGATCTTGATAGACGTCTGACACCGCCGTCGTGTAGGGATCGACGCCCGGGTGTCCCGAATGAATGGCGGCAAACCGCGACCGGTACGCGCTCGGCAGCGAGACGGCGACGCGCGGCTGAAGAATGCCGTAGCCGCGCACGACGCGCCCGAGGGCCGAATCGTACACCGCGCGGTTGAGCGGATGTGCGAGCGCGCCGATCAAGTGCGGCGCCGCGTCCGGAGGAAGCACGGTGTCGGCATCGAGCGTGATCACGTAGCGCGCCGGCCGTATCGCTCCCGCATCTCCGACGGTCACCGAGAAAGCGCCGGCCACCCCGTCGCGCAAGAACCTGTTGAACTCCGCAAGCTTGCCGCGCTTCCGTTCCCATCCCATCCACACACCTTGCTGCGCGTTCCATCGCCGAGGCCGGTGAAACAGGTAGAAGGCATCGTTGGTGTCTCGGGCGTACTTGGCGTTCAGCGTGCGCACCGCGAGCGCCGCCGCCTCGATGATGGGATCGTCATCGGCGCGCGTCTCGGTCGGCGAATCGGTGAAGTCGCTCAGAATGGCGAAATGCAGATGCGCGTCCCGGTTCGCGAGAAATTGCACCTCGAGATTCTCCATCGCCTCGCGCACGGCATCGATGCTCTCGAAGAGCGTCGGGATGACGACCACCGTCCGGTATTCTTCGGGGACGCCGTGCTCGCGCAGATCCAGCTTCGGCAAGAGACGCGGCGGCAGAAACGCCGTGATGAGCTGGCTCACGATGCTCACCGCGATGTCGTTCGCCGGGATGAGCCCGAACAGCAGCACGGCCACCCACGCCGTTCGCGCCTCGGCGCCGGCCAGCCACAGCACCGCGCCTAACGCAATCAGCGTGGCGCACACGATGCCGCCGGCGAACACCACGTTGGGATGGCGCAGCACCAGGCGGTGCAGCGATTCGGACAGCGATGCGCGATAGGCGGTGGCGCGCTCGAGCGCCGCGCGCCCCTCGTCGATGAGGTAGTAGCCCACGTGCGCGCGATGGCCGTCCGCTCTCCCATCGCTCGCCGCCGCGCGGGCCAGGTCCACCGCACACTGCGCCACAGCCTCCTCGGGCCGGCGCGTCCGCTTGGCGATGCGCTCGACGACGTGGCGATATCTGTCGCGCGTCGCGAACGTCATGCGCGCATAGACATCCGCCGGATCCTCGCGCAGCACCGATTCCGTTCTGCTCTGCCGGTCGACGAACGTCCGCCAGTCGGTGCTGGCCACGGCGCGCAGGCTGGTGATGCTGTTCGCCATCATCATCTGCGTGAGCGCCAACCGGTCGGTCGACCGCGCCGCGGCCTCCTCTGCCGTTAGGCCGTCTTCCGCGATCCATTGTTCCAGGCGGACCAGCGGCGGAAAGGATCCGCGCGCCAGCCGGAGTTGCTGCAGAAATCGGGAGACGAAGTTCGCGGTGAGCGGCGGGTGGGACGCCACGAAACTGTCGAGCGCCGATGCGAGCGGCGCCGGTCCCTCGTCGCTCGCGTCGCGAATGCGCGCTGCCCACGCATCGGCATCCACGATTTCGTCCAGGCGCTGCACC
>Ga0209168_10002421_pt1 | contig 13485 bp, 11 predicted proteins | sample Coa_R1_FD_187156 | JGI IMG/M metagenome (GOLD analysis project Ga0209168, IMG submission 187156) | Surface soil microbial communities from Centralia Pennsylvania, which are recovering from an underground coalmine fire - Coalmine... | ecosystem: Environmental > Terrestrial > Soil > Unclassified ... | reverse complement strand
TCGTCACGCGGTGGCAGTCCGGCCAGGCGAGGATCTCGGGGCCGGACGAGACGAAGACGGGCATGGCGTCCAACGCGTGAGCCCACCGCAGGGCGCGCTGGAAGATTCCGTCGAACGTGGCTGGGTCGAGCGAGGCCGCCTGGGCGTACGTCATCGCGTGACCGCTCTTCGACTCCCTCACGAGATCGTCTGGGGACTCGACTTCGTCGATCGCCACCGGCGTCGGGGCGATCGTGCTCGCCGCGGTCGTCAAGTAGTCGTCGAGCAGGTCCTCCACCAACCGCCCGCGGCGGTAGGTGCGCAGGCCCACCATCGCCGAGAGCTTCGCGTCGCGAAGGCGGATCCCGTGAGGCGCGTCGACGAAATCGTAGTAGCCGACCTGACCCTTCGTCGTGGAGTACGCGGCGAGCACCCACGAGGGGAAGGGCGTCGCGCCCCCGCGGAACGTCCCGTCCGCGTTCTCTTGTTGCACGTAGAGCAAGCTCTTGCCGGGGCCCGTCAGTACGCTGTCGGGCGGCCACACCGGGTGGGGCGAGAAGAAGAAGAGGCGATTGCCGAGGTTACTCTGGATCGAAAAACCCGGCAGAAGGAGGAGGTCGCGACCCGACGCGGCGGCGCACTCGGCCGTGAGCGTTGCGAGCCTGTCCGGCGTCATGCGCGCGAACTCTTCGAGAAAGACCACGAAGTCGAGCCGCGCCGCGCGCGCCGCGCGGGCGTAGTCGGCGACCCTTCCGCGTCCGGAGCTGAGGGCGGTTCGAGCGCCGACAAGGCCCCGATAGAGCTTGAGGGTCGGCGCCGGCGCGCGCGCCAGGGCCGCCGGGTCGTAGGGCGGAGGGGCCGAGCGAAACTCCGCCTTTACGGCTTCGCTCGCGTTGGGGCTCGCCAGGCGCCGGGGCGGAGGCACGAAGCCGCCGAGCGTCCCCGCCTCGAGGGACGGGGCCGCGAGCCAGCGAAGGGTGTTCTCGAGCAGGCGTCCGAAGTCGCTCGGCCGGCCCGCGAGGCCGCGGTCGAGCACATCGCGGTCGTAGATCCACTTCGTGCCGGAGCCGACCGAGAACTCGGGCCACTCGGCGACGAGGGCCACCCGGCCCCGACCGCGGCTACGGATGGCCATGAGCGGCGGCGAGGACTCGGGCGCGGTTCGCTGGAGCAACCCGGGCGCCGCGTCGCCCGCGCGACCGAGGTCCACAGGAGTCGTGACCGAGCTCCGGGACGCGCGCCAGACGACCTGCCACCCGTCGTCGACGACGAGCGGGCTCGTCATGACGGAGTAGTACGCGGCCTCGTACGGGTACCAGACGCCGCGCACCCCTTGGCTGACCGGCGAGGGCGGCACCTGGTCCGAGAAGGCGAGGCGCGTCGCGCGGCTCGAGTGGGGCATCGCCGCGACATTGGCCGGGTCGTGCTCGACGATCCGTTCGGCGGCGATCCGCGCACCCCACCGATCGGTGAGGTCGGACAGCCGCTGCTTCTTGAAGTTGGCCTCCTCGGGCATGAGGAGCACGCCGCCGCCCGCGGCGAGATATCCCTCGACGACGTCGACGAACGACTGCACGCGTGCAGGGCTCGAGGGCTCGCCGCGGTCGGCGACGCCGACGGCGTCCGGCGTCGCGAAGAGGACGACCGCGTTGAACGCGCGGAGGCGCTCGGCGGTCACGTCACCGGCGTTGTCGGTAAAGTCGACGTCGATGCCAGCGCGCTCGAGCTCGGCGAGGTAGTCGAGGTCGAGGCCGTCGGCGCCCGCGAGGGATGCGAAGAGGACCGCCGGACGACGATAACCGGCCTGCGGTGGGCGAGCCGCAGCGTCGGTGTGCGCGAGCGCGGTCGGCAAGGGCACCGTGCCCGCCGGTGATCCGTGGCAGGCGCCAAGGACCGTCAGCAGGCTAACCAGCCCCTGCAGCGCGCGTCGTCCGCCGGGGCGCGAGGCTAGGGGGTCGCGGACCATGCTCCGGAGCATAGCCACGCATTCAATCAGCCTGCCTTCGCCTGGTCCGTGAATAGTGCGGCTAGGACCGGCAACAGACTACAGGGGGTGTCCGATCGAGGAAGGGCACGCCCGGCCATACCCGAGTTCGAGCGTCCTTGACCGCGCGGGCAGGGCGCGGGTAGCGTCCGGCGCCCCTCGCGCGAAGGTGTTAAGCTCCAGCCGCCCATAGGTTCGCATGTCCACGCTAGGAGCTATGCCGGCCGCGCTCGATCAGCCCCGGTGGGAAGCACCGGGAAATAACAACTGTCCTGATCTCAGCGTTATCGTCCCCGTCTACAACGAGGCCGAGAACGTGTGTGCCCTCCTCGACGAGTTGGAGGAGGTGCTATCCGGCGACCAACCATCGTACGAGATTCTCTTCGTCGACGACGGCAGCCGGGACGGGACGGGGGATCTCTTGCGAGAGCTGTCGGCGCAGCGACCGTACCTCAAGGTCATCAGCTTTCGTCGCAACTTCGGGCAGACGGCGGCTTTCGACGCTGGCTTCCGCGCCGCCTCCGGCAAGATCGTCGTCACGATGGACGGTGATCTGCAGAACGACCCGCACGACATTCCCACGATGGTGGCAAAGCTCGACGAAGGCTTCGACGTCGTCGCCGGCTGGCGCCGCGAGCGGCGCGACGGAATGCTGCTCCGCAAGGCCCCGTCTCGGGTCGCCAACTGGCTCATTCGCAAGGCGACCCGAGCTCCGATTCACGACCTCGGGTGCTCGTTGCGCGTCTACCGCCGCGAAGTCACAGAAGAGCTGCAGCTCTACGGCGAGATGCACCGTTTCATCTCGGTGCTTGTCTACAATATGGGTGCGCGGATCGCGGAAGTAGAGGTGAATCACCGCGCGCGCCGAGCGGGCGTGTCCAAATACGGCCTGCAGCGAACCGTGAAAGTCCTGCTCGACCTGATGACCGTGCTCTTCCTTCACAGGTATCAGACGAAGCCAATCTACGTTTTCGGCGGCCTCGGAGTGTCCATGCTGGGCGCCGCCGGGTTGATCTTCACGTACGTCCTCTGGGAGAAGATCGAGCAGGGCGTTTGGGTACACCGCAACCCGCTCTTCCTCGTAGGCGTGATGGCTGTCCTCGTCTCGGTGCAGCTCTTGGGCATAGGTCTTCTCGCGGAGCTCATCGTACGCGTGCACGGCAACGGGAGCGCGAAACCCCGTGCGCGCTCGCAGCTCGGGCAGACTTCCCTCGCGGCTGAAGAGGGACGTGCACCGCGAATTTAGTCATGGTCGAACTTAACCAAACCACGACCGAGCGAAACGAGGCGCTTTACGGATCGTTCTGGGAGGACACACCCGACTTCGTTCGCTACAATCCCGGCGCGCGCCATCGCCGGCGTATCCTCCTGGGCCTCCTCGCCGGAGCGTCGTATCGCTCGGTGCTCGACGTGGGATGCGGTGACGGCACGCTCCTCCGATGTCTTCGCAGCGCGCGGCGCGACGTCGATGAGTGGGCAGGCGCAGACTTGTCGGCAGAGCAAGTCGAACGGAATCGACGCCGCATGCCCGACATAGCGTTCTACCGTCTGGACCTGGCTCGGGAGGCGCTCGACCGGTCGTTCGACGTCGTCCTCTGCAGCGAGGTGATTGAGCACATCGACGAGCAAGGCGCCGCGATGCGTCACCTCTCGTCGATGGTGAGCCCGGGAGGGCGCCTCGTCGTGACATGTCCGACGGGGACCGTGTATCCGACGGAGCGTCACTTCGGACACGTTCATCACCCGACGCCGGAAGAGCTCACGGCGCATGGGCGCGCCAACGGTCTGCAGGCCGTGTCTGTGACCAATTGGGGTTGGCCAACGTACGGGACTCTGAAGTGGGCGACGAACGTCAACGCCGCTTGGTCTCTACGCACGTTTGCAAATGGCGCCTACTCGCCCGCCGCGAAGCTCGTGTCCCTGGGGCTCTACCTGGTCACGTATCTGAGCAAGCGCAACCATGCGCGCGGCTGTCAGCTCTTCGGCGTGTTCGAAAAGCCTCTATGAAGTGGGGCGCCTCGTTCCCGCATCTCGTCCGCCGTTGGAGGTTGCCGCTTCTCGCCGCGCTGGCGACGACGATCGTCTTCTCGTTGCCGCAGTGGATCTACTGGTATCACGGCAACCGAGGGGCGCTCCTTCTCCACTACGACGAGCCGGACTACGTGGGTCGCCTCGTTCGGGCGCTGCAGGGCCACACGACCGGGTCGCCGTGGACCGTCGAGCATGGGCAAGAGCCGGGGCTCGTCCCATCGTACGTGGAGACCGCACTCGCGGCGCCCTTCCGGCTTGCCTGCCGGCTCGGCGTGTGCGCCTCGCCCGACACGGTGCTCGTTTCTTACCGGGTCGTCTTGCCGGCCCTCGGCGTCATGATCGTGGCCGATGCCTTCTACGCCGCGGGCATGCCGCTCGGGATCGCGGCGCTCGTCGCGTTCTGGGCGTACTGCGAGCCGTCGCTCGTGCAGTACCAGCCGCTCATCGGCCTGGTCGTCCCGCAGAGCTTTCTCTCGTTCGATCGATTCTCGAACCCACTCGTGGGCGTGCCGCTCTTCTTCGGCGCTTGGGGGTGTCTCGCGCGGGCCTTCGGTCCGCGAAACGCCCCCGCGTGGGCCGTGGCGGCCGGGGTCCTCTGCGGGGCGCTCTTTTACACGTCGTTCTTCTACTGGACGTTCTTCTTCGCGGTCGCAGCCGGAACGACGGCCCTCGCGTTGTCCAGGGACCACCTGCGCGCGTCGATCACGGCGCTCGGCGTGGGGGTGCTTGTCGCGGTTCCGTATTGGGTCGGCGTGGTCGCGTTGCGTCACGTTCCGCACTATGCGGACCTCGCATGGCGTAACGGCGTCCTGATCCACGATCGAGGACTTTTTTACTACTCGAACAAGACGATGTGGATCTTCGTCGCGGGTTCGGCTGGCGTCTGGTTTCTCGAGCGGGAAACCTCGCGGTTCCTCGTCGGGAGCCTCCTCGGCGGCCTCGCGCTCTTTTACTCGAGCCTGGTCACGAACGTCGCCGTCCAGAACTCGCATTGGCACTATACCCTTGCCCCGATGCTCCTCGGGGCGTGCGTCTGGGGTGCGGAGCGCTGGCTGCGCGATCGACGTCCCGCTCTGACGCGACCCCTCGGGATCGCGGTGTCCCTCGCGGTTGCCGTCGTCGGCTTTCGAACGGCGGCGCGATGGCTTCGCGTGACCGACGACAAGCCGCTGCCGGGCACCGGCGACGGGGATCGACCCTACGCCGGCGCGTGGCGTTGGCTCCGCGACCATGCCGGACCGGACGATGTCGTCCTCGCGAGCGAGCAGACGATGGGCTACGTGCCGCTCCGCACGGGCCGGTTCGTATGGCACAACGCGCACGCGGGAACGAGCGCGGCGGGGTTCGAGGAGATCTTAGAACGCAACCAGGTCCTCTGGTGGCTATCGCGCATGAACGTCCCCGCCTTCGAGAAGCGATTGTGCGCGATCCGTGGGCGAGGTGTGGAGGGCTGGGACTACGGGCTGACCCCCGAACTTCAGGCGAGCCTCGAGAGTCGCGGTCGGCCCCCGTTCGATCCCGGCCTGTCCTGCCAGCTCGCCCAGGTCGTAGGTAACCTGCAGGCTCTCGTCGGGCCCGGCGACATCCGGAACATGGGACGCAAATACCGCGTGGACTACTTGGTGCGGGGGCCTGCAGAAGAGGACTGGGGGCGCGCCGATCAGCTGCTCCGGCTCGCACCGGTGTTCGAGGAGGGCAGCGTTCGTGTCGATCGAATCGAAGGGTGGGTCGAAGACGCCGTCGTCACCGGCGCGCGGCAACCCTAAAGGTGCAGACTCACGACGGACACCAACGACCAGTTCGTCCCATCGAATTTGAACTGAGCTTTACGCCGTTGGCTGGCGGGCAGCGTGATGAGTGTGCCGCCACTCGATCCGCCGTTGACAATGGCCAACGTGTGGGCACTGCCATCGAAGCGCACAATATCAATGACCTCGCCGGACACTGCGCTGTCCGTACTCAATGTTAGCGTGCGATTCGCAGACAGAGTATTGTCCAGCATGACCATCTGTGAGGCGTTGACCGAGCCCGCGGAGGAATTGGCACATGCCACAGTGGCCGTGCCGTCTGCCAGCAGACCGTTGACCAACGCTGTTCCGTTCCACCGTTCTCCGTCATAGCGCGGCAGATTCACGGGACCGCCTCCACTGAACATCGTGTCGTGCACACTGAGAAGCGCCAGGGGGAGACTGGCGTACGCGGCCGTGGTGACGAGCCGGGAACCGGCTTGGTCGAAAACCGGAAGAACGAATGGACCGGCAAAGTTTGAATTACAAACAAATACGTTTCCGGTTGAGCGAAGCGAGCCCTCTCCACCCGCGAACCGCGCCTCCCCTACAAGGACAATGTAGGGGTAGTTGTTGCTGTTGTATTTGTTAGCGTCCTGGAGATTGCATTGGACAAGTTCAACGTTCGCTCCGATGCTCATGCATGGCGCGGTGACGCCGCCGGCCGCCGGCGTGTTTCCAATCCAATATCCATTCATGAATCGCGCCCATCCCGAAATAGATGAACCGTAAGGAGATACATAAAACATCTGGCTACCTTCGGAGGAGAAACCGTTGACCGTAAAAGCGCCACCGGTACTCGTTCGAATGTCGAGTGCGTTGTCTCCGTACTCGTGCCCCTCCCCGGATACGAAGCCAGACGCAGCCAGCCAGTCGAGTCCAATCGAGCACGACTCGAAGTAACAACGTGACAAATGAAAATCTTTGACGTTTTGTCCCTGCGCGGTCGCCCAACCTCGGCTGCCTTGCGACGAGTTGTAGACGTATGTGCTGGCAAATCGACAGTCGCGCCACGTGCTGTCGGCCGCCTCCGCATTGCCCGTGACAGGATCGGTCAGGGGATAGATCTGGCCAACGAGAAACGCAGCGGGGGACGCGCCTACGACCTGCCAGGTCGGCACCCCCGATCCGGTCTCCGTGAACTGAGTCCCGTAAGCGACGTGGGCGTCAAAGAGCGTCGCGGCCGCGGACGTTGACATGGTCGACGTGCCCGCCGTGACGACCTGATACAAGTAGCCATTGTCGGCCGTAACGCGATTGGAGCCCATGGGCGCAAGCGCCTGGTCTCCGACGTTGTAGTGCTGCTGGGTCCAGACTGGAACGACCTGAGAATTGGTAAAGACGCAATGATCGAACGTTAGCCCGGACGTTTGATACAGCATCTGAACGACATACGAAGCGAGACCCCCGCCATCGAACGCGAGGTCGCGAAAGTTCGCGTCTTGCAGGTTGCGGAGAGTGAGGAGCGGTGACCCTGCCGGACCAGCGTACTTCAACGTGCAGTACCCCAATTCGGAGCCGGAGGCCCCGCGCATCTGAAAGTATGCCGGAGTGCCGGCGCCGGGGTTCCAATCGGCGAGTATGGTTGCGGTTACTTTGTAGATACCAAGAGCAAAGAGGACTGTAAGGCCGGCCGTAGCATTGAGGGCAGAATAGATGGCAGCCTGCACCGGTCCGGTGTCGTCCGTGCTTCCATCTCCCTTCGCTCCCCACCACCTGACGGGAAGAGTGTCACTCGCTGCGGACGTGAGCAGAATGGCTGGAGTCGTGGTCCAAGAGTAGGTATCCCCTTGGGAGTACGTGCCCGAGGGAAACGTAACCGTAGCCCCGGTGCTCGGTATCGTATAGGTGTACGGCCCGCTCCCGGTGGGGAGAACGGCGGACCAGGAGGTGCCATTGTTAAACGAGTATTGAAACATCATGCCGCCCGGGCCTGGCGAACCGGCGGCGGCGAAGGTAACATTGGCGGCTGCGCCTGAGCCGCCGCCTCCGGAAATCGTGATCGTCGGCTGCGAGGTATAACCAGAACCGGGGTTGGTGAGAGTAATCGCGGTGACTTTACCTCCGGAGACGCTCGCAATGGCCGTAGCCGTATTGGATCCGTGAGACGGCGCGCTGAATGATACGCTCGGAGCGGTGGTGTACCCCGTGCCCATGTTGGTCACGTTGACCTGCGTAATCGGACCAATCGAGACGAGAAAGGAAAAGGATCCAAGCGGGTTGCCGCCGACCGTGACTGCCGGGGGCGAGGGACCGCCGGAGGCAACTGAGCTCGTGGCGCCTATGCCACCGAAGATGTGCTGCGTTGCATGAGCCGTTACTCGCCCGCTGATTGTTACGTAAGCCGTCCGCGAAGGGCGTCTGGAGGGGCTGGGGTGCCTGTGACACGGGTGGGGTCGAGGAGAGCGGTCCCCGATGCTCGCGAAGCACCCTTCGTCGCCGTTCGACCGCCCGCGCTGGACGGAGCAGGACGCGCGCGTCGCGCTTGCCGCGCTGGAGCGCTCCGGCAAGTCGGTCAGCGTCTTCGCGGCCGAGCAAGGGCTTGATCCGCAGCGGCTCTACATGTGGCGTCGCCGGCTCGCCGGAGGCGAGCGTACCACCTTCCAAGAAGTGATCGTGCGGCCTTCGCTGGCCGCGTCCGCCTTCGAAGTCGTGCTCACCTCGGGGGTCGTCGTTCGCGTGCCGTCGTCGTTCGACGGTGATGCACTCGCGCGTCTGCTCGAGGTCCTGGCGCGCGCATGCTGAGCCTCCCGCCCAGCGTTCGCCTCTTTGTTGCGACGCAGCCGGTCGATGGGCGCAAAGGGCCCGACAGCCTGATGGCCCTCGTGCGCGACGTGCTCCGTCACGACCCGCTGAGCGGACACCTCTTCATCTTCTTCTCCAAACGATGCGACCGTGTTCGCGTCGTGTATTGGGACCGTAACGGTTACGCGATGTGGACCAAGCGGCTCGAGAAAGGACGATTCCGGCCCGCGTTCTCGAAGGACGGTCGCCTCTCGTCCGTCTCGATCGAGGCCGCCGAGCTCGCGCTCATCGTCGAGGGCATCGAGCTGGCCGGCGCACGGCGCCGGCCACGCTGGCAGCCCGCAGCGCTCCCCGCGTAGAAAAAAATCGAGCACCGGGGAATTTCCCTTCGTGGGCCCTCGTTGCAGCCCGCGAGGATGGGTTCGCGCGAGCACGTCACCTCCGCCTTCGCCCCGGACCTCGAGGAGGTTCGCGCATGGCTCGGCAAGATGATCGCCGCGCTGCGCTTCGTGGAGCTCGTTGCCGCGATCCTCTCGCTCATCGCGCGCGTGCGCGACATCAACACGGAGTTGGTCGCGCAACTCGCGCACCTGCGACGCGCCCGTCCGCGTTCCGAGTCACTGCGCCGGCTCGAGCAGCAGCTCGTGCTACCGATCGATGGCCTCATCGTGCCGAGCGCCCTCAAGCCCAACGACGACGACGCCTCGCCGCAGGACAAGAAGACACGTCGCGGCAAACACCCCGGCCGCGCCGCGCCACCCGCGCACCTGCCGCGCGTGCCCGTGTTCAATCGCGTCCCCCCGGAGCTGCGCGTCTGCCCGCAATGCGGCGCGATGATGACCACCGTCAGCCATTCGAGCTGCTTCATCTTCAACGTCATCCCGGCCCGCGTCTTCGTCGAGGAGCGTCTCGACGAGACCATCGCCTGCCCCAATGACGACACGATCGTCTCGGCCTCCCCCCCGCCGCAGATCGTCGAGCGCGGCAAGCTCGCCGACTCGCTCATCGTCGAAGCGGTCTGCGACAAGTTCATCGAGCACCTGCCCATCGAGAGGCAATGCGCCCGCTTCTCACGCGCCGGCGTCGACGTGGCTCCGCAGACGCTCGGACGCAGCGTCTCGACGGCGGTCGATCTGCTCGCCCCCGTCGCGAAGCTCATTCGCGAGCAGACGCGCGGACCCGGCCTGCTCGGTACCGACGCCACGGGCATCCCCGTGCTCGACCCCGCCGCTGCCACGGGCATTCGTCACGGCACGATCTGGGCGTGGACCAACGCGCGTTGGGTGACGTTCTTCTACTCGCCCACCGGCGACGCCGACAGCGTCAAGCGCTTCCTTGGCCCCGACCTCGCGCGCACCGTGCAGTGCGACGGCACCAGCATCACCAACTTCCTCGAGCGCGCCGGTGGCCAGCGACCCGGATGCTGGGCCCACGCACGCCGTCGCCTCGTGCAAGCGGCTCGCGCCGGGGATCGCGTTGCTCTCGAGGGCGTGCGCATCATCGCCCGGCTGTTCGCCGTCGAGCGCGAGTCCACGTCCGCTGGCGACAACGCCCAAGAGCGACGCGAGCGCCGGCAGCGATTGAGCCGCCCCATTCTCGACGAGCTTCGCGGCTGGATCGATCGACAGAAGGCCATCACGCCTCCCAAGACTCCGCTCGGCCAGGGCCTCGGCTACATCGATCGGCAGTGGAAGCGATTGCTCCTGTTCCTCGAAGACGGAAACATCGAAGCCACCAATAATCGACGTGAGCGTGAGCTAAGGCGTTTAGTTCTCGGTCGTAAAAACTGGTTATTCACCTGGCTCGACGAAGGCGGCGAGCGCATCGGCAACATCCTCTCGATCGTCGCGACGTGCATCGCACACGACGTCAACCCCCGTGCGTACTTACACAAGGTCGTTCACTGCATCGTGCACGGATGGCCCCAGGACAAGCTCCGCGACCTGTTGCCCGATCGCATGCTCGCCGCGCATCCCGAGCTCTACGCCGGAGACCCCGACGCGCTCCCTATCCCAAACGCCGTCCGGCCACTGCCAGCCTGACGCCGGTCACCCGCCGCGAACCGCCCGCTGACCGCGAGCCAAGTCTCGGCGCCGTCCCATCCGACGTCGCTCGTGGACGGGTTACGCCGCACCGATGCGCGGCTCAGCGAGGACCCGTTCGGGCGATGTCCTGATGCTCACGCCCAACGTGCTCTCGGTGCGGCACTGGGACCGCCTGCTCCGCGGGCTGCTTTACGCCACCTCGTCGCGTGTGGACTGGGCGGCGCTGCTTCGGCGGTCGTTCTCCGTAGACGTCCTTCAGTTCCCGAAGTGCCACGGCCGGCTTCGGGTGATCGCCGTCATCACCGAACGCGAGCCGGTCACCCGGATCCTCGCGCACGTCGCGATGCCGACCGAGGCCCCTCCGCTCGCGCGCGCGCGACCCGAGCGACGAGCTCGACGGTGACCAGGCGGCTGCCCAGCTCAGCCTCGAGCTTGAGTGAGCGGGGCGTCCGCGGAACGGGCCCGGGCCGCGGCTGCCCGCCGCCGTGGCCGGGCGCGCTTGAAATTGCTCAATCAGACCGCGATCCTGCCACACACAGTTCCCCCTCGTGACGGACCGAGCGAAGCTGAACGGACCACTTGCTCCGCGGATCGCGCTACGGCTTCCTACCCGCCCCCGCAACCAAAGAAGGTCACCGGTGTCCTGCGGAAGGTCAGGGGCACACTGCGGCACAGCCAACACCTGCCCATGCAGGCGGCCGTCGCCAACTGAACACGATCCTCCGCGGGTGAGTGAACTACTTCCGGGTCGACAACTCGGGTCGGGCGTTCAACAAGGTTCGGTACCATGTCGAACGCAAGGTGAGGTGATTCGCGGCGAAAGAGAGCCAGCACAAGGGATTCGCCCGAAAGCGGTAGAGTAGCGCTACTCGACCTGGGGTCTCTTCGGAGACTACCGCGTCGGACACGCGGGCGCGAAAGCGCGGCGCCGGCCGACCGGACGCATAACCCCGATGGATGACGCCTTCGCGGGAGCCGGATGCGGGAAATCCGCCTGTCCGGTTCGATGTGGCGGGGGCCGGAGACGGAGCGATGGCAAGCCTACCCGGGCACGAAGCCGGAAACGGCGGCTACAGATAAGGCAAGCCTGCACGCCACCGCGCCGGCCCCCAACCCGACCAACGACAACGACTATCGCCGGGCCGCTTGACGACCAGGTTCGTCGGACGCTCAAGTTTGGAGCCAGCACAATTCGGACAACTATGGATAGTTGCCATTCCAATTCAGTGACAGGGCGTTTTGAGGCCCGCTAATCCCGAACGAGCAACTTGGGTTCGTCGTCTGACCAAACTCGTGCGACCAGGTAGGGTGTATATACGTCCCCGAGGTCGTCTGCGCAAATGTATTGCTAAATACTACACCTTGTTCTGATGGTTGATCGAATGGTAAGGCCGGGCATTCCCATACATCATAAACCTCAAGAGCGCCGCCAAACATCCAATCAAGGACCTTACCTTGAGAATCTGTAAAAAAGGCGCCGCTTCCGTCTGAACAGGAATAGCCGACGGCCCAGGTGGAGCATACGCCACTGCCGCCACAGTTGAAACCCTCTACGTAGCCTTCTATTTGTTCCCCTACCGCGCTTATGGTAAGAGGATTATCGTGCAAAGCGGTTCCGTTGACACAGCAGCGCCAATCGGTCATTGTGTAGCGATTGTCATTCCAGCCATCCCATGCCAGGACGGGCTGAAGTATAAAGCTACCGTCGGACGGTTCTAATCCGTTAAACATATATATAGTTTGACCATCGGCCGTTCCTGGTCCGTTTGGGACGGTCCACCACCCGACCAGGAAGTCTATTGGGCCAAAAGAGGCATTGTCGCCCCATTCGACCCAGTTATTTATGGTGGGCGGAGGGCCCCCCGGGGCGCTCGGGCCGCCTCCAAATCGCGGATGTGTACACGGAACTATTGGTCGCGTTGATCCGTCAGTACGTTGGATCAAGGCGCCTTGAACCGATTCGTTGGCGTCGATCCCCATTACGCATGATGGGTGCATATACCCGAAAGGGGTTACCACATAATCACTTGGTACTCCCGCTGGTCGTTGTGCCGAGACTGTCGTCGGAAACGGTTGCGACGCTAACGCGGGCGAGCAAAAAAGTGTCAGCATGGCTATAGAGTCGCAAAACGGAGAGCGCCATGCGACGACAAGCCAGACCACGTTTGGTTCCCCATCGAAGATCGTGGATAACGCATCTGAACCGGATCATGCTGATTTCTGCTCCATATATGGTAGCCTGTACCGAGAGCCAGGTTTCGAATGACCCGGATGCGTGCGTTGCTGCAGGTGGGCGTTGCGTTGTTGGCAACGTGCCCTGTAACAATCGCGGGCCTCAAGTCTGCGGCCCAGATCGCAATCCCGGGGGGTTATTCTGCTGTCTTTCTCTCCCAGACGCTGACGGAGATGGTGGGCCAGAGAATTAGGGCACATTCGGCCCCTACCGAGAGGTGGCGGCACAGGTAAGGTAACGAGTCGGTCCGGGCGGAATGGGTTGCCGGAGCCTAACGAGCTCCGGACCGACATGCTCGGCACCGACAGGAAAACGCGCGAGTGAGCGCGCCGTCAATAGTCATTTATGCAATGACGGCGGCCTCGGCACTAGGATGCACGAGTGGGCGCGCTTCGCAGCGCATCCGTGCAGCGGCGTGGCGGGCGGGGAGAGTAACCTCCCGGGCGAACCGTCGCGGCGTCCCTCACCAGGAGGTACCCTGATGAGGTTGGGTGGTCCTCGTGCCCGGTCGGGAGATCGCCGCATGGCTACATGATCTCGCGACCCGCCTTGCGGTTCACAAGGTCGCGGAGCTTCACGATCTCCGCGTCCGTCGGCTGCGGGTAAGAAGAGGAAGCGTCCGAACGGGTGCAAGGAGTTCACGTAGCGCCCCTTCGCGGCGACTTGTCAGCCCTTCCCTCA
>Ga0209168_10002419_pt1 | contig 13492 bp, 9 predicted proteins | sample Coa_R1_FD_187156 | JGI IMG/M metagenome (GOLD analysis project Ga0209168, IMG submission 187156) | Surface soil microbial communities from Centralia Pennsylvania, which are recovering from an underground coalmine fire - Coalmine... | ecosystem: Environmental > Terrestrial > Soil > Unclassified ... | reverse complement strand
GTCGCGGGAGCAATATCGAAGCGTTTGATGACATCCTCGATCAAGGCCCGGTCATCAGCATCGACCAGACTTTCCAGGCTGATCTCGATCAGCTCATATTCATTCGCTGTCCGCTGCCTTGCGGCCCGGCAGGCCACGCACACGGGATTGTGGCGGTCATCCCAGGATGTCGGCTCCGTCCGCGTCGCAAACTTCACCGTACAGATCGGCAGCAAGCCGTTGCATGAAAGAACGATCGCCGCATGTCCAGCGTCGGTCAATGTCTTGGCAAGCATGACCTGGCTGGCGTGAAACGGCTCCAGCCCGGCTTCCGGTGATAGAAACAAAGTCACGGGATCGCCGGCGCGCGCGATCGCTTCGATTTTCCGAGATCGACGTTTCAATCTCCGACGCTTTCCCGCCATCCTAATGGAGTTGCTGGCCGTCCTGACCGAACGAGTCAGACGTCGCAAAATAACTGGGAGAACACTGTGCACCAGAGGAGCCCCGATAGATCTCAAGCCTGTTTGCTGCGCTTTGGCGCCTCGAAGGCGCTTTCCGTCATGGCGATCACGTGAACTGCGGTATTTTCCCGCTGCTCTTGGCTTCATAGGCCAAGGAGACAAGCCCCGTCCGAAAATCCTTCTCGAGCGCAGAAGTCACGGTCAATGCTGGCAGTCCAACATTGCCGTCCACAACATCGTAACCTCCGGCATTACTGGCCCGCCCCAACCAAACATAAGGAAAGTAGCTACTCGGCATGAAATTCTGAATCTTCAGGGAGAGTTCCACTACGCCTTCATATCCGGCTTCTACCGGTTCCGAGCTTAGTATCTCGTGCATATCAGCAAAGGTGATCTCGCCGCCCACCGTAATCACGTTCAATCTAAACAGGAAAGCCAGATCGGAAACACGTTCCATTATTTTGTATTCGAAACGAAACTTTGCCGTTTCCCCCGGCGAGAAGTTCCATCTCAAATTCCCGTCAGCATCCCGCGCCGTGATTCTGGTGAATCGGGCCGCCCCGTTTGTGCGGTGCAGGCGGTCAGCAAGCGCAACATCCTCAATTAATCCTTCGAGATTAAATTCCGGCGCGCTGACATCCTTCGACCCCGAATATCCGGTCGACTTTGCTTTTTCCTGCCGCCATTCCTGTTCAGAAGCCTTTGTCGCCGCATGCACGGACTCGTAATATCGGTCGCAGACCTCGTCGACCGGGCCCGAAGCGACGATCCTGCCCGCCTCAATCATGATCGCTTTGTTGCACATCGACCTGATCGTGTTGTCTGAGTGGCTTGCCAACACCATGATTCGGCTTCGTCCGATGAAGTCCTTCATGCGCGACCGCGCGCGCTCGGCGAAACGAAGATCGCCCGTGCCGAAGCCTTCGTCCATTAGCAAAACGCCGGGATCAAGCGCCGTCACCAGCGCAAAGCCAAGACGCATCGTCATACCGGTAGAATAGGTCCGAACCGGAAGCGTGAGGTATTCTCCAAGCTCGCAGAACTCTTCGATCTCGGGAATCCTTGCCTCGATCTCGGCACGCGTCATCCCGATCAGCATTCCCGATGTTATGATATTCTCATAGCCGGTATCCTCGACGTCGAGCCCGGGCATGGCGTCGAACAACGGCGTAACGCGGCCTTCGACCTTGATTTTACCGGAGACCGGTTCATAGATGCCAGCGATCAGCTTCAATAAGGTCGACTTGCCAGCGCCGTTGTGCCCGATCAGACCAAGGCGGTCGCCGTCGCGCAAGGTCAGTGAGATATTGGTCAGCGCCTTGACGACGATTCGCTCGCTGTTTTTCCCTTCGCGCTCGATCGACCCGCCGGTGGCGCGCTGAAGAAGTGCTTTCCGCAGGCTCCGTTGCTGAGCCCCGTAGATCGGGAAATGCGCGCTCACATTTTCAAGTACAACTGTCGCCACGCTCGCTCAGCTCCAATAGGCGATGCGTTTGCGAAAGTGCGCGAAAACCGCATAGGCGAGCGACCATCCTCCAATCGTCATCGCAATCATGACACCATAGCTGGTCGGGTCCGGCATCTGACCGATCAGCGGCGCGCGGACCACGTCGAGCACGTGATAAAGGGGGTTGATCTCCACGAATACGAGACGCTTGACCCCCGTCAGCGTTTCTGCCGGCCAGAACAGCGGCGTTATGAGCATCGCAATCTGCAGGGCACTGGAAACCACCGGCGGCACATCGCGAAACCGCAGGCAAACGATTCCGAACAGCAGAGAGACCCAAACACCATTCAACAGGACGAGCGCAAGTCCGGGCAATGCAAGGAGCGTCGTAACGCTGAAAAGTGACGGTTTCAGCACCAGAACGACCAGGAAATAGATAACGAAGTTGTGCAAGAGGACGAGGAAGTTTCGCCACACGAGCGCATAAGCCAGGATCGAATAGTCGAACCGGATATTGCGGAACAGCGATTGTCCCGCGATGAATACGTTGCAGGACTCGACGATAATCGTCGATACAAGCGTCCAGACGATCATGCCACTCACCAGGAAGGGCAAATAATCGTAGATGTTCTGGTGCCAGATCGCTGCACCTACGGTTCCAACCGACAAAACGTAGACTGCGAGCGTGATTGAGTTCCAGAACGGACCGATGGTCGTCCTCCGATAACGCCTCTTGACGTCAAGCCAGCCAAGACGGCCCCACAATTCCCTTTTCTGAAGCCCGCGCAACAAATCGTTGGCCGCAGTTTCCGTGAAAGTGCTCAGACTTGCGTTGGAGTTGTCAGCTGGTGTCAACACGACCGTCTTACTCGGCTACGCGCGCTGCCGCCCTCGGGTAACGTCCGATTGGTGACTGCGCGCCGTATCGCAGTCGGATTCAGGAAGACCATGAAGTTCACGTCAAAAGGTCCCAGGAGACGGGTGTCCCGCGCTTGATATCGCGCCGGGCGGTTGCGCCTACGATCGACTCGTAGTGCTTGGGAGCTATTCCATAACCCGGGCGGATGATGCGGATATTGTCGCGGGAAAGTTTCTCTCCGGTAGCTACGTCCTTAACGACATAGATCGACCTGCGAAACACCAGCGAACCTTGCTCGGCCTCAAGCGGCCCGAACCGTACTCTTCCGATCGCTTCATAAGCACGCCTTGTCTCTATGACGAGCGAACGAAACTCATGAGGCTCCAGCGAAAACAACGCATCCACGCCGCCGTCGGCGCGCGCAAGCGTGATGTGCTTTTCGATCACTGTTGCGCCGAGCGCAACAGCCGCCACAGCGGCGCCAACTCCCATAGTGTGATCGGAAAGACCGACTTCGCATCCGAAAATTTCGCGAAGGATCGGAATCGTCGCAATATTCGAATTCTCCGGCGACGCCGGATAGGTGCTGGTGCACTTCAGCAGTACAAGTTCGTTGCATCCGCCATTGCGGGCTGCGGTCACAGCGTCATCGATCTCGCCAATCGAGGCCAACCCGGTTGAGATGATCACCGGCTTGCCTTGGGCCGCGACCTTCCTGATCAGGGGCAGATGCACGTTCTCGAACGACGCGATCTTGTAGGCAGGAACATCGAGCCTGGCCAGAAAGTCGACCGCCGTCTCGTCGAATGGCGATGAGAACACGACCATGCCGAGCTCTCTTGCCTTGCGCATGATCGGCTCGTGCCAATCCCACGGCGTATGGGCCTGCCTATAAAGATCATGCAGCGACCGGCCGGCCCAGGGACTGTCCTTTCCGGAGATGAGAAAATCGGCGGAATTGGCATCGATAGTGAGCGTATCCGCAGTATAGGTTTGCAACTTGACCGCATGCGCGCCAGCTTCCGCTGCAGCTTCCACAAGTCTGATCGCGCGATCGAGCGAGCCGTTGTGGTTGCCCGACAATTCAGCAACCACGAATGGTGCGTGTCCAGCTCCCACTGACACGTCGCCAATGCGAACGCTATTCATGGCGAGTGCACCTTTGAAGCCTTTCGCACGATCAATTCGAACCGTTCCCCGTGCAACTCGAAAAACGCTGGATAACGCTCGGGATCACAGACCCGCATCAGATTGAACTGGCTGGCGATCGACTGGGCCGGGTCCAACCTGCTGTCCTCCGGTGTACGCCTGCGATACCAGCTCGGCTCACCCTTCTGCGCAACGGGTTTCGCGTCCGGGTACTGCAGCACAAAATCGAGGGCCTCGATGACGAGTTGACCGAGAACGCGGCTGATATCGTCATGGAGGTCGGTCGGCTGCAGGGGCGCTCGGAATTTCCGGAAGATCCGGCCAGCGTCGACCGGATCAGCGGCTTCGATCAACGCAAGCACGAGCCGGTCTTTGCCCTGCAAGACATCCCATACTGCAGGCGACCAGCCGCGCCCTTCCGGCAGATCCGAGGCGTGCGTAACAAGGCATTGGCCGTAGCGGCTGCGAACTTCCAGCCTGGCGATCTGCTGGCAAGCGAGCAAGACCAGACAATCACCGCCGTCCGCCTCGGCAAGCTTTTGCAACAGGCGCACTTGATGTTCCGGATGTTGCTGCGTCCACGCCGAAACCACCGACCATAAGGGATGGCGGCGATCGCTGATGATGATATCGAGTTTCATGCTGTCAATTCGTCAGCATAATGCCCGCCACGCGCTGCGCGCCTTGGCCGTCGACAAGCGCCATGGCCTTTTCCGACATTTGCCGTAGTCGAGCCGGTTCGGCCATCAGGCCCCCGAGGGCGGTGGCAAGCCGGCCGGTGCCGAGCTCTGACAGCGTTCCCAATGACTCGAGGACGCCCCGTTCCGTAAGCGCATCGAGGCCGGCAGCCTGATTGTCCGCCACGCAAATACCCAACGAAGGCAACCCTACGCAGCAGCGCTCAAGCGAGGCTACGCCTCCGGCGCCGATGCCGACATCGGCACGCGCAAACAGTCTTGCCACATGGTCACTGTCGACGTGCAGTTCCGCGCGGGGCAGGCGGGCGATGCGTCGTCGCACGGCATCGAGATGTGGGCATTTGGCCCCGAGAACAACATCGAGCTTTTCCCAACGGGCGCTCTCGGCAAGCTCATCGAGCACGCGCGCGGTTGCGCCCGTGCTGTCGGTACCGCCCATGAAGACATTCACGCAAGCTGCGCCACCGGAGCGTTGCGCCGGGCGGGCCTCGGCAAACTCGGCCCGCAACAAAGCATAGCGCGGACCAATCAGGATCTCGCACCCGTCGGAGACCAGGTGCGCATAGCTCGTCTGTGATTTCAGATTCTGATCGAGAAGCACATCGCAGCAATGTTCACGGTCAGCCAAATCATCGATCGCCATCACGCGTCCGACAGATGGTTTAATCGCTGCTTCCCAGGTCTTGTCGAGCGCATAGTGATCGACGACGAGCCAGGCCGGAGTTTCCGAAAGCTGACGGCGACAAACGTCAGCATCGGCGGCCTGACCCCATTTCAGCCAGCCGGCGTGGCTAAGACGATCAGTCGGCACCTTCTCCTCTCCCACGTCGAGCATACGATACTGGAAACCCTGTCTGGTGATCGTGTCGGCCCAGAGAACGGTCTCAGGCGAGACCAGAAATAAAATCCGCGCGCCGCGCGTTTGAAGCGCTGTTGCCAACGTCAGACAGCGGGACAGGTGCCCTAGGCCCATAGCGACGCCGGCATCCACCCGGAAGGCGATCAGGTCATTCGCCGTCATCAAAACCCGGCCAAAAATTCCCATGCTACCGCAGTCCGGGTGAAACGGCTCCACCCGGAGGCTCCTGCTCTGGAGCAAACCCAAGCGCAGCGACCTATCGCGCCGCGCGATACATCCCGCTCATGCGAGAGCAACCATATCCGCGTTGAGCAGCACACGAACTTTGCGGCCGAGCATCTCCAGCAGAATGGCGACCCGATCATGATCTCCCATGCCGTCGAACAGGCCTGCGGTATCCATGAACGCACCCGCAAGCACTCGCACCCGGTCGCCGGGCGAAAAACTTGGCAGCGCGTCCATCTTGACAAAACCTTTGGCGTCCTCGCGCGCCTTCAGCGCGGAGACGATGCCATCCGGCACCGCCGCCGGGTCGTTGCCAACGGTGACAAGATGCGAGACGCCGAATGTCGACCGAATAGAGCGCCATCGCTGCGTTGCCTTATCGACGGCTACGAACATATAGCGCGGGAACAGGGGTCTCGCGACGAAGTCGATCTTTCGCGCATGACGCCGACGCTTGAGATAGCGGGGCAAATAGATTTCATAGCCTTGGCGCAACAGGTTCTGCGCGGCCTTCACCTCGCCATTCACCTGAGTCTGCACGACATACCAATGCAGGGCCGTCCTATCGCTCATGCCGCATCTCCCTTCCTCTTGGGAGGACGCAGCCCCAGCAGCGCCGGCACCAGCACGCGATCGCTGCTCACCACCTCAGCAGCCAATTCGTAAGACGCTTGTGCGCGCGCAACATCCGTTACGATGATCGCGTCAAAACCGTCTTTCACGTCCGTATAGGTCCGAAAGACCTCGACACCGACGAAGCGGCTCCCTTGGCTTCGGGCATCAACAATCGCGACCACGGTTGCGCCCGCCTCCACCGCGCAAAGGATTGCGATTTCGGCGAGATCGGACTCTCCGGCGAGCACCAGGCGCTTGTAGTCGCGCGCCGCTGCCTCCTCGAATATGCGCGTGCAATCGCTCTTGGCCTTGCGGAAGAACGAAAACGAATCCGACAGATATTGAACCGTAAGGCGCGATTTTTCAGCAAAGCCCTGCGGTGTGAGGTAATAAGCATAGCGCCGCGCGGGCGCGTCGCCGACCTTCACCAGTCCCTTCTTGACGCAGCGCTTGAGGTAGGCATTGACGAGGCCAAGCGCGATGCCGAGCTCGGCTGCAATCCGTCGCTGCGACCGTGCACCGTCCGTCTCCAGCGAACTCAACAGGCCGAGAACGATCCGCTCGTTCTCACTGTCCGTGTGCAGCAAACGGTCCATCTCGCCCCCTGTTGGCCGATCGCGTTCTTAACGCGTTCACCGAATGAACGTCAAGAGTAACGTTCAAGCCGTGAACAATCTTTACCCGTTGAAACACTTAGCTATTTTTCGGAGGGCCGAACCCTTCCCCCCGTTTGTTCTGTCAACTTGCTAAGTTTCCATTTGCTTGGCGCTGGTACTCGCGCTAGTTGCCGTCTGGACACACTGCTATTGCAATGATCGTCAACATTTCCTGGACCTATTGCGGTAAGGCCTCGTGCTAGGCATCGTAGATTCAGCGCGCGTGAATCGTGGCGAGTTGCGACTAACGCGTGTCGGTCGGTGAGCCCCGCTATCGGGCAGACCGCCCCGCGAAGTGCCGCTGGCGCTGATATTGTCGCTGGTTCCCGAACGGAGTTAGCCACCGTTGTGCACGGCCGCTGTCGCGCCAGATTTTCTCCGCAATTTCAGGCGAATGATGTCAGCAAACGTCACGCCGTCCCGATTGCTGCTATGGCGTTAATGGGGCTTGGCTTTCCCGATCGTCCGTGTCGCGCCGAGCCGAATATGATGGCCCGCGTCCAAATTGAGCAATTGTGCCGAGGCTTGAAACGACAAATTAACACCGGCGCAAGCATTGTATTTGCGTGAGCCGCGGTGTGATCGCCGATTGCGGTCGCGATTCTCCGCGCTCGGTGAGGCAGGAATTCTTATTGAAGACCAAGGGCTAAGGGATGAAATCGCGTCTGCTTTCTGACCTGCAGGACCCCTCGGGTGACGGGCTTGGTGACAGCAATATCGGTTTCGACCCATTTGCCCCGCACAGTATCGCAAGCCTGCCCCAGAGCGCGCCGACATGGGCTTGTCCGATCGAAACTCCCACCCTCCCGGCCGAGTCCGTGCAGGCAATGGCTGCCGTAAGTGGCTCCGGAACCGGCGGCGTCGGTTCCGTGGTCGCAGAAACATCCAGCAGCGGTTTTACGATCAATCTGATCTTCGACGCCGCGGCAATGGCTGCGCCGGCGAGCTTCCGCGCCGGCATCGAGCAGGCGGCCGCGATCCTGTCTTCGACCATATCCAACAAAATCACCGTCAATATCAATATCGACTACAAAGGCACCGGCGGCGGCGCGGCGGCGGGGCCCGACAACGGTCTGTTTGAAAATTATTCGACAGTCAGGTCCGATCTGATCGCCAATGCCGCGCCGGGCGATACGAGCTTCAATGCGTTGCCAACGGGCACCAAGATCCAGGGGCAATCTCAAGTCGCGGTCTGGAATGCGCAGCTGAAGCTATTCGGGCTGATCAGCCCGAACTCGACCACCACCGACGATGGCAGCGCTACTTTCGCTACCGATATCAATCCGAACCTCTTGGTGGGGGTCGCGCTTCATGAATTAACCCATGCAATGGGACGCGTGCCTTTTGGTCCGTCGACCACGCAACCGTCGATCACGCAGCCCGACATTTTCGATTTCTATCGCTTCACATCCCCCGGAAACATTCTCATTGACGGCAATTCCACGGCGCAGCCGGCCTATTTCTCTCTGGATGGCGGTGTCACCAAGATCGCCGATTTCGGTCAGACGTCGGATGCGAGCGATTTTCTCAACAGCGGCGTGCAAGGCTTTAACGACCCGTTCAACGAATTCTATTCGAGCTCGACGTTTCAGAGCCTGACAGCCGTTGATAAGGAGATTCTCGACGCGTTGGGGTTCAATACCAATCCGCCGGGCTTGGCGGTTGTCGCCAATTCGGTGGAGGCATTGCAGGGCGGTCCTGCAGTTTCGCTGCTCACCGGGGCTCCCGCGATCAACGACCCGGCCAGCACGACGCTGTCCAGCGCCACCATCAAGATCGCGAATGCGCTCGGCAATGCCGTCGCCGGCGACGAGCTGTTCGTCAACGGCATCCAGAACGGCTCGCTTGGCAACGGCGTGACCGCGAGCTGGAACGCGACCACCGGCACCTTGACGCTGAGCGGGACCGCTTCGACCAATGTTTACGACACATTGCTAAGCGAGGTCACCTTCCAGGACACTGGCACGGATACATCGAGCGGCAGCCATCCGGTGCGGACGGTCACGTGGACGATCAACGACGGGACCAATGCCTTTAATGCGACCTCGCAGCTCACGGTCGACCGCGCGCCGGTGGCCAGCAACACTGCAGCTACCGATACAGTAGGCGCGGCGATCGGCGCGACGGCAGCCGGTGGCGTTCTCTCGAACGCTTCCGACCTCGACGGGGACAAGCTCACGCTAACGGCAGTTAGCGATACCGCGCATGGCGCGGGCACCGTAGGTTCGTCTCTTGCGGGCGTATATGGCCATCTTACGATCAATGCCGACGGCTCGTACTCTTACGTCGCCGACAACGCCGCAGCAATCAGCGCCGGGGCGAGCGGCAACCACCTTCAGGACGTCTTCAGTTACGCCGTGAGCGATGCCAACGGCGGTTCGGCAAGTGCGTCGCTGACCATCACACTCGATCGTGCGCCCGTGGTGACGGCCGGGAACGTAATCTTGTCGCCCACCCACGCCGTTGCCGCCTCGTCGCTGTTTTCGGCCACCGATCCCGATGGCAACACAATCACGACCTATGCGCTCGAGAACACCGGTCCCGGGCATTTCGTGCTCAACGGCACGGTTACCGAGCCAAACAATCAGGAGATCGATCTAACCGCCGCCCAGCTTTCGCAGTTGACCTATCAGGGCGTCGCCGGGTCGTCCGACTCTCTGCAGATTCGCGTCAACGATGGAACGCTGTGGAGCAGTTGGACCAGCTTCACCGTGACGTCCCCTCTCGTGATTCAGACCGACGGGACGACAGTGCTCACCGAAGTCGGCAACAACTACTTCCTCGACGTGACTGGCAGCGGCACCCTGGGGCCCGAGGTGAAACAAGGTGGCGTCGCCGTCACACCTGGCGTGTTCACGGCAATTGGCGCGGTGCAGGTCGCAGGCGGCGGCTACGATCTCGCCTGGCAGATGGTCGGCAGTTCGACCTACACGATCTGGAGCCTCGACAGCCAGGGCAACTTCGTCGCCAACATCGGCAACGACCTGGCAGGCAACAGCACCACGCTGGAGAACTTCGAGACCATTTTCGGCCAGGACCTCAATGGTGACGGCCACGTCGGCCCTCCGCCGCCGCCACCGCCAATCACTATCTCGACCGACGGGGCCACGACGCTGGTCCAGTCCGGCAATAACTACTTCCTCGACGTGACTGGCAGCGGCACCCTGGGGCCCGAGGTGAAACAAGGTGGCGTCGCCGTCACACCTGGCGTGTTCACGGCAATTGGCGCGGTGCAGGTCGCAGGCGGCGGCTATGATCTCGCCTGGCAGATGGTCGGCAGTTCGACCTACACGATCTGGAGCCTCGACAGCCAGGGCAACTTCGTCGCCAACATCGGCAACGACCTGGCAGGCAACAGCACTACGCTGGAGAACTTCGAGACCATCTTCGGCCAGGACCTCAATGGTGACGGACACGTCGGCCCTCCGCCGCCGCCACCGCCAATCACTATCTCGACCGACGGGACCACGACGCTGGTCCAGTCCGGCAATAACTACTTCCTCGACGTGACTGGCAGCGGCACCCTTGGGCCCGAGGTGAAACAAGGTGGCGTCGCCGTCACACCTGGCGTGTTCACGGCAATTGGCGCGGTGCAGGTCGCAGGCGGCGGCTACGATCTCGCCTGGCAGATGGTCGGCAGCTCGATTTACACGATCTGGAGCCTCGACAGCCAGGGCAACTTTGTCGCCAACATCGGCAACGACCTGGCAGGCAACAGCACCACGCTGGAAAATTTCGAGACCATTTTCGGCCAGGACCTCAATGGTGACGGCCACATCGGCATTCCTCCCGCGACGCAGCCCGCGAGCGCTCAGTCTCTCGCGAACTCCGAGTCAGAAAATTTCCAATTTGCCGGCGGCAATGGACCTGTGCTTCAAGACAGCATGGTCAAAGCTCCGGCGCCGAGCAACGCCGTGACGATTGCAGGGCACGACGTGTTCGTCTTTGCACCCCATTTCGGCAAGGTCGGCATCGTGAACTTTGCCCCCGCAACCGACACAATCGACTTCAGCAAGACGGTGTTCGCCGATATCCGGTCTATGCTGGCAGCTACCCACGATGATCCGTCCGGCAACGCCGTCATCAGCGATGCCGCACATGACACGATCACCTTGAAAGGAGTGACGACGGCTCAGCTCCTTGCGCATCAGAGCGATTTTCATTTCATCTGAGCCAGTCGCATCCGAACCAAGCTTGCGACGCGCGCAGGTAGAGGACCCAATTTCCGCCAGTTCGGACTGTCCTCGCGCCCCCGACCGCCTTACCGAACAGATGGCGAATTGCTTCTGGCGTCAATTTTCCCAGCTTGCTAGTGCTGCCTGATGGCATTCGCCGGCACGATGTCGGGCCGATTGCCCACTCAGATTTTCCGCCGGGAATTCCAAGCGAATGACCTCCGCAAGCGCCGCCCCAACCCGAAGATTGCTCTATGTCGTCAACGAGGATTGGGCGTTCCTGCTCAACCGCCTGCCGATGGCCCGCGCCGCGCGCCGAGCCGGGTACGAGGTCCATGTCGCCACGCGCGTCAACGAGGGCGGGAGCGCCATCGAAGCCGAAGGTTTCATCCTGCATCCGATCCCGCTTCAGCGTGGAGGAATCTCGCCGCTCTCGGCGATTCGGACCATCATTGCCCTTCGGCGCGTCATCTCGCGCGTCAAGCCGGATATCACGCACCATTCCGGCCTGCAATGTTGCGTCTACGGATCGATCGCCGCATTCGGCAGAAAATTCCCGTACGTCAACGCGCTCACCGGAATGGGTTACGTCTACACCTCAGCGACATGGCGAACCCAAGTCCTGAGAAGCATCCTGAAATGGCTTTTGCCGGCGCTGCTAAATCGGCCGGGCTGTGTCGTTCTCGTTCAGAATCCTGACGATCGCGCCGCCCTTGCCGATCTAGGTATAGGTGAGCAGCGAACGGTTCTGATCCCGGGATCGGGCGTTGATACCGAAACCTTGCAGCCTTTGCCGGAGCCCGAAGGCCCCATCACCTATGGCTTTGCTGGACGGCTTTTGACCGACAAAGGCATCCGCGCCTTGGTAGCCGCACACGCAATCGTGCGCGAGCAAGGCTTGGAGACCAACCTGCTGATTGCCGGGAATCCGGACCCGGCCAATCCGGCATCGGTGTCCTTTCAGGAAGTGAAGGAGTGGGGCAGCCGCCCAGGCATCACGTGGCTGGGACAGATCAAGGATATTGCCTCGCTGTGGCGGCGATGCCATTTTGCGATTCTGCCTTCGCACCGTGAGGGCTTGCCGGGAAGTTTGATGGAAGCGGCGGCATGCGAGCGCGCCCTGATCGCGACCGATGCGCCCGGCTGCCGCGAGATCGTCATTGACGGCCAGACCGGAATCCTGGTCGGAATCGAAGATCCGCAAAGCCTTGCGCGAGCGATTGTGAAACTCGCCACCTTATCGGATCTGCGCGCGCGATACGCCGGGGCGGCGCGCGAATTGGTGGTCACCAAACTCTCGGCCAGGATTATCGGCGAACAGATTGTGCGGCTTTATAACGAAATGGTTGCGGCGCGGCCGAACGCCTCCGAGCCGGAAAGCTGATCAGCCAAACCCACGCGCAGATGGCGCCGAGGTCTACCGCAAGCGCAAGCCTCTATCGGCCAAACAGGATTGTCGACAAGGGTCAGCTTACTTATACCAGCACGATAGCAGCAAGAGGGACGGCCGCCCGTCCCGCAACGCTCTCAATCCCGTCGGAGTCGCCCAATATGCCTATTCCGCACGCCTCGCAGGCCCTGTCCCGGTTCACTGTGCTGGACCTCACCCGTGTCCGGGCGGGTCCAACCTGCGTGCGGCAATTGGCAGACTGGGGTGCGAACGTCATCAAGATCGATGCGCTCTTGGATGACGCGAGCGGCGAGCAGCTGGGCGGACCGCGTCATGGTTCCGACTTCCAGAATTTGCACCGCAACAAGCGGGCCATGACGCTCAGCCTGAAAAAGCCGGAAGGTCTTGAGGTCTTCAGGCGGCTTGCGGAAAAGGCCGATGTCGTGGTGGAAAATTTCCGTCCCGACGTGAAGGGCAAGCTCGGAGTCGACTATGAGAGCGTGCGCAGGATCAATCCGCGCATCGTGTATGGCTCAATTTCGGGATTTGGCCAGGATGGCCCCTATCACAAGCGTCCTGGCTTCGATCAGATTGCGCAAGGCATGGGCGGCCTCATGTCAATCACCGGCGCCCCCGGGGAAGGCCCGATGCGGGTCGGCATTCCCGTCGCCGATCTCACCGCTGGGCTCTTCTGCGCCATGGGCATCCTCACTGCGCTTCTGGAGCGAGACGTCTCCGGCCAAGGCCAGTGGGTGCAAACCTCGCTCTTGCAGGCGCAGATTTTCATGCTCGATTTTCAGGCCTCGCGCTGGCTCATGGAAAAGGATATCGCCAGGCAAGCCGGCAACGATCACCCGACCTCGATCCCGACCGGCGTGTTCAAGACTTCCGACGGCTATATCAACATTGCCACCACCGGCGGGCGAATCTGGCAACGTTTTGCGGAAACCTTGGGAGCGCCCGATTTGGTCAACCG
>Ga0209168_10002418_pt1 | contig 13498 bp, 9 predicted proteins | sample Coa_R1_FD_187156 | JGI IMG/M metagenome (GOLD analysis project Ga0209168, IMG submission 187156) | Surface soil microbial communities from Centralia Pennsylvania, which are recovering from an underground coalmine fire - Coalmine... | ecosystem: Environmental > Terrestrial > Soil > Unclassified ... | reverse complement strand
GCCGTGTTTGGAGAAATGGCATTCAGCTTTCCGCGTTTGTATCTGGCGGCGGGAGTGACTACGCTGCGCACCACCGGCTCAATCGAACCCTACACTGACCTTGAAATTAAAAGGCACATCGACGATGGCTCCATGCCCGGCCCCAAGATCCATGCAACCGGGCCTTACCTTGAAGGCAAAGGCACATTCGCGCTGCAGCTGTATGAACTCACCGGTCCCGACGACGCGATCCGGCTGGTGAACTACTGGCTCGATGAAGGCGTAGATAATTTCAAGGCTTATAACTTTCTGACCGACGATGAGCTTTCAGCCGCGATCAAGGCTGCGCATCATCGAGGCGCGAAAGTGACGGGGCACCTGTGTTCCATCGGTTTTCGCGAAGCCGCCGCTCTCGGCATCGATGATCTCGAGCACGGACTGCTGGTAGATACAGAGTTCTTTCCATGGAAGAAGCCGGGCGAATGTCCTTATACCCCGAAAGACATGGATTACGTTTCTGGACTGGATGTTAAATCTGGACCAGTGCACGACATGATCGTCGACTTAGTAAAGCGGCACGTAGCCATTACGTCTACGCTACCGGTGTTTGAAGTTGAAGTGCCTGGACGTCCCAGCATTCAGCCGCGGGTGTTAGAAGCGCTGTCGCCTGACGCGCGCCAACGGTTTCTGATTAATAAGGCGCGCATGGGCGACACGGCCCGATTGAAGAAAAACTATGGAACAGAGATCTCGCCCATGACCGGAGCGTTCAAAAAAGAAATGGAATTCGAGCGGGAGTTCGTGAAACAGGGCGGAACATTGCTGGCCGGCGAAGATCCAACCGGCATTGGCGGGGACTTGGCCGGCTTTGGCGATCAACGCGAAGTTGAATTGCTGGTCGAGGCAGGATTCACACCGCTCGAAGCGATCCATATTGCCATATACAACGGCGCTCAATATCTTGGCGACGCGGAGAAGATTGGGACAATCGCGGCCGGCAAGCAAGCTGATCTGATCATCGTAAAGGGAGATCCGTCACAGAAGATTGAAGATATTGAGAACGTCGAGACGGTGTTCAAGGATGGAGTTGGATATGATTCGGCCAAGCTGATTGAGTCTGTGCGAGGAGTGGCTGGCGATAGATGAGAGCAACTGGACCGTCCGAACCAGAGTCTTAGTTGGAAGAGCGCAGCGAAACCACTGAATAGCAGATGCTTTCGGTAGCAATTCTAGCGGAAAGAAAGAAAAGTGGCCGACAAGAACCGTGTTCCCGTCGGCCCGCGGTCTAGCTGGCTGCTTACGCGGCTCGTTTTCTCCCGCTGCTGCGGCCGCGCGTAGTTCGCGATGTGGAGCTTGTCACTCGCGCCGGGGCCTTTTTGGCCTTAGAACGTGCACTGCTGGCGGGTCGAGCTCTTTTGCTCAATGCAGTGCGGCTCTTCGGCCTGCTGCTCCGTCCACGCTGCGAGCTGGAGCCTCGCACGGTGCTTGAGCGGCGACTGCGAGCGGTTGTCGCACGTTTCCGCCCGCTCTGCCGCTTCCGGGAGTTACTAGCTGCGCTCCTGCGCACCGGCTTGGCCTCCTCAATTTCAACGTCTACTTCTTCCAATTGAATATCATCATCGGTGTTGTCAAAGTCATCTTCCGAGTAACCGGCCGACACGCGAGCGCCAGCCTCACCTGAAGACCTGGGGCGAGATTCTTGACTGTGGGAGTTCTTCGAGGAGCCAGCGGCGGATATTCCAGCCGTTTCTCTGCTCACCAATTTGTTGAAATTGCTTCTCTGTCCGCCAGCAGTTTTGTTCTGCACCAGCAAAGCAAGGCCACTCTGGTCGAACTTGTCAAACCATTCGTCCCAGGAAATTTCTTCGAGCTTGCCCTCGCCGCTGTAACCGGGAAAATCGAGGCGAATCATTCCAATGTCATTATTGTCTCCAGTCCCGCGTACGCAGGCAGGGTGTGCGCCGCGCTCTTCCGCCCAGCGGCGAATTTCGTCGTGATCGGTGAGTGGTCTGGAGGATGCCGAGGCGCGCGCCATAATTTTTTCTCCTTCACAAATTCGATTGAGGCGAATTTAGGATGCTGGCGACGAAATGCAGGTGGTATCGCCGGGGACCGCAACTGCCAGAGCATTGATTGCCGCGGCAGGAAGTACTTCTCGCGTCATCAACTCTGGTAGACGGTCTGGCTAACCCGGCAGAAAAAACAGGCGCACTGAAGTTTTCGACTGTGCTCCCGCTACAACTTGGACTGCGTGCGAACGCAGTGAACACTAAGTCCATACAGGGGATGCTGTAGCTTTTGCCGGATAGCTTGTGGATAAGCTGTTGAAACTGTGGAAGTTGCTTTAGAGTTGCTCGATTGCAGATCTAAGTTGATCGGCAATCTCCTGGGGACTGCTTTCGGAGGGAAATTCGAGGGGTGACCCGATTCGTACTTTTATCTGATAGGGCCGGGCCGTCCTTTTACCCGCGTGCTTCACTTCATACAGCCCGTCAATCCGCATGGGCACTACGGGAATGCTCAGATCGTTTACCAGCAGTCCAACGCCGGCGCGAAACGGCCGCATCTTGCCATCAGTAGTGTGATGGCCTTCGGGAAAGACGAGAACGCTAAAGCCACGATCGACCGATTCGCCGGCATAGGCAAAGCTGTCGCGGAAGCCCGCGTCGCGCGGTAGCGGGAAAAGGTTGAGTAAAGCGACGCCGAAGAACCATTCGATACGGTCGAAAGTCCTGAGAAAAAAATTGCGGCTGGACGGCGGAGTGCGCAGAGCTTCGAGGGCTTCGCCTCCGGCCGCAGTGGCCAGTTTGTGACGCAGGCGCGCGGGCAGTGCGGCGAGAATAAAACCGACATCGACATCCGCGATGTGATTGCAGACCACCAGCACGGGGCCGTTTACTCCATGCAGATTATCGCGCCCGATAATTCGCGGCCATCCCAAGATGAACACGGACGGGAGCAAAAGAGTGTAGTGGACGAGAAAGCGGATCCACGTCACCGGCCAGTGTTGCACCCATGCCGGATAGTGATACACGACTCGCGGAGGTGCTTCGCCTTTCAGCATTCGTTCGAGATCGCCGACCGTGTTCACAGCGGAGAAGCGGGTTTCGCTCAGGTCCACCTGGTAACGATCTTCGAGCGCGCTAAGCAGTTCTACGCGATCGAGTGAACTGAGATTCAGATCAGAATCGAGCCGGGCATTTTCCGAAAGAGTTCCTGCCGAACCTTTCTTGATTTTCGAGATCAAATTTGCGAGCGCCGTTTTGCCGACAGGCGCGGAGGTGCCGTTGCCGCCGAAAATTTTCTGCGCAGCTACTGCAATCTCGGCCCGGCGAGGCTTCTGGGTCGAGGTGCGCGGAAAATCTTCATCCGGCCAGATGATCCAGCGGCGAATGCGCTGGTACTCGGCAAGGGACTGATTGGCGCGATCAACGATCTGGGCCGCGTCTTGGCTGGAGCGTCGAAAGATCAAAACCGCGCAAGGCTCGGCATTTCCATTTTGCGCAAGCGGGACGACCACGCTGTCCTTCACTTCCGGCTGGGATTTGAGCGCGTTCTCGAGATCTTCGGGATAAACGTTCATTCCCGCGGGCGTGACGATCACGTCTTTCTTGCGACCTTTGAAGAAAAGATTACCGTCTGCGTCCAACTGGCCGATGTCGCCAGTGTGATACCAGCCTTCCTCCGATGAGACGGGGCGCAACTCACCGCCGATCCAGTATCCAGATGCGACGCCGCTGCCGCGCACCAGAATTTCGCCGTCGGGCGCAAGCTTGACTTCGCGCCCTTCGAGCACTTTGCCGATCGAACCGCGGTTAACTTTGAAGGGATGATTGACGCTGATAATGGAAGTGGTCTCAGTCAAGCCGTAACCCTGAATCATGGCAAAACCAAGGCGCGCCCAGAAGATTTCGGTTTCGTGATCGAGCGCGGCGCCACCAGAGATGAAGGCCCAGAACTTCCATCCCATTTGGCGATGAATGCGGCGGAAGGTCCACCAGCGGCGGAGAAAGTGTTTGCCTTCGGCGGCGGCGAACTGTTTGCGAAACTTATCCAGCCGGCCGGCGTCTGCGAGATCGCGTTCGATCCTTTCTTTGAGCGATTGCAACATACGCGGCACTGCGACCAGCACCGAGATTCGTTCGCGGCGGATGCTGCGGATGATGTCACCGGGCTTTAACGTCTCCTGAAAGAAAACTGTTCCGCGCAGGAGAGGCGGCATGTACATGCCGAGGAATTGCCCAAACACATGGCTAAGCGGAAGCAGGTTGAGAAAGCGGAGAGGATGAACGAAACGTTCATACTTGAGATAAGGCCTGATCTGTGCCTCCAGCGGTGCGACGTTGCTGAGAACGTTGCCGTGAGTAATTACTACGCCTTTGGGTTCGGCGGTAGTGCCCGAGGTAAAAACAATTTGCAGCGCGTCGTCGGGGCTGATCCTTTCGGAATCGAGCGGCTGCGGCGAGCGGGGCTGCAGGGAAGTCTTCATCTCCTCGAAAAAAAATGAAGGCAGTTCTCGCGGAAAGTGATCGCGGGAGCAAACCAGAAGCCGGGCCTGGACCTGGTGAAAAACCCGGACAGCGAAATCGGGCGACGCGGCGTCGTCCATGGGGACGGCGATAATTCCGCGATTTGCGCAACCCAGAAATGCAGCAACCCAGGCGGCTGAGTTCGGACCCCAGAGAACGACGCGATCGCCTTTGCGGATTCCACGGGCGGTCAGTTCGCGTGCGAATTGGAATGAGAGGCGCGCTACTTCGCCGTAAGTCCAGCGTACAAGCCGGTACCCTACCGGTTCGGCATAAGCTTCTTCATTGCCGAGACGCTGGAAGTCAGCCAGATAATCGGCGACGCTGGTCCGCACGATTTAAGCGTAAATCATCTGATTTTTAAAAGCTTTTAACCGCGGAGCTCGCAGAGAAGATGCAGAGTTCGCAGAGAAAAGATCAAGCTCTTTGAGAGAGCCAATCGATCGACCGCGAGGAATTCTGAGCTTTCGGATCGTTAAGCTCTTGCACCTGAGTCTCTGGGATAGGACTTGCCGCGGGCTCCGGTTTTGGCCTAGAATTCAGCCGTTCCGGAAATTCCCAGGGTTAGTCCAGCCAATTTCTGTGCGAGGATTCGTTCGCGGGTTCCCCCCGCGCGGAGGGATCGTCGATGAGCTTTGTGGCGTGGAAAATCTTGCGCAAGCTGCCGCGGTCTCTGCTTAGAGTAGGCGTGGTGTTTTTGCTGGTGTCAGCGGCGCATGCGTACTGCTGACGAATTCGCGAGCGATCAGGCCTGCCAGCTTTGTCTTTCTTTCGTACTTCCTGTACAAATTGCGTTTGAACGTACCTGCCGCCGTCACCGCCGCGATCACCATATCGAGTATGGGATATTGCGTCCTGTGCATTTGGACGGCCAGGCGTTATGTGTCGGAATCAAGGCTTTCTTCGAGTGAAATTTCAGAGCTGCCGCCGGTTGCAATCCTGAAGCCTCTGAAGGGAGCTGACCTCGAAATGTACGCGAGCTTCCGCTCGCATTGTGTGCAGGACTATCCCGGTTACGAAATTTTGTTTGGAGTCAGTGACGCGAATGATCCCGCTGCGGCACTGGTTGAGAAGCTAAGGCAAGAGTTTCCGCGCCAATCCATCCGGCTGGTGCTGTGCGAAAAGGATCTGGGCGCGAATGGGAAGGTCAGCAGCCTGGCGCAGCTCGCGGCTGCGGCGAACTTCGACATTTTGGTGGTGAATGATAGCGACATTCGCGTCGCGCCAGATTACCTGCGGACCGTGATCACCGAATTGCAGGCGCCGGGCACGGGCCTGGTCACTTGTCTTTACCGTGGCGTTCCAGCGAAGACTTTGGCGTCGCGACTGGAGTCACTTGGCATCAGCACCGATTTCGTTCCTGGAGTTCTGGCCGCGAAACAGATCGAAGGGGGACTACATTTTGGGCTGGGGTCAACCCTGGCGTTTCGTCGTCAAGAGCTTGAGGCGGTCGGCGGATTTAAGGGATTAGCTGATTATCTGGCCGATGATTATGAACTGGGGAGAAAAATTGCAGAGCGCGGGTTAAATGTCGTGCTCTCACACTCAGTCGTAGCAACGTTTCTCCCGGCTTATGGACTCTCGGGATTCCTCTCACACCAGCTGCGATGGGCGCGCACGATTCGCGCCTCGCGGCCGGGAGGGTATGCCGGTCTGTTATTTACCTATACTCTGCCGTGGGCGGCGGCAAGTTTAGTACTTGCGCGTGGGGCAACCTGGGCATGGGTTCTGCTCGCGGTTGCCGCACTATTGCGACTCACCTCGGCGTGGGCGTCTGCGGGACCGGTGCTAAAGGATGACGGTGCGGTCTGGTCGCTCTCGCTTCTGCCTGTGCGCGATTTTCTGGCGCCTCTGGTCTGGATCGCGGGAATGTTCGGAAGCAAGATCGTCTGGCGCGGCCAGGAGTTCAAACTGGAAGATGGGAAGTTGAAGCGAGTTCAGTAAGTTAAGTTTTGGTCGGGATGGGTGAAGTCGGGGCTCTGCGCGTCTGCGCGATGATTCTGCCGTCCTTGGTAAAGCGATAAATTTCTCCGCGCCAATAGAAGGTGTGACTGAGAAAGCTGGCCACCCAGATGCCGAAACCCTGCAGATCGCGCACGGGATAAAGCCAGCAGAACTTCAACGCGCGCTGGTCTTTCATTAGCCACCAGCCGACTACAATCGATTGCATCATTCGATTGGCAAAGGCTGCAGCGAGAAACAACAGTCCCAAACCCCATTTTCCCAATGCCGCCGCCGCGATTAGCCCCAGCAATCCGAACGGCATGGCGAACGTCAAGCCGCTGCCAATGTGTCCCCAAGGCCGGGAGTGGCGCGTGCTTTTCATCCAGCGCAATTGATCACCCAGTGTGCGAACAAAAGAACGCGGCGTCAGCACATGATGAATGAAGTAATGCGAAAAGATAACTTTGTATCCTGCGGCCCAGATTTTGTTGCCGAGAACGTAATCGTCGGAATAATAGTCGGCCGTGGCGCGAATACCGCCAATGGCATCGAGCGAGTCGCGGCGAAGCGCAACTGCGGGACCTAGAGCGAAACGGATTCCTTCCAGCATGTCAGCGGTGACCACGCCGGATGGCATCTCTACCGACATGCCGAGAGCCTCAAGGAAAGACCAGAAATCTGAAGCTGGATCGCCACGATACAGACACGTGACCAGACCGAGTTTGCGGTCGAACAACGGTGGAATCACATTGCGCAGAAAGTCGCGTTCGACGCGAACGTCACTGTCGGAAATGACGAAAAAGTGATTGCTGGAAAAAGGAATCATTTTGTCCAGAGTGAAGACTTTGGCGTTCGGCCACTGTGGCGGGCCGGATGCGACTATGCGGCTCTGAACATTCGTGTAGCGCTGACAAATTTTTTTTGCGAGCAGGATCGCCGCGTCGTCTTCGCTGCGCGCGCCAATGATGATTTCGTAATTCGGATAGTCCTGCTGAAAGAAACTTTCCAGATTTTGTTCGAGGCGCGCCTCCATGCCATGCACCGGCTTGAAGATGGTGACAGCGGGAAGCTGTTCGGCAGAAAAGGAAAGCGCGCTTTGCCGCCCGGAGATAGAACGTCGTTTGAATCGGACAGTCGCAAGAACTGCGAGCAGCAGAAAAACGAACGAACTTACTAAACCGAAGGCCGCGAGGGCGAGAAGAGCGCGCCAAAAGATGAGAGTAAGCGAAATCATCATCAGCTATGCGCTCTGAATATCCGTGCGAGAAAAGTCGGTGCCGGTATAAAGCAGCGGAAGCCCGCTTACAGCGGCCAGGGCGTAACACACGCAGTCGCCGAAATTAAGTCCGGCGGCGTGGCGTCCCTTCCCAAAGCGCAAATACGCCGAAACAGCGGCGTCATAGTGCTCCTGGTTGAAATCTACGATCTCCGCAGTCATTCGGTATAGCAGGCCGGCGAGCAGCGGCCTGGCATCGCGGCCCAGGCGGCTTGACAGTACGATCGCGGATTCCGCGGCCGTGGGGGCTGCCACAAAGAGGACGTCGGCCCCTTTCAGCTTCTCTACCAGTGCCTCGTATCCAGCTTCCTTCAGCAGGATTGAAACCAAGACAGAGGAGTCCACAATCATTCGGGATACCCATCAGGGCCAATGCCGAGAATTTCTTCGCGTTCGCGCTTCGTCATCTTCTTACCTAGTACGTCAGCAGGAATATTCGGCCACACCTCGCGCTCTAGGTAATCCATTATCTTGTTGGTTCGGTCTCTGCTTGGGGAAGCCTTCACGGAAAGGTGTTTTTTGCGGTCTTCCAAGGCACGGCGTATGGCCTCGGTCTTCGTCTCGCCCGTTATCCGAGCTACCTCAGCGGCCAGACGCTCCACACGCTCGTTTTTGATGTTTAGAGCCATGTTTGCACCATTACACCTTTATTATATCATTACACCTAATAACTCATTCCAAGCTCCCGGTTCGTAAAGACCGACTTCCCTCCGCTCCGAGCAAGAAAGAAATGAGGTAATCCCTTCAGTTCTTTAGGGGAGTCCTGGTCGGTCCACATGAAGACGGTCGTCGGGCTCGCCCAGAGTTGTTCGAAGCTGGCTTGCGTTTCAAATACTCGCGGGGCATCGGGGAATTTGACGCCGTACCACAAATTTCCGCTGGGCGCGTGCAGGACGCGAATGCGCGTTCCCAGATAAAAATTTAAAGTCGAGGCCTGATGATACTGCCCGTCGATGACTATCAGGTCTCCCGGTTGATAGTGTTTTTGAATCGCCGTTGCGAGGGGCTTTGACGAAAGTACGGGCGAGAAAATAACGAAGGCTGAATGCACACAGAACAGCAGTCCAACCATCATTGCGGTCAGCGCGGCATTTCCATAGTGCGGCCGGCGGCGGTAGCGCAACCACAAATTCGCGCTCGCGCCGATCAACAAGGACGCGATGGCCCCGATCAGTTGCGGACGAAACATGCCGAGCGCTTCCGGCGTCAGATCCAGAAAATGGCCAAGGGAGAAGTCGTAGTCCTGCGGATTTTTATTCAGCAGATCGGCAAGGTCGGCACCGGGGGCCGGCGCTTTCGAAGAAATGAGCAACGCGATCCCAACCACCGATCCCACCGCAACCATCGCGAAAAGCACCCATGAAGAAATCCTGGCGGACGTGGATTCTACTTCCGGAGAAGCGGCTTCTTTGGTCAGCCATCCGCCGATTAGCAGCGCGAGCGCGGGAACTGCGGGGACCGTGTAGTACTCCTGGCGCGTGGAAAAAGTAAAGAAGCCAACTTCCACCAGCGCCCATACCGCAAAATAAAGGCTGGCACGCTGGCTCCGGTTAAGCTGCCCGTGCCACTCGCGCACACGTACGGGGACCTGCTTTAGAGCTTGCGGCAGGAAGATCATCCACGGTGCGAGCCACAGAATAGTCAACGCCCAGAAAATCAGCAGCGGAACCGTGTCATATCCTGGGGGCACGCGCTTCCCCAAATAGCGCATAAATTGTTCATTGATGAAATAGAACCAAAGAAAGCCTTTCACCGCACCCTGGCTGGGGTTTCGCAGTGCCGCAAGAATATGCCACGGGGCAGCGATGGCGAGAAACACCAGCGTGCTCGATAGCAACCGCAACTTGAGAATATGCCGCAGATTGCGGGTTAAAAGCAGGTACAAAACTATCGATCCCAGAGGAAAGACCAGGCCGATCAGGCTTTTGGTCAATACATTCAACGCGCAGGTCGCCGCAAAACCCCAGCACACCCAACGGGACGGTTTCTCTTGTTCCAGTGAGAGCAAAAAGAAGTAGGCACTTAACGCCAGCCACAGGCCCACGGCGACATCTGGAATCTCAAATCTCGTAAACATATAGGGGCCAAGCGCAGTCGATAGAACCACAGCCGAATAAAACCCACCGCGCTCACCGTACGCATGCTTGCCCAAAGCGTAGGTCACCAGGAGGAGCGCCAGAACGCACAGCATCAGCGGCAGCCGGGTGCTCCAGTCGTGCACGCCAAAAATTTCGTAGCTGGCAGCCACGCCCCAGTACATCAGAGGCGCTTTTTCCAGGTAGCGAATGCCGTCGGTGTAAAGCGTTACCCAGTCGTGGCGGAGGACCATTTCGCGCGCAGCCTCGGCGTGAATGGTATCAACGTCATCGAGCAGAGCTGGGGTGAACATTCCCGCGAGATAGATTGCGCACCACAGAAGCAGAATGATGACTAAAAGGAAATAGCGCAGGCGCGCGCCGCCAGAGGGCGCGTTGGGAGAAATTTCGTTTTCGCCGCCAACATGCTGGCCGGAAACTAAAATTCCCATGCAGCAGAAATTATACGGGAGCAGTCTGTCTATCTTGGCGTGGGTAGAGTAGAAGACGAACAAGCGCCAGCGGCTGCGGCAGCCGCGCGAGCCAACACCGGTTCATCCAGCACCTCGCGGATTTTTATCGCCAGAGACTTCAGAGAGAAAGGCTTTTGCAGAAAATTGCCGTCTATTTTGCTTACCCCTTTGCTGAGCACGACATGCTGAGGGTGCCCGGAGGTGAGCAGCACTTTACTGGAAAATCGAAGGGCCGCAATGGCGCGGGCCAATTCCGGGCCGCTCATTTTAGGCATAACGATGTCTACCATCACCAACTCAAATTGAATAGAGCCGTCCCGAAGATGATTGAGCGCCTCCTCTCCATTGGCTGCCGATCGCACCGTGTATCCCAGGGAAGAAAGAAATTCTACGGTGGCTTGCCGCACTGGTTCTGCATCCTCGACCACCAGCAGCGCTTCACATCCATGAGGATTGGGGAGTTCAGGCGGCAACGGACAGAAGGATTTTTTTTCCGTGCTCGGCGCCGCGACGGGCAGATAAATATTGAATGCGGCGCCTGCGCCGGGCGTACTCGCCGCCGATATTACGCCTCCGTTTTTTTGCACGATGGAGTGGACAATCGCGAGCCCGAGGCCGGTACCTTGTTCTTCAGATTTGGTGGTGTAGAAAGGTTCAAATATTCGGGCGAGTTCTTCGGCACGCATTCCGTGTCCAGAGTCAGTGACGGTCAGCAGCACATGTTCCCCAGCTGCGATGCCGGGGTGCTGACGCGCAAAACTCTCATTCAGCTTTACCAATTGCGTTTCGATCGCCAGTTCGCCGCCGTTCGGCATGGCGTCGCGGGCATTGACTACCAAATTGAGCAACACCTGTTCCATCTGCCCGGGGTCTACTCGGACCAGCGGCACGTCTTTCCCCAGCGAAACCCGAATCTCAATGTCTTCTTCCAGCAAGCGTGAGAACATTCCGATTGCTTCTTCAACAATCCAATTGGGTGACACCAACTCCTGCGCACCCGACCGATGCCCAAACATCAGCAGCCGTCGCGTAAGTTCAGAAGCGCGCCGCACCGCTGCCATAATTTCCTGCATGTGGCGCCGGGCCGGATGGTCAGCGGGAACGGTCGCCTGCCCCATCTCGGCATAGGAACCGATTACCATCAGCAGGTTGTTGAAGTCGTGGGCAATGCCCCCGGCGAAAACACCCAGTGACTCCATTTTGTTCGGGCCCTCACTTTTTGCTTTCAGCTCACGCTCTGCTACATCGATTCCTGTCCAAGCCAGACTGGCTACCTGAGTGCCCGGATCACGAACCGCAGTCACTGCGAGGTCGAGTTCAACCACCCCACCATGTTTGGAGAGCAGCCCTCCGTTGCCGCGAAATACTCCTTTTTGCAACGCCTCGCGACGCATCGAATCCCACGACTCGCCGGTGGGAACCTGGGATGCAATACAGCTCACGTGTTGTCCGATCAGCTCGTCCGCCCTATATCCGGTCATGATCTCGCAGGAAGGATTTACGTACTGCAGCACGCCGTCTGCGTCGGTCAGGAAAATCACTTCTTGGCAATGATCAACGGCCCGACGGAGGATTCGGAGTGCGCTGGTTTTCCGGGATTGACGGCTGGCAACCTGTTTCGCCGCTCGTGAGTGGTGCATAACTATCTCATCGGACGAGAATTGCCATTCACCCCAGATCCGCCCAGAGAGCATACGCCTTCTAGTAAATGCGGGGTACCGAATCGGGATGGTTCGATTGCGGAAAGGCTTTGTTCCGCAGGTGATACTTGTTGGCGCGTCCAGCTTGTAAAAGTGACTTTGGGGTGCACGTCTTTTGATTCTTTATTGACACTTGCAAAAAGCGGGGGCGAAACTTCGAAGATAGGCATTTCATGGCTCATGGTGTCGCAACTCCGCTGGCTGTCGCAGATCAGCACTCCGGATTTCCGGGGTTGGCCGATCACGTCCTGAACGCGAGAATTGAGCTTTACGCCTGCTTGCAATTGCTGGCGGACCGGGCGCGATTCGTCACCGGCGGCACCTGGGCAGCAATTGCGCTTCATGAGGGTAATGAATTTGTTTATTGCGCCGCTGCGGGAAATTCTGCTCCGGTCATCGGCTCGGAATTTAATATCAAGACGGCTCGCCCTGAACAGTCGTCAGGAGCAGATGAAAAGTCTTTGCTGGTACCAGTAATTCGAAATTCGGAGACAGTTGGATATTTCCAGCTGTTCTCTGAAATTGCAAAATTCAGCGATCATGACCTGCACTCGATTACCCGGCTCGCGGATATGGTCGGCACCGCCATCAGTTGCATGGAGGCCGAACAGGATTCAATTGCGGATGAGCATCGCTCCGCCCGCGCAGTGATGACGCAGTCGCCTAAGCCGATGGTCCCAGTCCTCTGGCACGCGCCAGATGGCTTGGCTTGCGACATAAACAAAAAATCCCCTGCTTCCGACTTTGCAGTGAGTGTCTATGCGTGCGAGTCATGCGGGTTTCCGGTTTCGCGGGGGCGCGTGATTTGTGTCGATTGCGAAGAGCGCGGAAACCCGAGCGCGACCATGGCGCGCTTGTTGACAGTCACTCAAAAAGAGGATGAAAGCTGGTTCAGCACCCACGGATACACGATTGCCAGCCTGCTGGTCAGCGCTTTGGTCGCGGCGATTATCTATTGGCTACACTGATGTCGCATTCCTTCGCTGATTTTTATCGCGGAAAAAGAGTATTGGTAACCGGCCACACCGGCTTCGAGGGCGGATGGACTACGGCCTGGTTGAAACAAATGGGCGCGCAGGTCTGCGGCTTCGGATTGCCACCTGCTACCCGGCCCAATTTTTTCGACGCGACCATTCTTGATCGCGGCATGACCTCGGTGTTTGGCGACGTTCGCGACCGTAACGCGCTGGCCAGCACGTTCACCGAAATCCAGCCCGAAATCGTCATCCATTCCGCCGCTCGGACCAGCCCACGGTCTTGTCTGCAGGAACCGGTTGAGACTTTTTCGATCAACGTAATGGGAACGATCCACATTCTTGAGGAGGCCCGCCTCACACGTTCAGTGAGGTCGATAGTGTTGATGAACTCTAACGCGTGCGACGAACAGGAAATGCACTCCATGCGCGAAACTGACGAGATTGGTCCGAATCAGTTGGTCAGTGCCAGCCTGGCTTCCGCCGAGCTGGCACGATCCGCATTCGAACAAGTTTTTTTTCAGAAGGCGGGGACAGCCGTGGCAATA
>Ga0209168_10002417_pt1 | contig 13507 bp, 18 predicted proteins | sample Coa_R1_FD_187156 | JGI IMG/M metagenome (GOLD analysis project Ga0209168, IMG submission 187156) | Surface soil microbial communities from Centralia Pennsylvania, which are recovering from an underground coalmine fire - Coalmine... | ecosystem: Environmental > Terrestrial > Soil > Unclassified ... | reverse complement strand
GCGTCATTAGTTTGGCCTGCGCCTGTTCGCGCGACAGTTCGGAGACGCGCCCCAGCCATTTGTACGTAATGAACGGATCGGCATCCTCCGGAAATTCGCGCCACCAGCCTCGCCACCAGACGCTGGTTTGGTCTTTGTTGGGTTTGGCCGTTCTAACGCCTAAGGTCTGCGCCGAGCGATCAGTTTGAAAAAGAAATCCTTCGCGCCGGTCCCCCAGGTAGGCGAGCAACGCTTCCTTTGCCATTCGGCCAAACAAAACGATTCGCTGTACGTCACCTTTACCAGTTACTCGAATGACGCCGGCCGCAAGATCGACGTCCTCGCATCGCATGCCTGATACCTCGGCTAATCGGCAACCGGTCGCATAGAAGGTTTCAAGGATTGCGCGATCGCGCGGCGATTCTGCCGCCTCAATGATCTTGCGGGCCTCTCCGACCGTGGGGAAATGCGGAAGGCCCCGGTGCCGCCTGCGCGTCTGGATAAACCGGGCAACATTGGTTTTCACCGCGCCGCGCAGGGTTAGGAACTCAAAGAACCCGCGTAGCCCATGGAGCTTTAAGTCGAGACTGGACGGACCGAGCCCGCGACGCTGAAGAAATGCCAGATATTCCCGTATGTCTAAATGCCTGACTTCGGCCAGGTTTCGCGAACCCATAAACCGGCAGAAATCCGCTATGAGAGTGCCATAGGCAAGTCGGGTGTTGACCGCGTAATTCTGAACCTCCAGCCATTGAGCGAATTTCGCGGCCAAGGCGTCATTTTCCTTTGCGTAGGAGCGAACAGGCTTGGGGTTAGTCATGGGCGCCTCAACACTGCCAGCCTTGAGCGCAGAATATTGCGGCAGAAAAGGCAAAGGCCATCTCCCACGTGACGCGCTTTTTTCGTTCCACACAGCTGACAACCGAACTTCTTGAAGTACAAAAACCAACGTCTTTTGCGGGAATGTTGCGAGGGGAACTGTAGTACTGGTATTTTCTGTGAACCCATTTGACACCTCCGTGCCCGCCTCCTCATCAGCGCCACGACGCGGGACACAAGACTGCGGCGGACACTGGCGCATCCGAGAAGACCACGCCAGCGTTTCGGCTTACTCGATCAATCGAGGAGCATCAAAGTTGTAACCGTTCTTTGTCGCGGTATACGGCACTGAAAGCCGGTGCGATTGACCCTTCAACCCCAGGATGACCTTCCCGCGTCGCGTTTTCTGATCCGTGGAAAGGGCCGTGCCTTCACTCACGATGACCCAACCGGCAGACAGAGCCTGCGCGAACGTCTCTGGTAATTGCTTAGAGTCGGACTTCGGAACGGCCAAACGAACTGCGCTTGCTGATTGCATGTATTCCTCCCATGCGCGTGCCGTCCTCGTCGGCGACCGCGGGCGCGCGCGAATGTGCGGCCGGACGCGCAGGCCTAGGCGAACAAGCCAGGGCCAGCGCGTTTCGGGTTAGCGAATTTCGAGGCTTACTGTACGGTTGGGCTTGGTGCTCGCAAGGACGCGCGCGCAATATAGTTCGCCGTCCATCTTGAGCCTTTCAGCCAAGCGGATAACGACGCTCTTCCACGCAACATTGCGACGGGAATTTTCTTTGAGTGCCGCGACATGTATGCCTTCTTCGACATCCGCGCCGGCGGCCAGGCGAGCCTTTAGATCATTCTCGATAGCGTCAATTTGCTCCGCGCACTTCTTAAGATCATTGCGAAGCAGAATGAACGTCTCGAGCTCGTCCTGACTGATTTGATTTACTGCGGGTTTTTGGATGGGAACTACGATTGCGAGTTTCGACTGCTCGATACTTTGCGATATGCTCTGTGTAGATGCCATGCGAGATCACCTCTCGTTTGGGATTTAGGGGCGTGTCGGTGTTGATAGCACCGGCGCGTCCCGTTTATTACAGTTTCGTCTTCAATCTCGGGCCTGGTTTCAATGTTCCCTTAAACTTCCTGCCTCGTTCTATGTCAGCTTTCGTCCAAAGGCGTTTGCTCTTTGCACCATCGAGAGTCGGTTTCGGAGGAGTGATCTTCTTGTTCTTGATCCACGACTGTAAGGTTTGTCGTGAAATCCCCATCTCTTCCGCTGCCTGCTCCGTCGTGTAAAGCTTTGGACTCATCAGAGATATATTGGATCATCGCTTTACATCTGTCAAGTGATTTGTTAGGATTGCGGCAGAAAAAAGCCCCGGCTGACACCGGGGCCAGAGGTCTAAGTTGTGAAAGGTCGAAAAAATAATACCGTTTCCTTGCCAGCGTTATCAATCGTAAAACTCGCCGAGTCCGATTTAATCAGCAAATCGGAGCAGGAAATAAGATCGGTTGAGAGGAAGATTTTAGGATCTCAATCCATCAAGAACCATTTGCACCTGCTGGAAACGCTGGAAAGGGCTGGAGCCGACAGGAATAGTGTCGTACGTTTCCTTGCGTATGAAGTTGAGCCCCAGCGGTTTTTGACACCGGAGATTGCTGCGATGCGGAAGAGGAAGGCCGAGCTGAAAGACTTGGCTCAGCAGATGCGCATAGTCATACGGCGCGCGCGGCGCTTTACCGAAGATTCCCCGTCCTCCCACCGTGCCGCAGAGTTGGTTTACCGTCGTATTTTGGATCCGCTCATGACAGGACGTTTAGTCAACAACCCCCTCCCGCCGCGGCTTTCCCCCTGGGGTCTGTTTGTAGCCATGGATGCTTTCGCAAATGGCGCTGACGAGGAAGTTCAGGCGTTAGGCAGGCTGCTCAAAGCATCCGCTCCGGGAGTGAATAGACTCAATGAGACCTTCCTGCTTTTTTACGTCTATGCGAAAACCGGCAAGGGTTTCGAGAAACAACTAGCACAGTTGCTCACAGATGCGTATGGCGCCGTAGGCAAAGCGCAAAAAGTTTCGGCCGAGAAGCTTCGGAAGCATCTGGAACGCCACGTTAAGCCCCTCTACGCCCGATGGTGGAAGCTGGTCCAGAGTTCTGATGGCCTATACGGCCAAGTGGATTTCCGCCCCTCGAACGCCTAGCCCTTTGGACAACACCCACCCCCGATTTTTTCCGCGAGTTGTCCGGAAATCTCGAACTTCCAGGCTTCTAATTGAGAGTAGCCGCCGAGGCGGGCTTTTTGCAAACACCCGTTGCGAATAGAAACTTCGCAGCAACTTCACCCCGGAGGAAAAATGCTTTTGAATTTGAAATCCGCTATTGCGGCCCGAGGTTTCAGCCAAATTGACTTCGCACTTGAAAACAAGATTCCACCAACTGTCCTGTCAGAGATTATCCACCAGCGGCGTCGCGCGGATGCGCCCATGCGAGCTCGCATCGCGCAAGCTCTCATAGCGAATGAGGAATGGTTGTTTTCTAGCGTAATCAGGATCCCTGGACCAGTCAGGTCGAATGTCGGAGACGCGTTAACGCCAGCGATGGCGTGCTCGGAAGGATGACCTAAAAACGCGAAAGCCTCCGGGGCGGAAATCCCAGAGGCTTAGCGAATTTCACCAGCTGTTCTTGGACGGACGCTGGTTTAGGAGATGGACATGCAAACCGTACCACCAGAGGAAGTAGGAAGCAAGACCCTTCCAATGCACTTGGATGGAGTCGCAACCCTGTCTCGCAATGACCGACACTTGCTACTCCGAGCCTCTCTCGGGCTTTTTCTCAAGCGACTGAATCACAACATCCCAGTTTTTCGCGATGATATTGCTCGCCTCACGGATTGTGCGGATCAGCGGCCAACTGTGCCGACGGAAGCTCTGACATGAACACAGCCAAGCCGAAAGCCGCCCTTCCCCCATTTGCCGAATCGCAGCGCGCCGGAATCCTGGAAATGCTCCGCGCGGCCGGAACCGCCGGCGTCTCAAAGGAAACACTACTCTTCGAGAAACGCTGGTCCCAGGCGGCGGCCAGGGTTTGGGAGCTGGAGCAACAAGGCTTTCAAATTGCCCACCTCCAGCGGGACAGTGAAACCTACGTCCGATACGTTCTGGAATCCGAGCCGCTCGAGCTAAAGTCGCCCGACAATTCGGATTGGTATGAACGAACCACCGGCAAGCCCCGAGCGGCAGGCAATCCGGGACAAGTTTCGGATCTACCTCTTTTTTCGGGAGGTAATCGCTAATGCCGTCTCGAATGATGGATTTCTCCGCTTTGTGGGCCAGCGACAAGATCGCGGGGTGCGCCGAGTGGGCTCAGGCCGAATACGCTTGGCTCTACGGATTGGCCGACGGGTATGGCTGCTTTGAAATTACGAACACCCGAGTGATCTGGGGCAGAGTAGCCGCAATCAGGAAGAACTTATCCCTTGAGCGCTTGGACCAGATTTTCGAGGAGTTCCACGACAAAGGGCTTCTGTTTACCTGGCAGGAGGACGGAAAACGCTTCGGCCATTGGACAGGAAGTGACCGGGCCGGCCGTTTACCACCCAAGAGTTTACGAAAAAGATATGCCCGTTTAACCCCACCGATACCCCGAAAAGAGCTTCAAGAATACGAGTCGAAATTCTCGCACTCAAGATCAAGTCAAGTCTTGACTACATCAAGACGAAGTCTTGGCAGGTTAGGAGAAGGTAAGGATAAACCATCTAGCACGTCGCCTTCGGCTCCTTTGGAGGCGTTTAAAGCTTTCTATAAAGCCTATCCAAACAAAAAAGCGCCGGCACGAGCGCAACGTGCGTGGAACAAGATCCTCGCCGAGGACGTACCCGCAATCATGGCGGGCCTTGACCGCCTTAAAGGCAGCGAGCAATGGAAGCGCGATAATGGGCGCTACGTTCCACATCCAGCCACTTTTCTAAACGATCGTCGTTGGGAAGACGAGGTACCGCCACTATTTTCGAACTCGTTAGCGCCGCCCGAACGCCCCGGGACGAGCAAACTCACCGACGAAGATGTGAGTACTTACCGAAAGCACGGCGTGCTTGTTCCCGGCGGCGAGGAGGATATTCCATGACGGACAGAGCACAAACGCTTGTCGTAATACCCGAAAACAACGAGGCTGAACGCAACGCGATCGAGGTTATCGTCGCGTTTCCGTCGAGGATCGGCGAGCTCGTCCAAGAAGGGCTGACACCTGAGGATTTCTTTGTGCCGCTCTACCGCAAACTTTATCTCGCCGCTCTGCGTTTAGAAGACGAACATCGGCCAATCGAGCCTCTGACATTGGCGGATGTTCTTGCTGACGATAGAGACCTAATGAGTGCGGGCGGCATGGCGTTTCTGGCGACGCTTGGTTGTGAAATTAGTGATCGCGCGAATCTCCGAGAATACTGCCGTTTGGTGAAGAAGGCTGCTCAACGACGTCAACTCCAGAGAATTTTTGAACGCGCTGGGCAAAATGTTATCGACCCGACTGTGCTGGTAACCGAAATTCTCCAACAGACAGAAGCCGAGCTGTTGGCGGTTCGCGAAGGAGACAGTAATGCGGCTCGGACTGCGGTTCATCTCTCGGAAGTTGCTCGCGAAGTTGCACCGGTTCTGGATCGCGTTGGATCAGGCAATGGCGGAATGTTGGGAACGTCAACGGGATTTCCAGATCTCGACCGAATCACTTCCGGCTGGATCCCGAGCGAAATGATCTTACTCGCAGGTCGGCCCTCTGCAGGAAAGACTGCGCTCGCTCTCGAACTAGCACTTCGCCAAGCGCGCCAAGGCAAGGCAGTTGCGATGTTTAGTCTTGAGATGAATCGCGCATCGGTTTTCCTCAGATTGGCATGCCGCGACGCGGGGGTGAGTTACTCGCGAGTTTGCTCGGGCTTCATGAGTCGTTCCGACCTTCGCGCTTTATGTGCAGCAATTCCTCGCATCTCAAAGTTACCGTTCTGGATTGATGACAGGCCGGCACTTTCGTCTCAGGATTTGCGTTGGCGGCTTCGATCCCTTGCCCGGCGACATCCGATTAAATTTTGCGTCGTAGACTACCTCCAATTGCTTCGAGCGAAAGCTGAGAACAGAACACAAGAGGTAACTAAAATCTCGCTCGATCTGAAGGCGGCGGCGCGCGAACTTGGCGAAGCGACTGGCGGAACTCTTCTCGCGGCCGCGCAACTAAATCGTGCCGGGGCGAATGAACGTCCGCGGCTGCATCATCTGCGCGAATCTGGCCAGCTCGAGCAGGACGCAGACGCTGTGTTTCTGCTGAGCGACGAAGAACCGACGCAAAACGGCCGACCGAAACCGTCGATTAAATTGCTGGACGTCGCCAAGCAGCGCAATGGCCCAACCGATATTGTGAGGCTGACATTCCTGCCTCTTGTCATGGGTTTTGAGCAGGCAGACACGGAAGGGCGGGAAGTGGCAGACGGAAAAATAGAGTCTGCGGGGTTGATTTGATGAGCAATAAATTCGACGAGTTTGATGTTGCGGCGATAACGTTGGATGCCAGGCGAAGCTTGTTGAAACGCTACGAGTGGCTTTTAGATTTCGTGATGCCCAGTCCCGATTGTGCGGCGCAAGGCGAACAACGCGAACTATGGCGGCGAATTGAGCTATTGCGGGCATCACTGGAGACGCCACAACCGGAAATTTTATCGACTCCAATCGTCGTTCATGATGAAGCAGGCGAAGTGGAGCTCCCGTTCTAACCATGACGACTTCGCTCCAATTCGAGATGGCGATGAACGCTGCACAAGCGCGGTGAGGTAAGATGCAGACCGAGTTGATCGAGAAGACTTTGGAAATTGCACGAAAGCGACGGCGCATTTTGTCAGAGATGCAGACTGCGATTCGCGCGAACGACAAAGATCAAGTGTTCGATCTAGCGCGCAAGCTCACGGGATTGAGCCATGAAGAATGTGATCGAACTAATCCGCGTATCAACTGAGCAACAGGCCGGCGATGACCGCGCCGGCATTCCTGCTCAGCGAGAGGCCAACCGGAGAACTGCGCGGGCCCATGGGTTGACAATCGTTCGGACAATCGAAATTGTGGATGTTTCTGGCGCCTCGGTGCTGAGTTCTCCAGAAATGCAGGAATTGTTGAGACTGATGGAATCCCCTGAGATTCATGGCGTCGTCACGAAGGAGTTTTCGCGCCTTATGCGGCCCGAGAAATTCACTGACTATGCGCTTCTTCAGCAGTTCACGGACACGCACACAATTCTCTATCTTCCGGATGGCCCGATCGATTTGGCTTCAAAGAGCGGGCGACTGCTGGGTACCATTCGTGCAGCAATGGCGGGCATGGAGCGACGCGAAATCATCGATCGGATGCAGGACGCCAAGGAATCAATGCGACGCGCCGGAAAACATCCCGGTGGCGACTCCAGCTTGCCGTACGGTGTCGGATATTCGCAGGATCTCGGCTGGCACTTTACCGCCGAAGCCGAGAAAGTTAAGCAAGCGTTCTCGCTTTTCCTCTCGGGCAAAATGGGCTACACGCAAATTGCCAACCGGCTAAATATCCCGCGGACTAATGTTCGATTTATTCTTGAGAATCCGATTTATACGGGCTGGAGAGTTTATGCTGAAAAACGCGATCCTTCGGCGCACGCTTACGTGTCACGACCAGACGGGCGGCAAGGCCATCGCAAGAAAATGAAGCGAGCTCCAGACGAAGTGATACGCGTCCGCGTTCTTGAGAGCTTGATCAACGAGGAAGATTTCGCGAAGGTCCAAAGGTTCGTCGAGATGAAGCGGCAGAAGCACTGGCGCGCCCGCGAGGATGCGCCACAACGGTACACGTATAACGGATTCCTTACGTGTGCCGACTGCGGTTGCCTAATTTACACTCACACGGCCAAAGACGAGTTCTACCAGTGCAAGTCAATGCACGTGCGCGAGCGTCGAAAGCGGGCGTTGATTGGCCTGGAACGCTGCGATAACCGCTACATGCTTCGGAAGAAGCTCGAGCCTAAACTCGATGTTCTGCTCGGAGAAAAACTTCGGGACACTGATTTCCTTCGGCGCGTGGTTGATGAATATCGCAGACGGCAAGAAACTCAATCTGTTGTTCCAGACAAAAACGAGCGCGCGTTAACTTCCAAGCTTCAAACGCTCGCGGACAAGAAGCAGCGTGTACTGGAGGCATTTTTCGAGGGCGTGATTGCGAAAGACGAACGCGACAGAAGAATTGCGGAAATTGATCGTGAAACGAATGTGTTTCAGCGCTTACTCATGGAATCCGTTCCCGAAGCTGCCCCGCAATCGGTTGATGAGTTGCAAGCGGTCCTTGAGCCCCTGGCCGAATGGGAATTTTTGGAACGGGATGATAAGCGCACTCTTCTGCAGGCTATTTGCCCTGAAATCACAGTCTTCCGCTACACTGTAAAAACCTTGATGATAAATTTCAATACGGAATCGGCGGGTAGTCACGATGTCAGCCGCTTGAGGATGGTGCAGTAACGATTTCGCGCGCGATAACTTCGGTAACATTTCCCGCCCGCTTTATGTTGGCGGCGGCGATGAATCCATGCGCTTGCGGATTTTTTGGCGACTCGACGCGCGAGTGCCACTGTTCGCCTCCCCAAATTCAGCGCTACGTATCGAAAATTTCCGGACCGCTGATCGATCGCATCGATATCCATATCGAAGTGCCGGCCGTGAAATACAAAGAACTTCGCGGTTCAACGATCACAGAAGATTCCGCGACGGTGCGCGAGCGCGTATTGCGGGCCAGGGCTCGCCAGACGGAGCGATTCAACGGCGAGAAAAAAATCTACGCAAATGCCCAGATGCCGCCGAAGCTGATCCGGAAATTCTGCGCGATTTCCGATGAGGGCGAAAAAATGCTCGAGAATGCTGTCACACGCATGGGCCTTTCTGCCCGCGCCCATGACCGAATTCTGAAAGTCGCACGCACTATTGCCGATCTTGATGAATCAGCCGGCCTTGAAACACGTCATTTGGGCGAAGCGATTCAGTACCGTACCCTCGATCGCACGTATTGGGCATAGGTCGCATGATGCCCTCAAGTCTCGGCAAAACGAGACTGGAGTAATGTTCTAGCCGAAAAATAGTCAGAACGGTTGTACCTGGGAGGTCGGGGTTTCAAGGCCCGCGGAATAGGAAAGCTAACGTCGCGGGGCTGAAGAGTCTGTGTGAGAACTGCAAAGCCTGAACTTCAGCGGCCGTCAGGAAGAGTCGGAACGAGATTTCGGTTGTCGTGCCTACTCGGTTGCAGAAATGAAAATCCGCACCCTTCACAAAAAACGTGAAGAGTGCGGCACCCAATTGCTCAAGGTTCGCGGGAGGCTAGGTAAGCCGCTACCGCCAACATGTCGTCAGAAGTTAATCTGGAAACGACCGGCTTCATGAGGTTTGTCCACTCACCGTTTCGGGAGCCTTGCTGGATATCGACCAGTTGGCGCATCAAGTAGCTGGGAGAGCGACCCGCAATTCCAGGGACTGGGCCGAGACCTTTCAGATCCTCTCCATGGCAGACGCCGCACGCAGTCGTTTTTCCCGCGCCGCCCTTTACGACTAAGTCTTCTCCTTTTTTAAGGCTTCCCACCGGCACATAGGCAAGGAAGCCAGACCGCGGGTCGCGGAGCATCTCCGTCGCTTCTGTATTTATTGGCGTTTCGATGATGCGCTGGCCGATCGGCTCAGTCTGATTCCCCTCGAGTCTCAAAAACATGCCGCCGCCGACATGTGTCTTTGGAACGGTCGAAGTTTCGATGACCTTTATCCAGGGGGTCCATTTCATGGAACTGAAATATCGCGCGGCCGCCGCGATCTCTTCGCCAGTCATCGATTTCGCGAAGCTAATCATGAAATAGGTGTTGGGTTTTCGTTCGTCGGAACTTTTCCTCGCGCCATTCTTGAAATCGTTCATGGTGTGCACGAAATAAGAATAAGGAAGGCCCGCGATCCCGGCGTTTTCAGGACGACCCTTGCCATTCGGATAGTGGCAGAGTGAGCAGGCGCGCACGTCGGGTTGCCGGCCATGCGCCACGATTTCCGGCATCTGAGGATGGTCGGTGGGATACCAGTCTGCCGGACCGAAACTATCCTGAATTTGTGTACGAGTGAAGGAAAACGCGCTGCCGGGAAGATGTCTGACTGTCCCGTCATCCTGCACTGGGGAAAACAGCGGAGGCGGCGGAGGATCGTTCGTAGGTGCGCCTGCCGACGATGTAAAGCCGTACGCCCATGGCGGAGGAGCGGCCGAGTTTTTTCCCTGTTGAGCCGGTGCTCCGGTGACCACCGACAAGAGAAGCATGCTAAGTAGAAAGACCCGAATAAGAATTCTCATGAAACCTCGTCAAATAATTTTTCGCTCATCAATCCAAGCGCGCCGCACGATATGAAGGTCGTAACGCATCTAACGAACCGAGATCGGCACAGATAAAGCCGCAGTAACTCGCCGCTTATCGCTCGCGCCATGCTAGCACGGTCCGCGCTGAATCCAAGTCCGAATGCACGAGCGAACCCGTCCCATGTTTAATCCTTCTTCGCCCGGGATTTTACCGCTGGCCCGGTGTATATTATTCGTAAAGCGGCACAATCTAATGGGGAGGGATACCGGCCGTCCAGCCGGGAGTTACATTCATGAAAAATAGTCGGAGGATCGCGTTTGCTTTGGCAATCGGTGCGCTCTTCGTTTCAATTCCGTTGTTCGCTCATCATTCGGGCTCGGCATTTGACCAGGAACATTCCGTCACGCTGAAAGGAACTGTTGCCAGTTTTGAATGGTCCAATCCTCACGTGTTTATCGGACTTGACGTGAAAAATGATAAAGGTGAAGTCGAGCAGTGGCGCATCGAAGCGAATAGTCCCAACATGCTGACCCGGGTTGGTTGGAAGAAGGAGATGATCAAGGAAGGAGATCAGCTGGCTGTTACCGGATTTCTCGCAAAGACCGGCAGAAAGATCATGCGGCTGCACAGCCTCACGCTTGCAAACGGTCAGCAATTTGACGGAGAGGGATTTAAGTAAGAGCATGACGCGAAATTATCTTACGGGATTGCTTCTCACAGCAGCGGCGCTGACTTTTTCGCCCACTACGTTTTCCCAGACTACGCAAAGAGCGGGAGCGGCTAAAACCCATTCCGTTTCCGCTCAACCGGATTTTTCCGGAGTCTGGTTTATACCGGAATACCATCGCAATCTTCTTCCCAAGGAAGATCCACCGTTTCAACCGTGGGCCGAGGCGCTACTCAAGAAGCGCGACGTTGAGAACAACACGGCTGATCCCGACACCGGTCCCGATCCCATCGAGCGATGCATCCCTCCCGGCGTTCCGCGGATCATGTTGCAGCCGTTTCCCTGGGAAATTGTTCATGCCAAGGACCGCATACTCATCATTTTCGAGTATCAGGCTTTAACGCGGCAAATTTATACAGACGGGCGAGGACATCCAAAGGACCTCGAACAGACTTACATGGGCCACTCGATTGGGAAATACGAGGGAGATACTCTTGTCATCGATACGATTGGTTTCAATGACAAGACCTGGCTTGACCCCATGGGCCTTCCGCATTCCGACGCCTTGCACGTGGTGGAACGCCTCCGCCGCGTGGACCATGTCACTTTGCAGGTGGATTACACGATAGACGATCCAAAAGCGTATACGAAGCCCTGGACCGCTCAGAGAATCTTCAAGTTGCAACCAGACTGGCAAATTAAAGAATACGTTTGCGCCGAGAATAATGAGGTCAAGTAGCACAGGCTTCAGCCTGTGTGATTTTGATTTTGAGCAATTAAACCGTCGGAAAAACAACACAGGCTGACCTTCACCATCGTTCAGGATAAAAAGCCTGTGCTACTAAAAGCTAATTTCCGGCCGCAGGCCACGAGTGGCAGGTCTGGCAAACGGTTGGGGCATTGTTTGCAGCATGGCATCTGATGCAGACGCCCATAGTCGTTACGCTCGTTGCTTCTGACATCGTCTCCATCTGAGCGACCTGGCCGTGGCACGTTTCACACTTCATTCCCGCCTCTAGATGCTTGCGGTGAGTCCAGTTTACGCCGGGAAGAACTGTATATACGCGCACCCAGGGCACGGCTTCTTGTGATTTCGCGAAGCCGGCTAGTTTCTGGATTGCCGGTTTTGTTTTCGCGACCGAAGCGTGGCATGACATGCAGGTGCTTGTGGCGGGGAACGTCATCAGCTTACCCGGATCAGGATTTGTGTGGCAGCTCTTACATTCGAGTCCCAATGCCAGATGCGTTTTGTGGCTGTAAGGAAGCGGCTGAACTGGCGCCTGGTGCTCCGCCGGATTGGCTGGCACCAATGGCTTCATGTCCGGGCCTACCATTGACTGTTGCGCCCGAACACTGAACACCAGGAACAATGTGGCCGCGACCCTTATTACAGCGAATGCAACTGCGCGTGTTCTGTGTTCGATTCTCACGAGTATTGCTCCCCGTCATTACACAGTTGAGTTGAATCGCTTGTTACGATGATTTGTTCGTTTTCTTGCCCACTACTTCTTCCAGACTTGTGCCCAAATCCTTGAGTACCACCATGGCCGCGTTTCGCCCTGGCTGTCCTGTCACCGAACCGCCGGGAGCGGTTGTGCCGCCAGTCTGATAGAGCCCCGGAATGGGCATGCGGTAATTCGCCCATCCGGGCATCGGACGCATGGCGCCGGATTGCGATGGACCGCTTCCACCGGCGTGGCAACTGCCGTGCCAGTTATGCGGATTCATGCGCTCGAGGTCGAGCGGACTGTACACGACCCGCTCTAGAATCTTGTCATTCGTCAGGTTCGGAGAAAAGCGCTGCAGATATTTCAGGTTCGCGTCGGCTACTTCCTCTTTGATCCTGTCCCAGTGCTCCGGCCCCTCTTTCAAATCGTATGGCTGATAGGCGACGGACTTGACTGTGTGCATGCCGCTCGGAGCGCGCGACGGATCGGCAACTGTGGCGCAAATAATATGCTGGGGCGGCTCGTCGACGTTGACCGCTCCGATGGCGTAGTCGTATGCAAAACGCAACGCGCGTTCCGGGCTGGCCAGCAATTCAGAATGCACCGGCGAAAGCGTGCCGCCCGCGACTGGATATATCGGAGGTTCCTTCGTTGCGTAATTAACGCTGAACATCTGGCACTCCGGCTGCCACGTGTCCACGCCATCGACGAAATCCTGTCCCCACAATTCGCGCGGCGCCATGTCCACCAGATGCTTTATGTGAATCGTGGAGACGACGGCTTTATCAGCGTGATAAGCGCTGCCGTCGAGGCATTCCACACCCGTACACTTACCGCCGTCGATGATCAGCTTCGCAACCGGTTTGCTGGTGAGAATCACACCGTTGTGCGCTTCAATAAAACGCGCCAGCGCTTCCGTCAATTTTCCCGAACCGCCTTTGGGTAGCGGCCGGCTATGCCGCTGCTGGTTGAACGGTCCGTAGGCGACGCGCCCCGTCATCGGATATTGCGGCGGCTGTTGTGACCACGGGCACGCCAGCATGAATGCGCGGCAGTGATCGTCGACAAAATTTGCACGAATGATTTCCCAGTGTGACATGGCCAGCCGGCGCTGCCAGAATTTCGCGGTCGGCTGGATATTTTCCGATTCCTTCCACATGCGCCAGTAGGCCTCGCCGTCTTTTTTGTTGATCTTGGCGAATTCTGCGCGGGTGCGCTCCGGGTCGCGCCA
>Ga0209168_10002412_pt1 | contig 13519 bp, 6 predicted proteins | sample Coa_R1_FD_187156 | JGI IMG/M metagenome (GOLD analysis project Ga0209168, IMG submission 187156) | Surface soil microbial communities from Centralia Pennsylvania, which are recovering from an underground coalmine fire - Coalmine... | ecosystem: Environmental > Terrestrial > Soil > Unclassified ... | reverse complement strand
AGATCGGGCCGCACGCGCAGAAACGTCTCCACGCCCTCCTCACAGCCGCCCGCGCGCACCACGTGGTGCGACCGCCGCTCGAAGAACGCGCCGAGCACCGCCGAGACGCCCGGATCGTCGTCGATGATGAGGATCGTGGCCATCAGCGCGCCCCCACGCTGCACAGGAGGTGCGCCACCGTGGGCAGCACGAAGGGCTTGCTCACGTACGGCCGCTTCGCCGTGCGCAGAAACTCGCGCGCCGCATCGCTCTCGACATCTCCCGTAGCGAACACCACACGCTCCGCATGATCCCGATCGCTGTCGAGCAACGCCGCGTACACGGCATCGCCCGACTGGTCCGGCATCCGCAGATCGAGCAGGATGCCATCGTAGCGGCGCTCCCGCATGAGTGCGAGGGCCTCGGCGCCGGTCGCGACGGCGTCGACGGTGTGTCCTTCCCGCTCCAGATACCGCGCCAGCGCCCGGCGGATCGACGGTTCGTCATCGACGATGAGCAGCGTACGCGGCGCGGCGCGCAGCAACTCCTCCTGCTGACTCACGGCGCCATCGCGCGCCGGCGGCGACGTGATCGGCAGGTCGATCGAAAACGTCGCGCCGTTGCCCGGCGTGCTCGTGACCGTGATCTGTCCGCCGTGCTGCCGCACGATGCCGTCCGAAATCGACAGGCCTAACCCGGTGCCTTCGCCCACGGCCTTGGTCGTGAAGAACGGGTTGAAGATGTGATCCAGCGCCTCGTGCGGAATGCCGGGCCCCGTGTCGGTCACGCTCGCGATCACCCGATTCTCTACGCGGCGCGTCGCCAGCGTGATGCGACGGTCGCCGTCCACCCCGCGCAGCGCGTGCTCCGCGTTCGTCAACAGGTTGAGCACCACCTGCTGCAGCCGGAACGAGTCCGCCCACACCAGCGGCAGATCCGGATCGAGTTCGGTCACCACCTCGACCTGTTGCGTCCGCAACACGTACCGCCGCAACTCGAGTGTGTCCGTCATCACGCGGTTGAGATCTGTGCTCGTGCGCTCCGGATCGCGCTGCCTCGCGAACAGGAGCAGGTTCGACACGATCTTCGCCGCGCGCTTGGCTTCCTTGTGAATCGTCTCCACCGCGTCGCGCTCATCGGCGCTCACCTCGCCGGAATTCTCGAGCAACTGCGCGAACGCCATGATACCGGCTAACGGATTGTTGAGCTCGTGGGCGACGCCGCTCACGAGTTGGCCAACCGCGGCCAGCTTCTCCCGCTGCAGCAGTTGCGCCGACAGCAGCTTCTCCTCTGTCACGTCGCGGACGAGACCGAGCATGCCCGCAATGCGCCCGTCCTCCAACACCGGTGCCGTGATGATGGACCCCGTGCGCACCGCACCGTCGACGTCGCGATAGCGGAGCTCCGAACGCTGGCGCCGCCCCGCGAGCGTCCTCTGAAAAAGCGCCTCCGCCCACTCGGTTTGCTTCGCATCGAGGATCGTGCTGAACCGGACGCCTAACAATTCGGTACGCGGGCGGCCGATCGTCCGCTCGAAGCTGCGGTTCACCGACGTGAACCGCCCGTCGACATCGAGCGTGAAGATCGCGTCGGGCGCAGTCTCCACCAGGTGCTCGTACCGCGCCTCCGACCGCAGCAGCGCTTCTTCGCGCTCCCGATCGGCGGTGATGTCTCGCGCGATGCCGAGCACACCCACCACGGTCGTGCCCTGGAAGATCGGCGTGTTGGTCACGGAGAGCAGCCGGCGATCGCCATCCTTCCGATAGAGATGGCACTCGTAGCGCCGTGCCCGTCCGTCCAACGCGTAGCGGAAGTGGCGATCGACGTCCGCGAATTCGTCGGGATCCAACAACCACCGCGCGCGACGGCCGAGCAGCTCCTCGCGCGAGTAGCCCACGATCTCGCACGTCGCATGGTTCACCGACATGAAGCAGCCGTCGGCATCCATGGTATAGATGGCATCGGTGGCAGTCTCGACGAGATTGCGATACCGCGCTTCCGAGCGCGCCACCGCGTCTCGCGCGCGTCGCTCGTCCGTCACATCGCGCAGCGACGCGACCACGCCGGTCACCTGATTCCCCTCGCGCAGCGGCGATGTGCTAACGGACACCGTGCGCCGCTCGCCCGTGCTGCGCAGCACCACCGTTTCGTACCGCTGCGGCGTGCCGCCCAACGCTGCCCCCTCGAACGCGGACACCGAGTCGCGCATCTCCGGCGGCAGCGTGTCGGCGACGCGCATGCCGATGAGCGTGTCCCGCGGATGCCCGAACAGTTGATGCGCCGCCGAGTTCGCGAAGGCGATGCGGCGCTCGGGATCGGTAATGAGGATGGCGTCGCTCGCGGTCTCGATCACGCGGCGATACTGCTCGCTCAAATAACTCCGCTCCCGCAACAGCTCCCGCACGGCTTCGGCCTTGTCGGGCGGAAGACCGGCGAGAAGCAGCGACTCGTCCGTGCCGGATAGCCTCGCTGGCTCGAATCCTTCGGCAACGTTAGTCATGCGACGGCCGTCACCTGAGAGCGACGTGGAACTCAACGACTCCGACGAATGTGAGTCGCGGGTGTGGCGCGGTCAATTACGTCCTCGCGGGACCAGGAACATCACGGCACCCTCATCGATCTCCACGTCGAATGGCGTCGTGCCAACCAGCTCGCCGTCGGCCTGCACCAGTTGCGGCGGATCGCAGTCCACGCGAAACACGCGTCCAGCGCGAAAGAACAGTCGATCCGGCGCGTCGAAGCGCTGGCGCGCCATGCGCCACAGCACGCCCATGGCCTGCCGGGCGTTCGCGGGTGAATAGAGACACAGATCCAGCCGGCCGTCGTTCGAACGGATCCCCGGCCCGAGCACGAGCAAGTCGTTCAACACGCTCCCGATATTGGCGATCATCACCTCCGCGGCGTCACGCTCGAGCGCCTCATTGTCAATCGCAACGCGCGCCCGGAACGTTGTGAAGTCCAGCATCTCGCCGAGTGCGGTCGTCGCATAGGCAAGCGGCCCAAACCAGCGCTTCGCCCGCGGCCACGTCCGGGCCAGCATGCGAACATCGACGCCAACGCTCACCGAGAACGCAAACCAGTGTGGCGACGCCCCCTGACCGCGCACACGTCCGAGATCGGTGGCAGCCGTCCTCCCCTCCAAGACGACACGCGCCGCCCCGTCGGCCTCCATCGGAATCCCTAACGAACGGGCAACCAGGTTGCCCGTGCCACCGGGCAGAATCCCCACTGGAAGGCCGGAATGCGCCAGCGCACCAGCCACTTCTTTGAGGGTGCCGTCTCCGCCCAACACAACCACGGCGCCGACACTCCCGACGCGCGCGCTGGCGATCTCGGCCGCATGACCTGAGCGTTCAGTCCAGACTTGTTCCACGGCCGCCCCAGCGGACTCGAATACACGGCGCGCGACGGACACCATGCGGGCGGCGCGCCGGGCAGCCGGGTTCACGATCAGGAGGTACGACCCGCTCAGAAACTCCACTCGCGGAACAGATCGATACCGTATTGCGGCGGACGGCTGCCGATCGACGTGAGTCCCGGATGACACAGCAGTGCGGCCGACGACGGCTCGATGCTCGCTTGCAGCGAGTATCCGTCTGCGAGCCGCTGTTCCACCGTCAGGCCCAACGACTGGCCGAAGGAAATCCCGGACTGCTGGCCGGACAGTCCGCACAGGCCGGCGTTCACCGTCACGAACGTCTTGTTGCCCAACTGCTTGCCGACGCCGATGCGCGTGCCGGACAGGAAGCCCGTCGTTGCGCCCGTCGTTGGATCGTTCGTGCTGCCGGTTTGCACCTGCACGTAATCGATGAATCCAACCTGGTCCGCCAATGCGCGCTCGAGCACCGCGCCGACACTCGGCAACAGCGCCGCCGCGACTTGTTGCAACACCGGGTTCGTCGTTTGGTCCGGATTCGTGGAGAAGGACGGCTGCCCGAATACCAGATAGCTCAGGATTTCGGTGTTCGACAACGTGAAGCGCGCGTTGCTCGTCAAATCGAGCTGCGGGTTGGTCGGCGTGCCGCTGATGTGCGCGATGAGCTTCACATCATCCGCGATCTGCCGGTTAGGCTGACGCACGGTGTACGTGGCCCAGATGCTCAGGTCGGGCGGAATGTGCGGGTCGCCGTAGAAGGTGACCGATCCGCTGTCCACCTGGAACGTGCGCTGCACCACACCCAGGTCCAGCCGATACGTACCACGGCTCACGCGCAGAATGCCGCTCTCGACGCGCTGCGTGCCGATCTTCCCGAGGGTCATGCTGCCGGCCAACTTGATGTTCGCTTCTTCGGACCGGAGCCAGACGTCATCGCCCACGCGCACCGCGAAGCTCGGAATGCTCAGATGGGTGACGAGGCTGTCGAGCAGCGGGTTGGTCTCGAGCAGGCTGCGGTTCTGCACGAGATTCGTGTCGACGATGGTGTAGGCCTCGGGGTCGTTCAGGTTCACGACCTGTTTTCGATAGACGTCCGAGATGTAGAGATTGCCCTTGTCCACGGTCATGTCGCCTTGCAGCACCGGCTGCTGAAACGTGCCGGTGAGCTGCATCGCGCCCGTCACTTGCATCTGCGCGAAGCCGCGCTTGTCCAACACCTGGAAGTCGCGCGCGGTCACCGTCACCCCGAAGCCGAGCGTCGTCACATCGCGCCAGTTAGGCACGGCGAAGCCGCCCGTCACGCTCAGGCGGCTGCCGCCGATGTCGGCGCTGGCGGCCGAGAAGGTGTCCACGCGAATGCTGTCCGGCGTGAACGCGACGCTGGCCTTGATGTCGCTCAGCCTGACGCCGATGCGCGGCAGCCCCACCGCGCCCGAGTTCACGCGCGCGGCGCCGGTCACCTGGGGACGCGAGAACGTGCCTCCGATATCGAGAAGCGCCGACGCGAAGCCCGATCCGTTGGTGAACTCCGGCGAGATGCCGGTGAGGAGCGACAGGTCCACGCTGTCGGCGCGGATCTGCCCGCCTAACGAATCGTTGAGCAGGCGCTGGTTCACGCGCGTGAAGGCGAGATCCACGGGCAGGGTCGCCCGCGCCGTCACCAGCACGGTGTCCTTGTTCGACACGGCTGCCCGCGCGTCCAATCGGCGCGAGCCGTAGTCGCCCGAAACCGTGGCCAGCGGCAGGTGCAGGTCGCCCACCTGCGCATCGCGGAACCGCCCGGTCCCGTGCATCACGGGGTCGGTCCGCACGCCCGTCACCCGCAAGTCGAACGTCGTGCTTCCGCCTAACGGCCGCGTGGTCTGCAGCAGCGTGCCCACGTCGGCGAGCGCGACGCTGTCCGCCGCGACCTCCGCGTCGATCGCATCGTGCTGCGGGATGGAGCCGCGCACGCGTACCACGCCGCCGGTCGTGCTGCGCATGACGGCCGAGTCGGTCGCGAGACCGTTGCTGTCCGCCACGATGTGCGTCGGCGAAACCAGATGCCACGCGTGACCCTTGAGCGTGGCGCCCGCCGTGTCGATCGTCACGCGCGTCGCCGCCGAGTCGCGCGCGAAGTGCACCTGGGCCCCGGCGCGATACGCCCCGCGCGCCGAGTCGGCCACCACCACGAGTCCGATCGACCCCGATGAGCGATCCGCGAGCACCACCGAGCCCGCGATGCTGTCGAGCCGGATCCTCGCGATCAAAACGCTGTCCATCGCGCCCGACATCATGCCCGCCGGCGCATGCGGCAACCCGCGAAACGCGTAGGTGCCGGTCACGCGCGACACCACGTTGTCGCCGTACGCCAGGTTCTGACCGGTCACGGTGCCGCGCGTTTCCATCGTGTCGATGGATCCCGTGAGAATGCCCTCGCCGTGCAGCGTCCCGCTCACCTCGTCGGGCGTGTCCGTCGTATCGGCCGTCGTGTCCGGCTGCCCGTCTCCCGCCGTCGTCCCGACCGACAAGCCGAGCATCGGCGCGAGCGCGCCTAACGAATCGACGTCGACCAGATAGTGCAGCGAGTCGGACGTCTGCGGACGGAGGCCGATGGCCCCGCTGGCCGTGGCGTGGAGGAGATTCGTCTCCACGGCCATCGAGTCCACCCGCATCCGCCCGCCGCCGAACGTCAGCGATGCCGTCGACCGCCGGATGTCGATCGAATCGATGCGCGATGAATCGAGCATCACCGAGGCGGTGCCGACCAAGTTAGGCACCGAGTCGCCGTGCACGTCGGCCACCACCGTACCCGTCAACCGCCCCGGCGGGAGCGTCGAATCCGCCATCAGGAGCGGCAGGTCGAGGCCGCGCGCCGTGAACGTGCCCCTGGCGCCGTACGTCGGCGGCTCGAGATTGAACTCGCCATCCGCGCCTAACTGTCCCGCCGGGCCGGCGAGCGATGTGCGCAGCTGGAGATCGGCCGTCGTGCCGCGCGCGACGAGCGGGCCCGTGTACTCGCCGCGAAACTTGATTCCCGGATACGAGCGCGCAAGCGTCGTGAACGAGAGCGGCGATGCGACGAGGTCCACGTCGAATGCGGTCGTCGTGCCATACGTGACGCGCCCCTGCCCCGTGACGTGCGTCGCCGGCCCCGGCCCGTCCTGCTGCGTCAGATCGGCGGCGCTGAACCGGAGGTCCGTCCAGACCGAATCGAGCGTCGCCGTCCCGCTGATCGTTCCGCCTAACTTCGCGAACGACGGGAAAAGGAAATGAATCGTGCGCAGGTCGAGCGCCGCGAGGTTCACGTGCAGTCCCAGGAACTTCGCCGCCGACGGCTTGAGGATGTCGAGCGCCCCGCCGCCCGCCACGAGCCGCGTCACCGCGCCCGGCACGTGCGCGTCGGCGAACGCGAGCCGCGCATCGTCCACCACGAACCGGTTGAGCGGACCTCCGCGCGCACGCACGGTCCCCGTGAACTGCCCCTGCCAGTCGACCGGGAACGCGCCGCCGTTGAACGCGCGCAAAAGATCGAAGTCGAGCGGCGCCACCGTCATCGAGAGATCCTTCACCGCGAGCACCGGACCGCCCACCGCGAACGTCATCGCGCCCTCGAGACGCGACCGCGTGGTGCGAACATCCATGTCGCTCAGCACGTAGTCGAGCACGTGCAGATTCGTGCTGTCGTTCTTGATCGTGAGGCGCATCCGCCCGCCCCCGGTGCGCGGCAGCGTCGGGTACACCCACGCCACATCGGCCAGCGACACCGAATCGCCGGTTACGTGCACGTCGTACCGCGTGGGGAGGTCGCCACCCCACCAGACCTTTCCGTTCGCCTTACCCGTGCTGCCCGGCAAATCGAAGTGACGAATGGCGAGCCACACCGAGTCGCCGCGAATGGTCACCGGGCCGGCCACGTGGCGCAGCCGGAACGGCGGATCATCGATATCGACGCCGAGCGAGTCGGCTTGCACGAACCGCCCGCTGCTGTCTGGATCGGCGATGCGCACGGTGCTCGCAACGAGCTCCAAATGCGTGAACCGGCGCGTCTGCTTCAAGCCTTCGCTCGTTCGACGAATCACGTGCGACGCGTCGCGCAGCGCCACACGGATCGCACTGTCCCGCCGCGCGCCCCGCAGCGAGTCGGGCGGATCCCAGCGCTGCGTCAAAATCACGGTGCCGTCGTGAATCGTCACGCCCGACATCGCGAAGTAGTCGCCGAACCGCAGCTCCTGCGGCCGCGGCACGCCCCGCAGCGCCGGCTTACTCGGCGAACCCGGAAAGATGTGCTGATAGTTCCACGTCTGATCCGCGTGGCGCCGCAGATTGATCACCGGATGCGACAGCTCCACCTGCGACAACCGGATGCGCTTGTCCACGAGATCGCGCAGATCGTAGTGCAGCTTGATCGGCCCTGACGCCACGAACAGCGAATCGTCGGCGTCCCGAATCGCGAGCGAATCGATCGTGAACCCGCTCAACAGATTTCCGCCTAACCGACCGACATAGATCGAGCCCTTGCCGCGCAGCGCCTCGACGAGCGTCTGCTGCACGTAGTCGCGCACCCACCGCCGGCCGACGTCCGTCTGCGTGAGCGCCAGCAGCAGACCCACCACGGCGAGCCCGATGAGAAACAACAGGCCCGCGCTCACGAGTGCGACCAGCCGGCGGCGCGTCATCTAGAACGCCTGGCCGATGCTGAAGTTGAAGGTCAGCCGGCTGAAGAACGAGCCCGTGTTCACCGGACGGAAGCTCGACGGGCAATCGATGCCCGGCACCACGACGCCGCGATCGAACGGGTTGTTGGGACTCACGCACCGGAGCGCGTCGCTCGACCGATCCACAAAGTACACCGAGCCGAACGAGGACGGATACGGATTGTACGCCACGTCCACGCGGAACGGCCCGACGAACGAGTTGACCCGCACGCCGATGCCCGGCGTTAGGCGCACGTCGCTCAGGCTCACGTGGTCCGCCGGACGATTCCACACCAGCCCGGCGTCCACGAAGCCCGCCAGCTGCACCAGGTCGCGCAGGAACGGCGACGGCGTCCGAAGCTCGAGGTTGCCCACCAACATCGTGTTGCCGCCCGTCGGCGAGAATTGCAGGATCCGCGCGGAGTCGCTCGCCGTATACACGTGCCGGCCCGCAACGACCGAGTCCCGCACATTCGTCGAGTCCACGATGTACACCAGCGGGCCTAACAAGTTCTGACTGTAGCCGCGCACCGAATTCGGACCGCCGGCATACAGCCGCTCTTCCGGCGGAACGAAGTCCGTGGCCGGATTCGTCGAGAAACCGCGAAACACGCCGGCCAGCTCGAGCCGCGCCGCCAGCACCGTCTTTCCGCCAAGATTCCGGTAAAACGACGCGTCGCCCTCGGCCCGCGTGAATCGCGACGCACCCGCCGTGTCGAGACTCGTCGTGCCGCTCCGGAGCAGCACCTGCAGGATCGATCCGCGAGATGGATCGAGCGCGTTGTTCGTGCGATCGCGCACGAGCGTCGCGCTCAGCACCTGCAGGCTGCTGTTCTCCTGCAGGCGCGCGATGTCCGCCAGACTGCAGCGGTTGAAGATTTGACAGAATACCGCCGGATCGGCTTTCGTGCGGCCGTACTCGAGCTGATAGCCGAGCGTGAGCGGTAAGCCCGGCCGCAGGTCGCGCGGTTGCAGATCGCGGGTCACCTGGCCCAACACCCCGATCGGCGTGTAGCGAACATACGTGCGAAACTCGGACGTCCGCTCGCTGAACACGGTGATCGACGGGATGTTCCTCGGACCGAACAACGATGGCAGGCGGAGCGTCGCGCCCGCGTAATAGTTCACGAGATTGCTGAACGCCGTGTCCTGGCGCACGCTCGACGGACAGAGCGCAATGTGCGACAATCGCGCGTTCAACTCGAGCCACTGGGCGCCGCCGAAAAAGTTGCGATCGGTGAGCCGCCCTTGCGTGCGCGCGCAGTCCAGCGACGCCCACCCCACTCCCACGCGCATCGATTTCATCAACCCTTCGGCCACGAACACGCGCACCGTGAGCGACGTGTCGTTAGGCTGCAAGCTGTCGGGCAGCAGCTCGACGTCCACGTGGTTGTAGGTCTCGAGCGCATAGAGGTCGCGCTGCGATCGCAGGAGATCGCGCTGCCGATACAGGTCGCCCGTGTTGATCGACAGCAGATCGTGCACCGTCTCCGTGTCGATCGCCGGCTTCTGCCCCGCTTTGTTCGCCTCGGCGACGATGTCGATCTTGCCGATGTGCGCCACCTTCCCGGGCAAAAACGTCAGCCTCACTTTCGCGCGGTTCGCCGCCTCATCGACTTCGATGTCGCGCAGCGGGTCGGTCGCGTGCGCGTAGCCGTCGTTCAGGAGCCGCGTCACCGCCGTGTCGATCACCGATCGCAGGGTATCGCGATCGTAGATGCCGCCGCGCAGCCGGTCCAACGGACGCACCAATCGATCGCGCAACCGCTCGGGCACCGAGTCCAAGCCCGAGACCGTGAGCGAATCGATCAGCACCGGCGGACCTTCCACGATCGTGAACAGCACCGACACCGCGTTCGGCCCGTTAGGCGAAACGCGCGGCGTGGCCTGCGTGTGGTAGTAGCCGTGCTGGCGGTACAGCAGCCGGAGCCGCAGCGCGTCGCGCGCCACCTCCAACGTGTCCAGACAGTGCTGGGCCCCGATCGGAACGTGCAGCACGCGCCGCCACCAGCTCGACGGCGTCGTCACGATCGCGTTGCTCAGTTGGCTGTCGGAGAAGTGGTCGTTCCCTTCGAACGACAAACTGCGAATCTGGAGGTCACCCGGGCCGCCGGCGCCGCTACACGAGAGATCCTGCGCAGGCAGTGGTCGCGCCAGCACGACGAGCGCGAGCGCGAGAACGAGCCGCCGCATCAGGCGTGAGGCGTCCCGGCAACCACAATCGAATGGAGGGAAAGGACCGGCGTGATTTGCCGGCCATCTCGCGATGCGCGCATGTTCGCTCTCACCACCTGTCGATTCCTTCTCACTACACCGCTTGCACGAGAATCGTGCCCGGTCCCCGCTGTTTCGCTCGCCGCTTCATCTCGGCCGCCAGCGACCCGATGTGACTGACGGAGATCCACCGCTCGGGCTCGACGAAAAGAATCGCCGTCGACAACCGCGCGATCGGAAACTCCCGCGCACGCCCCTCGCGATCGATGCCCATAAAGTGCCCGCGCCGCAGCGCTTCCTCACCCACCGCCCGGCCCGCGACTTCCACGAAGCGCACCGCACACTCGCGTGCGATCGCTTCCGCGTGCTGCTCCGTCGTGACGACGATGAAATCGTCGCCGCCGATGTGCCCAACGAAATCGTCTCGGCTCCCCACGACATCCACCGCGTTGCGAATCGCGTGACCCATGTCCCGGATCACCACGTCGGCGATCGTGAATCCGAACGTGTCGGCAAACGGCTTGAAGTTGTCGAGATCGATGTAGCAGATCGCGAATCGCTCGCGCAGCTTCGCCCGCCGCGCGATTTCATCTTCGATCGCCTGACCGCCCGGTAGCCCGCTCGTCGGATTGCGATCGCCCTCGCGCCGCACCAACCGCAGCAACGCCACGATCCGCGCGCGCAGCTCGCGCGGATCGAACGGCTTCGCCAGATAGTCGTCGGCGCCCGCCTCGAACGCTTCCACTTTGTGCTCGACGTCGCCGCGCGCCGTGAGCATGAGCACAGGAATCCGCGCCGTGAACGGATTCAACTTCACCGCGCGACACACCTCGATCCCCGACATGCCCGGCATGACGAGATCGAGGACCAACAGCTCAGGCTCGCGCGCTTGAATCGCCGCGAGCGCCGAAGCGCCATCGGGCGCGAGATGCACTTCGTGCCCCGCCGAAGCGAGGATCTCGCGCACCATGAGGCGCATGTCCTCGTGATCGTCGACGCACAGGACGTAACTCACGATTGACGCTTTACTTGAGGCCCGGTAAGTTCACTCGTTTCCCACTCGAAGTCAACGAGGCGCCGTCTGCGCACGATTCACTTCTCCCTCGCGATTGGTCTCGCCGTCGTTTCGCTTTCGGTCGTGAGCGCCTGCCGCGGCGCCGACTCCACTCCGCAACGCAAAACTTTCATCGACTCGCGCGACCGCTACGATCCGCGCTCGCTCGATCCCGCTCTTTCTACCGACGTGCCGACGGGCCGCGCCGTCTCGTACCTCTTTGACGGCCTCACCCAATTCACCGTCGACGCGCACCTGGCGCCCGCGCTCGCCGAACGCTGGGACGTCTCCGCCGACGGCCGCACGTACACCTTTCACCTGCGGCCACACGTCACGTTCCACAACGGACGCGCGCTCCGCTCCCGTGACGTCGTGCACAGCTTCGAGCGCGTGCTCGATCCGCGCACGAAAGGCGGCCGCGGCTGGCCTCTCTACCCGATCTCCGGTGCACGCGCCTTCGCCGCCGGAACCTCGCCCACGATCAGCGGCCTCGACACGCCCGATGACAGCACCGTGCGCATCACACTCGACACCGCGCTCGCCATCTTCCCAAAATTACTCGCGATGCCGGTCGCGTCCATCGTGCCCGACAGCGACACGTCGAATTTTTCCCAGCACCCGGTCGGAACGGGACCCTGGCGCTTCGTCGAGTGGAAGCACGACGACTACGTGCTCCTGGCGCGCAATCCATCGTACTGGGGCGGCGCCCCCCGCATGGACTCGCTCGAGATTCGCATCGTCCCCGAACCCAGCACATCGGTCGCCGAATTCCAGGCCGGCAATGTCGACCTGCTCTACGTACCCGAAGCCGAGACCGAACGCTGGGAACACACCGACGAAAAGAGCGCCTTCCTCGTTTCGGCGCCGGCGCTGCGGCTGTGGTACGTCGCCATCAACTGCACCCGCGGCCCGTTCAAGGATCCTCGCGTTAGGCAAGCGCTGAACGACGCGGTCGACGTGCGCACCATCCTCCAGCGCCTCGTCGGCGGTCGCGGCAGCCTCGCCGCCGGCGTCATCCCGCCCTCGCTCGACGGCGCCGACACCGCGCGCCATCCGTACGGCTACGACCCGGCCACAGCCCGATCGCTCCTCGCCGCCGCGGGCTACCCCAAAGGATTCGCCGCCCAACTTTGGGTTGGGCAGGACGAGACCTTCCAACGCATCGCGCAATCCATTCAAGCCTACCTGGCCGCGGTCGGCGTTCGCGTCACGCTCGTCCAACGCGACAACTCCGCCGCGCGCGAAGCCTCACGCCACGGCGATGCGGATCTGTTCATCAAAGACTGGTACGCCGACTACCCCGACGCCGAAGACTTTCTGAACCCGCTGCTCGTCGGCGCCAATCGCGGCGTCGGCGGCAACGTCTCGTTCTACGAAAATCCAACCGTCGACGATCTCGTCGCACGCGCGCGCACCACCGCCGACAGCACCAAGCGCGCCGCGCTGTATCAGCGCGCGGACTCGATCGCGTTCCGCGACGCGCCGATGATCTACCTCTTCTTCTACAACGAGTTGTACGCGGTGCAGCCGTGGATCAGGGGATTCAAGGCACCGGCGATCTTCAACGGCCAACGTTTCCTCGATGTCTCGATCGGCGGACCCGCGTCCGCCGACGCCGCTGCGCGCGACAGCACCGCACGCGACAGCGCGGCGCCGCATCCCTGAGCCGCTGGGCGGACCGCGCACCGGCCCATGGGCACGTTCCTCCTGCGGCGCCTGCTGCTCGCCATCCCGACGCTGTTCGGTGTCCTCGTCGTCGTCTTCGCGCTGCTCTACATCGCACCCGGCGATCCGGTGATGGAAATGGTCGGCGAGCGCGCCGACTCCGCGACCATCGCCCAGCTCCGCAAGCAGCTTCACCTCGACGAGCCGCGCCCCGAGCAGTTCGTCGCCTATGCGTCGGGCGTGCTGCGCGGTGACCTCGGCACGTCGTTCATCACGGGCCGTCCGATCGCCCGCGACATCGCGGAGCGATTCCCCAAGACGCTCGAGCTCGCGTGCGCCGCGATGCTGCTCGCCGTTGTGTTAGGCATCTCGGTCGGCATCGTCACCGCCGCCCATCCCGGCGGCTGGCTCGACCGGTTCACGCTCGCCTTCACGTACCTCGGGATCTCGTTCCCGGTCTATTGGGTGGGCCTGATCCTGATTCTGGTATTCGCCATGATCCTGCGCTGGCTGCCCCCTTCCGGCACTGGCGGACTGGCGTTCCTCATCCTGCCG
>Ga0209168_10002405_pt1 | contig 13548 bp, 9 predicted proteins | sample Coa_R1_FD_187156 | JGI IMG/M metagenome (GOLD analysis project Ga0209168, IMG submission 187156) | Surface soil microbial communities from Centralia Pennsylvania, which are recovering from an underground coalmine fire - Coalmine... | ecosystem: Environmental > Terrestrial > Soil > Unclassified ... | reverse complement strand
CCCCGGCACGTAATTACGGGGAAACCGGCGTAGATCTCGACGTGCACGTCTATGCGTACGGCGCCGCTGACGACTTCTTGTAAAAGAGTCGCATCAGCTATCGCGATTAGCCTTGTCCGTCTCAAAATAGCTTGGCGTCATCTGCACTTGCATGCGCTGCAGCGCCCGCAAGGCCGCCTCGCTACCCGGCAACCTTGAGATGAAAGCGATCTCCGCTCCAATGCAAATGCGCTCCGCGCGAGCCGCACCTCGGTGGACACCCAAAACCGGCCACTGATGGACACCTGAAAACCGGCCACCAGCGATAGCCAGTCCGAGACGTTGACTTCGGCGAGGACGTGATGGTCCTTCGCCGCTCATGAGCAACGTCTTGAGCGAATCCAAACGGCAGCAGGTCCTCGCGCTCGGCCGCCTCGGGTGGTCGCTGCGCCGCATCGAAGGGACGACGGGCGTCCGCCGCGAAACGGCGAGCGCGTATTTGAAGGCGGCCGGCATCGCCGTGCGGCGCACTGGCGGCCGACCGACGGTGTGGCCACCGCCAAATCCGGCCACCACGGCGGAGGTGTCCACCGACTCCGAGACACCACGCAGGCCGCCGTCCAGCCGCGCTCCGGGCGCGAGCGCGTGCGAGCCCTATCGCGCGCTCATCGTCGACGCCGTGCGCCGCGGTCGCAATGCGATGGCGATCTGGCAAGATCTCGTTGATGATCACGGCTTCCCGGCGCGGTACGCGAGTGTGCGCCGCTTCGTCGCCGCGCTGCGCGAACACGCTGCGGTCGAGCCGCGCGCGATCATCGTCACCGCGCCCGGAGAAGAAGGCCAAGTCGATTACGGCGAGGGACCGATGGTGCGCGATGCGCGCGCGGACAAATATCGCCGCACGCGCCTCTTCCTCCTCACGCTTGGCTATTCGCGCAAATCGGTGCGGCTCCTCGTGTGGCGCTCGAGCGCGCAGATCTGGGCGGAGTTACACGAGCAGGCCTTTCGCCGGTTAGGCGGCACGGTCCGCGTGATCGTGCTCGACAATCTGCGCGAAGGCGTCCTCACCCCCGACATCTACGACCCCACGCTCAATCCCCTCTATCGGGACGTGCTCGCGCACTACGGCGTCGTGGCCCTCCCGTGTCGCGTCGGCGATCCCGATCGCAAGGGCAAAGTGGAAGCGGGGATCGGGCACACGCAGAAGACCCCGCTGCGCGGGCTCCGCTTCGAGACGCTCGAGGCCGCGCAAGCCTACCTCGATCGGTGGAGCGAACGCTGGGCGGACACCCGCATCCACGGCACCACCAAACGCCAAGTGGCCGCCATGTTTGCCGAGGAGCGCCCTGCGTTAGGCCCGCTCCCCCTGGAGCCCTTTCGCTACTACCGCTACGGCACGCGCACCGTGCACCGATGGCTGTGTCGAAATCGAGGCCGCGTACTACAGCGCCCCGCCCGGCTGGATCGGTCAGCGCCTGGATGTGCAGTGGACCGATCTCGTCGTCCGGCTCCTCGATCCCAAGACCGGGCAACTCGTGCGGGAGCATGTGCGCGCGCCGCGCGGCTGGCATCGGGTCGCGGACGCCGATCGGCCCACGCGCACGCCGCCCAAAACGCTCGCACTGTTAGGCGCCGCGCAGTCGGCTGGCCCGTCGATTGGGGCGCTCTGCGATCACATCTATCACTACGACGGCGCCGGGGCCATCCGTCGCATCCTCGGCGTCTTGGCACTCGCCAAGAAGCACGGACCCGCCCGCGTGGACGAGGCGGCGCGGGTGGCGCTCGACGTCGGCGCGCCCACCTACCGCTTCGTGCGGCGCTACCTCGAGCGACACCCCCTGCCGCTCACGCTCAAGCAGGTCGATCCGCTCATCCGCGAGCTCACGCTCTACCGTGATCTCATCGATCGTCGCGCCACTCCACAGGAGGCAGACCAATGAATCTCATTGAGCTCGATCACGCACTCCGCAAACTCCGGCTCTCCGGCATGGCCGCCGTGCTCGAAACGCGCTTACACCACGCGCAAGCCGACCACCTGGCCCCCATCGACTTGATCTCCGCGTTAGTCACGGACGAACTCCAGCGGCGCCAGGATCGCCTCCTCGAGCGCCGCCGCAAGCAGGCCCGCTTCCGCGATCCCGATCGCTCGTTAGACACCTTCGACTTCGCCTTCAACAAGAAAATGAATCGCGCGCTCATCTTCGAGCTCGCGACCGGCCGCTTCATCGCCCAGCACGAGGACGTCCTCTTCCTCGGGCCGCCGGGCACCGGCAAGAGTCACTTAGCCCAAGCGATCGGCCACGCGGCGATTCAGCAGGGCTATCGCGTCCTGTACCGGGAAGCGCACACGCTGCTCGAGGAACTCACCGACGCCACGGTCGCCGGCACACGCAAAGCCTACTTCGCCGACGTCGGAACCGTCCCGCTCCTCATCATCGATGATCTCGGGATGCGCAAACTGCCCCACACCGCCGGCGAGGATTTGCTGGAACTCGTGATGCGCCGCTACGAGCGCGCGTCGACGATCCTCACGTCGAATCGCCCCGTCGAAGACTGGGGCAAATTGCTCGGCGACACCGCCGCGGTGACGGCGCTCCTCGACCGGCTGCTGCATCATGCGCACGTCCTCAAGTGTGGCCCGCGCAGCTGGCGCACCAAGCTGCACACTGATTTGCCAACGGACTAACCGTGCAGTACTCTCACCCAGTCTCGGACAGCACCGCTGGTGGCCGGTTTTGAAGTGTCCACGAATGGCCGGTTTTCAACTGTCCACCGAGGCCGCGTCATGGCGAGCTTAGAGTTGAGATTCAGTTCGCCGCTTGCCCAATCGAGCTCGACGCTGACGAGCGTGGCATCATGTAAGTCTTTGAGGGATGTCGTGGTCGATGGTCATCGGGAGGTGTGCATCTGGCGACTCTGGCGGAACGACTCGTCCGTGGATATCGAGCCAATCGCCAGCCGGATTATTCATGTGTGCGTGCGGAGGATCAGCGTCAGGATTGAGGTGACCCCGCCCTCTGATCCAGTTATTCTTGCCGATCCTCACGACGGAGGATCGAAGCGCAAGAGTCGCCTTACGGACGAACAGATCATCGCGATTCTGCAGGAGAGCGCCGCGGGCGGAAAGACCGGCGAGCTCAATCGCCGCCACGGAATTTCGCGTGAGACGCAAACTATCCGGCCAGACCCGGTACGCGAAACCAGTACGTCAGAGGACGCGTTTGCTAAACTACTCTTCTTCCGGACCCAAAAGAAAGTCGATAGGCGCGCCGGAACTCCAGCCGTTAGATTCAAGGCGCTTTCGAAGCCCGTCCCAGGAAACCTCGCGCGAGAGAACCGAAAACCCTAGGTTGTCGAACGATGGAGATGTGCGAAAGTACGTCGTCAGGTGCGATAGGTCTGTGATCGTAAGGGATGCGTTGCGCGCTATAGCCTCGGCCGCGTCCCGAGGCAAGGATCCTCGGAATACAAAGCCCGAAAAGACACCAACCCCTGATGGCCACCAAGCATCGATGAGGGTTTCAATTTCTCGCGGCCGAGCCCGACCATAGTACAAATTGGGCTTGGCAGTCGGTTCAACAGAAGGGATGCGGCCCCCAAGCAAGCCAACTGACATAGCCGCGCCGATCGGCAACCACATGCCTCGTTGATCCCAGATTTCATCAGACACCAGCAACGTTAGGCCGCTCGTTGGCACTAACCACGAAAAGAATCGCTTCCACAAAGGTACTAGGTCGCAGCTAAGCTCCGCGGCACGCTCACTTCCGACCGCCCTAACATTGGGTCCGCCTTCATGCTCTTCATTGATACTTCTGGGCTTGCTCCAAGGCGGTGCATCCCAATCGTCTGTCATCACACCAATCTCCCAGGGTACAAAGTCATGAGCGTGATCGCCGCCAAGCTGTGAGCGCGCGCGTTCGGTCAAGAGTGTGAATTCCTCAAACGGAGAGCGGAGTACATCCTTGCTATCACGCCACGGCGTCTTCTTCGCTAAGCGCAACCGGAGCATTTTAATGGCTCCTACAGTATGGGAATCGGCGGCGGAATGAGCGGAAGAAGGCCTGGTAATGCCGGCATGATTGGAGACGGCAGCGATGGAAGATTCAAGTTCGTCCGATTGCGCCCCGAGCCTGCATCCAATATATCGTTGAGCTCCTGTTGCACTTGCCACGGATCGAACATTGACTGACCAGCCTCGCGGCCAAGCCTGGCCTGGCGGCACCTTCCTCGAATTCTCAGGATAGGTGGTTTGCCGATGCTTCTTGCCGCCGGAGGCGGGTTCAATAATATCCCAATGGTCCCAATGACCCCGATCTTCCGGATGAGGCTTAATAATTCGCCCGTCCTTATCGCCTCTATACCCTTGAATATTTGGATCCCATGTAATCTCGCCCTTATCCACGCCTGGGGGCAGGTCACGATCCTTTAACGGATCATCTGAAGACCGACACGGAGGCTGTGGACATAGCCCGAACGGATCCGTGAAGTTTGACCGGATCTCCAGCGGAAAAACCATAGGCATTCATCCCGCCCGCGAGTCCTGACGGATCTTCCTGCGTGAACTGACTCCATCCGACGCCTCGGTATGTGTGGCGGTTTGGAAGGTGCCGTCGCGTTGTGTGTTAGCAGATCGCGAATGTGGATGCCGGTGGCTTTTCAAAAAGTCAAACGGTAAGGAGGGCCTCGAGGTACATCATGTTCCTTTCCTCCAGAGCCTTAGTCATGCTCTCGATCTCGGTCGGCGAGAGCATGATGATGCGCTGACGTACGCGCTCCGGCCAGCGTTGCTCTGCAATGAAAGATAAGAAACTCGTTCGCGTGATCATGCCCTGAGCATACTTGCGAAGGACGTCAAGCACACGCTCACGCTCCGCTATGAGTTCGACCAGCAGTTCCACTGCCTCGTTCGAGCACGCCGCATCCAATAGCGCCTGCACATTCTGGGCGAGCGGCAGAAGTCGATTCGCCTCACCGCTTGCCACATCGAGGCGTTCGCTGATGCTGCGCATCAGCCGCTGCTCCTTTGGTTCCGAAGCAACTGGCTCCGCCGTTAGTACCGCCCGCAACAGAGCGTTGATACGTTCAGCCGGCTTGGGAGTGGCCAGTGCCATCCCCAAGTCACGCGCGAGGGTTGCGCGATCCGGTGTCATCACTTCGTTGGGCCTCCCACGTACCAGTCTCGACGCAGATAGTTACCACCCTGATCGTAGACATCCTTATAGAGCCGGATGGTACTGCCTTGGTCGTTGAGGATTCGGTTCCACCTTACGTATCCGGCACCTTTCTCCGCGGCTACCTCCCACACAGCGCGGACGAATTTCCCAAGCTTGCTGAATTCGACGTCTGCTCCTTGAGCACGAGCAACCGCCTTGGCCATTCCTTTTTCAAGTGCGCCAGATCCCTCGCCTGCGGACAGTTCCGCACCGCCCACTTCATCAATGCTACCAGACATCCCGATCGTGAGATTCATCAGAAAGGCGGACGTGCCTGGTTTGAAACCGAGTTGCTTGTCCTGCCGTGCAAGGTATGCGCGGCTGCCTGCCTGATCCGCTTCATGCCAGCTCTTGATCGTCCCGATGATACGGTCTAACCAGCTCGGCCATAGCCCAAACGGATCACTGAAGTTGACAGGATCGCCTGCCGCAAAGCCATATGCGTTGACGCCACCTGCCAAGCCCAAGGGATCCTCCTGCGTGAACCGACCTTGCGTGGGATCATAGTACCGGTTGCGCTTGTACAGCTCGCCCGACCCATCGGGATCCTGGGTCGTAATGGTGCCGAACCATCCCGAGTCAGGCTGCGAGGTTGCCGGAACGAAGTAGGTCGTCGTCGATGTCGCCGGATAGCGAATCAGCACGCATAGAGACGGGTGAAGGTTCGAGCAATGCAAGCTGGTTGTTCCGTCAGTCCAGGTGCCCGCGTTCGGAATGCCACGCCAGTTCCGGTAGAGCACCAAGTCTTGCGGCCCATTCCAATTCGTCGCGCTGTCGCCGAACGAGTAACCGAGGCGCACGACGCCTAACGGCTCATCCAGGCCAAGCCCGTGCGTATATAGCACGCGCCCATACGGGCCATACGCGCTGCTCGGGCCGCCGATGAACGTCGTATCCGCTTCGAGGGTATCCGCACTGACCGCCGTCCATGCAGGCACGCGAACCTCGAACAAGACTTGATCGCCGTCCCAGACCGTGCGCGTCATCGTGCTATAGCAGCCCGTGGTGTTGATACACCACTGATCGCGCCGTCTCCGGACCAAAACGCGTCGCCCTAACGCGTCATAGCGGTATTCTTCGTACGCCCCTGCGAAGTTTCCAGCAGGCTGAGGCGTGCAGTTGGCTTGGCTCGGCGTCTGCAGATAGCACTCGTCGCGATCGACCAGGCGGAGCGTGTTGTCAGCGGCGTAGTAGTTGAACGAAAGCTCCTGTGCGTAAGGAGCCGTATACGACCAGCCATTCATGAGGTCGTACTTGAATTGCCAGTTGCGATTGCCTGCGGGATCGTACGTACTGGTGTCGAAGTCGATCCCACTCACGTTCGGCGCCCGGGTTGCGCGAAGCCGCCCCGTATGCGGTTCATACCGGTACGTGTGGAGGGACCCGAATTGGAAGAAGTCGGTGAGCTCTTGGAACATGTTCCCGAGCCCATCCATGTTGAACTGCTGGTTTTCATGGCCGCCGTCCTGGTTTTGCTCGGCGGTGACGGCCACGGAGCCTAACGTAGTGTAGCGGAAGGCAGTCGTGTCGAACGGCGTGCGCACTTTGATGATGTGGTCGCGCGCATCGTGGAACAGGAGATCGTTGTTGATAGTGTCCACGACGGTCGTCAGTCGGTCGACACGCGTGGAGTCACGGCCTTCACCGTCAAAAGTCTGCACTTCGACACCGGCACCTGGGTAGAAGGTGCTGTCGATACGACCGCCCGCATCGTATGCGTAGCGCCATGTCGAGCCCAAGACGTCGGTGACGGTCGCCAACGCACCCGTCACCGAATCGTAGGCGTAATGAATGGTGTCCTTGACGGCGCCGCTCACGCGGGGCGCTAGCAAGGAATCGATGTGCATCCAAATCCGTCGACCTTCAATGTCGTAGCCGAACGTTTGGCCGTAGCGGTGCGAAGTCGTATCGCCGCCGGCATCCAAATCGGCATACGTCCGAATGCGAAGCGAGTCGGTGCGCAGTGTCCCGTTCGTGTTGTAGGTGCGACGAACGATCGCATCCCCGTTGACCGCGCCAGTCAGATTTCCCACGACGTCGTACGTGTACGTTGCCCAAGCGCCAGGTATCGAGAGACCGCTGCTATGGGTATAAACGGTGTCCGGAAATACCACCGCGATGGCTGTTGGAGGGAAGCTATCGGTCACGGTTGTGTCAGGATAGAACACCGTGGGTACGAAATGCTGGAGCCGCCGGTTGAGCGCATCGTAGGTCGTGACCATCGGCGCTCCGCCACGCCGCGTCGTCCAGCTGACGACGTTGCCCGCCGCATCGTAGGCCATGCTGTCGGCCTTCCCATCGGGCGCGATTTCTTTCGTGTGGCGGTTCGCTTCGTCGTACGTCCAACTCGTGGTGACCGTGCCGATCTTGTTCGAGTCTGGCGCCGTCTGCCGTATCACGGACAGCAGGTTGCCGGCGGAGTCGTATGCGTTCGTCACCGTGACCGTGGCAGAGTCGACGTGTCCTTCGACCTGGGTATTGCCCTCCTGCAGGGTTGTGCTGCCACCCGACGTGGTTGCGGTCAGCTGTCGATCCGCATCGTCGTAGGTGTACCGCTGCCACAACCATTTCGCGCCGGCCGAGTCGATTTGCGTCTTCACGAGTGTGTCCCGGCCGACGCCATCGATGTACGAGTTTGTCGCGTAGCGGTACGGTGTCGCGGTATGAGACAGGTCGCCTAACTGCGAATCGTAGGCGACGGAGTCCGGGCCGGATGTGAGCGGCGATTTGACTGTGCGCAGAAGAAACGTCGATGGGTCATACGTGAAGGTCACGCGCCGCGTCGAGCTCGGCCCGATTTGCTGCCACTCCCGGTTGCCAACCGTGTCGTAGAGCATGGTGGTGATCTCGCCGGCCGGCGCGATGATCGTGTCCGCGAAATCCCAGCGACTGTCCCACTTGTACTTCGTGGTCGCCGGCTTGCCGCTCACGATGGTGGCCGAATCGACTACCGAGTCCTCGGTACCACGTGCGTTGTAGCCGGCGAGCAGCACGCGCCCATTCGCGTACTGGACCCTCGTCACGGCGGCAGGCCACTGGCTATTGCTGCGCGAAAGAATGGTCGTCGCGCGGACCGCATTCATGATTCTGCGCGGCGCGCCGAACCGGTCGAGCCAGAAAGTAGTAACCGTGGTATCCTTCCGCGGGCCATTGATGCGTGCATACGCAGAATCCGGGCTGACTGCCCTCGGTGCGCTTGCCAGGCCTAACGAGTCGACATTCCGGAACCGGTCGACAATGCCCGCGGCGTGGCTTACGGACAAACTGTCCCGCGTGAACTTCCAGGCTCCGTCGTAGAAGTAGTACGTGGGAATGCGGCGTTCGTTCGAGCGGGAAGTGATCCGCGTCGTGTCGCTTCCGGTATACCCGAATAGAATTCTGTAGCCGGTCGTCTCCGTCAAGTCCGGATCCAAGATCGAGTCAACCTTCGCCTTCGACATGTAAATCGTGGTGGTCCGGCTCGTCGTATGAGGCCCCGGCGATGTTACTGTCTGTAGTCGGCCGCTGTTGTACGACAAGCCGTACGAAATTGTCGCGCCGCCCGTCGGTGTCGGCAAACGAATCGCCGTGAGCAATGCTCCGGTGTAAGTGAACGTCGTCACGTGCTTGAGGCGATTGACGGTCGCGACGTGCTGCCCGGCGCTGTTGAACTTGACCTGCAGGCCGTGCCTGAGATATCGGATGTAATTGGTTCCGTCCCACTTGAGCGTATCCGGCCGGTCAACGTTAGGCGCCGTCCACGTGTTGGCGAGCGTGCTCTTACTATAGAGCGTTGCGCTGCCATCGCCACCGACCCAGAGAATCGTCGAGTCGCCAGGTGGGAAGTAGAGTTGCTCGAGTCCGGCCAGCCACCAGCCGGCGCCAAACGGACTGGCCGCACGGTTGATCAGGAGAAGCGTCCCGGACGCCGGCGCGGCAGAGTAGCGAGCCGATGGTGAGTTGTAGATGCCGGTGACCGTCACCGTGTAGGCGTTGACCTTGCTCGAATCGGCAATCGCGTCGTAACCCAGCACGATGCGCCGCGTCGAGCCAGCCCCGAAATCGCTCCCCTTCCACCGCACGGTGTCTCGCGCGACTCCATTCACGGTGAGAATCGACAGCATGGTATCCGGCGGCAGCGTGGAATCACTGAGCGTCACGTTCGCGGCAATGACCGGATGCGGATGCGAGAACTGGCTGTTGTAGAGCAGCAGCGGCATATGTCCCGCGTTCATCGTGCGCACGCTCGGGAGCGGGTGATCGATCCGAAGGTCGCCACACTCGGACGCGGCGTCCTCACCCGCGTCGATCGTTAGACAGAGATCGCGGCGAACTGTTGTCCCTGGATTCTCGGCGGCCACATCAACGACGGGAGCACCAGCACTCAGCGCATGGGCGGCGACGATAACCCATCCCGTATCGGTTGCCGTCCCCGTCGGTGACGTTTGATAGGCCTTTACTCGGATGCGCCCCTGAGAGCCGGAGGCACCCGACGTCCAAGCCGCGATCACTGTGTCGACCGCGTTCGGAGCAATGCTAGCCGAGCTCGGCAAGATCGAGCAAGCGGATTGAAACATCGTTCCCACGGTGTTGGTGCATGTCACGGAGTCGCCGAACGTCGTCGTGACCGAACCGGTGTTGCGGATGAAGAACGTGACGCCAGACTGGCCGCCTGGCGTATACACGTAGAAGTCGCTGTCGGGAGTAACCTCGACTGAATACCTGGGAGCGAGAGGAGGCGCCGGTGGTGAGGTGTACGTATAAACTACGGTACTCGTTCCAACGTTGAGCGCGTTGTCGACGATGCTCGCTGTCAGCGTGTCAGACGTTCCTGGTCGAAGCGTCACAGTGCCGTTGGAAACGGCGGCAGCACCGCAGCCGACCATGGTGATCGTCTGATAGCTAAAGCTGGCGCTTACGTCGATACCGTCCATGACGACGTGCTTCGATCCCATGTTGAGACTCAGGTTGTCGCACCAGGTGATCGACACCGGTAGCCTGACTACGGTGTCGGTACCCGTTCCGGGCGTTATGAGCACGACCGGCGGCGTCTTGTCACCGCCGCCAATGTTCGGGATGGTACCACTCGGCGGCGTCGTCGGCTGTTGGGCGATCGCCCGACGCAGCGGAAGCACGGCGAGCGCGATGCCGAGGACAATCACCGTTGATGTAAGGCCGGTTAGCGAGCGCGGGACGAGGCGCATGGAAACGACTCCGGATGAAGAACGGTCGTCTCTGCCTCAGGCACGAACGGTGCCTCGTTCGTCAGGCGCTTAAGTCATTCGCCTAACGCAACATGCGTCACACGCCATTTGCACATTGGCGCGACCTCCGATGCAAATGCATATGCATATGCAGCGGGCACGGCCGTAGGCCGCCTAACGAGCGGTGAGCGCCGGCATCACGGACGTCGATGCTCAACGCCGCGTTGGCGGCGCGATACCCAATCGATTCATCCGGCGATACACCGTCGTGCGATCCACGCCGAGCATCGCCGCAGCCTTCGCCGTGTCCCACTCGACAGCGGTGAGCACGTCTCGCAGCTGCGCCCGGCGGCGTTCATCGCCAGCAACGTCTGCAGGACGAGACGGCGTGGCGCTTGACCGCGCCCGCACGTCCGCGGCGCCGACCACGGGACCATCGGCTAGTGCGATCACACGCTCCACCGTGTGTTTGAGCTCACGCACGTTGCCTCGCCACTCACGCTCCTGCAACGCGAGCATGGCCTCGGCGGAGAACGTCACCGGCTTACGTTCACACGCCATGGATTGCGCGAAGTGATTCGCCAGCATCGGGACGTCCTCGGTTCTATCGCGCAGCGGCGGCACGTCGATGACGACGCCGCTCAATCGAAAGGCGAGGTCCTCACGGAATCGACCAAGCCGAACGAGTCGCGAGACAGGCTCGTTAGTCGCAGCCACCAGTCTGAAGTCGCTCGATGAGTCCAAGCGGGCACCAAGCGGACGAAAGTTCCCGGTCTCGATCGCACGGAGCAGCTTGGGCTGCAAGGCGTGCGGTAACGCGCCAATTTCATCGAGAAAGCACGTGCCCCGATGTGCTTCGACCAGATGACCCGGAATGCTGGCGGTGGCGCCGGTGAATGCGCCTTTCACGTGGCCGAAGAGAGCGTCCTCGAACAGCGTTTCGCCTACCGCCGCGACATTGAATGGAACAAGCTTGCCCGGACGGCCGCTCGCGCTGTGGATGGCCTGCGCAACCAACTCCTTCCCCGATCCCGTCGGACCTTCGATGAGCACTGGCAGTGACGTCCGCGCAATCCGGCATATGAGCGTGCGCAATTGTCGCATTGCGAGTGACTCTCCGATCAGTGTTCGCTCGAGAGCGACCTCGATCCTGAGTCCATCGACCATGGTCCTGGATAGCTGCAACGTTGCCGTCATGGCTTCACCGTTCCGGCGCGATCCAACATTGGGTGTGTGACGCTGTCCGCATCTTCATCGGTGCGAATGACGTGAGGGGTAAGAAAGAGGTAAATTTCCGTGGCGGTGGTTTGGCGGCTCGCATGGCCGAAGAGACCGCCTAACAGTGGAATGCTCGACAGGAACGGGATGCCGCCCTGCGTGACATCGCGCTCGGTATCGGTGAACCCGCCTAGCGCGACCGTCTGCCCATCCTTGATCAAGAGCTCGGTCTGTATCGAGCGCGTCGAAATCACCGGCGCGTCGAACGCAACTTCTTGCGTCGCATTGTCGATCTCCTGTGTCACTTCAAGACCGACGTAGCCGTCAGGGCTGATCGTTGGAAGCACGGTGAGCTTCGTGCCCACGTCCTTGTACTGCACCACCTGATCGATCGAGGCGTTGTCCGTCGGGAGCGTTCGTGACAGCTGCACGAATGGGCGTTGACTGCCAACGTTGATCGTCGCGGGCTGATTGTTAGCGGCGACCAGAATCGGTCGGCTCAGAATCCGGACATCGCCGCGTTCTGCCGCTGCGGTGAGTGTCGCATCGATGTTCAGTCCGGTGAGGTTCATCGCATGCAGAATGACGTCACTCAAACCAGCCCCTGTTTGCGAGCCGTTGATCAGCGTTGGGCCGCCGTTGACCTTCGTCGGCGGGAGCGTGGCGTCGATGCCGAATGCAAGGCTATTTGTGCGCTCTACCTCGGCGATGATCACCTCGATCAGCACCTGCAACGGACGCGTGTCGAGTTGCTGTACGGCACTTACGATAAGGTCGTAGTCGGTTTGGCTCGCACGGATGAAGAGGCTGTTGCTGCGTGGGTCGGGCACGATGGTCACATCGCCCGTGAACGATGCGCTCCGATTCGCCACTCCGCCGATCGGCGTCGGGGTGGTCGCTTGTGGCGCGTTGCCGCCCGGCGTAGCCGGCGCGATCATCGTCGATTGCAGTTGCTGGTCGAGCGTCGCAGGGCGCGCCGATCCAGGTTCGCCTAACGCGCTGGGGCGGCCGAACAGCGCGTTCACGGTCGCGGCGACGTCGGGCGCCCGGGCGTGCTTCAGACGGATCACATAGAGCTGCACTGCGCCGGCGGCGTGCGCGTTGGCTCCGGCCGTGGTTGCTGGCGCCGGAGCTGCCGGTGGCGCCTTGGCCTGCACGCGATACATCGCAGAGTCGCGTACGAGCTCGAGGTTCTGACTCTCGAGCAATCCCTCGAGCAGCCCTCGCACGGCGGTGCGAGCGACGGGCGCCGGCGTTTCGAGCGTCACGCGCGCACCAGGCACCGCGCTCCCAAATCCCACCGGCTTGTCGAGATACGGCGCGAGCGCCTCGACCGCGGCTCGTATGTCGGCATCCACCAGATGCACGCTCACGCTGTCATGCCGCAGCGAAACGGCGGTGTCGTGAGCTTGCGCGTGCGCATCGCCTGGCCGCGCGAGCATGGCCGCGAGTGCAAGTACGATGACCCGATACCTCATGGCCATGTCCGTTTGACGGCAAGGTGCCACGTGGTATCGGCAGCTGATATCGTTGCGGTCGAGGCGGTGACATCGCGAACACGCAGACCAGCGATGCTCTGACCCGCACGCAACACGGTGCTGCCGTCGCGCCCCGGCACGCCATCCACCAGTGCACGCCACGGCGGCCCAACGATGCCGACGAGGACTAACGGAGGACGCGGTGCGGCCGGTGTCGCGGCGGCGCGGTTGGCCCGCGTATCGGGCGCGGCACCGTAGGCGACGGCCGCCGGTTTGCGATCGAGACGGAACGGATCACTATCGACAATGTGCGAGGTGAGCACGGCGAGCGAATCGCTGGCGATGGGGCGAGCCGGCGACGATACGGGCCAGATCGCGGGCCGCGGCGCTTCGACCGGGCGCGCGATGCCATACCAAGTGCGCGCGGCAGCGCCCAATGCAATCACCGTCGCGGCCCACGCGCAGCGTTCGAGTACC
>Ga0209168_10002404_pt1 | contig 13549 bp, 8 predicted proteins | sample Coa_R1_FD_187156 | JGI IMG/M metagenome (GOLD analysis project Ga0209168, IMG submission 187156) | Surface soil microbial communities from Centralia Pennsylvania, which are recovering from an underground coalmine fire - Coalmine... | ecosystem: Environmental > Terrestrial > Soil > Unclassified ... | reverse complement strand
CACCAGGCGGATGGCCGAGCGGATTGCACATCAACTGGGCGAACGGATCGGGGAAGAGAATGTCGCGGCGCATCATGGCAGCCTCTCGCGCAAATTGCGGCTCGCGGCCGAGAGGAAGCTGAAAGAAGGACAGGTGCGTGTTCTGGTCGCGACGGCTTCGCTGGAGTTGGGAATTGATGTCGGTTTTGTGGATCTGGCGGTCCAGATCAATTCTCCGCGAGCGATTGCGGTAGCGCTGCAGCGCGTCGGGCGCTCCGGGCACTGGCGAGGGGCGATTCCGAAGGGGAGATTCTTTGCGACGACTCGCGACGATTTGATGGAATTAGCCGCCCTGGTACGCGCGATCAAGCTTGGAGATCTGGACCGGTTGATGATTCCGGAGTCTCCCCTGGATATACTCGCGCAACAGGTTGTGGCTGCCTGCGCGGCGGAAGAGTGGGACGAAGATGAAATGTTCGCGCTCGCACGACGCGCGTATCCGTATCGGAATCTGAAGCGCGACACGTTTGATGCGATCCTCGAAATGCTTTCGGAGGGAATCGCGGCGCGGCGCGGGCGGTATGGAGCCTACATCCATCGCGATCGAGTGAATCGAAAATTGCGGGCGCGGCGCGGAGCGCGGCTGGCGGCGATCACAAGTGGTGGAGCGATCCCTGACAACTCGCTTTACACCGTCGTAGCCGAGCCGGATGGCGCGGTTGTGGGAACCGTCGACGAAGATTTCGCGGTTGAGAGTAACCGCGGCGACATCATGTTGCTGGGGAACTCCTCGTGGATTATCCATCGCATCGAAACGAACAACGGTCGAATGCTCGTACATGACGCGCACGGTGCGCCGCCGAGTGTACCGTTCTGGCGCGGGGAGGCTCCAGCGCGAACGGAGGAATTGTCAGGTCACGTGGGCGAGTTGCGGCAAAAGATTAGCGAGATGCTGCCGCGAACTTCGCCTGTGGGATTCTCCGCGACTCAGCCGGAAGTTGCTGGCGCGGTGTCGTGGCTGAAAGAAGAATGCGGGCTGGACGGCTCCGGGGCGGAACAGTCGATTGAGTACGTCCTGCAAGGACGCGTCGTACTGGGCGCGGTACCGACGCAGACCACAGTGATCGCCGAGCGGTTCTTTGATGAAGGGGGCGGGATGCAGTTGGTGATCCATGCCCCGTTTGGCGGGCGGATCAATAAGGCATGGGGATTGTCATTGCGGAAGCGGTTCTGCGTTGGCTTCAATTTCGAATTGCAGGCTGCAGCGACGGACAACGGTTTGAATATTGCTTTAGCTGAGCAGCACAGCTTCCCGCTGGGCGACGTCTTTCACTTCTTGAACGCGGACACAGTGCAGCCGATTCTGGAGCAGGCGGCGCTGGATTCTCCGATCTTTGGGACGCGCTGGCGGTGGGATGCGAACCGCGCGCTCGCGTTGCTGCGGTTCCAGAACGGAAAGAAGGTTCCGGCGCAGATCCAGCGGATGCGATCTGACGATCTGCTGGCGTCAGTTTTTCCCGACGCGGCGGCGTGTTTTGAAAACATTGACGGAGACCGGAAGATTCCTGATCACCCGCTGGTGGTCGAGGTCATGAAAGATGTGCTCACCGAGGCAATGGATGTCGAAGGCCTAAAGGCGCTACTGCGCGGGATGGCGGCAGGACAGATTCGTGTCCTCGCTGTCGATACCCCGGTGCCGTCGCAATTTTCTCATGAGATTTTGAATGCGAATCCGTATGCGTATCTGGATGACGCGCCGCTCGAAGAGCGGAGGGCACGAGCAGTCGAAATGCGGCGAGTGCTGCCCGAATCGGTGTTGCAGGAAGTGGGTGGGCTCGATCCGGGGGCGATTGCGCAGGTGCGCAGCGAGGCCTGGCCCGATGTCCGCGACGCGGATGAGTTGCATGATGTCCTACATACGCTGGTGGCGCTGCCGGAGGGATTGGAACTTACATGGCAACAGCCGCCCTCGGCTGTCCGCTTCAACGAAGGCGAACTGCGCGAAGTAGGTGGTCTCTCTAATTCGACAGGTGGAAATCGACCTCTGCTCGACGCAGCAGCCCCGGGTGGCGATGCCCTCATGACCAATACCTCTTGGGGGACTCACTTCGAGAGACTCGTGAACGAGAGACGGGCCGGGGTGGCTTCGGCTGATGGGCGGCGTTACTGGGTGGCGGCGGAGCGGGCGCGAAGTTTTCAATCGCTGTTTCCGGAAGCTCGGTTTGAGCAAGGTCTGGCTGATGTGGACAACGCGAACGTTCTGCGCGACGAAGCTTTGCTCACGCTGGTGATGGGATGGATGTCGGCGATCGGTCCGACTACGGCTTCGCAACTTGGAGATGCCCTCGGGCTTCCTGCTTCGGATATCGAGAAGGGTCTGCTTCGGATGGAGGCTTCGGGGACTGTACTGCGAGGAAGGTTTACTGGCTGTACAGGTTCGCGGGCGGGAGCGCCCGCGCCGCACAAACCTATTGAGCTTCCCTCAATCGGACAGATGGGAGCGGCTGTCCCTGCTGAACAGCAAGAGATCGAATGGTGCGAGCGGAGACTGCTGGCGCGCATACATCGATTGACGGTCGGGATGCTGCGCAAGCAGATCGAGCCAGTGACGGCGGCCCAGTTTCTGCGATGGTTGCTGCGTTGGCAGCATTTGGCTCCCGGGTCGCAGGCTAGGGGAGAGCGCGGCACGATGGAGGTCCTGCAACAGTTGCAGGGATTTGAAGTTCCGGCGAATGCGTGGGAACGGCAGGTCCTGGCACGGCGCATTACGGATTACGATCCGAAGTGGCTGGACCAACTCTGTCTGACGGGAGCGGTGGGTTGGGGACGCCTGTCACCGCATCCAGCTACTTTGGATTCAGCTCCAGCGAAAGGACTGGATGGATCAAGTCCTCCGCGGCAGAGACGTGTGATTCCGACCAGTGTCGCTCCAATTACCTTTTTCGTGCGAGAAGAGGCAGACTGGATGGGGCTGCAGGCGAATCCGCACCTCTCCCAAAGGCAAGCAGAAGCCGGGCAAACGGGGAGCGGTCTTAGCCATGGCGCCCAACTCGTGCTTGAGTTCTTGAAGCAACGGGGTGCTTCGTTCTTTGCCGATATTGTGCGGGGTACGGACAAGTTGAAGGCAGAGATCGAGACCGCGCTATGGGAGTTGGTCGCTGCTGGCGTGGTAACAGCGGACGGATTCGATAATCTGCGCTCGCTGATCGATCCGAAGCGGCGCTCCGGGCAGGGAAGCGGACGGAGCACGCGTCCGAGGCATAGCACGGGGCGATGGGCTCTGCTGCATGCGGAGGTGGCGGCTGAGCGTCCGCGAGCAGTGGAGGCCGCCTGCTGGATGCTGCTGCGGAGATATGGGATCGTGATTCGCGATTTATTGGCGCGGGAATCGAACTTGCCGCCGTGGCGCGAGTTGTTGATGGCATTCCGCCGGCTGGAAGATCGGGGAGAGATTCGAGGAGGGAGGTTTGTGGATGGGTTCCTCGGAGAGCAGTTTGCCTTGCCAGTGGCTGTTGAGTCGGTACGGGCGATGCGGAGTTTGCCACTGAGCGGAGAGACGATGACGCTGTCGGCGGCAGATCCTTTGAATCTGGTGGGTATTCTGGTTCCTGGGGAGAGAGTTCCGGCAATCTCGGGTCGGACGGTGAGTTATCGAGATGGCGTGGCCCTCTCGCCCGTCCCGGATCAGTCGCTGACCATTGCTGCTGCCGGTTGACGACTTTCCAAGAATACTGTTGAGAAAAGCGGCGAAGACTCTCTTTCGTCTGGAAGAAAAAAGGGTCAGAAGCCCGATGAGGGGGTCCCCCGAGCTTCTGACCGGCGATCTCGGCTAGAACTGATCGAAAGCGCTTCCCCCGTCGCTTTTGCCGAGCATGCGCACAATAGCAGGGAGCAATTGAGGTGCCAGTGTGGTCGGGGCTTTGTCTCTCAAATGCGAGCGGCTCAAGCCCCATGCAGCCAAGAGGTTAGGATTGCTTGTGCTTCCCGCTCGTACTGAGGTTGGAATCGAAGTCTCAGAATCACTATCTCTTTGGATAGGTCAGACTAACCGTTCGGATATTGGAAAACCTTCATTCGGGACATGCATTTAGGGCCGCGCTGTGGTAAGAAATTGTGCACGAACTTCGGAGACCCTGATTGCGGCCTAGACTACTGGTGATAGCGGGACCCTCCAAAGACTCCACTATTCCTTTGCCAGACGGAGAGGCCACAATCGGCCGGGATCCGACGAGCGCGGTCGCGGTTATCGATCCTTCGGTTTCGCGGAAGCATTGCGTTCTTTGGCGTGAAGATAGCCGTTTTCAAATCAAGGATCTGGACAGTCGGAACGGGACCCTGGTCAACGGCGTGGTGATTAAGGACTGTTGGCTGCGCCACGGGGACGAGATCGCGACAGGCGACTCGGTGTTCCTCTTCCTGGTGGAAGAAGATGAACGGGCGACACCTGCCAGCCGTGTGGAGTTCGAGGAAAGCCATCCCACCAGCGAAACTAAAATCATTCATCCTAAGGAAGTGGTGTATCTGCAGCCGGACCGGCTTCTGCGGGAGCTGCCGCCATCTTCACAGATTGCACGGAATCTAAGCGCTCTCTTGAAAATCAGCAGGGTTGTGCATGCGATTCGGGATCTGGAGGAATTGCAAGCGCAAGTGCTGGATCTGATCTTCGAAGTCATTCCTGCAGGTCGCGGGGCGATCCTGCTGTCAGAAGGCTCCGGGCAGGATTTCAGTTGTCTGTATGCGAGAACGAGGAATGCGGCACAGCCGCAATTGATCCGGGTGAGCCGCACAGTTGCTCGCCAGGTCATGAAAGAAAATGTTGCGATCCTGGGGGTAGACGTCCCAGGAAGCGGCGCCTTGCGCGATGTGGAGAGCCTGGTCGCCGCCGAAGTGCGTTCTCTACTATGTGTGCCGCTGAGTGTTTTCCAGCGCATGATCGGCTGCATTTACCTCGACAGCAGCAATACGGCGAACCGGTTCAGCGAAGATCATCTCCAGTTCATGGCCGCAGTAGCTGGAATTTCGGCTGTTGCACTGGATAACGCGCGCCGCCAGCAATGGCTGGAGCAAGAGAACCAGCGGCTGACGATGGAGGTCCGGCAGGATCAGAGCCTGGTGGGTGAATGCGGGAAGATGAAGGAGATTTTCCAATTCCTGGCGCGGGTCGCACCGACGGAATCAACGGTGCTCATCGAAGGTGAGAGCGGGACGGGCAAAGAATTAGCGGCGAAGGCACTGCACCGCAACAGTCCGCGTGCGAGTAAGCCATTCGTAGCGATTAATTGTGCGGCGATTCCAGAGACTCTGTTGGAGAGCGACTTATTCGGTCACGAACGCGGGGCGTTTACTGGAGCCGCAACTCAAAAAAAAGGACGTCTGGAAGTAGCGGATGGCGGAGTCGTTTTCCTGGATGAAATCGGCGAACTCGCTCCCGCTCTCCAGGTCAAATTACTGCGAGTCCTGCAGGAGCGTGAGTTCGATCGCGTAGGGGGCACCCGTCCTATTAAAGTTGATATTCGACTCATCGCGGCGACGAATCGCGATTTGGATGAGGCAGTAAAACAGGGCGCATTCCGTCAGGATCTGTACTACAGGCTAGCAGTCGTGAGACTCACCATGCCTCCATTACGTGAGAGGCGGGAAGATATTCCCATGCTGACGCGACATTTTGTGCAGAAGCATGCGAAGAAGTGCAAGGTGAAGGCGAAGCCGATCTCTCGTGAAGCCATGGCAGCTTTGGTGAATTACGAGTGGCCGGGAAATATCAGGGAGCTCGAGAATGCGATTGAACGAGCGCTGGTGATGGGCTCGTCAGACATGGTGCTGTTGGAAGATTTGCCGGAATCGTTGCTGGAGCAGAATGCGCCAGAGGAGATGCCGGAAGGGAAATACCAAGCAAGCGTAAAGCAGTTGAAGAGACATCTGATTTTGGATGCGGTTGGGCAGACCGGCGGAAATTACGTCGAGGCAGCGCAGATTTTGGGTGTGCATCCGAATTATTTGCATCGGCTTATTCGGAATCTTGGGATTAAGGATGAGTTAAATCAGGCAGTGCGTGGGCGAGGGAAGGTGTCGGGCGGAGCGGCGTAGTGGCGCCAAGTTAACGAGCTACGAGTACGAAAAAAGGATGGATCGAACACCGACATTCCGCGCGCCCGCGTGATCAAGGCAAAGTCAAGTGTAGTAAGCGGGCAGGATCGAGGTAGGTTCCTTGCCAACGGACTGCAACGTGAAGATGCGGCCCGGTCGCCCGGCCAGTGCCGCCACTCAAACCAATTTCCTGACCTCTCTTCACCCTGTCTCCTTCCTTCACTTTGAATTCCGAGAGGTGAAAGTAGAGGGTGAGGAATCCCTGCCCGTGGTCGATGACCACACAGTTTCCTTCGAAATAGAGGAAGCGTGCGAGCAGCACGGTGCCATCGTTCATGGCCGCGACGGGAGTTCCGGTAGGGACACGATAGTCGAGGCCCTGGTGCTCGCGCTGTGCCACTCCGTTAAAGACACGTTGCGAACCGTAGATATCGGAGGTGGGTGCGTCGGCAGGTGCCGTAAAATTGCCGTCCCACTGGCGGAGGGGTGTGACACGTTCGAGGTAGTCGGCTTTCACCTTCTGCGCTTCTTCGATCTGCTGGAGTTGCTCAGCGGTCGGCTCGGTAAATTTCTTTTCGACTTCGAGATGAACGTAGGTCTTGGGATAATTCGCAGCTGAGATGGCGAACGTTCGCTCGAAAGTAAGAGACGCTTTCGTCGCGGCCTGAGTTCCTTTAAGTGAGAGCGGATACTTGCCCGGAGTGGTTTTGAAAGCGACTCCAGCCAGAGCGAACCACGTTTTTGTCGAAGCGTCGTAGCTGAATGTCAGTTGATGGCCAAGCCATGTTCCGTCTAGAGAGGCGAGTTTCGTAGAGGGGTGGAACTGAAACAGCACGGGCGCGCCATTCAGCAATTTCGGAGGATTGGCTTGCACCGACCACGATGAAGCTGAGGCGGGGATGAGCGCGCCGCAAAGGCAGGAGAGAACAACGAAGACATTGAGCCAGTTGGGAATGCTGGGTTTCACTAAACCAGCCTAGCATCTGGACCGACCACAACGTCTATAATCCGGCGATGAGAATCTGGGTCTTCGCGGACTTTGTGCCGGCCGTGGTCGGGCAAGTGCCGGGCCCAGTTTTGTTACAGTTCGGAGCGGAAAACTGAAAGTGTCATTGCCAACATCGAGAGAACAACCAATCACTAGTGGGGCTGTAGTGACCACCAGCCGGCCCGAATTAGTGCGTGGTCTCAACGTCTGGCATGCCACTTCCATCGTGGCGGGGACGATCATTGGCAGCGGTATCTTCCTCGTGCCCGCTGAGATGATGCAGGCGGTTGGCTCGGCAGGGTTGGTATATCTGGCTTGGATCGTCGGGGGCTTACTTTCTTTCTTCGGAGCCCTGACTTATGCGGAGCTGGGGGCGGTTCGCCCGTACTCCGGCGGAGAGTACGTCTACGTGCGTGATGCATACGGTCCGCTCTCAGGCTTCTTGTATGGCTGGACTTGGTTCCTTATCGCAAAACCCGCTTCGATCGCCAGTGTGACCGCCGCGCTGGTGCGCGTGCTCGGTACATTCGCGACCTTCAGCTTCCTACCACGAACTCTGTTTGCGTGGCACGTGACTTCTGACCGCGTGCTCGCCGTTAATTACGGCCATCTGGTGGCAGTCGCTGCCACCGTGCTGATCACGGCACTGAACTATGCAGGAGTGCGGAAGGCGGGAAACTTTCAATTCGCGTTCACCGTGCTCAAAGTGGTAATGATTCTCACGGTTGCATTTGTGGCGTTCACGGCTTCCTCGGGGTCATGGAGCAACTTCGGTACCAGTTTTGCCGGAGCGAAAGGTGGTATGGCCGGATTTATGGCGGCCCTGGTGGCAGCGTTGTGGGCCTATGACGGTTGGAACGATCTGAACATGGTCAGTGAGGAAATCCAGCGTCCGGAGCGGACAATTCCGATTGCTCTGATCGCGGGGGTTGGGCTGGTGGCCGTCCTTTATATCGGTATGAACGCTGGAATCCAAAAGGCGCTGCCGGCGACGGCGATTGCGCAGGCAGCGGTCCCGGCAGCCGCAGCGAGTGAAGCAGCGTTGGGACATCTGGGAATCACGTTGGTCTCGATCGGAATGATCTTGTCAATGATGGCCACCCTGAACGGTACGGTAATGAGCGGTGGGCGCGTGCCGTTTGCGGTAGCACGTGATGGATATTTGTTCAAGGCGCTAGCTGAAGTCCATCCGGTGTTTCATACGCCTTCGTTGGCGCTGGTAATTCAGGCGGTGGTTGCGATTCTGTTAATCGTGTTGGGCGGGGCGTTCCGGGAATTATTCTCACTCGCCATATTCGCAGAGTGGCTGTTCTATATGGTGGCGGCGAGCACGATCTTCGTCTTTCGACACCGTGAACCGAATGTCACCAGGCCGTACCGGACGATGGGGTATCCGGTGGTTCCTGCGTTGTTCATTGCGACCGCAGCAGTGCTTCTTTATTACACATTCGTCAGCAACTTGAGGGACTCGATTGCGGGCGTGGCAGTGATTCTGTTGGGCATCCCGATTTACCTTTGGTTTGCGGCAAAGCGAACAAAGTCATCCTACAAGTCCGTTTGAGACGACTCCTTCTCCCGCATCAAGTCTTTGTGTGCTCTTCGTTAAAGGAGCTTTTAGTGATCAAGGCGCTGGCGGACCTCGGTTTTGGCGACTTTCGGGACGTACGGACTCGGGTTTCACTTGGTCTTAGAACGGTCCGCTCGATCTTGGAACTATTCAGCTGGGTCTTAGAACCCTTGGCCCGTTGAATGCTGTATGCTGAAAAGCTATACTGTTCTCACTGTAACCTTCCAAAGTAGAACCTTGTAGTTTTCGAGCCGCTAATCTGAGCTGCGTCCGCGGAAGTGTTACGAATCGCGAACGCCACCGCGATCGTCTGCAAGACCAGGTGTGGTAAGCCTCTACACCTTTTCTGGCTATGGCCGTCTTCGGGCATACCCCGACTAGCGCGTGCCACCGGACTCTTCCGCTCAAGAGCCACGAAAAATCCCACAATCGAGGTTAACGATGTCTCAGTTCTTTCCTAGTCCGGCGCCTGCCCTAGGCGTGACTCGAACTCCTGCTCTACGTAAAATGGCGTTCATGGCCGGTTTAGCCGGCATTACAGCACTTACTGCGTGTGGCGGAGGGCCTAAACCCGCCACCTTAAGCCCGACAACTCCGGTATCGGCTCCGGCTCCCGCTCCAACCCCGAGCCTCACAATTTCTTCCACACTTCCAGCAGGGACTCAGGGCTCAGCTTACAACGGCAGTGTCACCGCTAGCGGAGGAGCCTCTCCCTACAATTTCGCCGTCACATCAGGGGAAATGCCTCAAGGAGTGAGCCTGGATAACTCCACCGGAGCGGTTGCGGGAACGCCGACTGCCGCGGGGAACTTCAATTTTGGGGTATCGGTTTCAGACGCCAAGGGAGATTCCAAACAACAATCCCTGCAAATTGCAATCGCGCAGGCTCCCGCGCCCGCTCCCGCACCATCACCCGCCCCGGCTCCCGCACCCGCCCCGAGTCCGTCACCAAGCGGCAATCAAAGTGGAGGAACTTCCCTCTCGAACTTGCAGAAGGCTGGCGGATGGGGGCAGTATGGGCAAGGGCCGCCAAATTTCGTGGATTGTTCGCCATCCCCATGTGACGGAATTGAGTTTTCGATGACGCAAAATAACTCGTCCCCGTCGCTCAGCGGAAGCTCGACAGTATTTTGGGTGGGAGGAACCGCTCCATATTCCGACGCCCTGTGGAATAACCACCTGATTGGTCCCTTGTCGTCGCAAGGCATGTTCGACGAAAACCAGTCTCAGTTACCCAAGCTCTCCAACTTTACCTATGACGTGTACTTCTACGGAGACGAGTTGTGGCTCTCGCAAGCTCTAGAGTTCGACATCAACCAGTTCTTTGGGAACATGGGATTCATTTTTGGCCACGAATGCCGTATTGCCGGCGGCAATCAGTGGGATATCTGGGATAACTCCAAGGGACATTGGATACCGACCGGTGTGCCGTGCTATCCGAAGAACGGGCAATGGAACCATCTCACGATAAAGGTCCAGCGGACATCGGATAACCACGAGACCTATCAGTCGATCACTCTGAATGGACAGACTGCGAACCTGAACTGGACATTTGAAAAAGGATCGACCTCGGGATGGTACGGGCTAACCGTCAATTTCCAGATGGACGGGAATCCGAATCAGGATGGGTACAAGGTTTATCTGGACAACTTGACGCTGACATACCAGTAAGAACTGTCCCTCCAGACCAGCGTAATGCTGTTTGGCGTAAATCAGTTCGCGAATTACGCCAAACGGCGTTACGCCGGGTAACACGAGGCAATCTCGCTGTTCGAAAAGGATAAAACTCGTTTGGATTGAACGGATACTTTTGATCTTCCGGTCCGCGTGGGGTTGGAGATTTCACTGCGCAGGATCTAAGTACTAGGCGTGACGCGAAGTAAAATTTTGGTGGACCTGGTCGGGATCGAACCGACGACCTCTTCCATGCCATGGAAGCGCGCTCCCAGCTGCGCCACAGGCCCACTTTTGGTGACACTACTCTTCTGCTGCGGAATGACCTGATTTATTCTCGCCGAGTGGGGCGAGATAGTCAACGCGAGCAGTTTCGGGGTTCAACAAAAGCATGTACTTCCTACGTCACGCGTTTCCGGATAAAAAATCAGATGTCGCAATTTCTACCGTTTCTTTCCACAGGCGTTTCTGCCATAATTGATCGTGCACCCCACCTGCACAATTTTTCAAACACAATTTAAAGCGAGGAAGAGATGCCAGCGAAGTACATCTTTGTGACGGGCGGAGTTGTGTCTTCACTCGGCAAGGGATTGGCCGCGGCTTCAATTGGCTGCCTGCTGGAGAGCCGCGGAATCAAAGTCAATCTCATGAAATTCGACCCGTACCTGAACGTGGATCCGGGCACGATGTCGCCATTTCAGCATGGCGAGGTTTTTGTCACCGACGACGGCGCAGAAACGGATCTGGATCTCGGCCATTACGAGCGCTTCACGCACGCCAAACTTTCTCGCGATAACAACTGGACGACGGGACGTCTTTACGAGCAGATCATCGCCAAGGAACGCCGCGGGGATTATCTCGGCAAGACGGTGCAGGTGATTCCGCACGTCACGAACGAAATCAAGGCAGCGATGAAGAAGGTCGCGCAGGACGTGGACGTAGCGATCGTGGAAATCGGCGGCACGGTGGGTGATATCGAGTCGCTGCCGTTCATGGAAGCGATCCGGCAAATGCGGCAGGAGTTGGGCCGCGAGCATACGTTGTTTGTCCATGTCACTCTGGTGCCTTTCATTGCGGCCGCTCAAGAGTTGAAGACGAAGCCAACACAGCACTCGGTGAAGGAGTTGCTGAGCATTGGAATTCAACCGGATATCTTGCTCTGCCGCACGGACCGTTTCCTTGCGAAGGAGATGAAGTCCAAGATCGCTCTCTTCTGCAACGTTCCCGAAGAAGCGGTAATTACGGCCAAAGACGTGGCATCGGTCTACGAAGTGCCACTGGTGTTCGCCAATGAGAACGTGGACACGCTTGTGTTGAAGTGTCTTCACATCGAGGCGAAGGATCGCGACTTGTCGAAGTGGGAAGACATTGTCCATCGCGTGTACAACCCCAAGGACACGGTCATGATCGGGATCGTGGGCAAGTATGTGGAGTACGAGGACTCGTATAAGTCGCTGAAAGAGGCACTGGTGCATGGCGCGCTGGCGCATAATCTGAAGCTGCAGTTGAATTGGATTGAGGCGGAAGGTCTCGAAGGGGCGGACGAAAAGAGCGTCGAGTCGCAACTCGAAGGATATGACGGGATATTAGTTCCGGGAGGATTTGGGAAGCGCGGCATTGAAGGGATGCTGATTGCGATCCGTTACGCGCGCGAGAGAAAAGTTCCTTATTTTGGCATTTGTCTGGGCATGCAGACTGCTTGTATCGAATTTGCGCGAAATGTGGTTGGATTGGTAGACGCCAACTCGAGTGAATTCGATCCCGCGACGCCGCATCGGGTGATCTACAAGCTACGTGAACTGCGCGGCGTGGAAGAGTTAGGCGGCACTATGCGTTTGGGAGCATGGACGTGCAAGATCGAGCCGAACACGCTGGCACACAGAATCTATGGGATGCTCGAGATCAGCGAGCGCCACCGGCACAGGTACGAGTTCAATCGTGAGTACGAAGAGCCGATGACGACTGCCGGACTGAAGATCTCCGGATCGACGCCGGATGGGACTTATGTGGAGATGGTCGAACTGCCGGATCATCCGCATTTCATCGGCTGCCAGTTCCATCCTGAGTTCAAATCGAAGCCACTTGAACCGCATCCATTGTTCAAGTCGTTTATCGGAGCTTCGTACGAGTACGGTCAGAAGCGGCGCGCGGAGAAAGAAATTGCCGAGGTCGAGATGTTCCATCGTCCCGAGCGGGTTGGGGGGCGGTAGGTCAAAAAGCATTCACCGCCGAGAATCGCAAAGCACCGAATACTTCTAATGGTAGTTTTTCTTTGCGGACTCAGCGTGCTCGGCGGTAGATTCTTCAGGTTAGGTCTGGGATAGCCCACTGATTTCTTCCTTTCAAGTCGGCGACATTCACATCGGGTCGGGCGATCTATTTCTCATCGCCGGTCCGTGTGTCATTGAGAGCGAAGAACACGCGATCCGGATGGCGGAGATCATCAAGGGCGTGGCGCGATCGCTCGACTTCCCCCTCATCTTCAAAGCGAGTTACGACAAGGCGAATCGGACATCGATCCGCAGCTTTCGCGGGCCGGGGCTAAAAGAAGGCCTGCGAGTGCTTAAGAAGATCAAAGATCAGTTGAGTCTGCCCGTATTGACCGATGTGCATGAGACGGCGGATGTCGCCAAAGTGGCGGAAGTGGCCGATATATTGCAGATTCCGGCATTTCTCAGTCGGCAAACGGATCTGGTCGTCGCAGCCGCATTGAGCGGTCGCGCAGTCAACATCAAGAAAGGACAATTTGTTGCACCGTGGGATATGCGGCATGCCGTGGAGAAATGCCGCCAGGCAGGCAATGCCCGGGTTTTCTTGACGGAACGAGGAGCGACTTTCGGGTACAACAATCTTGTCGTCGATATGAGATCGCTGGCGATCATGCGAAAATTTGCTCCTGTGGTGTTTGATGCGACGCATTCGGTTCAATTACCCTCGTCGCAGTCGGACGAGATTGGTCCGGCGGTGAGCGGAGGGCAACCGGAGTTTATCCCGTTGCTGGCGCGGGCAGCCGTCGCGGCCGGCGTCGATGGCGTATTCATGGAAGTGCACGACAATCCAAAGGAAGCGAAGTCGGATGGCGCGAACGCGCTCGAGTCCACCAAGTTGCGCGGGGTGTTGAAAGAACTGTTAGCGGTAAAGAATGCGCTAACTGAGGCTCGCGCGACGCCGTGAAACCCACTTCTCGCGCAAAGAACGCGCAAGAAATAGGGCACCCAGTATTCATCAAATCAGCCGACGCTTATTCCAGCACG
>Ga0209168_10002396_pt1 | contig 13584 bp, 15 predicted proteins | sample Coa_R1_FD_187156 | JGI IMG/M metagenome (GOLD analysis project Ga0209168, IMG submission 187156) | Surface soil microbial communities from Centralia Pennsylvania, which are recovering from an underground coalmine fire - Coalmine... | ecosystem: Environmental > Terrestrial > Soil > Unclassified ... | reverse complement strand
GATCGCGTCATGGCCGAGCGGCTCCATGCGATCATCAAAGCCAGCGCGCCCATCCTCTCGCCGAAGACCTGGTACGGGATGCCCGCGTATGCCAAGGACGGCAATGTCGTCTGTTTCTTCCAAAGCGCGCACAAGTTCAAGGCGAGATACGCGACGTTCGGCTTCAGCGACAAAGCGAACCTCGACGAAGGCGACATGTGGCCAACCGCCTTCGCGCTGAAGGAGCTGACCGCCGCCGACGAAGCAAGGATCGTCGCGCTGGTGAAGAAAGCGATGAGCTGAGGAGGTACGTTTCGGTTCAGGTTTGCAGTCCAATTTTGAAGCGCAGGTTGACTTTATCCTTTGCTAGTCAGGGCGCCGCGTGGAATGCATACGTGTTGGAACGCGGTCCACATCTTCTTTCAACATCCCGGGCATACGCTGCAAGAGCAGGCGGACCATCGACTGACACTCGGCGTAGGTTTCAAACCTAGGACCACGGGCTTATTGATCCGCGCATGGATGAGGTAGCGATGGCATGTTCAGCAAACCGCCAAACGACGGATCATCACAATCCTCGTATACTTCGTCCTCCCACCACATCGTCCATTGGCGCTCGGTAGGACACTTGGCCCCATCCGATGGGCATTGCCGATCCTCCAATAGTCTACCGAGCAGATCCTGTCTCAGCACGAGATCTCGGGTAGAGAAGTCTCCGCCTAATCGTAGCCTTAGATTCCAAGGAGACGGAGAGAACAACCAGTGGACTCCCCCGTCCGGTCAGCGGGGGTCAGCAGAGACCCCATATTTCCGGGGGGGTAGGCCGCGAATCGGCGCTCACGTTTGCGTCCCGTTTGCACGGCGGGCAAAATGCTGAATGGCGATGAGCGGAAACCCTAGAAAAATATGGTGCCGGGGGACGGAGTCGAACCGCCGACACGGGGATTTTCAGTCCCCTGCTCTACCACCTGAGCTACCCCGGCAACCGTGGAAGAACGCCTCAGAGTATAGCGGACGGCCTCGTTGGGCGGCAAGACCTCGGTACGGGAGCCCGGAAGCCACGCATAGTTTCCTACCGCCCAGGGTAAAACTCAGCGGAGGAGGTGAGTCCCATGTCCACGCCCAAAGACCTCAAGCGGTACCGACAGATCATTGAGGAAGCGACCGTGGGCCTCGGCCGAGACGACGTCGGAGTCGGTGACGTCACCGAGACTCGAGACGGCGTCCTTGCGGTCACGTTCTCCCGGGGTGCGCACTCGACCGTCGAGGAAATTCCGGTCGATGCGTTGCGAGACAGGGGACAAGCGAATCAGGCGCTCGTCAAAGCGATTCGCGGTCTCAGCAAGGAAGTCGCTCAAGAGGCGCTCCACAAGGTCTAACCGCGTCTCGTTCGCACAGATTTCGGCGGGGTCGCCCGTGACGGGCCGGCCCCGCCGCCGCTCATGCGATGGGAAACCCCCTGCCTGCCCCCAATCGCTCGGGGGCTCCGACCGATCGCTCCTTACTGGTTGATGCTGACCTGAATGCTCGTTGCATCGGATTGCGTGCCGTTGAGGATCTGGATCGCTGAGATGACGTACGGGAACGATACCATGGGCAGCGATTGTACGTTTAACGCCGCCCGCCACCTGCCGGCCCCGTCCGCCGTCGTCGTCGCTTGCACCGCCTGTCCGAGCAGACGCGGCTCCGCCCGCACGACCACCGTGGCGCCGGGTTGCGCCATGCCGGTGACGATCATGGCGTTCCCCACCTTCGCCCCATCCGTTGGGGACGTAATCGCCGGAGCGTTCAAGACTGTCGGGGCGGGTTGTGCGGCCGGGGTGGTCACGTTCACCTCGTACGCCTGGTTCGTCCCCTGTACCACGAAGAACCGGCCATTGCGTCCCGGTTGGATCGCGTCGAAGCCGGCGCTCTGTCCGTTCAGACTGATTTGAGCGTCCGTCAGCACGACGTAAGATTGTCCGTTGGCGAGCGTCACGGTGCGATTACCTGGGCCGACCGACGCGATCCGCCCTCCGGAGACGACACGGTACGTGGCGGTGATTTTTGCTGCCTGGCCGCTGCCGTCCAGTTGCACCGCGACGGTGTCTCCCTTACGAAGCGCCCCGAGGGCCGCTGACCCGCCGGCGTTCGTATCGGCGTTGTAGCGATAGATTGCGGTGTCCGCGGTCACGGAAACGGTCGTGTCCTGCCCGCCTCGCCGGACGATGATCGACGGGTTCTGCCCGGTGGTGACGGCCACGATACGCCCGGAAAGGGCCCCCGCCGCCTGCGCCGGTCCCGGGGGAGGGGCCGCCGGCCCGCCCGCCACCCCGCCGCCGATGAAGATCGTCTGCGTCGCGTCGTCCCAACGGACGTCGGCGCCAAGCGATTCACTGATGAAGCGGAGCGGGACCATGGTCCGATTGTTGATCGTGAACGCAGGGACGTCGAGTAGCTTCGGAATGCCGTTCACGTGGGCCTGTCGAGAGCCCACAGTCAACTCGACATTCTGCTGGCCGCGGATCGCCACGATGTGTTGCGTCGGGGCATCGTAGTCGACGGTGGCGCCGAGACGCTCGAAAATACCGCGTAACGGCACCAGCACCCGGCCCTGAATGAGGACCGGCGGCACGTCGAAGTTGACGGGTTGCTGGTCGACGTATACCCGGATTGCCTGCGCGAACACCGCGCTGGGTGTGACCAACGCGAGCATCACGCCCACCACGGTGAGCAATCGTCTCATGTGCGTCTGCCTCCTCCCTCTCTGCGGACGGCCAAGCGTGCACTGCAAGCCGTCGCAAAGCAGGCGCTGCGTGTTCACGATACCCCGCTCGCGGCCCGTCCTAACGCGAACGCGGTTCCGGCCGGCGCCTGACCTGAATCGCGCCACCGCCGAACCGATCGCCACATCGTCGGGCCCCAGAGCCAGAGTTGGCTGACAAAATGGCGACACCGACCGGGAGCAGGGCGCGGTTGTCCATGCACCGGGATTGTTCCCCGATGGGACGTTACCCATCGCGCGGCGGGGCCGATCGTAATGTCAGACGCTCTGGGTACCGGGTGCTATAATTTCACGGTGGAGCACAGCGATTTCCACGGCCCGGAGGTGGATGAGGGATGCCAGCACGAGGCTATCAGCGACCGTCGGCGCGGTTGACGCACCCTCTGATCCGGAGGGCCGGCGCTCTCGAGCGGGCGACCTGGAACGACGCGCTCGATCACGTGGCGCGGCGTTTCGAGGAAATCCGGCGGGCTCACGGACCGGACGCGTTCTGTTGCTTCAGTTGTTCCAAGGCCTCCAACGAGATGAACTTCGTCGCCCAGAAGTTCATGCGGACGGTGATCGGCACCAACAACATCGACAGCTGCAACCGCACCTGACACGCGCCCAGCGTCTCCGGTCTGGAGACGGTCTACGGCGCAGGGGGCGGCACGACCTCGTATGAAGAGATGGAGCGGACCGATCTGCTCTTCCTCTGGGGCTCCAATCCGCGCGAAACGCACCCGATCATGTTCCATCACATGCTCCGGGGGATGCGCAACGGAGCGCGCCTCATCGTCGTCGACCCGCGGCGGACGCCGACGGCGCAACTGGCGCACGTTCATCTGCAGATCCGTGTCGGCGCCGACATCGCGCTCGCCAACGCGATCGGGCGGGTGATCCTCGATGAAGGACTGCAGCACCGTGAGTTCATCGAGCACGCCACGCACGGCCTGGACGGCTATCGTGAGAACATCGCGACGTACACCACCGAGTTCGCCGAGCGGGTGAGTGGCGTGCCGGCAGAGACGATCCGACGGATCGCCCGGATGTACGCTGCGGCGCCGCGCGCGATCATCTGCTGGACGCTGGGTATCACCGAGCACCACAACGCGACCGACGGCGTCTACGCCCTCTGCAACCTGGCGAACCTCACCGGGCACGTCGGTCGCTACGGCTCGGGTCTCGACCCGTTGCGCGGCCAGAACAACGTGCAGGGCGGAGGCGACATGGGCGCGGTGCCGAACCGCCTGCCCGGCGGTGCGGACCTGGAGGACCCTGCGCAGCGCGCGCCGTTCGAGGCGGCCTGGGGTGTCACGCTGCCGCCAAAACGCGGGCGTCACCAGAGCCAGATGTTCGAGGACATGGAGAACGGCAAGATCCGCGCCGCATACGTCATCGGCGAAAACCCGTTGATGTCGGAAGCCAACCAGAAGCGGAGCCGCGAGTTGCTGGGAAGCCTCGACTTCGTCGTCTTCCAGGACATCGCCCTCAACCAGACCGCAGAGATCGCCGACGTCGTCCTGCCCTCGGCGCTGTCGTGGTGCGAATGCGAGGGCACCGTGACCAACTCCGAGCGGCGGGTGCAGCTGATGCGCAAGGCCGTCGATCCCCCGGGAGAGGCACGCGACGACATCTTCATCCTCCAGGACGTGGCCGGGCGGATGGGCCACGACTGGGGCTATACGTGCGCCGAGGACGTCTGGAACGAAGTCCGGCGTCTCTCCGCGAGGCACCGGGGGATGTCGTACACGCGGCTGGCGGGGTCCGACGGATTGCAGTGGCCGTGTGTCGACGAGGACGACCCCGGCAGCAAGTTCCTCCACGAACGCCTCTGGCTCCGGCCGGTGCAGGGCCGCCGCGCCCCGCTGATGCCGGTGGACTGGGAGCCGCCGGTGGAGCAGCCTGACGAAGCATATCCCTTCCTCCTCACTACGGGCCGCAAGCTGGAGTTCTACAATACCGGCACGCAGTCGCGCGGCTACGCGGCGCCCCGGCCCCAGATGGAATTCCTGTGCATCTGGCCCGAGGATGCGCGGCGGCTCGGTATCGAGGAGGGCGACCTGGTGCGCGTTCGATCCCGGCGCGCATCGCTGCTCCTGCCAGCCAAACCGGACGAGACCCTCGCGCCCGGCCTCTGCTTCATGACGCTGCACCACCCGGACATCATACCCACGAACGTGTTGACGATCGACGCCTGGGACCCTAAGTCTGGCACGGCCGAGTTCAAAGCCACGGCGATCGCGGTCGAACGGGTCGCGCCGCGCGGAACGTGGGGCGAGGACCGGTTGGGAGAGGAGACGGAGGCTCATGCCGATTGAACGCAGCCATTCGGCGCGTGCTCCCGAGCGGGAGCGCGCGGCGGTCGACCGCGCGCTCGCCCGCTTGGGCGCCGAGCCGCAGCGGTCGGACCTGCTCCCCCTGCTCCACGCACTCCAAGACGATCTCGGGTGGCTTCCCCAGGGCGCCCTGCATCACTTGGCAGACCGGATGAACCTGCCCTTCCCCGACGTCTGGGGGGTCGTCACCTTCTACGCGCTGTTCCGTCTCGACCCGCCCCGCGGGGTGGTCGTCCACGTCTGCGACGATGTGCCGTGCCGCCTCCGCGGCGCGGATTCGCTGCTCCGGCGGTTCGAGGCCGCATACGGCCCGCCCCGACGGTTCACCGGCGAGGCTCATGACGCCGCGCCCCACGGAATGTCGGCGAGCGGTCACGTCCCGCCGCTCGACTGGGAGACGGTTCCCTGCCTCGGCCGGTGCGAGGACGCGCCGGTGGCCGTTGTCAACGGCTGCGTGCATCGGCGCGCCACGCTCGAGGAGATCGCGGCCGCCGCAGCCACGGGGACCGGCGATGCCTGAAGTGCGGCGGCTGCTCGCGCGGGTCGGCGTCGCCGATCCCGAGAGCCTGGAGGACTACCGGCGCGCGCACGGCTGGGAGGCGCTGACGAAAGCCGTCCAGGCTGGCCCGGAGTGGGTCCTCTCTGAGCTGGAGGCGTCGGGCCTGCTCGGGCGGGGCGGCGCGGCGTTTCCCGCAGGCCGCAAGTGGCGCGCGGTCGCAGGCGCGCGCGGACGTCGGCGCGTCGTTTGCAACGCCGACGAGAGCGAGCCCGGCACCTTCAAGGACCGGGTGCTGATGGAAGAAGACCCGTTCGCGATCGTTGAGGCGATGACGATCGCCGGGTTGACCGTTGGGGCCGAAGACGGGCTCGTCTACGTCCGGGGCGAGTACCGCCTCGCCGCCGACCGCCTCCAACGTGCGATCAAGCAGGCGCAGGATGCGGGAATTGTGGGCGCCAACACGGCGGGTTCGGGGCGGGAGTTTCGCATCCGGATTTTTCGCGGTGCCGGCGCGTACATCTGCGGGGAGGAAACTGCGCTCTTCAACTCGGCCGAGGGCCGGCGCGGCGAACCGCGCAACAAGCCTCCGTTCCCCACACAGGCAGGCCTGTTCGGCGACCCGACGCTGGTGAACAATGTCGAGACGCTCTGCAACGTCCCCCTGGTGCTGCGGGACGGCGCGGCCGGCTTTCGGCGCTACGGCACCGACCGATCCACGGGCACGAAGCTCTTCTGCGTCAGCGGCCACGTCGAGCGGCCCGGGTTGTACGAAGTGCCGTTCGGTACCACGCTGCGCGCGCTACTCTCCCTGGCCGGGGGTGTTTGGCAGGGGCGCCGCCTCCAAGCCGTCCTGTGCGGCGGCGCGGCCGGCACGTTCCTGGGCCCGGAGCGCCTGGACGTGCCGCTGACGTTCGAGGACCTGCGGACCCTCGGGGGAACGATCGGTTCGGGCGCGGTGATCGTGCTGGACGACACGGCACCGCTCTGGGACGTCGTGCTGCGCGTGGCCCGCTTCTTCCAGGAGGAATCGTGCGGCCAGTGCGTTCCCTGCCGCGTGGGCACGCAGCGTCAGTGGGAGATCGTCGAGCGTCTCGCCTCCGGGAGGGCGAAACCGGGGGACGCGGAGCTTTTGGAGGAAATCGGCGCGGCAATGACCGACGCGTCCATCTGCGGGCTGGGACAAACGGCGTCCGGAGCGGTGCTCAGCGCCCTGACGCTCATGCGGGGGGGATCGGCGTGAGCGTGGCCATCGAGGTCGACGGGCATCCGATTGACGCGGAGGATGGGATGACGATCCTCCAAGCGCTGCGACGCGCGGGCATGGACGCGCCCACACTCTGCTACCATCCCAACCTGACGCCGGTCAACGTCTGTCGGGCGTGCGTGGTGGAGCTCGACGGCAGCCGCGCGCTCGTGCCGTCCTGCTCCCGCCGAGTCGAGGCGGGTATGAAGGTACGCACAGCCACGGAGCGGGTGCGGCGGGCGCGAAAGGTCGTGCTGGAACTGCTGGCCTCGTCGGTGGACACGTCGACCGCACCGGCGCTCGAAGCCTATCTCGCGGAGTACCATGGGAACCCCGCGCGCTTCGGGACCGACGTACGCCGGGTGGAAGAGCCGCTGCGCGACGACAACGACCTCTATGTGCGCGAATACGACAAGTGCATTCTGTGCTACAAGTGCGTGGAGGCGTGTGGCGAGGACGCCCAGTTTACCTTCGCACTCTCGGTCGCCGGCCGGGGGTTCAGCGCGCGCATCGACACCGGCGCGGATGCGCCGCTGCTCGACTCGCGGTGCGTCTTCTGCGGCAACTGCGTGGCCGTGTGTCCAACCGGCGCGCTGATGCCGCTGATCGAACACCGTATGCGGCGGGCCCACGAATGGGACGAGAGCCGGCAGCACGTGGCGGGCACGATCTGCCCGTACTGCGGCGTCGGCTGCGCCGTCGAGCTGCACGTCCAGGACAACCGGATCGTCAAGGTCACGTCCCCCGCAGACCATGACGTGACGCGAGGACACCTCTGCGTGAAGGGACGGTTCGGGTTCACTTACGTCCGGCCGGACGCCCCCGATGGGAAGGGCAACGCCTAGCCCGCCGAGCGAACGACAGGCGCGGACGGCTCCAGGCACCGTGCGCAGGAACTAGAACGGCACGGACGAATAGGCCACCGCGAGACGGCGGCTCCTGGTCGAGCACTTTCCTTCGAGACGGCACAACCGCATCGAGGCACCCGGAGGTGCCAGCGGCGATGCTTTGGATCGTGCTCAGCCCGCTCATCGCGACGCCGATGCCGGCGGCACCCGCGGGGTGGTGCGTCGCGAGCACCGTCCGTGATCACCGCAGTCCGGCCGTCGGCCGCTCGCGGGGCGCCACCCTCGACGTGCGCGCCGTACCCGGTTTCCAACCGGTGCGGATTTCCGCGAACGATCTCACGCCCATCGCCGCGCTGCGACACCACGTATCTCGTCGGAAATCTGCAGGCCGGGCACGTGTGTGCTGGACGGCTCCTGTCCACCGGTTCCCATGGCCGGTCCTTGGCCACCAGGCCCGCCCGTCGCGGGAACAGGGGCGTGCTAAGCAGCCCGCCGCCCCGTTCCAGGCTCACGCTCCGCCCAGTCACGTCAGGCTCTCTCCCACCATCACCTAGGGAGTGCGAACCTCACCGGACGGCCCGGTAGGATGTGTCCGGCTCCGTCTCCGCTGCCCGAACAGGGGCAAACGGCTCCCTCAACGATCGCACGAAGAAGAATCTCGAGGAAGAGGGGTGATCGGCATGGAGTTCAAGCAGCTCAATCTCAAGACCGGGAAGTGGCTCGCGGTCAACTGCGGCAAGTTCCCGAGCGAGTCGAACTGCCAGCTCGTGATCATGGCGCCCGCAAGCCAGCGCAACGATCTCGTCGAAGCTGCCAGTGCGCACGCCATCAAAGTGCACGGACACGAGGATACGCCGCAACTGCGGCAGGAACTTGGCAAGCACCTTGAGACCATTGAGCTCTAGCCGCTACCCGAGGTGACGGACGATGATCGTACACTACACCTTTCAGATCCATCCGAACGACAGGGAACAGGTCAAAGCCGAGTTGCGAAAGCTGCGGACCGTCATCGAGCGTCACGGCGGACGCAATCTCAGGTACTATGCGGCGACGACGTCCGGCACGCCGAACCGCCTGTTGATCTATGAGATCGACGCGTTCGCCCATTTTGACACCCTGAGCCAAGATCCCGACTTCCGTGCCGTCAAACTCGACTCGTTGTACTCGAACGCCACCGGCACGATGTGGGCTGAGATCCCACTGTGATCTTGCCGCGGCACCGCCACGCGAAGGAGGCATCGAGCACGCCTGGATGAGGAAGACGAACTTCAACGCTCCGGACGCCGGCACTCACTCCCAGGGCTCGCCGGAGCCGATCACGCCGGGGCACGTCATCGTTGGTCGATCGCAGCGTTCTGAGACAGGAACGGACGCGGGACCGCGCAGTGCTCAGGCTGCGCGGTCCTCCTCGCGTCGCAACGGTCGCCGCACTGCCGACCGGAATCGAAACGGCGCGATCGACGACGCGCGCCTACGGGACTTGCGAACGCGCAACGTACAAGAAAGATTGGCGGGAGCGACGATGATACAATCAGACTCCACGGCAGTCCGCAAACCCTAATAACAAACGGTCAGCGGGGCGTAACTTTCGCGCACCCCGAGGCCGAGGGTAGATGGGTACGGGTCATGGGTCGTTAGGCTGCAGATGCCGAAACAGACGAAGCAGCGATCGTGTGGAAGTCCTTGGTAAATTTGGCGGGAGCGACGGGATTTGAACCTGCGATCTCCTGCGTGACAGGCAGGACCGAATCTATCGTGCGCAACGTTTTGATTTGCACGGGTTTGCGAAACCCGATCTCGTGCTGTTCGAGCGACTTCGCATACGGCACCTCTCCCACTCCATGTGGCATAAGCCGCAGACGTTGGCGATCGGAGGGGCGTCTCCTGCAACATTGCAACCGTCACGGGGAACAGACGGCGGGCGTGCTGCAGCCCTGCTTGATAGTGGGTGGAACGTCGTGGAGGTTTGTCCGTTCGAGATGTCCCGACTCCGGGGGATGCTGGGTACAGATATGGTGAACCGCCTCAAAACCAGGCCGGTTCGACTATGTACGGGGCAGAAGGGGGGGAGAGATACCGGCAATGTTCGAGTGGCTGCACGAGAAGATCCGGCAGGAAGATCGGGGCTTCACCCTAATCGAGTTGGTTGTCGTCCTCGCGATCATCGGCATTCTGATCGCGGCGGCGGTGCCGCTGTACCTGGGTGCTCGCCAGAAGGCCTACAAGGCCGAGGCCAGCAACGCACTGCAGGAGATCAAAACGATGGAGTGGGCCTACTACCAGCAGTACAACACGTTCGTGAACGGGACGCTTCCGTCGATCGGTTTTACCCAACCGGGCAACGCCAACTGGACGTACTCCGTGGGCACGGGCACGGCGGCGAGCGTTGTCGCAACCGCGATCGGGACCACCGGTACGCCGGTCGCGGGTCAGTCGATGACCTTGACGTTGAGTAGCGATGGGAGCACGCAGACGAGCGCCTCGTTCTAGCACTCGCTCGGTCCGTGGTCGGGGGGAGGGTGGTCCGTGCCTCCCCTCAACCTTTTTCCAGGGCAGGAGTTCGTCCGGAGAGAGCAGCGACTCCCTCGTTGGTTCGCATCCAACCTAGCTTGAACGGAGAGATCGTCGCGGACTATCGCGCTTCGTTCCACACGTTCGCTTGTCGGGCGCCGAGTTCACTCGGGGGATTCGGATTGTACCAACACCACGTCGTGACGTGCTCTTTGTGAAAGATGACCATTACGCGATTGAGCAGGAATGTTGCACCCGAACCCCGCAGTCCTCCATCCAATCACCAGTGTCTCAATCGGCGTGTCGGGGGGTGCGGAATGATGCCTGCCTCGAACCGGGACCTCGTCGATTATTTCGACTACCTCTGCCTCGCGCGGGAGAAACTCTTTGGCTGGATACGGAACGGCCCCGTCGAGATGTACACGCGGTCGTTCCCGGTTGGGCACGGCACGATCAGCACCACGCTTGTTCATATCGCTCGCTCCCAGTGGGGGTACACGCAATGGCTGTCCGGGCGAAGCGTCACGGCGGCGGATAACCCTCTTCAGATGGATAAGCAACCGCCCTTTGAGGAACTGGCGACGATCTGGACGGGCGTGAATCCACAGACACGCCAAGTGCTAGCCGACCTCGACCGCGACCGTTATATCGAGTGGGTTCCGATGCTATACAAGCCCCCGATGACGATTCGGATCAACGGAGCCGTCCTCGCTGGTCAGCTAATATTCCACGAAATACACCATCGTGCCCAGGTGATGATGATGCTTCGCCACGCTGGCGTGACAGCGGAGACCCTGGACTACGCGCTACGTAGTGTTTGGGAGAAACATTGACAGGGTTTCACCAGGATGGATACCACGCTCGACTCTTCCGCGAGATACAAAGGGCCGCGCCCTGAATCGACGCGGCCCGTCTCGCTGCCTTCGGCTGCATTCCCCACGAATCCGTAGGAATCAGGCCTCCGCCCGATTCTCCTCGTGCTATGCGACGGCGTATTATTTCATTAGGTGTGGGATGTCGTACGCAACAGAGGTGAGGTGGAATGTGAGGGGGTGAAACATGTTGATTCGCCGTGGGGATCCATTTGAGGATATTGTCAAATTGCAGCGGGAACTGGGCAATCTCGTTCGAACGTTCGGGGAGCCAGTTGTCACAACTCCAATGAACATGTTTCCGCCAATGGAGGCTTTCTACTACAAGCACGCGTTGGTATTGCGAGCATTCATCCCCGGCATAGCGCCAAAGGAAGTAGATCTCTCAGTCTCCGGCAACCTGCTCACGATCAAGGGTGAGCGGAAGCCGGAGTTCATGATTCCGCCGGAGGGGTTCCTCTTCTCGGAGATTACCTACGCCAAGTTTGAGCGCACACTGGCGTTGCCGGAGGGCTTGAAGACCGAGAAGATCCAGGCGAAATACCTCAACGGTGTGCTGGAGATCACGATTCCCGTGACGGAAGCCGTTCTGCCGAAGAAGGTACCGGTGGAAGAGGTTGTACCTCACAGCGAGAAGGTCTTTGCGGGGGCGGTCAGATAGCCCGGACCCACGTATCTCGATAGCGCCAAGAGGAGAGCGGTCCCCGGCGGATTTACCGTCGCGGGACCGCTGGTTTGCTCGTATGCGCGATTCGTCAGCCGCGTCGCAAGAGCGGTCCAGGGTGACCCGGCACCCCGACCGCAGGCAGCACCCACCGATCCAGGCCATAGTATCCCGCCACACGCCACCCAAGCACAAGCCACGTCGCGAGGATAAACAGTATAGGATTCGTGCTGACCGTACCCGCTAGCAGGTAGTTGGCGTTCATGAGGCCGCCGAAGAATGCGGCGACCCCGGTGAACAGGCCAAGGATCAATCCGATGCCAACGGCGATCTCTCCCAGCGCGATCGCCCAACTCCACGCGGCGGCATGTGGCAACACAAAGGCGTGCAGGAATCCCGCGTACCAGCCACCGACGTCGGGATGTGCACCCGTGGTCTTTGTAAGGGCCCCGCCAACAAACCCCGTGAGTGCGGTTCCGGCCTTTGCGCCGGTTCACACCGGATTCCCCAACTTCTCCGTTCCGGCCATCAGCCATTCGTAGCCTGCGTATACGCGAACCACAAGCCAGATCCACGCGAGACGGGTATCCGCAAACAGTAGTTGTGCGATCGGAGGCTCGCCGATCGAGACACGATGCAACGATGCTGCTTGCCCCATGCCACACCCCCCGGCGATGAATTCCTCACGGCCTTTTGCAGTTCATTCTACCATGCTCGGATTCGGTGAGAACGAAGAAGCCGCGCCCTGATCGACGCCGGTCCCGCGTCCGCCCTTGCCGTTCATCGTCCGGCGTACGCGGCAACGTCCGGGGCGGCTTCATGCGAAAGCGCAGTGGGGACTTCTTCGGCGGGCCGGTGAAGATGATCTCCCCGTCGCGCAGCCGCTTCGTGCTCCCCACCCGGCGCAGATTATCGAAGTACTTGTCGACGTACTCGGGCTCAACACATATGAGCAGAATCGTCTGCTCGGTGAAGAACCGCACGAAGCGCGGGAGGTTCGCCTCATACATTTCGAGGGTCTTGCGGGTGCAGTTTGCGACCCGCCGGCTGAGCAAGAACGCGTCAATCACTTCCGTGAGGTACGTCCCTTCGTGCAACGGGCCGGAGAGGCCGTCGGCAATGTCTCCTGCCCTTTGCATGGGTTTTGACCCCCGAAATCAGCGGAAGGTCTTGCGGGATAAAGGTTGGCGGGAGCGACGGGATTTGAACCCGCGATCTCCTGCGTGACAGGCAGGTGTGTTAAACCAGGCTACACCACGCCCCCACGATGGGCGGCACTCCCGCCATCAAGCAGTCTACGGCCCGATCCCCACCCTGTCAATACGCCGAAGTGCCTCAAAATTCTCGACACCGAAGGGAGAACTGTTGCCTCAAAATGCCGGTCATCGGCGCCCAGGAGGCAACGTGGGTCCTCACAGTGTACGCGAATACGCCGCATCCCTTCGTCCTCGGTATCGTCTGGCCTCCCGCCGCGATAAGAGTCGTCGCTTGGATGAGTTCTGTCGGCTCACCAATCGCGATCGCAAGGTGGCGATCCGGCTCTTGCGGCACCCGCCGAAACGAGCGCGGCGTCGGGCCGGCCGCCCCCGACAGTATCTGAGCACCTTGCGGCCGGCGTTGGAGCAGGTGTGGGAAGCCAGCGACTACCTCTGCTCCACGCGCTTGGCGCCCTTTCTGCCGGAACTGATCGCGGCCCTGGAGCGCCACGACGAGGTGATGCTCTCGGCGGAGCAGCGTTCCGCCCTCCAGCAGATCAGTCCCGCCACCATCGATCGGCTCTTGCACTCCGTGCGCCGGCAGCACCGACGCCACGGCCTCGCCACGACCAGCCCCAGCCTCGCCGCCTTGCGCGCGCAGGTACCGCTGCGCACGTTTACGGAGTGGGG